>Ga0209062_1000098_pt1 | contig 323386 bp, 264 predicted proteins | sample Coa_R2_2_FD_187158 | JGI IMG/M metagenome (GOLD analysis project Ga0209062, IMG submission 187158) | Surface soil microbial communities from Centralia Pennsylvania, which are recovering from an underground coalmine fire - Coalmine... | ecosystem: Environmental > Terrestrial > Soil >... | reverse complement strand
CGAAAAACTGACTTTTCCACCTCACTTGGAAATCCCGCAAACCGCGCGGGATTCCCACTTTCCAACAACTTCCACGACGGCGGCCTTATAAACCATACCGGACATTTCATCTGCTACCAAAAACCGGACATTTCACTTGCTACGAACACCCAGCAGACCGATTGGTTGGTAGTGTCGCAGTTTGAATTCCCAGGTTCCCTCGGGGCTTAAAAGTCCCTTGTTTTCTCACTTATCGGCACGGCTGAAGCCGACGCCCTTTCAAAAACAAACCCAAACCGCGACACAACTGGCTGGTTGGTGTCGTTCCATGGTGGATTTGGTGGAAAGTGGCGGAATCCACCATGGAATTTATTGAAAAGAGCAGCGTTAAAAGAGCAGTTTCAGTCCGAACTGAATTTGTCTTGAAGTGGTGGCTGTGGTTGTGATGACTCCGGCGGTAGGGGACGGAGTCGAAGAGGCGGATGAATAGACAACCGTGTTGGGTATGCCGAAGTTTGTGCGGTTCAGGATGTTGAAGAACTCGCTGCGGAACTGGAGATTCAAACGTTCGGAAATTGCTGTGTTCTTTCTCAGCGAAAGATCGAGAGTGGAGAGTCCGGGGCCGGTCAGTGTGTTGCGACCGAGATTTCCATACGTGCCGAAAACCGGAACGATGAAGGCGTTTGGGTTGAAATATTGGGACGGCCTGCCCTCGATCACTTTGCCATTGAAATTCGGATTGATGGAAGGACGCACAGGGTTGCGGCTATCTCCGTTATTGGAGGGGTTAAAACCAAGTTGTGGCGTGAAGGGAAGGCCGGACTGGAACGTCACGATGGCGCTGGTGGTCCACCCGCTGAGGGTTTTCTGTTGCCATGGATTACCGCCATTCAGCCAGAGTTTGCCTTGTCCGAAGGGAAGCTCGTAGGTTCCATTGATGACTGCTAGATGGCGGATGTCGGTGTTGGCCCGGCCATAGTCCCAGTCTGGACGCGCTGGATACATGACGAAGCCGGGGGCGTTTGCACCGACACTGGAATTCCATGCAGTGCCTTCATCGAGGTTCTTTGAGAAGGTATAGACGCCACGCAACTGGAGACCATGCTGAAAACGGCGGTTGAGGTCCACGGTGAGACCGTTGTAGGAGCCAACTCCGCGTGAGATCCAGGTTGTGCTGTTTGCCAGATTCGGATTGGCAAGGGGTGAGCCTTTGGGATAGTAGATGGTCCTGGCCGGAAGCGATGCGGGGCAGGGTGCAGCGGGGCAGATGACGGGCACCGGCTCGTTCATGTCCGCAGAAAGCATCTGGTGATAGCTGTGCGAGCCCAGGTAACCGATGGCCAGAGATGTCCCAGGGACAATTTGCTGCTCGACATTGAGTGACCATGAGAGCAAAGTCGGTGTCTGGGCGTCGGGTTGAATGCCGCTGGGAGAAACCAGGCTTCCGGACGGAAGGGCCTGGCCGGGAACGAAATGAAGATTGGTGACCGGAATATTTTTGATGCTTTGGGTTGTGTTGAAAGGGGCGTTCTGGTCGAGGCGGTAATCGAGACTGTCGAGCAGCGTGCGGTAGATGCCGAAGCCTGCGTGAACGACTGTGGTCTGGCGAGGAGACCATGCGAGTCCGATGCGTGGCTCGGGCAAGAATTTTGCGCGGTTGTTGGTGAAGGCCGAATCGCCGATGTGTGGCTGAGTTTCAAGAACGCCGTTCTGGTCGAAGAGGTAGTTGGAAGCGCGGCCCTGCGCCTCGTTCCAGCCATTGGTGGATTCAAAGCGAAAGCCGAGGCGCAGTTCGAGATCCTGGCGAAGGCGCAAAGTGTCCTGCACGAAGCCTGCGCCCTCGAGCGAGCGCCAGCCCAATTCGGTTGGTGAGGGGACGACGGTGAAGGTGGAGACTGTTCCATTGAGAAATGCGCTCAGGCTGCTGAACGAAGCCTGTCCATACTGATACTGCGCAAGATTACTGTTGGACTGGATGCGCTGCAGCCATATGCCGGCTTCGAGCTGGTTTTTTCCGTGGGAGATGAAGACGTGATCGTCCCAGGTGAAGAGGTTGCGCACGGCGTGCAGGTTGCTGCCGGCATTTGTGCCCGCAAGGCTGATTTGCGATGCGCCGTTGAGGGCCGTGCCGCCACCAATGACGATTGCACCGATGGGTTTCCCTGCAACCCAACCGGGGAGACCGACGGGGGTTTCTCCTGTGAAGTAGAAGGAGGCGCGGGAGAGGCCGAAGCGTAGAGTATTCAGCACGCTGGAGGAGAAGATGTGCTGTTCCTGGGCGCTGAGCACCTGCTCGCGGAGTGCCGTGTCTACCGAGCTCAGCGGGTTTACGGTTGGAGTTTTCGCGGAGCTGTCGTCAATGGTGTAGACGGCGAAGGCGGAATCTTTTTGCGAGATGTTGTAGTCGAGCCGCGTTGTGCCGAAGTCTTCGCGAATGCGCTGCAACGGATGATTGAATGCTTCGGCGATACCGCTGCCGAGCTCAGGACCGTTCTGCACGGGCCACAGAGCGAGCAGTGGTTGCACGCTGGCCACCGCTTTGGCGCGGGAGGCGTTGTCGGGCACAAGAGTTACGTTGGACAGGCCGAGGTTCTGGCGGAAGCCTTCGTAATTGCCAAAGAGCAGCAGCTTGCTCCTGACCAATGGACCGCCGAGCGCGCCGCCGAACTGATTGCGCTGGAAGATGGGGACATTGCCCTGGTCGAAATAGTTGCGAGCATCAAGCGCGCTGTTGCGCAAAAACTCAAAGGCGCTGCCGTGCAGCTGATTTGTGCCGGAAGCGGTTACGATACTGACCTGCGCTCCGGGGCGTTTGCCGTACTCTGCGCCGTACGTGTCATAAACAACATTGAATTCGCGCACAGCATCTACGCCGAGCAGCTGACCGCTGACTCCGCCGGGAGTGACGTTGATTTCCGAAGCGCCGGTGTACTCAATGCCATTGAGGAGGAAGAGATTGTCTTGAGCGCGGTGTCCGGCGACGGCGAACATATTTCCGGGAGAAGAGTTGGTGGTGCCGACTGAGCCGGAGCGCTGCCCGGTGTAGTTGACGACGGCAGGGTTGAGGGTAATCAGTTCGTCGAAGCTGCGCCCGTTCAGGGGAAGCTCTTTCACCTGCCGCTCATTGACCAGCCCGGAGACGGCCTGCGTGGTGGAGTTCACGGTCTGCGGCGCATCAGTGACTGCGACTTCTTCATGCACCTGGCCGACGGCAAGGGAGAAGTCCACGACGGTGCTTTGACCGATGACCAGATTGACTCCGCTGCGCGATTGGGTGCTGAAGCCATCCTTTTCAGCAGTGACCTTGTAGGCACCGACCGGAAGGGAAGGGGCGGAGTAATGTCCTTCGCCATCGCTCGAGACTTTGCGTTCTGCGCCTGTCTCAAGGTTGTGGACGGTGATGGCGGCCTGAGGGATCGCGGCCCCGGATGTGTCACGCACTGTGCCAGAAATGGTTGCGCCGACGACCTGAGCAGAGGTGATACCGGGTCGAGAGAGGGCGATGACCGCCAGCAGCAGAGAAAGAGTGAAAATCTGAGTGCGCATGCGTTCGCGCTTCATAACAAACTCCTGAGATGGAAATCGTGAAAGAAGACGGGGGGTCAACAGCCCATGAGCATAGGGATCAGCGTGAAGAGACGCGTGGATGAAGGGTAAAACATGCCTTGCTCACAATCTGGAAAGTTTGGGAAGTTCTTGCGGCGGATAGCAGGGGAAGAGTTAATTCGCGCGCATACAAAGCGGAGCATAGTTGCTGGCGCAACAGATACAGGACTTACAGCTCCGAGTGAGATGCATAGTCCAAAGTGTACTTGTAAGAAGGAAGCGGGTCAAACACAAAGGGCAATTCGTAGTGTCTCAGTTTAAATTTTCAAGTTCTCTAGGGGCTTTTAAAGCCCTTTTTTTCATTTTTTATTGGCAGAAGCCGTGTTCTTTCAAAACAAACAAAACTGCGACACTACCGGCTAATTTGGCGGGCGGTTTCTCGGCCCTGCCTTATAAGGTCGGGGAGACCTACTCCATAGTAGGAGTTGCCGATGAGATGCAGACCTGAAAAGGCGTGTACCCGTTCGGTGAGTTGTGTGATGCGCATGAGATGGCCAACCGCGTATTGGGGCAGCGAGCGCGGCCAGCGCCGTACGACGGTGAATGAAGGGCCGGGCAGGGGGCCAAGCAAATGGGAAAGCTGCTGATGCGCGAGGGTGATGATTTTTTCGTCTGAGAGGTGCAGAAGCGAGGGCGCGGTTTCACCTCCGAAGAAGGCGCGCAGGAGAACTGCACCCTCTGGGGCGCGATGCGCAAATTTCTGGTGCACGAAGGTGCAGGCGAGCAATGAGGGAGCGGCTGTATCGGCTGCTTTCTGTGGGGGAACAAGGAAGCCGAAGCCGTGCGGAATGCGCAGAGATTTTGCTGCTTCAGGAGCAAATGCAAGGGCAATTACGATTGCCGAAGATGCATCCATGGCCAGAAATGAATCAAAGGCCGGATCGAGGGGGCCCAGGAGCGCGCGCGTGACATGGGACGGAGTTGCGATGATGACTGTATCGAAAATGTCCACGCCGGTAGCTGTTGAAAGTTGCCAGCGTGGGTCCTTGCGGGAGAGTTGAACGACTTGCGTGCCGAGCCGGACGGACGCTGGAGGCAGCGAGGCGAGGATGCGCTCGACCAGTGTTTGCAGGCCGTGCCGGAGCGTGGTGAAGATTGCGCCGTTTTCAGATGCATGGGCCTGGGCCTGTAGAGCTGCAATCAGTGATCCGTGTTCCCGTTCCATTTTTACGAATGCAGGCATGACGGCGCGAACGCTGAGATGGTGAATGCTTCCGCCAAAGACGCCAGCAAGCAGGGGTGCGGCGATGGTCTCGGTTACCTCAGGGCCGAAGTGCCGCTGCACGAAGCTTGCGACGGATTCGTCAGCATTTTCAGAAAGGGCCGATGCTTTTAACTCGGCTGCGCGGTCCGGCTCCTGGAGGTAGGCCTGTTTTGCCTTCTCGCTGATGAGGGTGGATTGGAGAAGTGATTCCAGGTCGGACGGGACCATCATGCGCATGCCGTCTGGCACGGGAACAAGATGTCCATGCTGTACGATGTAGGTCTTCCGATGGTGGTCATTGGAAGAGATGATCTCGTTAGCCAGGCCAAGTTCCATGGCAAGATCGCGTGCCCAGGGTTTTTCTGTGACCCAGGAATCGGGACCGCATTCGACGGTGAAGCCTTTGTGGCGCATGGTCTCGATGATTCCACCAAGGCGATGTGACGCTTCGTAGAGGACAAACTTCTGCCCTGCGCGGGCAAGCTCATATGCTGCGGATAGGCCGGCAATGCCGCCGCCAATAATAGCCGTTCTCATGATGCAAGCCGTGCGATGCCACCTTGTGCGATGTTTGCAAGGGCGGCGATCAGAAGAGGGGAATCGTTGAGGGAGGCAGGGCGTTCGAGGCGCATGCCAAGCTTCTGCGCGAATTCGCGGAAGGCGATGTCTATGTCGTAAAGAACTTCTACATGATCACACAAGAAGCCGATGGGCTGGATGACAACGGCTGCATGGCCTTCCTGGTGCAGCGCTGTGAGTGTTTCTTCCACAGTTGGCCCGATCCATGGGCCACCGGACAAGCCCTGGCTCTGAAAGGCGAGGCGCCAGTTGGTTATCTGGGGAATGCGGCTGGCGACCGATGCGGCGGTTTGCCTTGCTTCCTCAGCGTAAGGATCGGCGGGCTGGCCGTTGTGCGCTTCTACCGTCCTTTGAGGGACGCTGTGCGCGGTGAATATGACGGGCACTCTGCTGTCTATTTCCGTGGAGACTCGTTGCCACACAGGGAGCAGACGGTCAGCAAATGCCTGTGCGAGAAGTGGGTGGTCGGACCAGGCTTCGATGAAGTGGATCTTTATACGATCGCCGACGGCCTGCGTGACGGCGCGCCTGTAAAGGCCGACGCTGGTGCGGGAATTTTGGGGGGCGAGGCAGATAACGACTGCGGACTGAACGCCGTCATCAAGCATCTGTTTTGCCACATCAGCAATGTAGGGGCGCCAGTTACGCATGCCTACGTAAACGGGGGCGCTGAGTTTCTGTTCGAGCAGGCGGCCCTGCTCCAGCGCGAGTTGGGTCAAAGGGCTTTTGCCAATCTTTAGCATGCGGTGACGCACTTCTTCAATCACTGAGTCCGGGAGAGGGCGGCCGCCGGTCACGTTACGCAGATATTCAGGCACCTCTTCGATGGAGTCAGGGGTCCCATGCGCGAGCAGAAGAACAGCCACGCGATCAGCCATGTTTCACCTCAAGGGAGAGTTCGCGGACACAGCGCACGACATACTGCACATTTTCTACGGGGGTGCCGGGGACAATGCCATGTCCAAGATTGAAGATGTGTCCGGGCCGGCCTTTTGCCTGCTGCAAGATATGTTTGACGCGTGTGCGGATCAGATCTGGTTCGGCGAAGAGCGTGATGGGGTCAAGATTGCCCTGAATGGCGCAGGAATAATCCAGGGCGCGCCAGGTATCGCCCAAGGGCACCCGCCAGTCCAGTCCGAGGACATCGGCGCCGGTCTCGCGCATGAGGGGGAGAAGGCCCCCGGTTTCGACTCCGAAGTAAATGACGGGAACGCCGAGGGACTGTACTTCGCGCACGAGAAGCTTTGTATGCGGGAGAACAAAGTCGCGGTAGTCTTCGACGCTGAGCACTCCGGCCCAGCTATCGAAAATCTGGATCACGTCCGCGCCGGCTTCGACCTGCTGGCTGACGTACCCGCACAAGACTTTTACGAGCTTGTCCATCAGGGTGCGCCACACGGCGGGCTGACGGTACATGATTTTTTTGGTTTCGATGTAATTGCGGGAGTTTCCGCCTTCCACCATATAGCTGGCGAGAGTGAAGGGCGCACCGCAAAAACCGATGATGCCGATTCGATCTTTGAAATGGGCAGAGACTTTTTCGATGGCTTCGGCTACATAGGCCAAATCGGAGACGCGGTCGGTGCGGAGACGCGCTATATCTTCTGCTGTGCGCAGGGGCTGGTGAACGACAGGGCCTTCGCCGGCCTGAAATTCAAAGTCAAGACCCATGGGAGTAAGCGGGAGAAGAAGATCAGCGAAGATAATGGCTGCGTCTACATCGAGCTTTTCTGCCGCCGTAATGGTTACTTCTGCTGCCAGGGCTGGGGTCTGGCAGATTTCGAGCAGAGAGTGGTGTTTGCGGACGGCCTGATATTCGGGCATGTAACGTCCTGCCTGCCGCAGAAACCAGACAGGAGTGCGGTCTACGGGACGACGCAGACAGGCACGAACAAAACGTGTGCCGGAAGTGAGCTCATCTGGATGAATCTGCAGATGCGAGGTACTTTGTTGCATGGAAAAGGTCACCTTTGAGGGTAGCATTTTTCACCTCCTCCGGCTGATACCGGGCACGCTGTCCACCGCGAGGTATCCTGGCCCGCTGAAGAGGATGAGGAACGCGAGGGCGAAGAGGGAGAGCGGAAATTCGAATCCCTGCGGGCCTATGAATCCGTGATGCAGGTGGACCTTCAGGACGGCGACGGTCATGTTGATGGTGATTCCAAGAGCGGCGACAGGAACAAGCAGGCCAAGAATAAGGAGTGCGCCGCCGAAGAACTCTGTGAAGGCGGAGAGGTATCCCATCCAGGAAGGAAGCCCAAGATGGCCGACCATTTGTGTGAAGTTGTAGAGGGAGCCGCGGGGGAAAATCTTATGGGCGCCATGCACGAGCATAATTGCGCCCAGGATGATGCGCGCCGCCAGCACGCCCAGAGGTTGAAATCGCTCAAGCCAGGTAAACATGGGTGAAACTCTCCTTACAGTTTTACTAGGACGTTGTCGCCTTCGATTTTTACTTCATAGACGGGAACTTTGGTGTGCAGTGTGTGCTCCGCCTGACCGGTCTTTAAATCGAAGGCCCACGCATGCCATGGGCACACAATTTTTCCATTTTCAATCATGCCCTGGCCGAGGGGGCCTCCGCGATGCGGGCAGACATTGCTGATTACGGAGATGGTCCCGGCAACGTTGGCAACGCACAATACCTTATTTTCAAAGATGATTTCGCGGGCTTCTCCTGGAGATGGCAAGTCAGACTTCCCGCAGATTCTTACGAATTCCGGCATGGTTTCCTTTCAATGAAAGTGCTACGCTCAACTTCAGGATGCCTGAGCAGCCAGTGCCAAATCCAGCGCCGGGAAAAGAAGGGAAGAAGGACGTCCGTCTATGGTGCCCGAGGTGTGCGAGGGAGGTGGACGATCCACTGGTGTGCGGGGACTGTTCGGCTGTGATCTGTAGGGTGTGCGGGACTCCGCTGGAGTCTGCTGACGAGCTGGCTTTCGGTTAATGGGCACCAAACCTGCGAATCAAAAATCTTCGAGCGCGGTGATGCAGCCGCTCGCCAGTGGCAGATGGCTGGTCTCCGTTCTTGTTGTCTCGCTGATGATTGCGGCAGCCTGCGTGTATGCGACTGTTTGCCTCTTGTTTTATGAGGGAGGCTGGCAGATTATTTTTCATCCTTCACGGGCCGTTACGGTGACGCCTGCGAGCGCAAAGATTCCTTTTGAGGATGTGCAATTCGACTATACGGAGACGGGGCGGGCGCAGTTGTCGGGCTGGTGGATTCCGGCTGAAGCCCATGCGCCGTATGCGAACTGCACGATTCTGTTGCTACACGATGGATTCGGGTCGCTCTCCGACAGCCTGGAGCGCATACGCGCCCTGCATGCGATTGGAACGAACGTTTTGGTTTTTGACTATCGGGGATTTGGCCGGAGCGTGCCGGCCCATCCTTCAGAACAGGGTATGAACCAGGATGCTGATGCGGCCTGGAATTACCTGACAGATATGCGTAATCTGCCTCATGGGTCCATCATTTTTTATGGGGAGGGTTTGGGTGCTGCTGTTGCGGTGTCTGCTGCTCTTCGCCACACAGATGCTTCTGCGCTGGTCATCGAAGATGCGGGACCCACTGCTCTGGAGCGATTTTCGACGGATGCGCGCACGAAGCTTCTGCCTGTTCATTGGCTTACTTCTGACCGCTTCGATCCGGCCGCAGCACTGGAGCATCTGAAAAGGCCGAAGTTGTTTGTGGAGCGAGGCAATGATGCCCGAACGGAAGCGCTTTATCGCACGGCAGAATTTCCTAAGCGCCTTGTGCGCGTGGACCCGAATGGCGCCGGAAACTATGCAGAAGCCATGCGGGCCTTTCTGGATGATGTTATTCAGAAGTAAAGGTTGATGCGGGCAGACCTTCCTTGTTGAAGAGGTTTGCGTTGGTGAAGCTGCTCCACGCGTAACGAACGGCCTTCGGATGCTCGACGCCGGAAGCCTGAACGACCACAGTTTGACCGTCTATCCTGGCTGTGGCGGGAACAAATTCGCCGTCGGTTCCGGCGACCTCAAAGCCTTGTAGTTGCTGGCCATGCACGGCCAGTCCATTTTGGGCGTGGTCAAACCAAACGCGCATCGCAGGACCCTCTACCGCCATGGTGCGGAAGAGCGGGCCCGAATATTCAAGCTGTGATTCGCCGTACGCGAGAGCGCGTGCTGCGAGCGCAAGACGAGCGCCGACGGTCTGCTTGTCTGCCGGGTGGACGTTGTCGTGATCTCCGACATCGAGGGTGACAGCCATGGCGGTATTGGAGAGTACCAGCGTGCGCCGCTGCGCATCTCTTACGATGCCCCAGTCTTCATTGGGCGAGTAAAAGCTGGAAATCTGCGCGTAGAGGAAAGGAAAATCTCCTTCGCGCCAATGCATGCGCCAGTCGGAAATGAGAGCAGAAAAGAACCGCGCATAGTATGGAGCGCGGAGGGGGTCGCTGTTGGTCTCACCCTGATACCAGATGACGCCTTTGATGGTATAGGGGACGAGCGGCGCGATCATTCCGTTGTAGAGTCCTGCGGGTTGCCATGATGTTCCGTCGGGGCGCCAGGGATGTTTTGGTTTGGGCCGGCCAGCGCGCGCGTTGGCTTCATCTTCACGTTTCTCCAGGGCGAGGACGAGGTCGCGGTCGCCGAGCTCGTCGGTAAAGTGCGCCCAGTAAGAGAAGATGGGCATCAGTCCCGCATCTGAGCCGATAGTGTCCATGCTGGTCCAGGCCTCTACGGGTGTTCCGCCCCAGGTGGAGTCAATCAGGCCAATGGGCACGTGCTCGCGCTGATTCAGTTCTCTGCCAAAGAAATAGGCGACGGCCGAAAAATCTGCCGCGGTTTGCGAAGTGCACTCAGTCCATGTGGCAGAGATGTCTGTGAGCGGATAGAAGGAGCTTTTCTTTTCAAGCCGGAGCAGGCGGACTTGAGGAAGATTGGCATGGGCAATTTCCTGTGCGCTGTTTTTGACGACAGCGCTACCGGGAAAACCATTCAGCGGCATTTCCATGTTGGATTGGCCTGATGCGACCCAAACATCGCCCACAAGAACGTCGGTCAGGGTGATAGGCGCGCCAGATCCAGCGCTTCCTTGTACGGTGAGTGTATATGGGCCGCCAGCATTTTCAGAGGCGAGCCAGAGTTCCCATTTGCCTATGTCATTCGCAGTGGCGGAGCGGGACTGCTCATGAAAGCGCACTGTGATGGTTTCCCCAGGAGTGGCCCATCCCCAAATGTGGATGGGTGCATTGCGCTGCAGAACGGCGTGGCTGCTGAGGACGTTGGGGAGGCGGACTTCAGCACGGCCCTGCAGAAAAACAAATGAAAGAATGGCAGTGAATAGAAGAAGGGTACGCTTGCTTTTCATAGTTCGTGATAACCATACCACCTCCGAGGGGAGGAAAGATGCCCCGTTTCTTTGTTACAAGTTCCACATCTCCAGGAGGTATGGGAACCGGTGATTATCGCAAATTAGAGCAACTTACCGGCGGCGAGGTCCTGAACGAGTCCCCGGTCGGCCGCGAGAAAGTCGTACTTTGGGAGGTCGGTGAGGAGTGACCAGCGCAGGTCATTGAAGATGTGGTTCGTCATTTCGCCACTGAATTCATGCACGGCGAAGAATTGGAGATCTACAGCGCCGCCATTGCGATAGGTGTGCCGGACCCGGGCGATGCGCGGTCCGATGACCGCATCAATCCCCAGCTCTTCGTTCAGCTCGCGTATGAGGGCTTCTTCTGGGCCCTCTCCCGGTTCCATTTTGCCGCCGGGAAACTCCCATTTAAGCGCCATGGCCTGGTCAGGCCGCCTCTGGCAGATCAGGACTTTGCCATTACGCAGAATCAGCGCGGCAACTACATAGCGAACAGAAGCAGTTGCTCCCCCTGGATGTATGCCAGTCCCCACTTACTTTAGTTTAGACTCTTCTGCCTGGATTTCGATGCGCCTTAATCTGCCAGGCGCATGACCGGAAAATAGTTCGGGATGAATTGCGGATGCAAGCGCGCGCAGGCCTTCGAGCAGGGTGGGGGCCGGCGTATTCAGCAGCTCGTCTGCAATGCAGTAAACGCGGGCGTTTTCTATGGCGTTAAGGTGGTTCCACCCGCGTCTGGATGCCGTCTGTTCCAGCGGAACACGGTCGCCGGCGCCGCACCAGGCCATGAGGATGATGTCGGGATTTGCCGCGGCGATTGTCTTGGCATCGGTTACGCCCCCGGGGGTCCCGAGGAAGCGTCCTCCGGCAATTTCTATCAGTTCCTTGACCCAGAGTTGCGAATGGATCAGCGGCTTGCCCCATTCTTCACAGTAGACCCAGGGGCGGTCCGCGGCGGTGGCTGCTTTTCGGCGCACGTCTTCTATGGTGGACTGCATTTCCGTAATGATTGTTTCTCCCTGATTACGCGCATTTGCGATGGAGGCGATCAGGCGGATGTCGGCGTAGATATCAGCCAGAGAGTGCGGAGCCAGTGCGAGCACCGGGAATCCTGCTTTGAGGATGGCTGTCAGCGATTCCTGCCGGTAGGGGACAGAGGCGATGACAAGATCGGGTGCGAGCGCCGCCAGTTCGTCGGTCGTGGTTGTCCAGGAGTCATGGACGATGGAAAGATTGCGCTCGCGGAGTTCGGGAACGACATCGAGACAATAGCGGGTGCAGGCAATGAGCGCATCAAGGCGGCCCAGCCGGGCGAGAATGACAGAGATGCTGGGCTGGAGCGATATGATGCGCATCGCTTTTTACACCTTACTGTCTTTCAGCACAGATTCAGGATAAAAGATGGCCCATCCATGCGCTGCGGCGCTCTTGACCAGCGCGGGTGTGGGGTTGACGGGAAATGCGCGGGAGGCGATCTTCAGCATTGCTTCATCGTGGATCGAGTTGCCGAAGACGCAATCCGGATGTGGCACACCTGCGCGGACAAGAGCTTCTGCCTTGGCTTCGTCGGTCGGTACGTCTACCAGCTCGCTGGTTACGATGCCGTCTTTGATCTGCACCGTAGCGGCCAGCACGCGTTGGGCAGGGATTCCAAAACGCTGCACGCCTTCTTTTATGACCCAGTTATTGGTGGAGCTGACGGCCCAGAGTTCCGTGCCGAATTCGCGCAGCGCAGAAACCAGGTCGCGCATCTCGGGGAAGATGTTTGCTTCCACATGGGCGCGAAAATAGGTGGCGGCGGATTTGCGCATCTCTTCTTCGCGCAGTCCGGCGTAGACCTGCACCATCTCGCCGCACATCTCGGCCTCAGAGACCTTTCCGGCGCGGTAGGCGCGGTATTGAGAATCGAGCCAATCGGAGGCATTGCGTGACAGCAGGCCGGACTCGATAGACCAGACCATGAAGCCATATCCGGCGTCGCCACTCCAAAGCGTGCCGTCGCAGTCAAAGACGGCGATTTTGGGCTTTGCTTCCAGAACGGTCTGGAGAAATTCTTCGCGCGTATATTGATCGGCTGACGTGGTGTGTAGTGTCGTCATCCATGCTCCTCATTTTTATTTTGAGGGATGCAGCAAGAAATTGCACGAATGCCAGATTACTGTTGATTTCCGGAGCGGTATCCTGCAGACGGCTGGAGTTCTGTTGGGTCGTTCCCGAATGGCCGGGTGTTCCAGGGCGGTCCAAAGCTGTCCAGTTTCCGTATTATGACTACTAATACATGAAATATCTTCTGGCGTTTTCAGCGATCTTTGCTGCTGTCGTGCTTGCGCATCTTCCGCTGCTGCATCTGCCTTATTACTGGGACGAGGCTGGGTATTACATTCCGGCGGCCTATGATTTTTTCCGCACCGGTTCGCTGATACCGTTTTCGACGCTTTCGAATGCGCACCCGCCGCTGCCGTCCGTTTATTTGACCATCTGGTGGAAGGTGTTTGGGTTTGCTCCGTGGGTGACGCGGATGGCAATGTGCTTTGTGGCTTCCGTGGCGCTGACAGCGGTTTTCCGGATGGCTGCGACAGTTACGCGGAATTGGCAGGTTGCGGCGGCGGCGACTGTTCTGACAGCGATGTATCCGATATGGTTTGCGCAGAGTTCACTAGCCCATGCGGACCTGTTTGCCGCGGCAGGGACACTTTGGGCACTGGTGTTTTTTCTGGAAGAGAAGATGTGGATGAGCGTGGTTTGCTTTTCGCTGGCTGCGCTTTCAAAAGAGACGGCGATAGTGACGCCGCTGGCGTTATTCATTCTCACCCTTTTGCGTAAACCCGGCGCAAAGGGATGGGGCGCCCGGCAAGTTGGCGAGCCAGTCTTGTATGGAGCATCTGATTCCTTCAAACTTTTGGCGCCAGTTTTGCCGCTGGTCTGCTGGTATTTGTATCACTGGCACAGGACCGGGTTCGTGTTTGGGAATCCGGAGTATCTGCGCTACAACGCGACCGCGACGATGATGCCGGTGCGGATCCTGCTGGCGTTTGCGCACAGATGTTTGCAGGTGACCGGACACATGAATCTGTTTGTGCCTGTGCTGACGATGCTGGCGTGCCTGATGCTGCCGCCCATGGAAGGGCGTGAGCGCATTTCTCTGCGGGTGCAGGTGGTTTTCTATGTAGTCATTCTGGCGAACCTGGTGCTGTTTTCTGTGCTGGGCGGAGCGCTGCTGACTCGGTATCTGCTGCCGCTGTATCCGCTGGTGCTGCTGCTGTGTGTGAATACGTTCTATCGCAGGTGCAGGCAGTGGGTGGCGCTGGCAGGACTGGCAGCGGCGGGATTTGTGGCCGGGGTTTTTGTGAATCCGCCGTATCGCTTTGCGCCGGAAGACAATCTGGCTTATCGCGATGTGATTCTTCTGCATGAGACGGCGATCGGGCAGATTGAGCGCCATTATCCGGGCGCGACGGTGCTGACGGCGTGGCCGGTGACGGATGAGCTGCGGAAGCCGGAGCTGGGATATGTAATGGCGCCTGTGCAGACGGTGGCGATTGATAACTTTTCCTTTGATCATGTGGAAGCAGCGGCACAGGTTGCGCCGGAATACTCGGTGGCGCTGGTGTTTTCGACGAAGTATGATCCGCCGCATTTGTGGATGAACCTGGGGCGCGGGAATGAAGAGCTGGATGCGCGGTACTTTGATTTTCATCGTGATTTGCCTCCGGAGTCGGTTGCGCGGTTGCTGGGCGGGAAAGTGACGTGGCGCGGGGAGCGGCAGGGGATATGGGCCGCTGTTCTGCACTTTGACCGGGCGCAGGAGGCGTTGGTTGGCGGTTTTGGTGTGATTGGAACGCGCTCCGCGCAGACGAGTTTGGCCCACGTTAGCTTTGCGAACGTGGGGGCACCCGGGGTTATTGACACCGATACGGCACCCGAGGTGTTTCTGCTTTCTGGAAGATAGGTTTGGGACAGGCGTTTGAGCCAGGGAGTCGGACTAAAAGATGGTTTGGTTCCAATATAATCAGCCTTGAAGTGCGGCCATTGAATCTATTTCGCTCTCTTGTTTGCGGACTGCTGCTGGTGGCAGCGTCGTTTCTTGCAGCACAGCAACCGGCGACGACGGCGTCGCGTCCGCAGGCCGAAGCTGCTCCGGCGGCGCATGGGCGGCTGGTGCTGGTGCTTCCATTTGAGAACCACAGCGGGCGGGCGGACCTGAACTGGATTGGCGAGGCCTTTCCGGAGATGCTGAACCGGAGACTGGGGGCGGCGGGGTTTTTGCCTATCAGCCGCAATGACCGCATGTATGCGCTGGACAGGCTGGGGTTGCCGACAAACTTTCAGCCGTCGCGCGCGAGCACGATTCGGATTGCGCAGACGCTGGATGCGGATTACGTCATTTTTGGGTTTTTCACCACATCGGGAAATTCGCTGAATGCGACGGCACAGGTGCTGGATGTGACCGGGCTGAAGCTGGGCAATCCCGTAAATGTGCAGATGGACATGACGCGGTTGCTGGACGTGCTGAACACGCTGGCGTGGTTGACGGCGCGGCAGCTTGATCCGAAGTATGCGGTGGCGCAACAGACATTTCTGAATGCTGATTCGGACCTGGGTGTGGCGGCCTTTGAGAATTACGTTCGCGGCTTGACGGAGGACTCGATTGGAGAGAGGATTCGCCACTTGCGGGAGGCGGTAAGGCTGGCTCCGCGCTTCTATCCTGCGCAACTGGCGCTGGGCAAGACGTATTTTTACAACCAGAATTTTGATCTGGCAGCGACGACGCTGGGCAATCTGCCGAAAGACGATCCGAATGCGCTGGAGGCGGACTTTTATCGCGGGCTGGCATTTTTCTATACGGGTAAATATCTGGAGGCAGAAGATGCTTTTGCGTTTGACACGACTCGATTGCCTCTGCCGGAAGTGGTGAACAACCAGGGAGTGGCGGCGGCGCGGCGCGGGCGCGACGGAACAGGGCTTTTTCAGCAAGCGGTGGCGGCTGATCCGAAAGACGCGGACTACCACTTTAATCTGGCGATTGCTTTGAAGCGCAAGGGCGATGTTGCCGGAGCGGTGCGGGAGATCGATCAGGCGACGAAGCTGCGTCCACAGGACGCGGACATTGCTGGCTTTGCCAACTCTTTGCACAGCCAGCAGCAAAACCCGGCGCTGGCAGCGCAGAAAACTGACCTTCCGCTGGAGCGCATCAAGCGGAGCTATAACGAGGCGAGCTTCCGGCAGGCGGCGTTTGAGATGGAGCAGATGCAGAGCATGCGTCTGGCGGCGCTTCCTCCGGAGCAGCGGGCAGACGCGCTGGTGAAGGGTGGCACGCAGTTTCTGAACCGCGGCTTGCTGCTGGAGGCGGAGCGCGAGTTCCAGGCGGCGATTGAAGCGGACCCTGCGTCGGCGTCGGCGGCGCACGTCGGGCTGGCGGAGGTGCGCGAGCGCACGAACGATGCGGACGCAGCGCGGCAGGAGGCACTGAAGTCACTTCAATTGAAGCCGAATGTGGCAGCGCATTTGGTGCTGGCGCGGATGGATGTACAGGCCCACCAGCTTGCTCCGGCAGCGAATGAGATCAGCGAGGCGCTGAAGATTGAGCCGAATAATCCAAATGCGCGGGTGATGAAGATGGCACTCGAACAGAAAGGGCAACAGGTGCCGTAGAATGCGGCGATTTCTCACCCTTTCGTTGTGTGAAAGGATGAGGCACCTGGTCACAAGGGATGAAAAGACAGCGGCATAACGCGGTTGGCTTTCTAATCTGTGCGGTCGTCTTGCTGCTGACGTGTCCGCTCTTTGCGCAAGCGGTGCCTCAGGTCGTTCTGCTGCATTTGCGGGACACGATTCAGCCTGTTAGTGAGGGGTATCTTAGCCGCGGGCTTGCGCAGGCGGCCGGGCTGCACGCCAATGCTGTGCTGATTGAGATGGATACGCCGGGCGGAATGCTCGAGTCTACGCGTGCGATTGTGCATGACATTCTTGCTTCGCCTGTTCCGGTGATTGTGTATGTTGCGCCTTCGGGAGCCCGGGCGGGTTCTGCGGGATTCTTCATTCTTGAGGCTGCGGACATTGCGGCGATGGCTCTGGGGACGAATGCGGGCGCGGCGCATCCGGTGGTGATGGGCGGCAAGCTGGACGATGAGATGAAGCGCAAGCTGGAGAACGATACGACGGCGTTCCTGCGGTCGTATGTGTCACGGCGTGGGCGCAATACGGATGCAGCGCAGGACGCGGTGCTGAATTCGAAGTCGTACACGGAGCGCGAGGCCGAGCAGCTGAAGCTGATTGATCTGGTGGCGCCGAGCAATACCGCTCTGCTGGATGCGTTGGACGGACGCAGCGTGACGCGGTTTGATGGCTCGACGGTGGTGCTGCACACGCGCAACGCGCATCTGGTGACGGTGGATACGACACTGCGCGAAGAGATTCTGGACCGTATGATGAACCCGAATCTGGCGGTGCTGGTGCTGGTAATAGGCGGGCTGCTGATCTATCTGGAGTTCAACGTTCCAGGGACGATTATTCCTGGTGCGCTGGGGACGCTGTTGTTGCTGCTGGCACTTTTTTCGCTGAATCTGCTGCCGGTCCGGTATACGTCTCTGCTTCTGATTGTGGCTGCATTTGTGCTGATGTTGCTGGAGGCGAAGTTTGGCGGGCATGGCGTTCTGGCTGCGGCGGGAATCATTTGCCTGGTGCTGGGGCTGCTGACGCTGGTTGCAGGGCCGGTGCCGGAGATGCGCGTGAGTGTAGGCACGGCGGTAGCGGCGGGAATTGCGTTCGGAGCGATTACGACATTTCTTGTCCGGTTAGCGTGGCGCGCGCGAAGGAACAAGTCGTTGATGGGGCCGGAGGCGCTGATTGGCTCGATTGCGATTGCGCAGGAGGCGCTGGGGCCGCGTGGGCAGGTGATGGTGCACGGGGAGTTGTGGTTTGCTGAGTCGCCGGAGCCGGTAGAGGCGGGCGAGCGTGTGCGGGTGTGCAATGTGCGCGGGCTTACGCTGTTGGTAGAGCGGGTTCCGGAGGGGAAATCTGTAACAAATTAGACACTTCTATGCTTGGCAGCTGCGATAGAATCCCAATGCGAGAGGGGAACTATGGGCATTCCAAGCCTGGTAGTGATTGCGGTCATTGTTCTTTATCTGCTGAATTCCATCAAGATCCTGCGCGAGTATGAGCGCGGGGTGATTTTCCGCTTGGGTCGCGCGCTGCCGCAGCCCAAGGGTCCGGGGATCATTCTGGTCTTCCGGCCGTTTGATCAGATTATTCGCGTTTCGCTGCGGCAGGAGGTGCTGGAGGTCCCTCCGCAGGACGTAATTACGCGTGACAACGTGACGATCAAGGTCAATGCGGTAATTACGCTGCGGGTGCTTGATCCGCTAAAGGCTGTGATTGAGGTCTCAAATTATGTGTACCAGACTTCACAGTTTGCGCAGACGACGCTGCGGTCCGTGCTGGGCGAAGTGGAGCTGGACAGCCTGCTGGCGCACCGCGATGCATTAAATCAGCGGATCCAGAGCATCATGGACCAGCGCACGGAGCCGTGGGGCGTGAAGGTGGTCAGCGTGGAAGTCAAGCAGGTGGACTTACCGGAACAGATGCTGCGCGCGATGGCCAAGCAGGCGGAAGCGGAACGCGAAAAGCGGTCGAAGATCATCAATGCCGATGGTGAATATGCAGCGGCGCAGCGGCTGGTGGATGCAGCAAACCTGCTGGCGATGCAGCCGATTACGCTGCAGCTCAGGTATCTGCAAACCCTGACCGATATTGGCACTGAAAAGAACACGACAGTCGTTTTCCCGCTGCCGATGGAACTGCTTTCGCTGGTGCAGAAGTTTGTTCCTGCAAAGCCTGAGGAGCAGAAATGAGAAACGTGGTTGATTACGAGGAAGAAGAGAAGGAAAACGAATCAGAGATTACGTTGAACGCCGGCACGCTGCTGGGGATTTTCTTTGGGCTGGTGCTGGTGTGCGGAGTATTTTTCGGTTTTGGATATTCGATGGGGCGTCGGGGAACTACGGCGACTCCGGCCAGCTCGGCAGAGGCGGCGCCTTCTTCGAGCACGCAACCGGAAACGCCACCAGCGGCGCAGCCTGCGAATATTCCTAAGCCGTCGGCGATGGAAGCGCTGGAGACTGCCAGCCCGTCGGCGGATACTCAACAGCCGGTTGAAGAGGCGAGCACCGATGAGCCCAAACCCGCACCTGCGGCCAGGCCTGTGGTTGTTCCGGCAACGGTGACCAGCAAGCCCGTGCTGAAACCGGCAGCCCTTTCTGCTGCTCCTGCTTCTGTTGCCGGAAGTTTTATGGTGCAGATTGCAGCGGTTTCTCACCAGGAAGACGCGAACACTCTGGCGAATGCGTTGCGGCAGCATGGATATACGGTGTCGGTCCATAACGATCCACCAGACAAGCTGTACCACGTGCAGGTGGGACCCTTTGCTTCGCGAGATGCGGCGAAACAAATGCGTTCGCGCCTGCTGGCGGATGGATATAACGCGATTCTGAAGCCTTAGTGGTTGGAGTGCGCTTTGCACTGACTGGCAGCCGGCACCTCCCCCCTCCTTTCCTAAGGAGGGGAGGGCACTCGGTTGGCCGGTTTACTTTTATGGGGTGTTCAGGACGCGGTCGAAGATGGCGTCTACGTTTTTGAGCTGGCGCGTAAGGTCGAAGGTCTTTTCGAGCTTTTCCGGGGTGAGTCTGGCTGTGATTTCCGGATCGGTTTTTACCAGGTCGCGGAAGACCAGGTCTTCTTTCCAGGCGCGCATGGCGTGCTTTTGCACGAGGCGGTAGGCGTCTTCGCGCAGGATTCCAGCTTCGGCGAGATCGAGCAGGAGCTGACCGCTGAAGATGAGGCCGCCGGTACTTTCGAGGTTTTTTAACATGCGCTGCGGATACACCAGAAGGTTTTCAATCAGGTTTGTGGTCTTCGCGAGCAGGTAATCGGTGAGGATGGTCGAGTCAGGGAAGATGACGCGTTCGACCGAGGAATGCGAGATGTCGCGCTCATGCCAGAGGGCCACGTTTTCATAAGCGGCCTGAGCATTGGCGCGCACGACGCGGGCAAGGCCGCTGATCTGCTCTGAGGTGATGGGATTGCGCTTGTGAGGCATGGCCGAGGAGCCTTTTTGCTTCTCGGAGAAAAACTCTTCGGCTTCGCGGACCTCGGTACGCTGGAGGTGGCGCACTTCGACGGCGATTTTGTCCAGCGTGGCCGTAATGATGGCCAGAACGGAGATGTACTGGGCATGGCGGTCACGCTGGACGACCTGCGTGGCGATGGGATCGGGCTCGAGGCCGAGTTTTTCGCAGATGCGTTCTTCGTGCTTCGGGCTGAGATGTCCGAAGGTGCCGACTGCACCGGAGAGCTTGCCGATACGCATCTGTTCGGCGGCTGCGTCGAAGCGATGCAGATTGCGGCGCATCTCTGCATACCAGTTGAGCAGCTTGAGGCCGAAGGTGGTCGGCTCGGCATGGACGCCATGGGTGCGGCCGATGGTGGGCGTATGCCTGAATTCAAGGGCGCGCTTTTTGAGGACTTCCAGGAGGTCCAGCAGGTCCTGGCGGATGAGGGCTGAGGCCTCTTTGACCAGAAGCGCGAGCGCGGTATCCACTACGTCGTTCGAGGTGAGACCGTAGTGCAGCCAGCGGGATTCGGGGCCGATATTTTCAGCAACAGCGGTGGTGAAGGCGATGACGTCGTGTTTGACTTCAGCCTCGATCTCCTGGATGCGCTCGACGGAAAATTTACCACGTTCGCGGATGGCCTTTGCGGCTTCTGCCGGGACGATGCCGTCTTCGGCCAGCGTTTCACTGGCGGCGGTTTCGACGGCAAGCCATGCGCGGTACTTATTTTCTTCAGTCCAGACGCGGCCCATCTGCGGACGGGTATAACGGGCGATCAAAGGAGCCTCCTAATAGCCTGTAAATGTGGGTGTGCAGAGTCTGAAAGTTTGCGACGTGAATTTGAGAATGCAACGAAGAGCAGGACTGCAGCAAATTCTGACTCGGCACGCCATCATTTCGTAGATGTTTTCATTGCGAAATCCGGGGCTGAAGCCCCTTGGATTCCAGGCATTTTTTCACCGGACTGAAGGCCGGTGCTTCTACCAAATTATCCGACAAAATCCACCTTGACCGGGTGCGGGATGATGCCGCGCTCATGGCCGAGAGTGAGCAGCTTGCGGATGGCTTCGCGTCCGTCATCGCCATAGTTCAGAGTACGCTCGTTTACATACATGCCGACAAATTTGTCGGCGAGGTTGGTGTCGAGATCGCGGGCAAACTGCATGGCGTAGGAGAGGGCCTCTTCGCGGTGGTCCAGTCCGTGCTGGATGCTGTCGCGGAGGGCCTGAGTGACCTTGAGCATGACGTTCTGTCCGAGCGAGCGACGGATGGCATTGCCACCGAGGGGCAGAGGCAGCTTTGTTTCTTCGCGCCACCACTGGCCGAGATCAATGATCTTGTGCATGCCGCTGTGGGCATAGGTGAGCTGGCCTTCGTGGATGATGAGCCCGGCCTGATAGTTTCCGGCGAGGACTTCTGGAATGATCTTGTCGAAGGGAACGACCGCGGTTTCAATCTCAGGTGCAAAGAGCTTGAGTGCGAGATAGGCGGTGGTCAGCGTTCCGGGGACGGCAACTTTGATTTTTTTGATTTCGCTGAGGGAGAAGCGCTGGCTGGCAACGATCATGGGACCGTAGCCTTCGCCGACGGAACCCCCGCAGGCCATCAGGGCATAGTTGTCTTGTATGTAAGGGTAGGCGTGGAAGGAAATCGCCGTTACATCGTAGAAGGCCTCGTTCATGGCCTTCTGGTTCAGCGTTTCAATATCGCAAAGGGTATGGGTGAACTTATAGCCGTTGACGCGGACCTTGTTGGTCGCCAGTCCATAGAACATGAAGGCGTCGTCGGAATCGGGGCTGTGGGCGATGGTAATTTCCCGGGTCCCGGTGGATTCAGCGGATGCGGTCACTGCGAAAACATTCCTTTCTACTATAGACACACCGACTGCGTGGTGTTGCGGTGCTGGAAGCAAAACGGGAGAGCGAATCAGCGACTTGCTGCTGTTTCTATTTTACGCGCGCGGAGCCATCCGGCTGCGAGTGCCGCAGCCAGGCAGACCTTGAGCGCGTCTCCGGTAAGAAACGGGACGATGGAGAGCAGAGCGGTATGGGCCAGGGTCTGATGAGTCAGGACCGCGAGCCAGATTGTGCCCATCGCCAGGATGACCACGCTGCCGGAGACTGCGGAAAGCAGCGCTGTCCAGAAACTGCGGACGGGCAGACGGCGATACAGGAAGCTGACGAGAGCGGCGACAAAGGGGTAAGAGAGAAGATATCCGCCAGTAGGCCCGATGAGCTGCGCGATTCCTCCCAGCCCCTGCGGAGTGAAGACGGGCAGGCCGGCTGCGCCTTCGAACAGATACAGGGCGAGTGCGCCGAAGGCAACGGCTGGTTCAAGGAAGAGACCCAGCAACAGAACGGCGAGGGACTGCAAGGTGACCGGAACGGGGGTGAAAAACAGCGGCACGGACACGTGCGCGCAGGCGGCAACGAGCGCGCTGCCTGCTACAACGGCCATTCCCCAGCGAATCGCGCTGTGAACGCGGACTGGACGAAGAAGGACTGAACTTGCATTGATTTGCGCCATCATTGTCTCCCTAAGGTTCCTGCTCGTGGTCGGGCTCTGAGGCCTTGATGGAAATGTGTTCGCCGCCCTGGCTGCCATTTCTTCGGACATGGCGCGCAACCGCCACTGCCGTCCAGACAATCGCGATGATGCTCAGGACGAAAACCGCAAATAGCACTCGCATGGAACCATGTAGAGGATACCATTCCTCAGCGTATGGATTCATGCAGCCAAGCCAGATAGGGATGACTGCCGCTTTCGATAGGGAGGACCAGGAATTCCGGTACATCGTAGGAATGGAGCTTGTGGATGGCGGCTTCGAGTGCTTTGAGTTTTTCTGTGTTGCTCTTGATGATGAGCAGGAGCTCGGATGATTCTTCAACGGTGCCCTGCCAGCGGTAGACAGAGGTGACGCCTTCCACGATATTGACGCAGGCGGCGAGGTGCTGTTCGACGAGGGCGCGAGCGATGCGTTGTGCCTCGTCACGTGAGGATGTTGTGCAAAGAATGAGGCGCGCCTGTTCCATGAGAATTTCCAGAGGTTAAGATGGCTATGACTGGTCTTCTTTGTGCATCTTAGAACAGGAGAATCATGGCCACACAGATTAAGTTTGGAACATCGGGCTGGCGCGCGATTGTCGCCGAAGAGTTTACGGTTGCGAACATTCGCCGGGCCGTCACTGGTATTGCAAAGTATGTTTCATCGCAGACAGGGCCGAAGACGGTGCTGGTAGGGCGCGATCCTCGGTTTCTGGGAGAGGTGTTTGTTCACGAGGCGGCCAAAGTGCTTGCGGCCCATGGCGTAAGGCCGATTGTGATTCCGGAGGCTGCTCCGACGCCGGCGATTGCGTATGCGGTGCGTACGCGCAAAACCGGAGGTTCGATCAACTTTACGGCATCGCATAATCCGCCAGAGTACAACGGCATTAAGTATTCGACGCCAGACGGCGCCCCGGCATTGCCGGAAGTGACCAGCCAGATTGAGGGACTGATTGCAGAGCTGGGCGAGAACGTGCCTGCTCCGGCTGAGGCGAAAGAGAAGTTTGAGGAAGCGGATGTAAAGCCCGAATACCTGAAGCGCCTGGCGGAGCTGGTGGACCTGAAGGCCATTCAGAAGGCGGGCATCAAGGTGGTCTGCGATCCGTTCTGGGGCGCAGGACGAGGCTATGCTTCAGATCTGCTGGCCCGGAATGGCGTTTCTGTAGCCACCGTGCATGATTATCGTGATGTACTGTTTGGCGGGCATGCGCCGGAACCGGATGATCATCTGCTGGCCGACTGCAAGGCAAAGATGAAGGAGACGGGCGCGGCGATCGGCATTGCTACGGATGGCGATGCGGACCGTTTTGGCGTGGTGGATGGAGACGGCACGTTCATCCAGCCGAATTACATTATTGCGCTGCTGTTTGATTATCTGGTGGAGACGCGCGGGTGGAAGAACGGAGTGGCGAAATCGGTGGCGACGACAAACCTGGTGAATGCTCTGGCGGAGTACCATAAAGTCGAGCTGCACGAGACTCCTGTGGGCTTTAAGTACATTGGCGCGCTGATTGACCAGGACAAGATTGCGATTGGCGGAGAAGAGAGCGCCGGGCTGACGATTCGCGGTCACGTTCCGGAGAAGGACGGAATCATTGCGGGACTGCTGGTTGCAGAGATGGTTGCTGTCAGGCGCAAGAGCGTAGGACAGCAACTGAATGAATTATTTGCCAAGGTTGGTTCCTTTTATCCTTTAAGAGAGAACTTCCGCTTGACTCCGGAAGTAAAAGAAAAATTTACTGAGAAAGTGAAGCGTGATCCGCGGAGCCTGGGCGGACGCAAAGTCGCGCAGGTGGTGCGGACCGATGGTCTCAAGCTGGTTCTCGAAGATGGATCGTGGGTCTGCTACCGGTTGTCGGGGACGGAGCCGGTGGTGCGCGTCTACTCAGAGGCGCGGAAGGAAGACGAACTGGCTTCCCTGAGCAAAGCTGCGAAGGATTGGGTGCTCGAGTAAGTTCCTGATCCAAAACTTGAAGATAATGAAGGAAATTGTTCAAAACACGAAGGTCATCCGCGCCGCCGGTTTTGCATACCGCATGCGGCGGCGTATTGCCACGGCAGCAGCCATTGCGCTGGCGGCGTTCCTGGGATACCACGTGATTTTTGGGCAAAACGGGATCACGGCCTACGAGCAAAAGCGGCTGGAAGACAAGCAACTGCAGAAACAGATTCAGGACCTGCAGGATGAGAATGGGCGCATGAAGGACCATGTGGATCATTTGCAGAATGATCCGGATGCGATTGAGCATGAGGCCCGCGCCCGGTTGCACTACACCCGTCCGGGAGAAGTGATTTACACCCTGAACGACAAGCCGGCGTCACCTCAGAAAAAATAGGGTGTGTTTACGGCCGGGCTGGGCAGGATCCCAGATTAGCCCCGCCTGCGGCTCTGCGAACCCTGGGCACCCGCTATCTGTACCCTTGTACCCTCCCCCTCCCGCCTTTTACGATTCGTTTCCTTTGTTTTCAATCACTTAGCGGGGATGATCCCCCACTATCCTACTGATTCCGCTGGAGTTATGCTAGTACTAGTGTTTTCAATGACTTACAAGGGGGTGCCAGGTTTGTACTCAAGGAGAAAAACGCCACGGACGTCTCTGAAATTAATACTTAAACATTCTAAGGTCAGGATATCAAATTGAGTGGAAATAGCCGGCACTGTGAGTCATTGGATAATTCCTTTGTTTGTAATATCTATTCTTAAAGGCTGACCGAGAGGGGCTTGACAAGAAATTTTCCACAGGGGAAACGCGGGCCGGGGCGGTCTCTGGGTTTGTATGTTTTCCGGCATCGAAATCTCTATGCATTTGAAGCTTGCTTGTATTGTTCTGCTTTTGCCGGTATTGGCGTATGCGCAGCAGGTTCCTACACGGGAGCAGCAGCAGATTCTGGACCAAACGAACCAGGCACGGCAGGAGCAGGGGATTGCTGCTTTGCGGTGGGATCCGGCGCTGGCATCGGCGGCGCAGGCCCACGCTCAGCGGATGGCGGATCAGCGCGCGCTGAGTCATCAGCTTCCTGGAGAAGCAGGTCTGGCAGCGCGGGTTGGGCAGGCGGGGGGGCATTTCCGTGCGGTGGCTGAAAATGTTGCGATGGCGGGAAGTGTGGACGGACTGCAGAAGGAGTGGATGAAATCGGCCCCGCACCGGGCGAACATTCTGGACCCAGGGATGGACCATGTTGGAGTGGGGCTGGTCGAGCGCGGCGGGTATTGGTATGGGGCCGTAGTTTTTGACAGCTCGGTAGCATCGCTGAGTTCGGGACAGATTGAGCGGCAGGTGATGCAGCTTTTGCGGCAGAAGGGGATCGGTCAGTTTCGTCCACCGGATGCGGCGCGAAAGGACTGCGGAGTGGATGCTGGCGATGTGAGTGGCACCCGGCCGCGATTCATTATGCGCTGGGAGGGGACGAAGCTGGAACAACTGCCGGGGGTGCTGGCACAGAGGCTAGGGTCGGGGAAGTATTCGGCGGCTTCCGTAGGGACATGCGTGGGCAGTAACAAGGGAAATGAGGGGTTTACGACTTACCAAATAGCCGTTTTATTGTATTAAAAAGAACTCTATCGTATCAAAACAGGGCGGAGAAATTTCTTTTCAACAGATTGTCAATAAGAGTAGATTGGTGCGCCATGGCGACAACTACGCTTATTATTGGCATTATTCTTCTCGGAACGGGCGTTCTCGGACACCACTTCTTCACGCACGAAAAGCGGCAACTGCACCCGGATGAACATCGTGCACGCAAATGGGTGGTGACGATCGGCTCGCTGGTGGCAGGGCTGTGGCTGGTAGCCATTTCAGCGGCACATTTGCTTCACGTTTATCACGCAGGCTAGCAATTTCGGGTTCATTGAGCGGGCCCTGTCCTATGGGCGACCGCCGCGATGGTGATGTCTCTATTGGTTCCGCGGCGGGGCTGCTTTTTTGTGCAGTGCCATTGAAGTGTATTGTCCTTGGTACTTCTACCCGCCTTATGCCTCGTTGGCGCCGTGGCATTTTTTGTATTTCTTGCCGGAGCCGCAGGGGCAGGGGTCGTTACGGCCGATCTTGTCGCCTGTCCGGCGCTGTGCGGGGGCGGAGGCGTTGTCACCACTGCCGGCCATGCGCGCGTGCTCGAGTTCGCGCTGCTTCTTGCGCTGGAATTCGCGCTCGATTTCATCAATCGTAGTCGAGGGCTGGCGTACAGGAATCGGTACGGCCGGAGGTTCGGCGACCGCGACTGCGGAAGAGGCGTGCTGCGGTGCCGCTTCGGCTGACGCGACGGCGGGGGCGGATGGAACCGCTGGGCGTGGACGCGATGGAATCTGCAGAGGTCGGCCATCGGGGCCGACGATCTGCATGTGGAAGAGGAAGCGCACGGTGTCTTCCTGGAAGCGCGCCATCATCCCCTCAAACATATCGAAGGACTCTTTTTTGTAGGCCACCAGCGGGTCCTGCTGGCCGTAGCCGCGCAGACCGATGCCCTCCTTGAGGTGGTCCATGTTGTAGAGGTGGTCTTTCCAGAGGCCATCGAGCACGCTGAGCATGATCATGCGCTCGTGGAAGCGCATCTGCTGCTCGCCGATAATTTGTTCTTTGGCCTCGTAGCGCTCTTTGAGGCTCTTGAAAATGGTCTCGCCGATTTCGTGGCGGGTGAGCTCGGTGAGGTTGATGCCTTCGGCGTCGGCATCGAAGCCGAAGTGGCTGACGAGCTTTTCCTTAAGGGCCTTGAGGTCCCACTGCTCGGGGTGGATTTTTTCCGGCGCGTGCTCGTCAAGGATGTTGCTGAGAATGGTGGCGACGTAGTCCTCGATGATGAGCTCTTTCTGATCGAGACCTTCGAGGAGCTGGTGACGCAGGCCATAGACGGCCTCACGCTGCTTGTTCATGACGTCGTCGTATTCAAGCAGGTGCTTGCGGGCCTCAAAGTTCTGCGCTTCGACGGCCTTCTGCGCGGCCTCGATGCGCTTGGAGATCATGCGCGATTCAATGGGCACGCCCTCTTCCATGCCGAGGCGCTGCAGCAGTGTGCCGACCCACTCCTTGGCGAAGATGCGCATCAGGTCATCTTCGAGCGAGAGATAGAAGCGTGATGCTCCGGGGTCGCCCTGACGTCCGGCGCGTCCGCGTAGCTGGTTGTCAATGCGGCGCGATTCGTGGCGTTCGGTGCCGATGATGTGAAGTCCGCCTACGGCGATGACGGCGTCGCGCTCTTCCTGGGCTTTGGCGGCATGGAAGGCGTAGGTCGTGTCCCAGGTTTCCTGGGAGGTTTCAAACTCCTGGCCCTGATAGTAGAAGCGCAACATGCCGGGTGCGGCCATTGGATTGAGCGCGCCTTCGGCAACGCTGATGGCGCGGGCCTGGCCCTTCTTTACCAGTTCCTGTTTGGCGACGAACTCGGCGTTGCCGCCAAGGAGAATGTCGGTTCCGCGCCCGGCCATGTTGGTGGCGATGGTGACCATGCCGAGGCGTCCGGCCTGGGCGACGATTTCGGCTTCGCGCTCATGGTATTTCGCGTTGAGGACGACGTGCTTGACGCCTTTGCGCTGGAGGATCTGCGAGAGCAGCTCGGACTTTTCAATGGAAGTGGTCCCGACCAGAACGGGCTGGCCTTTTTCATGCAGCCTGGCGATTTCGTCGGCGACGGCGAAGTATTTTTCCTTCGCGGTGCGGTAGACGACGTCCGGGTTCTCGATGCGGAGCAGAGGCTTGTTGGTGGGGATGACGACGATGTCGAGCTTATAGATATTGTCGAATTCGGCGGCCTCGGTTTCCGCTGTTCCGGTCATGCCGGAGAGCTTTTGGTAGAGGCGGAAGTAGTTCTGGAAGGTGATGGTGGCCAGCGTCTGGTCTTCGCGGCGGATGGTGACGCCTTCCTTGGCTTCAATGGCCTGGTGCAAGCCGTCGGACCAGCGGCGGCCCGGCATAAGACGCCCGGTGAACTCGTCCACGATGATGACTTCTTTACCCTGCTGGCCGTCCTTGACGACGTAATGGACATCGCGCTTGTAGAGCGAGTGCGCTTTGATGGCGGTCTCAACGTGGTGCTTGAACTCCCAGTTTTCGGGGTCGGCGATATTGCCGATGCCGAGCAGCTTTTCGACCTTTTCCCATCCCTCATCGGTCACGCTGATGGTCTTGTGCTTTTCATCTACGACGTAGTCGCCGGTGAGGATTTTTTCTTCGCCCTTTTCGATCTCCTCGCCCTGTTGAAGCTGGGGGATGATGCGGTCCACGCGAACGTACTTGTCGGTGGTCTGGTCGGTGGGGCCGGAGATGATGAGCGGGGTGCGGGCTTCATCAATGAGGATGGAGTCCACTTCGTCCACGATGGCGAAGTAGTGGCCACGCTGTACGCAGTCGGCCAGCTCGAACTTCATGTTGTCGCGGAGGTAGTCGAAGCCAAACTCGTTGTTGGTGCCGTAGGTGATGTCGGCGCTATAGGCCTGACGGCGCTGGTTGTCGTCGAGGTCGTGGACGATGACGCCGACGGTGAGGCCGAGGAATTCGTAGATTTTGCCCATCCACTCGGCATCGCGCTTGGCGAGATAGTCGTTGACGGTGACGACGTGGACGCCGTGGCCGGCGAGGGCGTTGAGGTAGCAGGGAAGAGTGGCGACCAGGGTTTTTCCTTCGCCGGTCTTCATTTCAGCGATCTTGCCCTGATGCAGGACCATTCCGCCGATGAGCTGGACATCGAAATGGCGCATGTTCAGGATGCGACGGCCTGCTTCACGGACTACGGCAAATGCTTCGGGCAGGATTTCATCGAGGGCGCGCTTTTCGGCGGCCTTGCGTTCTTCGGCGTCTTCGATGCCTTCAAGGGCCCGAGCGATGCGAGCCTTGAATTCGGCGGTTTTGGCGCGAAGCTGGTCGCCGGAGAGCCGCTGCATCTCCGGTTCCATGGCGTTGATGGCCTGGACGACGGGCAGCAGGCGCTTCACTGCGCGTTCATTGCTGGTCCCAAATACTTTTGTAAGAACACTACCGATCAAAGCAGCATTTCCTCAGCATATAGTGTAAACGGTTTGAAGGATGGGCGCGGGAGTCCAGTTCAATCGTAGCTCAGGGAAGAAATTGTTTTTGGGAGCGGCTTCTCATCCTGCGACGAAATACAGGTGTTTCGGGCTGAGTGTGGGAAGCAGTTCGCAGCAGCGCACGGTGGTGTGCTGCACGCAGTGGCTAGCGGGACTTTCCTCCGAAGACGAGGAGCGCGCCTCCGCCGACGATGGCGACTATGCCAAGAACTGGGGGAAGGGGCATGTTGTGCGTTTCCTTCTTTTCGGCCTGAATGGGGCCCATGTCAATGACTTTCTTGTGCGTAGTGTAGGTGATTCCGCCATACACGAGAGCGATGATGCCAAGGACAATCAGTACAATTCCGGCTACCTTCAAAGTACCCTCCACGAACTCTTTATCAGAGTGCGGAATCGCGGAATCTGTTGTACGGAATCTGTTGTATTTGGTGACCGGATTTTTGTTCTTCTGAGAAGAGAGCTGGCCTCGGCTTGCGTAGCTTTTAATTTGCGGAGACAGGGGGCAGAGCGTAGACCTCGATGGCACCTTCACGCAGGATGGCGAAGCGTGAGCCGTCCGGAGACAGGGCGTAGTTCTGGCCTGCGCTCAGAACAGGGGTGGCGTTTTTGGCGAGGAGAAGCTGGCCGGAGTGTGTATCGAAGACGCCGACCATCTGCCTCTCAATCGAGTCCTGGTCTATCGGGTCCATGGGGCCGACGGAATGAGAAACTTCAAGCGAGCTATAGGCGAAGCGGCTGCCATTTTGCGCGAGTTGAAAGGTAGGCCAGATGTAACGCGACTCCCATCGCTGCTGCCATAGAAGCTTTCCTTCAAGATTGATGGCGCTGACCAGATGGTCGTTTCCTGAGCGGAGACAAGTGAAGACGAGGGCGACATCGTGGCTTACGGGCTCTTCTGTAGGATGGCAGGAGGACTCAATTTCGGTCAGCTCCCGGCCTTCTCCCTTAAAGGGCAGATAGCGGATGATCCATTTGTTGTGGTTTCCTTCGATGGCCTGGAGGCGGCCATCGCCCATCATGGGGACTTCGATGGCATTGAGTGTCCGGGCGCGGGCGACGACGGAGCGGTCTTCGGCATTCAGGATGAAGATCTGCACGGGAGGGTCGTTGGGCAGGGCGTCTCCAAAGGCGGAGGATGCGCTGGCGAAGGCTTGGCGGTCTTGTTTTTTGCCTTCGGCCTCTATGACGATCCAATGGCGGTCGGGGGAAATCTGTACGGAGGCGAGGGGAGCATCGCTGGTGAGAAATGGATGGAACTGGAGTGTCTGGTCCGTGGTGTAGAGTTCGCTGCGCTGCCTGACCAGGAAGCGTCCGTTGCCGAGACGCCACAAATAGCGGGAGCGGTCATGCATGCGCCAATCGGTGCTGGAAGAGACTTTGCCGGAGGGTAAATCGAGAACGAGAGCGCGGACGATCTGGTCTTCATCGGTTGGCGGATCGTCGGGGAGGCGCTTCATCAATGCCGGCAGGCGGAAGGTGAAGAGCAGGTGGGTGTCATCTATGAATTCGATGGAGATGGAAGAGAGCCGGGCGGTGAGATAAAAGGGGCTGGGAGGGACATATCCGAGCGGTGCTACCGGGATGCGGGCCTGAGGAGCAGGGCCTGCGTCTTTCGTGCTGGAGGCATAGCAAAAGGCGCATGCAATTGCAGTGATGAGCGCGCATGTTCCTTTCCTGAGGCCCATGACCTCCATTTTGCTACAAGGCATGAACCATTGACCGGGAGAATTGGTGTTTACGATGAGGTGAAATGTGGAGGGAGCGGATTTCTCCGGTGTCAGCGAGGATGTGCATAGAACGAAACTGCATAGCCATCCACAATCAGATATTTAATATCGTGTTCGTGAAAGGACTGTAGCAGTTCCTTGAAATCGGGGAACATCGGGCAAAGGGTTCCTTCATTGCATATGCTGCCAGGGTAAGTGCAGAGACTGCATCTATCCGCTCATACACTGGGCGGCTTTGCCAATAGACGTAGTCCTCCGCTTTCATTGCCTCGAAGCTAGTGAAGGCAGAAAGAGTTTCGCCCATTTTTTTTGGAGCATTCAGGGGCACGCATTTCAAATATGAAAGCAGGCGAACAGACGTTATACGGGGGAGCTGAATGGTGCCGCTGTTCTGATTCCTGTCCTGTGGATGTTTTATATGGCCGGGAAAAGCAATCTATGTTACTCTTATTGCAGACACTTAGGAAGTGTAAACGAACTGAATTTAGTAATAGGAGTAACGCACTCTCGTGCTGGCACCTGCAAAGAAAACTGAAATCATCTCGCGCTTTCGCACTCACGACTCTGATACTGGCAGTCCTGAGGTGCAGATTGCAATTCTGAGCGAGCGCATTGGCGAGCTTACTGAGCACTTCAAGACCCACGCGAAGGACCATGCTTCGCGCCGTGGTCTTCTGATGCTGGTGAGCAAGCGCCGCCGCCTGCTTGATTATCTGAAGAAACACGATTCCGACCGCTACCGGGACGTTATCGGGAAGCTGGGCATCCGCAAGTAGACACCCTTGTCTCCTACGCGCAAGCGACGGGAAGCCTCTTCAGGATTGGAGAGCGCTGGCCGGGTCAAAGGCTGGCGTGTATCCATGTTCCGGGAGGTCTCTGTGCGTCGATCCCGGGTTGTATCTCTCCATCAGGTTTGCGGCTTGTGGACATCGAGGTCCTTCACCTCCGGTTGCTACGCAACTTCCGCTCAGGATGACAACCATTATGTTGAGCGCGTGCCCACAGGCCCCCTTCCAGGATCCAAGAAATGAGGAAAATATGAAACACGAAGTCACAGTTGAGCTTGCTGGTGGCAAGCGGCTGACTTTTGAAACTGGCCGTATGGCCAAGCAGGCTTCGGGCGCAGCCCTTGTCACCCAGGGTGACAGCGTGGTGCTGGCAACCGCCGTGGCCTCCCCTGAAGCCAAAGAGGGAGTGGATTTCTTCCCTCTTACGGTGGACTACCGCGAATACGCTTATGCTGGTGGACGCATTCCCGGCGGATTTATCAAGCGCGAAGGCCGCCCCAGTGAGCGCGAAATTCTGACCAGCCGTCAGATTGACCGCCCCATTCGCCCGCTCTTCCCGGAAGGCTTCCGCAATGAGACGCAGGTGATCGCGCTGGTCTTCTCCGCTGACAAGGAAAACGATCCCGACGTGGTGGGCATCAATGCCGCTGGCGCTGCTCTGGCACTGTCGGACATTCCGTTTGGCGGCCCGATTGGCGCGGTGCGCGTGGGCCAGGTGGACGGCGAGTTCATTGTTAATCCGTCCTATTCCGAGCGCCGCGACAGTTCCATCAATATTGTGGTGGTGGGCACGAAGGACGGCATCGTGATGATTGAAAGCGGATCGGATGGCGTGACGGAAGAGGTTGTGGTCAATGCCATTGAATTTGGTCACGCGGAGATCAAGAAGATTGTTGCTGCCATTGAAGAGCTTGTCTCGAAAGCGGGCAAGCCGAAGCGCGCGTTTGCTGCTCCGGAGTTTGATTCCGCCTACTACGAGGCATTGAAGGCCAGGGTGGGCGAACGCCTGAAGGACGCGCTCGACACGAAGACGCATGGCAAGACGGAAAGCTATGCTTTGATCAAGCAGATCAAGGATGAGCTGGCGGCGGCAATTCCCGACGGTGAAAATGCTGACGCGGAAAAGAAGAAGCTTGCGCACTACTATGAAATTCTGCGCGAGCGCATCTTCCGCGAACAGGTCACCAAAGAGCGTGTCCGTCCGGACCGCCGTGCTTTTGATGAGATTCGTCCGATCAGCATCGAAGTGGGCGTTCTGCCGCGCACGCATGGTTCGGCGCTGTTTACCCGCGGCGAAACACAGGCGCTGGTCACGGCCACGCTTGGAACGGGCGAAGACCTGCAGCGCGTGGAGACCTTTGAGGGTGAGCAGAAGAAGCGCTTTATGCTGCACTACAACTTCCCGCCGTTCTCGGTAGGCGAAGTGGGACGCATGACGGGTGTGGGCCGCCGCGAAATCGGCCACGGTGCTCTGGCTGAGCGCGCGATCAGCGCAGTTCTGCCGGACGAGGCCGACTCACCTTATGCATTGCGCGTGGTCTCTGACATTCTCGAATCAAACGGCTCTTCTTCGATGGCCTCGGTCTGCGGCGCAAGTCTTGCGCTGATGGATGCCGGCATTCCGCTGAAGGCCGCTGTGGCCGGAGTGGCGATGGGGCTGGTGAAGGAAGGCGATGACTATGCCATTCTGACCGACATTGCCGGAGCGGAAGACCACTATGGCGACATGGACTTTAAGGTGGCCGGGACGCGTGAAGGCATTACCGCTCTCCAGATGGACATCAAGATCAGTGGCATCACCGGGCAGATCATGCGCGAGGCACTCGAGCAGGCCCGCCGTGGACGCCTTTTCCTGCTGGACAAGATGGATGCAGTTCTGAGCGGACCACGCACGGAGAAGTCGAAGTTTGCGCCGCAGATTCGTACGCTGCAGATTCCGCCTGACAAGATCCGCGACCTTATCGGGCCGGGTGGCAAGACCATTCGCGGCATTGTTGAGGCGACGGGCGCCAAGATTGACGTGGACGATACGGGCCGCGTGAATGTGGCTTCGCCGGATGTGGACAGCCTGGAAAAGGCGCTGGCCATGATCAACGATCTTACGGCTGTACCGGAGGTAGGCAAGACTTATCTGGGCAAAGTGGTGCGGCTAGCAGAGTTCGGCGCGTTTGTCGAAATCTTCCCGGGCACGGATGGTCTGCTGCACATCAGCGAGATTGCCGAGCACCGCGTGAAGGACGTGAAGGACGAACTGCGCGAAGGCGACCAGGTCCTGGTGAAGGTCCTGGGGATTGAAGGCAATCGCATCAAGCTGTCACGCAAGGCCCTGCTGAAGGAACAGCGTGCGAAGCTGGCCCAGGCTGGGCCGCAGGCCGGACAGGTGGGCGAGATTGCTGCCGCTGAAGAGCGCCAGCCGGCCTCGAACGCCAGCACCATCACCATTGAAGGCGGCGAGGACTTTGATGACTTTGAGGGTGGGGAAGAAGAAGGTGACGAGCCGAACTTCAACCGCGCGGATGAGCCCCACGCTAGTGGAGGCGAACGCCGTCCGGGTGGAGGAAACAACCGCCGCCGCAGGGGACGCCGCCGTCCGGGTGGTGGAACCCGCAGACCACAGTAAATACAATGGGCATCTGTAGTGCCGTGAGGCGTTACGGGTGCCCGTCACATCTTGCCCGTATGACACTTTTCTATTGCGCATCTCCGTTCCGCATACGATAGTAGTTTGGTGGAAATCCAACCTGAAGCTTCTGAGCAGCCTGTATCTCCCGCACCAGAACGCGGAGTACGCTGGGTATTCTGGGGGAAAGATGGGCTTCGTGCCGGGTGGAGCGCTCTGCTCTTCCTCGTTATTCTGGCGGCGTTGGCTACACTCACACTTTTCCTGGCCCACTTTTTTGTACATCCGAACCGCAATGTAAAGGGGCCGATGGGCCCGAAGCCAGGGCTTATTCAGGAAGGTCTGCAATTGGCGCTGATCCTGATTGCGACAGCCATTATGGCGGCCATTGAAAGACGCCCGATGGGCATGTATGGCTACTCGGGGCGCGCGCGGTTGACGCGGTTCTGCTGGGGACTGGTGTGGGGATTTGTTGCGATCTCGGCGCTGGTGGGCACACTTTGGAAGTTCCATTGGCTTGTGTTTGACGGGCAGCCGATGCATGGCGCCATAGCATGGGAGTACGCCGCGGCGTGGGGTGCCGTCTTTTTGCTGGTGGGATTGGCGGAAGAGTCGCTTTTGCGCGGTTACCTGCAATATACGCTTGCACGTGGGCTCGGGTTCTGGTGGGCCGCACTGTTGCTTTCCGTTTTATTTGGCTTTATGCATGGGCACAATCCGGGAGAGTCGCCTGTGGGGCTGTTTTCAGCCGGAGCGGTTGGCCTGGTCTTTTGCCTGAGCCTCTGGTACACGAGATCGCTGTGGTGGGGAATTGGTTTTCATGCGGCGTGGGACTGGGGCCAGAGCTATTTCTATGGGACCTCAGACAGCGGAATGGTGGCCCGAGGGCATCTTCTGTCAGAGCATCCGGCGGGGCCTTTGCTATGGAGCGGTGGTCCGACTGGACCCGAAGGCAGTCTGCTGATTGTACCGCTGCTGATTATTATGGCGCTGGCCATGTGGGTGTGGTGGGGCGCAGGACGAACGGGGTGGAGATGTGAGCAGGAAATGGCGCGCCCAGAAGGATTCGAACCTCCGACCTATTGATTCGTAGTCAATCGCTCTATCCAACTGAGCTATGGGCGCGCATGGCAGGTGACTGCGAACTTCTTTAAAGATATCAAGTTCCGGCGTGATTCGCAAACCTCATGCATTCACAGCGAAGGGCAAAAACCGAACGGTTTCTGCCCTCGCATTTTTGAAAGCCCCAGAGGTCCTTCAGTATCTTCTTGCTTCGTCCGCATCCTCTGCCAGGTCGCGCATGTACGCGAAGAAACCGGGCGATTGTCCGCGGAAGAGGCCATCCGCAGTAAGGGCCTGCAATGCGTTGGATGCGGCCTTTTTTGTTTCTGTGGGACGAATGATGGAAACGACCGGAAATTTTCTGCTCAAAAAAATAGTAGGCTCCGGCATGATGAGATTGGCCTGCAGATCGTCATTGCCAGCGAATGTCCCGATGTCGGGGAAGTCTACTACTTTCCCGCTCACTGGATCGTGCACGCCCGTGAGTGGAGGGCAGTTTCCCGCTTTGTCGTGCCATGTCTGGAAGTGCGCGATTTCTGTTCCGCCAATACTCAGCAGGATGCGCAGCACCTCCACGCTTTTCACGCGCTGGGCCAATTGGGCATAGAGGCTGGTCCCTCCCTGCTCAATAAATGCAAAGTGGAAACCGGCGGTATTGGCAATGAACTGGGTGAGATCAGTGACTCCGTTGGGAGAAGAGGAATCCAACTGGGCCTCGTCATCGTTGCGTGGAATGGCTGTGTGGCGGTCTGTTCCGATGACTGCAATCGCGTCGGGAAAGCTGTCTCCGAGATCGGGGTTCTTTGATCCGCTGCGGTAGCGAGTCCACCAGGAGGTATCTACGGTCAGTTCCATCAGGTTGGTGAGGCGGTTGATCTGCTGGGCCCCTGTGGCCTTGCTGCTGGGCAAACTGCGGAAGGAAGTGAGGTCTACGGTGTCTGCGCCTTTGGATTTCAGGTATTCGTTAATGAAGGCCGCGTGGCTAAATTCATCGTCGGTATTGTCGGTGATGTATTGCGGCATGTCGGAATCGAGGTTGGTGAGTGCTTTGGTGTAGGCTGTGTTTCCAGTGGTGAGCCCGGAGAGGTAGGGTGCCTCGTTCTTCTGCTTTCCTCCCAGCTCCGCATATTGCTGCCAAAGGTCAGCTTCTATTGCTTCAGCCGCAGCCAGAAAGCGAAGGATAGCGGCGTCGCCCGGATCCAGCCTGCCGCCGCGTTCTTCTGCGTCTAAAGGAATGTTGCCAAGGAGAGCACCTGAAGAAATGGCCGCTCCGGCAACGCCCATGCTTTTAAGAAAATTGCGCCGTTTTACTTTGATTGGAAGGTTCGGTTCCATGCTGTACGCTCCTGAGAATTGGTCGTATCGGACCCGAGTATCAGGTTCCTGCTTCCGGAAAGCTTTGTTGTCACGAGCGTGTCATCCCTGTGTCATCCGTTTGCTACTCTGGAATCCTGATGACAACAGATTTTCGTGCTGCCCTGATGGAACATGTCCGCCACGAAGCGAAGCCCGTGGACAAATACGGCCACCAACCTCGTCTTTACACGCTGACGCGTGAGGTGGGAAGAGGACATGATTACGACGATGATGTAGTCTTTGCCGCGGCGTGGCTGCATGATCTTGGCGTGTTTGTGGGACACCGGCCTGAAGACCCGGCAGAACTTGCGCGCTGGAACCACGTGCGTTATGCGTGTGAGCACGCTCCGCGCATTCTTGCTGATGCCGGCTTTCCCTCAGAGAAAATTCCGAGAGTGTTGTCTGTGATCCAAGAGCACCAGCCACAGGATGAGCCGACCAGCGTGGAAGCCATGATACTGCGGGATGCCGACATACTGGAGCAGCTTGGGGCAATCGGGATTCTGCGCACGGTCTCGAAAGTGGGGCGCGACACGCGCTATCCAACTTTCAGCGATGCAATGAAAGTGTTGCAGAAAAACCTGGAGACGTTACCGGGGAAAATCAGGCTGGAGAGTACGAAAAAGCTGGCGGAGAGCCGGGTTGCGGTGCTTCAGGAGTTTTTGACTGCGGTGGAAACGGAGGCCAAAGAGAACTTGTTTTAAAAAGAGAACTTGTTTTAAATTGACGGTCAGATGTAGTGGCGACAGAAAAGGCAGCCAGAGCTGCCTTTTCTGTTTGGTTTGCAGGATGAATTACTGACGTGGGCGGTGGGTTACCGGGCGCCGGGCCGGGGTCTTCTTGGCTGGTGCGGGCGGCTCACCGTCTTTCAATACGATCATGAGCGGGTTTTGTGTGTAGGAGTCGAAGGTCCCGATGTAAGTGACCTGCGTGTTGGGCTGAGGCACTTCCTTGAGCGGGGTCTTCATGTTGATGGTGAAGTCGGCCTTCTGCGACTGCTTGGCATCATCGGAAACGGCGAGCTGCACTGAGTCGGCCGTTGCTGAGATGACGGTGCCCGGGACCTGGACTGTCTGGCCTTTGAGGACGTCCCATACCTTTCCGGCGTCTTCCGGAGAGCCATTGGCCAGGATGAATTCCTTGTCACCGAGGGCCAGCGTCTTCAGGTCAGGCGTGCTTGCGACGGCATTGTGGGCAAGTTCCTGCGGAGACGGCGGCGGCGGGGCGGGCACTGGCTTGTAATCGGCCGGCGGAAAGATGTTGTTTTTGGCGAGCTGCTGGATGGCGGCATACCCGTCCAGAGTGTTCTGGCAGTTCGTGTCGGTCTGGGCGCAGTGGTATTTCTTGTACCAGTACTCGGCGGCCTTCTCTATCTGGTCTTTATAGGGCGGCTGTGCGAACTGGGCAGCGCGGGTGAGGAACCAGATGCCATTGACGAGGTCCTTGGGGTCCTGCTGGAGATAGGCATTGCCGAGATTGTAGGTGGCCAGGAGCCCGGGGCCGGTCTGGGTCTGGGCCGGGTCCTTGAAGGCCTTGAGTTCAGCCGTGTATGCATCAATGGCGGCCTTGTAGTCTTTCCTAGCGACAGCGTCGGTGCCGATGATGTCTTCCAGTACCGGAGTGGTTGTGTCCTTCAGCTTCTGGTAATCAGCATCGGGCATATTGGCCGGCTTGGGAGCATTCAGGGCCGTCTGCGCCTTCTGTGCCGCGTCGTCGAGCTTGGACTGGTCGCCCTGAGCGGTGCTCTTTTCAAGGTAAGCCACGAAGAAGAGGGCGCGAATGTTGTTGGGGTTGACGGCGAGCAGGCGCTTGGCCGCATCAAGTGTCTTGTTGGCATCGCCGGCCTGCTGGTAGGCAGCCATCAGCTGCTCCAGCATGTCTTCTTTGACGACGCTGTTGGGGTACTGCTGCAGGAACTGCTCAATGGCAGAGGCCTTGGCAGCAGGGGACGATTGGCCTACGGCATTAGTGTAAGCGTTATATTCGGCAGGGTCTTTAATGGTGATGGTTGAGCCCTGCTGCGCACCCTGACCCTGAGTCTGACTCTGACCATCGTCCAGCGCCAGGGCGACGGGGACAAATGGCGCTGCCCCGGCAGTAACGGCCAAAACGGAAGCAAATACGACCTTCTTCATTCAACGCTCCTAGGAAAAATCCTGAAATCTAGCTGATGCGGATTGGAGGGTGCTCCACTTGCAAGGAAGCATATCATTCTTTCGTGAGAGAGAACCGACACTGTCCATGCAATGTGCTGAATTATAAAAATCCACTGCTATGAGTGACAAGTAAACGCTTTTCCCTTTCCCGTCAATCCGAAAATGAGATGCAGATGTGGGGCGGTGCGTTGACTTGTCCATTCTCATATTGAAGACACCATTGGGGCGTGTGAGGTGCCAGAGGCCGCTATACTCAAAGTCGCAAATCTAATTTTAATTTTATGAGGAGTGATGACATGGCTGAGAATGAGGTGAAGATTACTGTTCGTCCCAACGGTCCTTTTCGCGTAGAGGGGCCGGTGAAGCTGGTGGATGTTGAGGGAAGGGAATGGGACCTGACGGGGAAACCAGCGTTTTCGCTTTGCCGCTGCGGCGGGTCTACGAACAAACCATTTTGTGATGGGACACATTCGAAGATTGGCTTTCAGGGAGCGGAAGCTGCGGTGGCCAGGGCGGAGGGAGAGAAGTAGAGCGCGCTTCCGCGCAGACTGGTTCGGCCCAGGTTAGCTTCCTCAGCCCGGAACGCGAAAACCGCGCGTATCGGGACCCCGACTCGCGAACCTGGGCATCCGGTGTTTCGGTGTGGCTACTCCTCCGGAGTGTGATGTGGGCGGAGCAGCGGGAAGAGGATCACGTCGCGGATCGAGCGCGCTCCGGTCAGAATCATGGTGAGGCGGTCAATGCCGATGCCTTCGCCTCCGGTGGGTGGGAGGCCATAGGCGAGGGCGCGAACGTAGTCCTCGTCCATTTGATGGGCCTCTTCATCGCCACCTTGGCGCTGCTTTAGCTGATCTTCAAACCGCTTGCGCTGCTCTTCAGGGTCGTTCAGCTCGCTGAAGGCGTTGCCCAGCTCGAATCCGGCAATGTAGAACTCAAAACGCTCGACCCAATCGGGTTCGTCCGGCTTCTGCTTGGAAAGCGGCGAGACGGCGAGAGGGAAGTCGTAGATGATGGTGGGCTGGATGAGATGGTCCTCGGCGACTGCTTCAAAGATGGTGGCGATGGTCTTGCCCAGCGGCTCGCCTGGCTTGTATTCGATATGAATTCTTGCGGCGCGAAGGCGCTCGACCAGTGCTGCCGCAGTGGCCTCGCTGTTGAAGTCTTCTATCGCTGGTTTTGCGCCTGCGGATTCCGGCCAGAACTCAATGATTGCTTCGCGCATGGAGAAGCGGCGCCATTTTCCGAGGTCGATTTCGTGTCCGTTGAAGTGGGTGATGGTGGTGCCGTTCACCTCCTGGGCGACCTGTTTGATGATTTCTTCGGTCAGGTCCATCAGGTCGTGGTAGTTGGCATAGGCCTGATAGAACTCGAGCATGGTGAACTCGGGGTTGTGCTGGGTTGAGATGCCTTCATTGCGGAAGTTGCGGTTGATCTCATAGACACGATCAAAGCCACCGACGACGAGGCGCTTCAGGTAGAGCTCCGGCGCGATGCGCAGATAGAGGTCCATGTCGAGCGTATTGTGGTGGGTGACGAAAGGGCGTGCGGCAGCTCCTCCGGCGATGGGCTGCATCATCGGGGTTTCGACTTCGATGTAGCCGCGAGTGTCGAAGAAGTTGCGGATGGCCTTGAGCAACTTTGCGCGCTTGATAAAGACGTCGCGGACACGGATTTCGTCAGGTCCGCCTTCGTTGAGCGTGCTGTTAGTAAAGAGGTCCACGTAACGCTGGCGATAGCGCAGTTCAATGTCGGAGATGCCGTGGTACTTTTCCGGCAGGGCCAACATGGCTTTGGCGAGAAAGGTGATGGTCTGGACGTGGATGGTCAGCTCGCCGGTGCGCGTGCGGAAGAGATATCCGGTGACGCCGATGTGGTCGCCTAGATCAAGAAGCTTGTAGAGCAGGAAGTTTTCTTCGCCCACATCATCTTTGCGGACGTAAATCTGGAGGCGCTCGCCGTTCTGCTGGAGGTGGGCGAATCCGGCCTTGCCCTGGCCGCGGATGGCCATGATGCGTCCGGCGACGGAAACCTGGATGCGATGGGCTTCGAGCTCTTCGGCAGTAGTTTCGCGGTATTTGGCCCAGATTTCAGGGATGGTGTGGGTGGCGGTGTACTGGTTGGGGTACGTCTGCTGGCCAAGAGCGGAGATCTGGTTGAGTTTTTCGCGGCGAAGTGCAAAAAGGTTCCGCTCGAAATCGGATTCAAACACTTGGGTTGCCTCGGTGGTTGGTTGGTGATGGTGTAAAGGACTAGTATAGCGAGTCAGCGAGGTGGCGAGTCAGCGTGTCCTTTGGGCGCTGTTCGCTAAAATGTCGCGGGTGACCGTGGGCTGACTTGCTTCATCGCTGACCGCTGCTCAACCGAAGTGATATAACAACGTTCGAGCGTCTGTGGACTATGGCATACAGCAATCCACCAGAGAGTCGGCAAGAGAAGCGTGACGGCGGTGGTATGAACACGCTGCTGCGGGCTGAAAAGCTGACGCAGATTGCGGTGATTCTGCCGGCCTCGGTGTTTATTGGCTGGGTGATTGGCGGGGCGCTGGACAAGTGGCTGCACCAGAGCTGGATCTATATCGCGGGTATTGTGCTGGGGGTGGTCGCGGGGTTCGTGCAGATCTTCCGGCTGGTGTCGAGCGCAGGAAAAGAGGTTCGGTGACAGAGAGCGGGAATCCTGTTTTTGATTTCAGCGATGCGGACCTGAAGTCGGCACTGCAGCGTGCTTTGAAGACGACGGCGGTGCTGGGATTGGTGCTGGCGGTGGCGCTGGGTATCTTTTTGGGCTGGCAGACCGGACTTCTGCTGCTGGTGGGCGCGGCTGTTTCTACTACAGGGGTTTGGGAGTGGCAGCGACTGGTGGCATTTATTAACGCGCGGATGGACAATCAGCGGGCGGCCGGAAGCGGTGGCCGGGTGGTGGTCATGTTTTTTTTGCGGCTGGGGCTGGCTGGCGCCGCACTCTACATTAGTCTAAAGTATTTAGATGGGTCGGTTTATGCGCTGGTCGGGGGACTCTGCCTGGCAGTTTTGGTCTTGACAACTGAAGCGGTACGCCTGATACGGTCTTAGACGATACGTTTTCCTACACAATTTGATTGTATGTACAGTTTACTGGTCGCATTTACCCACTTTCTGAATGGGCTGTTCGGCGGTGTGATTACCTCTGTGCTGCTGAAGCTGGGGATCCACCCGGCGCATCCGGCTGCGCCCATCCGGTCTGCGCTGGCGCTTGAGATTTTTGTCGCGCTGGTGCTGCTGCTCTTTTTTGTGCTGGTGCGCCTGACGCTGAGTGTCGAGAAGCCACGCAGCCCGCAGCATCTGGCTGAGATGATCCACGAGTTTGTGGACGGGCAGGCGGAGGCCATCTTCGGCGGGCATCACGGATATGACGCGCATCTTCCGTTTGTGACCACCATTCTGCTGTTTGTGCTGCTGTGCAACTGCCTGGGGCTGCTGCCGCACATTCTTACGCCGACTTCTGATCCTGTGGTGCCACTGGGCATCGCCATCCTGACCTTCATTTACTACAACGTGCATGGCGTGCTGAAGCAGGGGCCGATCGGCTATCTGAAGCACTTTATGGGGCCGATGTGGTGGCTTGCGCCGCTGATGTTTCCAATTGAGATCATTTCGCACCTGGCGCGCATCATGTCACTTACGGTCCGTCTTTACGCGAACATGTTTGCCAGCGATCTGCTGACGCTGGTCTTCTTCTCGCTGATTCCGATTGGCATCCCGGTTGTGTTTCTGGGGCTGCACTTTGGCGTCGCGCTGATTCAGGCGTATGTGTTTATGCTGCTGGCGATGATTTATCTGGCGGAGGCGACGGCGCAGGAACATTGAGCTTCATGTCAAGACCAACGTCTCAAAGTCGAGACGTGGGGCACCCAGCTAAGCGCATTGAGGAAAGAAGCCAGTACGAATTTTAAGTTTCCGTGACCGGAGTCTGCTACCCACTTCGGCAGAGCGGGCCGTGAGCGTGAGGGGGCCAGCACGGTGAGCCTCAACCACCCACTGACGGCACATTAAAAAGGGAGCACAAGGAGAACTACGAATGCGCAAACTGCAATATCTGTTTATGACGCTGAGCGTGCTCTGCATGGCCTCGCCGGCGTTCGCACAATCCACTGGTGGTTCAGCACCGAGTTGGGTGCCCATTGGCGCCGGAATCGGCATGGGCATTGCCTCGGGCCTTTGCGGCATTGGACAGGGCCGTGTGGCCGGGTCTGCGGCTGAAGCGATTGCACGCAATCCAGGAGCGCGTGCCGGAATTCAGCTGATGCTGGTGCTTGGTCTTGCGTTTATTGAGTCACTGGCACTGTTTACGCTGCTGATTGTCTTTGCCAAGGTGAAGTAAGGAGCAGTTTGGGCTTCTAATCTATAACCATCTTCTTTAATGCAGGGCTGATGTGCAGTGTGGCTTCTGTTGCACGCTGCACATCGGCCACGCTCAGCTCCGGGGCGATTTCTTCCAGTACCAATCCTTCAGGCGTCACGTTGATCCATGCCATTTCTGTGGCGATAGTGTGCACCACTTTCAACCCGGTGATGGGCAGGGTGCAGCGCTTGAGAATCTTCGGACGGCCATCTTTGGTGGTGTGCTCCATGGCAACGATGACGCGGCGCGCGCTGGCGACCAGGTCCATGGCCCCGCCCATACCTTTCACCATTTTGCCGGGAATCATCCAGTTGGCGAGATTGCCTTCTTCATCTACTTCCATTGCGCCGAGGATGCTGAGGTCAATATGGCCGCCACGGATCATGGCGAAGGAATCGGCGCTGGAAAAATAGGAGGTACCAGGAATCTCCGTCACGGTTTCTTTTCCAGCGTTGATGAGATCAGGGTTTTCGTGTCCGGCGACTGGATAAGGGCCGACGCCGAGCATTCCATTTTCCGACTGCAAAACCACTTCGATTCCCGGCGGTACGTGGTTGGCGACGAGCGTAGGCATTCCGATGCCTAAATTGACGTAATAGCCGTCGCGCAGCTCGCGCGCAATTCTTTTGACGATACGCTCACGTTTTTCTGCTTCCGGTGTTTTGGTGCTCAATGGGGTGGTCGGATTCGATACAGTAGTCATAACGGTCGTATTCAGGATGCCTCCGGCAGTCTTCAATCTTCGGACGCGTTCATCGTTGCGCGGAACCATTCTAGTCCTTGGCGGCCTGGTTTTGTCATTTCTGCTCTCAGGGTTTCCTAACCCGCGGCCTTCGATTTTTCTGTTGGTTCCTGCAATTCTCGCAATGTACGGAACGTACGATACGGTGCGATGCCTGCGCTTGCGCTGGAGCCTCTATCACGGACGGGTGCTGGTGCTGCTGTACATGGACGTGATGGCGCTGGTGATGATCTTTTTTCTGCTGCTCTATCCGTATGCGGGGTGGATCCAGTAGCTATTTGCCAGGGCTGTTAGATCCGGATTGGGGGCGTCGTCCTTCCATGAATGGAGGAACTGCTGGTGCATCATGTGTAACAGCTCACATTGTTCCTCATCCCATATAATGGAAAGACCGCGTGCGAAAGTGGCGGAATTGGCAGACGCACCAGACTTAGGATCTGGCGGGGCAACCCGTGGGGGTTCAAGTCCCCCCTTTCGCACCATCTTGTTTGCGGTACTCTGAAGGTATGAATCCCAATCAGCCGCAACAGCCGAAGATCACTGTCTCCCAGTCTGCAGATTACCGCGAAAACTATGCCAACAGCGTGCAGGTGCGCGTCAGCGTGTGGGACTTCTTTCTGGTGTTTGGTCTTGTCCATCAGGAATCGCCGGACGCGGTAACGGTGCAGAACACGCTGGGCGTGTATCTCAGCCCACAGCAGGCTAAGGCGCTCTGGAACGTTCTGGGGCAGAACATTGCGCAATATGAGCAGGCCTTTGGCGCAATTGCGCTGGAACCACAGCAGCCGCTGCCGATTCCTCAGGGGCCGGTGCATTAAATTTCTGTTTTGTAATGACGGCTTGTGGATTCAGTCTGCATCAGCAGCAAAACTGAAGAATGACATTGCAGCACATCAACAGAGAGCGAAGCAATCAATCGCATTGGGGGCTGCAGCGGAGTAGGTCCAGAGAACTGCATTGTAGGCATAGTTCCGCAACGAATTCTTCATCGCGTAGAATGGGAACGCTTCGGCAAACGTTTCCTACCACGTCATTTATGAGGTCCCAATCTATGTATGTTTGTGAGAATCAGTACTTGTTTGTGGCAGCGGTTGCGCTGCTGCTTCCTTTGGCGGGCTGCAACAAGCCTGCTCCTCCAGCGCAAAATGAAGCCACGACAAAGCCCGCCGTTGCGCAAATCGGCGGAGAGGACGTTGTTACGCTGAAACGCACGGCCAGCAGTAATGGTGCGAAGCCTGAATTTCTTTCGGCGACCATCCTGCCGGGGCGCGGCATGAACCTCTTCCAGATTACGGCGAACATCCCTGGCAAGGGAGAGATCAATGTGCTGGCCTCGCCCTCGCTGGAGGAGGCTGCGCAGAAGCTGAACGGCGGCCTGCTTGATTTTAATGGCAATGCCAGCTTTTCGTTTGGCGGGGCATTCCTGGTTCCTTATCCGAACCGGATTCGTGGCAAGCTTTCGGCGGATGGCAAGACGATTACTACTGAATGGAAGGGAAAACAGATCACGCTGCCGGCAAACTGGGCAGGAAAGAAGCCTGGGGCGGAAAAACACGCGATGCATGGTCTGATTCTTGCGACCAAGGCGGAAGATGTTCACGTGGAGAACACTTCAGATGGTCAGACAATCACCGGAGTCATTCACGCGGGCAATTTTGGCGGGTACTGGCCTTCGCAGACGGACCTGAATTTCACGATTTCACTAGCCGGCGATGCGGTTGAGGCCACGATTTCCGCGAAGAATGTAGGCAATGAGGAGGAGCCCATCTCGATTGGCTGGCATCCTTATTTTGCCGTGCCCAGCGGAGACCGCAAACAGGCGCGTCTGCACGTTCCTGGAGAAGTGGTGGCGCAGGTGAACAATTATGACGATGTTTTTCCCACCGGGAAGCTGCTTCCGGTGAAGGGGACAAAATATGACTTTACCGCTGAAGATGGAAAACCCCTCGACGATATCTTTCTGGACGATAATTTTGCGCACCTGAAGCGTACGGACGGAAATGTGGTGGTGGGTCTTACCGATCCGGCAGCGCAGTATGGAATCCACATCATTGGCGAGTCGCCTGAGATCAAGACGGTGCAGGTGTATGCTCCGCCAGACAAACAGTTTGTCGCGATCGAAGAGCAGTTTAACTTTGGCGATCCATGGGGCAAGGAGTGGCACGGCATGGACACAGGAATGGTTACATTGAAGCCTGGGCAGTCCGTGACCTGGAAGTGCAAACTGGCGCTGTTCACGCCTGCGGCTGCGAAGTAGTCCCTCATAAGCCCCACTCCATCGCGCTTGGCGGAATGGGGCTTATTCCTTCCACATCAAAAGCCTTCATCTGCGGATGGGCCGTAGAGTGCCGGCACCCTAGCTTCGTTCAGGCGAAGGTAGACGGTGAGTTGTCCGCGGTGATGTGCAAGATGGCTGAAGACGGCATCGCGAAGCATCACGTATCGAGGGCTTTCACTGGCGAGAAAGCCGTGTGCCATCAGCTTCCATGATTTCTGCAGGTGCTCGTCTGTTGTATTTTGCAAAGCTGCACGGGCCTCATTTACCGACTGTTCCAGTAACGCCAGCAATTCGCTGGTGCGATTTACTTCGCGGGTCTTGTATGCGGAGGTCTCATCGGTGATGTCGAATTCGTCTGAGGAGATCATCATCTCGATCCACGAAGGCATGGACGCCACCAGTGCTGCCAGATAGCCGAGGGGCATTGATTTGGCGTGCGGTTTCCAGTCATTGCGCCCTTCAGGCACACGCTCCAGCACGCGTTTGTTTAAGGCCGCTTCGTTTTCCAATTGTTCAAGGAACAATGTAGTAAGCTTCATGAAAAATCCTTCCTGTATTACGCCAACCAGAGTATCCGCTGAAATATGACATCTTGTGTCATAATTGGCGAGAATTCTTAAAGTTTTTTCTATGCGTGCTGATCGGCTCATGTCCGCGCTGTTACTGTTGCAGGCCCGAGGTCAGATGACCGGGCGCGAGCTGGCCAGGAAGCTTGAGGTCTCAGAGCGCACGGTCCATCGCGACATGGAGGCCCTGAGCGCAGCGGGTGTGCCCGTGTATGCCATGCGAGGTGCGAGCGGCGGGTGGCAACTGGATGAAGACTGGAGTACGCGGGTACCGGGACTGGACCCGGCTGAGTTGCGTGCGCTGCTGATGGCGCAGTCGCGCTCGCTTGGGGACAAACATATGGCCGCAGCGGCTGACCGGGCGATTGCGAAGCTGATGGCAGCGCTGCCGAAGCCGCTGCGGGAGCAGGCGTCGTCTATCCGCGACCGTCTTTATATAGATACGGCGGGATGGACAGGAACCAGCGAAAACCTTTCGATGCTTTCCGTTGTGCAGACGGCGGTTGCCAGTGACCGGAAGCTGAAGTTCTGGTACTGGCGTGCGGGAGGAGAGCGCGTGGAGCGGACGGTAGACCCACTTGGCCTGATCGCGAAGGGCAGCACGTGGTATCTGTTTGCAAAGACGGACAGGGGACATCGCACGTATCGCATCTCGCGCATGGAAGAAGCGAAGATGCTGGGTGAGCCGAGTGTCCGGCCGCCGAATTTTAATCTGGAGGCCGCCTGGAAACTTTCTACTGAAGAGTTTCGCGATGAAGTGAACCGCGAAATGGAAGCGGCGAGACGGGCTTATGAAGCACGCAAAGAGGCCGAGCGGCGTGCTGCGCAGGAGCTGGAGATAGCAAAGCAGGTGCAGGCGCGGCTGTTTCCGCAATGCCAGCCGGCCTGCCAGACGCTGGATTACGCAGGCATCTGCATTCAGGCGCGGCAGGTGGGCGGCGATTATTACGACTTTCTCGATTTCGGCAAACAACGAATTGGTTTTGTGGTGGGCGATATTGCCGGGAAGGGAATTGCGGGCGCCCTGCTTATGGCAAATCTACAGGCCAATCTGCGCGGGCAGTTGGCGTTGGCGCATGAGCAACCGCACCAATTATTAAAGGCAGTGAATCGTCTCTTCTACGCCAACACCGCGGACAACGCCTATGCCACGCTGTTTTTTGCCGAATACGATGATGCGCGCCAGAGTTTGCGTTATGTGAATTGCGGGCATCTTCCGGCATTGGTGCTGCGGCAGGATGGTGAAGCGGAGCTTCTGCATTCGACCTGCACAGTGCTGGGGCTGTTTCGTGACTGGGAGTGTGAGATGAAAGAGACGTGCCTGTATCCGGGAGATGCTCTGGTTATTTATACCGATGGCGTCACAGAATCCCTGAATGCAGAGGAAGAAGAGTTTGGGGAAGAACGCCTGAAGGAAGTTTTGCGGAAGAACCAGCATCTTTCCATGCGGGAGCTATTGGCGGCGATGATTGATGAGATACAGGTTTTCAGCCCGCAGGAGCAGTATGATGATATTACTTTGATCGTGGCCAGGTGTCTGGATTCGGGGCAGAAGCAACTGTTTCAGAGCGGCGCAATGGCGTAAATTTTGCGCAACTCGTGCGAGTGAATCGCGTCTCAAGGTTTATGGAACAACTTACGCGTGTGCGCTGCCTCTGCTGTGGTTATAAAACTCTCGATGTTCCTGATTCAAACGGTCTTTGCCCTGTATGTTGGTGGCAAGATGATGGGCAGGATGACAGTGATGCGGACATTGTGCGTGGAACGGTAAATGGAGGGCTAAGTTTGACCGAAGCGCGCAACAATTTCCAGATGTATGGCGCCGCCCATCCTCAATTTGTGGCACATGTGAGGAAGCCGATTCACGGCGAGCTGTAGGGAGGGCCACTAAATATAGCGGGCTTTGCGGCAGGCTGATTTTCAGGTTGCATTTGTGCGGCTGGCGCTCGCGTTTTTCCTGCTTTGCCTGGTTTGACCCTTTATCGGGCGCCCCTTACCATAAGAAGAGAAAAGAATTGTGTTGCCTGCACATGCAGAGACTGGATTTTGCGCAGGCAGGACGAGATTTGGAAGGCATAACGTTGAGTTCAACAGAGACCATCGAAACCACTCCTGAAACAGGCGCTGAACAGGGTCACGATCATACCCACGAGCACCATCACCACGGGCCCAGCCTGAACCCTGAATGCACCCGCGAAGTGGAAGTTGAGATTCCTGCCGATGAGGTGTCACGCGCATTTCGCAATGTAACGAAGCGATACCGGAAGCAGGCGCGCATTCCTGGTTTTCGCGCAGGGAAAGTCCCTGAATCGCTGATTCGCCGCAAGTTTGCTGATTCGCTGCGGCAGGATGTGGTGGAGAGTGTGTTGCCACAGCATTTCCGTGAAGCCATTGAAAAGGCCGGATTGAAGCCGATTTCGCAGCCGCAGGTGACGGACCTTCTTCTGGAAGATGGACAGCCGCTTAAATTCAAAGCGGTTTTTGAGGTGCTGCCTGACTTTTCCATCGAGGGGTATCAGGACGTCCGTATTCCAAAACCGGAGACGGAGTTGACCGAGGCTGAGTTCGATGCCGAGCTTGAGCGCATTCGCGACTCGCGGTCCACGATGGAACCCGTGACGGAAGAGCGCGCACTGGCGGACGGCGATTGGGCGCAGATCAGCTATCGCGGCGAAGTTGCGGGTGAAGGGGAAGCCGCAGAGGCGGCCCACCAGCCAATTAATGGCGAAGATGTGCTGATTGAAGTGGGCGGCCAGAATACGCTGCCAGCGTTTAATGAGGCGCTGCGTGGAGCTAAAACAGGACAGCAGCTCAGGTTTGAGGTGAGTTATCCGGAAGAGTTTGGCGAGCGGAGACTGGCAGGCAAGACGGTCTCTTATGATGTCGAAATCAAGGGCATCAAAAAGAAGATACAGCCAGAGCTGAACGATGAGTTTGCCAAGGAGCTGGGCGAATACGAGGGCATCGAAGACTTTAAGCAGAAGTTTAAGGAGCATCTGATAAACGATAAAAAGCGCAGGCTTGAAGCGGAAGCGAAAGACAAGATTGTTGAAGCGCTGATTGCCAAGTATCAGTTTCCTGTTCCCGAGTCGCTGGTGCAGCAGCAGGTAGATGCGCGGCTGGATCGGGGCCTGCGTGCGCTGGCTGCGCAAGGCATGCGGACGGAAGATATGCGCAAGCTGAACTTTGAGCGCCTGCGCGAGGCGCAGCGTGATTCTGCACTGAATGAAGTCAAGGGGTCCTTGCTGCTGGACCGCATTGCAGACGCGGAAAAGGTCGAGGTGTCTGACGCTGAAGTTGACCGGGAACTGGAGGTGCTTTCGTTGCAAACGCGGGAGCCTCTGGAGAGTCTGCGCCACCGTTTGACGGAGGACGGCAGTATCGCTAGAATCCGTGAACAAATCCGCCGAGAGAAAACAGGCAATCTGCTTTATGAAAAGCTGACTGCTTAAGAGTGATATCCGAATGTCAGCGGGTGGGGCCCATCCGCTGCCTTTGAATGGGAATGACTGTCCCGGAGTGAGAGCAGAGAACATGGCACTGGTACCAATGGTGATTGAGCAGACGAACCGGGGCGAGCGCGCCTACGATATTTATTCCCGTCTGCTGCGCGACAACATCATCTTTCTAGGAACGCCGATTGATGACCAGGTAGCAAACCTGATCATTGCGCAGATGCTCTTTCTTTCCGCAGAAGACCCGGAGAAAGACATTCAGCTGTACATTAACTCGCCAGGAGGTTCGATTACGGCGGGGTTGGCCATCTATGACACGATGCAATTCATCAAGAATAATGTGGTGACTTACTGCATCGGCCAGGCGGCGAGCATGGCGGCCACCCTTCTTCTGGCCGGAACGAAAGGCAAACGGTTCGCGCTGCCGAACTCGCGAATTCTGATCCATCAGCCCTTGATGGGTGGCCTTTCGGGGCAGGCAACCGATATTGATATTCATGCCCGGGAGATCATTCGCATCCGCGAGATCATGAACAAAATCATGGCGAAGCACACGGAGCAGACGCTGGAGCGGATCGAACGCGACGTGGAGCGGGACTTTATTATGAATGCTCAGCAGGCGAAGGAATATGGAATCGTGGACGAAATCATTGACCGCCCGCGGACGTAAGCATGAGTAAATAGTAGTATGCTTAGGAGTAGGTAACAAATGAAAACGCGCACGGGTCCCGATGACGCTCTCCGCTGCTCGTTCTGCCATAAGTCGCAGGACGCTGTCGCTAAACTGATTTCCTCACCCAGTGATTACCCGCGCGCGTACATCTGCGATGAGTGCGTTGCCGTCTGCAATTCCATTCTGGAAGACGACCGCAGCGAGACGCAGCAGGGCGCAGCTCCTCCACATCTGCCGAAGCCTACCGAGGTACGCACGTTCCTGGATGAGTATGTGATTGGGCAGGACCAGACAAAAAAGAAGCTCGCGGTTGCGGTCTATAACCACTACAAGCGCATTCAGATGAACCGGATGCGGGGCAATGATGTTGAGCTGACGAAGTCCAATATTCTGCTGGTTGGCCCGACCGGAAGCGGCAAAACGCTTCTGGCGCACACTCTGGCCAAGATGCTCGATGTGCCGTTCGCCATAGTGGACGCAACCACTTTGACTGAGGCGGGGTATGTTGGTGAGGACGTTGAAAACATTATTCTGAAGCTGCTTCAGGCGGCGGACGGCGATGTGGCTCGCGCCCAAACAGGGATCATCTACATTGATGAGATAGACAAGATCGGCCGTAAGGACGAGAACCCGTCTATTACGCGCGATGTTTCGGGCGAGGGGGTGCAGCAGGCGCTGCTGAAGATTCTCGAAGGCACGGTAGCAAATGTGCCCCCGCAAGGTGGACGCAAGCATCCACACCAGGAATTTACCCCTGTAGATACAACGAACATTCTGTTTATCTGCGGAGGCGCTTTTGTAGGACTGGAGCGCGTGGTGGGCCGCCGCATCGGGAAAAAGGCGCTTGGCTTCAAAGCGTTGACGGAGACAGAGCAGGCGGACGGTGGCGGCATCCGCCCCACTCGCGATGCTGAGCTGCTGCGTCAGGCTGAGCCACAGGACCTGATCAAGTTTGGGTTGATTCCGGAGTTTGTGGGCCGCCTGCCGGTGATTGGAATCCTGGACGAGCTGGATGAAGCGGCACTGGTTGAGATTCTTACCAAGCCACGAAATGCCATTCTGAAGCAGTACCAGAAACTCTTTGAATACGAAGGCGTTCGTCTGCACTTTACAGAAGACGCCGTCCGCGCTGTCGCGCAGGAAGCGCTGCGCCGGAAGGTTGGAGCGCGCGGGTTGCGCATGATTCTGGAAGAGCTGATGCTCGACCTGATGTACCACCTGCCCAGCAGCAAGAAGGTGAAAGACCTGGAAATTACAGCGGACATGGTAAAGAACCGCGACCTCTCGATCACGCTGCTTGAAAAAGCGGGCTAAAGAAGACCCCTCGATTCTGCGCTGCTAATAGACCATCGGCGGCGCGGTGTTCCTTTAAAACCAACGCACCTCTCAGAACCATCATCCATCGTTAGTACGTGGTGTGCTCAGGAAGGATGTTTGCTATGGCCCTGCTGAACCAGTCGGTCGAGATGCTGAAGACGGGGCTTCCTAAAAAGATCGGCCCTACTGCCCATGGATTGATTGATTATGCCCATGCGGCTTTTTTCTTTGCGGTGGGGCTTGCCTGTAGCCGCTCCAACAAGCGTGCGGCCTTTGCGGCGTTTGCCACAAGCGGATTTGTTCTTGCGGAGTCTTTGCTGACGGACTACCGCTATGGAGCAAAGCCGGTCATTTCCTTTGAAACGCACGGAAAGATTGATTCGGTGGTTGCGTCTGCTTCCTGGATAGTGCCTACCTTATTCGGTTTCGAGGGAACAGCAGCGGCGAAGATCTTCAAGATGAATTCGCTGGCGGAAGCTTCCGTTGTAGGCATGACGGACTGGGACAGCGAGCGCGCGCACAAGGAGCGCATCGCGGTCTGAGTTTCATCTCCTTCAAGCCCTGAGGATGTTCAGGAAGCGATTGGGTGTTAATTGCGCGCCTGGGAAGACCAGGTCGAGTTTCTTCGCACCGATCGTACGATAGGCAGCTTCTCCTAATACCTGGCGGAAGTCCGTGGTAATTGCCAGATCGCGACCTTCGTAAAGCTGTTCCGGCTTCATGCCCGGCCATTTGCCGTAGACGCGTCCGCCCTGTACTGGGCCGCCAAGGACAAACATGATGTTGGCGTGGCCGTGGTCTGTGCCTCCGGTGCCGTTCTGGTGCACGGTGCGGCCAAATTCTGACATTGTGACGAGAACGATGTTCTCTGCTTCATTGCCCATGTCTGTCCAGAAGGCGGCGATGCCTTCGCTGAATTCCGTCAGGCGGCCTGCGAGCTGACCGTTTACGTTGCCTTGGTTCTGGTGGGTGTCCCATCCGCCGATGTCCGCGAATGCGGCCTCGACTCCCAGATTGGCCTTCAACAGCTGGGCCATCTGGCGAAGACTGTTGCCGAACGGGCCGTTTGGATAGTTTGCTCCGGGAGCCGGAGTGTACTTTCCCGGATCGGCAGATTTCAGCATTTTTACAGCTTCAAAGGTTTCGGTTCCGGTGCCATGCAGGACAGCGTTGACGCTATCGGCATACATGGTTTCAAAGCTGGTGGCGATGGGCACCGCGGTTGGGTTTTGTTCTCCGACGCTGAAGTCGCGCAGATTATTCAGGGCGACGGCAGGTACTTTGCCTTGCAGTGTCCGAGGCAGTTGCGGGCCGAGCGCTACGGCACGAAAGGCGGAAGCTTTTCCGTTGCGGAGAGCTTCTGCCTGCAGGGCACGGTTCAACCATCCGTCGGTGGTGGACTTTACGCCGGGAGTGCCGCTCTCCATATAGTCCTGTGCATCAAAGTGGGAGCGCGTGGGGTCGGGTGATCCGCAGGCGTGAATGATGGCCAGATGGCGCTGGTCCCACAAGGGCTTCAGCGGCTGCAGGGAAGGGTGGAGTCCGAAGAACCCGTCAAGGTCAATGACCTGATTGGGCTGGATGGCAATGGTAGGCCGCAGGCGGTAGTAGTCCTGCTCGCGGTGAGGTACTACGATGTTGAGTCCGTCGGCTGCCCCGCGCTGGAAGATGACCACGAGCTTTTTCCCCTGCGCCTGAGCTGCGGCCGCCTGGGCGAAGACTGAGCGCGTAAGAAAGCTGGGAATCGTGGAGGCGCCCACGATGGCCATGGCGCCGTTCTTCATGAATATCCGCCGGGTGATGGGCATGGGAGGTCTCCCGAAGAAAACTTATCTGTTATTTGCAGACTCCCAATGCAAGGGAAAGTTGCGGTAGGGAAGCAGGGATTTTTCAGATGCGGCGGCAAGAGGTAGATTCAGAAGGCATCGTTTCGATTGGTTATGAGCGTCAGCGGCGTGAGCTTGAAGTCCAATTTCGTCACGGGGACATATACCGGTATTTTGATGTGTCTGCCGGAGAGTTCGCGGAGTTTATGGCTGCGGAGTCGAAAGGCACATACCTGAACCAGATATTCAAGCCGAAGAACCACAGGTATTTTGTGGTGAAACAAGGCGGGAAATAAAGGCCCGGTCCTCTTTGCGAGGATCCGGGGCAGGTGTGATCAGCGGGAAGACATGGAGGGTGGCGCGTCGGATGGCGCGGATCCCCAATTTTTATTGGGGGAAGGCCCCATGGTCAACACGAGTGTTGCTCCGTTTGCGATATCTGCATGGCTGAACCATGGCTTGTTCCAGGGCTTGCCGTTCAGCGTTGCGGACTGGATGTAGACATTCTTTGCTGAATTATTACGGGCGATGATGGTGAAGTCTTTTCCATTGCCCATGTGAATGACAGCCCGGCTGAAGATGGGGCTGCCCATGATGTAGTCGGGGCTGGACGGATCTACGGGATAGAAACCGAGAGCGCTCATGACATACCAGGATGAGGTGGCGCCCTGATCGTCCATTCCGGGGAAGGCAAGTCCGGTGTGGTCGCTGCCGTACATCAAATTGAGAATGCGGCGCGACAGTTCCTGTGTTTTCCATGGCTGTCCGGCCCAGTCATAGTAATAGGCCGCCTGTTGGTCAGGCTGGTTTCCCTGAACGTATTGACCAATGACGCCAGTACAGTCGCGGCAGATGCCTTTCGCGGTGTAAGGAGTGGAGAAGAACTCATCGAGCTTGGCGGCGAATTTTTCTCTTCCTCCGAGAAGGTCCATCAAGCCCTGCACATCATGAGGAACAAGCCAGAGCGTAGACCATCCGGAGGCCTCCTTCATCATGAAGTTGTAATACGGCTCGCGAGGATCGAAAGGCGAAATCCAGTTGCCGTCCGCTGTTTTGCCGCGCATGAAGCCGATGGAAGGATCGAAGACATTTTTGTAGTTGTGTGCACGCTTGAGGAAAAGCTCATAGTCGTCCTGTTTGCCGAGTTTTTTCGCATAAAGTGCGAGAGCGTGGTCGTCCCAACTGTATTCGAGTGTAGTGGCGACGCCGGCATTGCCGTCGGCGTAGGGAGGGCTGGGGTTCTGGTCCTTCGGAATGAAGTCGGAGATCCAACCCTTCTGCATGTATTCGGCGAGATGTCCTCTGGGGCCATTCGGATCTGTGGCATTTTTGCGCAGATATGGATAGGCAGAGGCCCAATCAAAGTCCAGGCCGCGTTGCCAGTCGCCGAGAAACATCAGGTCGGCATTGTCTCCATGAAAGGATGTGCCCATGTAGCCGGATTCGCGCGCGATGTCGAGCTGCGAGCGGAGGATGTCTACTTTGGTATCTGGCTCGAGCATGGTGAGCAGAACAACCTGATTGCGGCCGGTGTCCCATAACGGTACCTGGTCGTAGCGGTCGAAGCCGGCAGTGTGGAGTTGATGGTCATCTCCGATGAACTGCTCGCCTTTGCGCGCCAGAAGATGCGGGCTGGCGAAGGAGTGATAGAGGCAGGAGTAGAACAGCGTTTTTTCTTTTTCTGTTCCGCCTTCGACTTCAATCTGATCGAGTTTTTTGGCCCAGGCCTGTTCGGCCTGCTGTCGGATTCGGTCAAAGTTCCAAGCGGGGTTTTCCTGCTGAAGCCGCTGTTGTGCCATTTCATAGCTGAAGCCGGAGGCGATCTTCACAAGGACCTGCTCGCCAAGTTTCGTGGTGAAGCGAAGGTAAGCTCCGGCGAAGCGTCCGGAGATTGTCTTTGCGTCGGGATCCACTTCGTCCCAACCCATGATGTCTTCATGCGGGTCTGAGGGCGGGTGCTGCTTAAAGGTGCCATAGAGGGTGAAAGGGCGGGAGAATTCTGCTATAAAGTAACGACCGCTGTGACGCGATTTGCCGCGAACGGTATGGTCATCTACGATTTCGATCTGTCCTCCGCCACGGCCCAGGTCCAGGAGAATGTGCGATTTTTCTGAAGCAGGGAAGGTGAAGCGGAAGAGGGAAGTCCAGGTGGTCGAGGTCATCTCAGCCTGGGTGTGAAAGTCATTGAGATAGACGCTGTAGTAGCCGGGCGAAGATTTTTCCTTTGCTTTGTCATAGACGGAAGTGCTGCGCTGTGGAGGAACGGTCCAGTCGCCGACCACAGGCATAAGAGTGAGCTCGCCATCTACACCACTGGAAAAACCGTACATCATCCTGTTTGGATAAAAGTATGGTGCGCGCACACCAGCTGGATATTCAAGGTCGAGATTGGCGTTGATGGGGCCGGGATCAGTGGAACCATGCGGCAGCACTGCGTTGGGTGAGGTAAATCCAGAGTAGAGCTGTTCGCCGGGCGGCGGCGCATTGCCGATGAGTTTTTGATTGTCAAGCGGCGCTGTGCCTACCAGACCATTGACGTAATTGAGCGGCTGTTTTTGTTGAGCATACAATCCATGCCCCGCAAGGAGAAAGGCAGCGAGAAATCCGCAGGAGCGCGTGAGACTCATGGCACCTCTATTTCAAGTTCATTGAAAATGATATCGGTTTAGAAAGAGAAGTCCCTTGCCCGCCTGCGGCAAGGGACTTTTTGATGGTTAGAAGCTGATCTTCCCGGAGATTTGCAGGATTCGTGGGAAGTTCTGCTGTGTTGGCCCGACCGTGCCGAAACCACTCCAGCCGGAAGTTGGACTGTAGCTGGCTGGCCCGGAACCGGGGTCGGTGTTTGGCCCTCCAAACAGGACCGAGTTAAAGGCGTTGAAGGCATCCAGACGAAGCTGTAAGTCCAGTTTTTCCGTAATCGGCACGTTCTTCTGAATGGACGCGTCCAGGTTCGGCATCATCGGATTGCGCAGTTCAGCCGTCCTGCCTTTCAGATTCATCAGTCCCCAGGCCGGAATATGCTGCCAGCAGCTTGTGTCGTTGGCGAACCAGCGGCCCTGTCCGACAGAAGTTCCTCCCTTCGGACGGTAGCTCTGGCCCGGGCAGGTGTACCACCACCCGGTGTTGATTCCCACCGGCATTCCGCTCTGCGCGTTGAAGACCCCGCTGAGTGTCCATCCGCCGATGACGGAGTTCACCAGACGGGAGGAGTTCGCTCCAACCAGACCCCCTTTCCCGAAGGGAAGATCCCAGACGCTGGTGAGAGAGAAGACATGCGTCCGGTCCGTGTCTGCGATCTGATGGATCTGGAATGGGTCCTGATACGGCCAGCCATTCTGGTAGCCATTGCCATTCATGGTCTTAGAGTAGGTATAGGCCATGTTGAATGACAACCCCTGGGTGGCGCGCTTGGTCAGTTTGACTTCCAGGCCGTCATACCACTGGCGGCCAAGCGCAGCGTTATATTGTCCAACCAGACCAGTTCCGCCTGGCGAGCAATACTGCGACAAAGGCAGGACCAGAGCAATGGCTTGTACAGTTGAAGAAGTTCCGCACTGTCCTGGACCGGAGATTCCCGGAACATTGAAATACGGATTCGGCACCTGCTGGTCCCATATCTGTGGATTGGCCTGTGCCGCCTTCAATTGGGACAGAGTGGCCGTGCCATTGATCCAGAGGAACGTACGGAGACGGCTGCTGAAATTGCCGGCATACCGCGCATCCAGCACCATCGCCCACGGCAGCTCTCTCTGGATGCCGAACGAAAGGATCTGCTCAGTCGGCACTCTGCGGTTAGGGAAATCCACCTGTACGCCGCCATTGCCAACGTCCGTCAGCAATCCGAGGCTGTCGCCGGTGGGTTTGATGAGGCCGCTGGCGAATGGCTGCCCGGTCTGGAAATAGTTGGTAGGTGTATTGCCGCCGTCCAGCGACGCTGTGTAGTTTGTGGTCTGCGCTTCGCCTACGCTGGATCCGCCCTCCAGTCCATAGGAGTACATCAGGCCCCATCCACCGCGAACGACGGTCTTGGGATCAATCACAAATGCGAAGCCGATTCGCGGCCCAACATCTGACCAGTCGGTATTGTAAGCATCGCGTGATTGACCGCCCGATCCGGCAAACTGGATGCCGCCCAGCACCTGCTGCAGGGATGCCGGATTGATTCCAGCCGCCTGCCATGCAGCAATGTTGGCTGCACTCGCAACATTGGCCTGATAGGTCGCGTCATTCGTCAGCGGATTGACACAGGTCAGGCACATGCCACGGTTTAGATGGTTGTAGCGCTCGCGCAGTCCGCGCTGCACGTCGTAGCGCAGGCCGAGGTTCAGCGTCAGCCGGTGGTTGACGCGCCAGTTGTCCTGGAAGTAGATCGCATAGACTGGATAGCCCTCCATGAGCGAGTAAATCCAGTCAATGCCGCCGCCAGATGGAAGTCCGAGGTAAAAAGATGCCAAAGAAGAGCCATTCGGCATGTTCGACGTGCACGTATTGGAATTGCCATCGCCCGGGCTGATTGGATAGCAGTTTCCATTATGGGGATTGAACTGGGTCCATCCGGAATCGAAGCCGAAGCTGCCGTTCGGATGTCCGCCGCTATAAGGCTTACCGCCATACTGGAACTCATCAATCTCGCCGCCGAATTCCAGAGTATGCGCGCCGGCGGTTTTCGTCAGATCAGCATTGAAAACATAATTATTGGTAACGTCCGAATTCATTTGATTGCCAAATACAGTATTTCCGCTCAGAAGTCCGGTACCCCATCCATCACTTACGTTAAATTCCGGCAGATATTTTGCCGAAGTTGTGTCGGGCAGCGGCATACCCAGCCCGATCGTACTCGGGTCCGTCTGAGTGCCGAGGTTGCCGTTGGGCGACGATTCAAAGAAACGGTCCAATGAAATTTTGAAATCGCCTACCAGTGTCGGTGAAAAGACATGGGTCACGTCCTGCGTCGCCACCCAGTTCTGGTGGATCCAGTTGATGTTTCCGTGGGCACCCACTCCTGTAAGACCATTCTGGCTGCGGTTCTCATTGCCTTTCCAGTAGAGGAAGTAGCTATAGAGTTTGGTCTTGTCGGTGAGGTTGTAGTCCACGCGGACCTGCGGCTGGTTGTAGTTGTAAAGATCAGGCGTGTGCGCCAGATAGTTTGCGCCGCGCGCCAGATTTTCCGTGCCCGGAATGTTGGGCAGTGGAATATACTTCAACACCGCCATGGAAGTGCTGTTGATCTGCGATCCGGGAATCGCATTGTTCGGATACGGCGTCTGCACAACATGGTCGCTGCTGCAATTGGTGGCAGACCCGCCATCCAGACAGGTCGCCGTGCCCGGCTGAAAGATGGTGACCCCGTTCGGAAATTCCTGCGGGTCCATCTTCTGGATCAGGCTGAAATCCACTCCGGAATTTCCGTTGTAGCCCGGCCTTAAATATGCGGGAGGAACATTGAGGAGCGTAGACCCGGCAAGGGACTGGCGGTAGCCTTCAAATCCGAAGAAGAAGAAGAGTTTCTTGCGGATGATAGGACCGCCTGCTGTGATCCACCACTGGTTTTGCACTTCTCCCTGGCGAGGTGATCCGGCGAGATTGTTCTGGAAGGTGTTGGCGTTCATGAAGGCGCCTTCATAGGCGTATCGAGCAGAAGCATGATACTGGTCACCACCGCTCTTGGTCACCACATTCACCGTGCCGCCGCTGGTCCGTCCATAGCGGGCGTCATAGGTGGTGGTCATGACGTTCACTTCTTCGATGCTGTCAATGTTCGGCGAGACCGTCCATTCGCCGGGGCTGTGGTTGTCATATCCAAACTGGCTTGTGATATTCGTACCATTCAGCGTGAACTGGTTGTTGCCCACAATGCCGCCGCCGATGGTGTAGGAATTGGTCACGTCCCATCCGCGCGTACCGGAATAGCCTCCGGTGCCAAACTGTGTCTGGGTGAACTGGCTGCCCGGGGTCGTCCCGATCAGCATGTACGATTGGCCGCCGTTTAACGGAACACTCTGCAACGTACGCTGGTCAATGACAGTACCACCTGAGCCGGTCGTTGTTTCGAGTTGCGGTGGCGCGGTATTTACCACCACCTGTTGGGCGACCGAACCTAATTCAAGGGTGAAGTTCTGATTGAAGGTCTGCGAAGCGAGGAGAAGGACCTTGTCCTGAACGGCCGTTTTGAAGCCGTTGGCCTGCACGGTAACCGTGTAGGTCCCGGGAAGCATGTAGGGGATGTAGTAGACACCTTTGCTGCTGGTCTGGGCTGTGTAACTTGTGCCAGAAGCATTGTTGACGGCAGTAATGGTGGCGTTGGTAATGAGTGCGCCGGAAGGATCTGTAATCAATCCTGTGAGGACGGAGCGGAACTCCTGCGAAAACGCAGGGTATATGAAGAGGGTGAGAACGGCAGCAAGCAGCGCGGCTTTGTAACTTCTTTTTGGCCGCATGCGACTTGCGAGGGTAATGCCATTGCGCATGGTATGCCTCCAGTTACGTCTGCTGGTCTGATCGTGGTAAGGATTCCATTCGGGAATGGTAGCGATTCCACGAAACCAGCAAAACCGAAGGTACGGGTTTGGTATACAAAGTCGCAATATGACAAATGAACCAATTACAAATGGGTCAAGTGACCTACATGTGACTCCAGCTGAGGGTGAGTTTGCCGCTTGCTGCGAGGCAGAGGAGAATGGGGAAATGAAGCCCAGGGGATGCAGGCATGCGTTTGTCTAAGAATGGTGTAGCCACCTGCGTGCTGGCGACGGCATCGCTGGCGTTCTGGCTCTATTGGTACCACCGAAGCGGCCAGGTTCCATCGCTCCACTACGACCTGAAGACCGGCCATGAGTGGGTGCCGCTGGGCGGCAAGTGGACCATCGCAGACGGAGAAGTCTCCAACAACTCGCTGGAAAGAGGCGCCAAGCTGCTGACCGGATCTGAGGGTTGGCAGAACTACGTTTTTATGACGGACCTGAAGTTTACGGGAACAAATGCCGACATGGGAGTCGTTCTCAGAGTGAACGAGGCACGCGAGGGGACCGATGCCTATAACGGCTATTACGTAGGACTTCGCACGCTGGATGGATCTCTTGTGGCCGGGCGCTCGAATTTTGGATGGCGGGAAGCATCTCCGGTGCATGTGCCGGGAGGCGTGCAGCCGAATGTCTGGTATCGGCTGCGGGCGGTTGCTTACGGGTGCGACATTGCCGCTTCAGCGCTGAATCTTTCTACTGGTGAGATGGCCTGGCTTGCATTTCGAGAAACGGGGTGTGTGGCCACAGGACGCGTTGGGCTGCGCTCGCTGAACTCAGGAGCGGTCTGGCGGAATATCAGCCTGGCCCCTGCCCGATGGGAAGACTATGTGGCGCTGCGGCAGCACGCGGCCTTTGTGGAACACCCTGAGGTTCTGCCGACTGCTCCCTGGTGGACGCCGTGGCACGCATCTGTGCTTTTCGGAAGTATTTTGCTGATCGTACTGGCGGGGCAATTGACTTATTTTCGAATGCAGCAGTGGAAGGCCTATACGATTATGCGCGAGCGGGAACGCCTTGCCCATGACATCCATGACACGATGGCGCAGAGCTTTGCTGGGATCGGCTACCAGATCCAGGGGATTTATCATAACGTGCTGCGCAGCCGTTCTGTCGCGCAGGATGAAATCGCGGAGCAATTGAATGTGGCGTATCAACTTGTGCGGAGATGCCACGAAGAAGCCAGCCGCACCATCGCCATGCTGGGTGCTCCTATGTCATTGACTCCGGAGGAGCTGCTGGGAAGCTTGAGAGAAACGGCCAGCAAGATTGCAGGAGAGCAGATAAAAATCATTACGGAGTTGCAGGGATCATCTGCGCGACTGAACCTGCGCATCGCAGACGCGCTGTTTCACATCGGGCGGGAAGCGATTTCGAATGCAGTAAGTCATTCCGGATTGAGTGAGCTGAAGATCATCCTCAACCATGGAAAGACGGGCACGAATTTTTTTGTTGAAGATGATGGATGTGGGTTTGACATGGCTTCAGAGAAGGCAGGGTTTGGCATCCAGGGAATGCAAAAGAGAGCGCGTGATATTGGGGCGTCGCTGCAGGTCGTGAGTGTTCCAGGGCAGGGAACAAAGGTGCAGGTTTTGGCTGGCGGCCCAAGGCAAAACTTTATGAAGCGCACATCAGCCAGGCTGAAGGTGAATTCCTCTGCTCTTGGCGGGAGGGTTTTTCATCGTCGGGCGTATTCTGTGCTTTCGTCACTCAGGAAGGCGGATTAGGCCACGCTTGATGGCAGTGGTTACCCCTTCAGTCCGATCGTTTGCGCCCAGTTTCACCAGACAGCTGGCGATGTGATTGCGGGCGGTCTTGTCGCTGATAAAGAGCTGCCGGGCGATCTCCTTATTTGTAAGCCCGAGGGCGGCGAGACGGAGTACCTCCAGTTCCCGCTGCGTGAGTTCTTCGCGTCCGATGATTTCTGCCAGGCGCTCCTTGATTCTGGGTGGAATGTAGCGTTGATTGCCGTTCACCATTTCGACGGCACGAACGATTTCAGCCTGCGGAGTGCTCTTTAACAGATACCCCATTGCGCCAGCCTGAAACGCACGATAAATGTAGTCATCAGCCTCATAATTTGTAAGCACCAGAATACGAACGTCGGGATAAGAGCGGCGTATTTGGCCGATGGCTTCAATACCTTCCAGTTCGGGCAATCGCAGGTCGAGGAGTACAACATCTGGCTTCGTCTTTTCAAGCTCGCTGAATGCCTCTGCTACAGAACCAGCCAGGCCGGTCACCGAGATGTTCTCTTCGCTCTCCAGCATGGTGCGCAGTCCCACGCGAACGACGGGGTGATCATCCACAATCAGAACTTTGACGGCAGTCGGCAGTTTGGATGGCCTGGGCATGGCGAAATTTTATCCTCTGGCAGATCAGCTTAGCTCGGGGCATCCAGCCGTCATTTTTTGACGATTCAGTGCATCCAGGAATTTGAGGAAACGGCAATTCGCTCCCGATCGCCTTCGCCATAAATCCCCTTGATCGGAAAAGTGGAACCGACCAGGCAATCTTCTCAAGCTCGTGGCCCTCACAGGGCTTTTTGTCGATCACTACACTCTTTGGGGGCTTTAGATGCCTGGAATGGTGGAGGCGGCGGGAGTCGAACCCGCGTCCGAAATTGCAGTCAGCAGAGAGACTCCATGCTCAGTCGCGTTCCGGAAGGTTTCGCTTTGCGCGCTCAGAACGGACAAGATGCGCGCATTGCTAGTCCGTGGATCTCGTTTCAATGGCCCGTACCCAGCCACAGAAACCCAGCCTGCTGTGCGACGTCCTTCCGCAGCCCGCAGGCGAAGCTGCGGAGGACGGCTACTTAGTTAATTAAGCAGCGTATGCCAGTTGATGATCGGCAATTATCATTTTCCAGGCGATTACGGGTGCCCAGCCCCCGGCATGCCTCTTTGCCGCAAACAATTCCGTCGAAACCGTGACGCCCCCTTGGGCAGCTTCGTGGATGTTTGAAGCCATGTGAAAGATCTATGATTATTCTACGCCTTTCATTCGATGAACAGCCAGGCGCCTGAGATTCAGGCCCGATGGTAAGCTATCGTTTTCTCTGGGTGTTCTTCTGCATGTCAAGGGCGTATTGCATAGACCAGATGGCACCCGGGCGCATGTACATGCTGGCGCGATACATGCCATCCTGGTCGTAGGCTTCCGGGGTGCGGAAGAAGTAGCCGCGGTCGCGCCAGACGACGTTGTATACGCCCTGGGCGGTCTTGAAGGCTTCATCGCGCATGCCTTCGGTGATCATGTGGGAGGCAAGGCCGAAGGTTGTTCCGGTCCACACTTCGCCGGCCTGCGAATTGGTGGTGAGCAGTTCGCCATTGGCGCTGATTCCATTGACTGCGCCCATTTCGCCATTGCCAAAGAGCATGACGTTGTAGCCGTAGACGCGCCTGAGGGTGGAGAGCCTCATCTTCTTCGGGACCAGATCGCCGAGGCCGGTCAGATTGGCGTACCACTGGCCGGCAAGCTGCTCTGCCATGATGTCAGAGTGGTATTCACTGTGGGTGTCGTAATTGAAGTAGGTCCCGTTCCAGAGCTTTTTGATGTAGGCAGCCTGGGCTTTTTTGAACAATGCGTTGTACTGGGTGGCGCTGCCGGGGTCGCCCACCTTGCGGGCGATTTCAGTAGTAGCGCGAAGGGCGGCGAGATAGAGGCCGCCGCTGTAGGCGCTTTCTCCGCTGGCGATCCAATCATCGTAGGTCTGATCAGGGAAGCCGCCATTTTCGATCAGGCCGTCGCCGTCGGTGTCGTATTGCTGCAGGTGCTCCATGGCGCGCTGGATGGAGTTCCACGAGTACTGGAGGAGGGCGAGGTCTTTGCTTCCTGTGAGGACGTAATCGCGCCAAAGCAGGAGGACATACTTGCTGTTGAGGTCGCGCCAGTTGGAGACGTCCTGATAGTTGTACTGGTTTACATTGACGAAGGGGTCTTCCTGGGGGGCACCGAGGTCATGCGGGGCGGCGCCTGCGACTTTGCGCTCCATGGTGATGAATTTTTGCTCGTGCTGCGCCTGCCAGGCCCAGAGGTATTTTTGCGGATTGGTTTCGGAGATGGTGTCAGTGTACTGGCGCATGATTTGCTTTTCGATGTCGGGCCAGAAGCGGAGCAGCGGAAATGACCCGTAGAAGCGAACATCGAGGGTACTGTAGAAGGGGTAATCGAAGCATTCCAGGAAGCCGAAGGTGTCTTCGTCTTTTGTAGCAGTGTGGGCGGGGTTGCCGATGCCGTCGAGTTCATGTGCCCAGACAGTGCCGCCGTCGGCGAGGATGTACATCTCGTTGAAGAGCTCGCCGCGATACCAGAGAGGAAGGGAAGCATCTTCTGCGTATGGCTTTTGCCATGCGTCTATCGCGTGGCTCCAGTTATCGTCCTGGTCGAGTGCGGTTTTGGCGATCTGCCAGGCGTGAGTGCCTTCCGCGCCAAAAAACTTTGTGTAATGGCGGACCCATCTGCGGCCTCCTCCGAACTGAATCAGAGGGAGGTCCCAGGAGAGGGCCATGGGAGCCAGCCTCTTTTCGCCGGGCGCGAGGGTGAAGCGGACGGCGATGGCCCCGGCGATCTGCTCGCCGCTGGAGGCCACGTCAGATGAGTCGTTGGGCAGGCGGCCTGTACTGGCAAAGGGGGTCCATAGCTCCTGGCCTGTGCCCTGGGGATAGAAGGTGGTGAGCCAGGTCACTTCCATGTCTGGCGTAGTTTTTGCGGCGATGGCAAACTGGCCATCCCACTCGTCGCGCACGGCCGCGGAGCGAAGACGGTCGAAGACGATGCCCTGCATGGAGGCGCCGGAAAGGTCTTCAGACACGTAGCGATTTTTGTCCTGATTGCTGAGTGCTGCGTTGAAGTCGCTGGAGCCATCTCGAAACCAGCCGATCATGTTTGTCCAGGAAAAGAGAAGGGAGACAGTGACGGGCTTGTCGGAGGGGTTTTCGGCGTACCAGTTATAGAGCGCCACGGGATAGCTGGATTCTTTGTAGTTGTCCGGAAGGACCGGGGAAAACTGCTCGAGGGTAAGTTTGATGCCCAGTTCTTTCGGATCGTAGACAAACCACGATTTGGGGTACAGGGCGGCGTACTCGCCCGCGCCTGCTGGGTAAGACCAGTTCCAGGAAGAAAGCGCACCATGCAGCGGCTTACCGGTGGAGAGCACGACGGCCTTGCCATCTTCGCCTTGAGGCTGCACAAAAACGGCGAACTGGTTGGCGGGCACGTCTTCATATTTGTGAACACCGGCCTTGACGTGCCAGCGCTCGAAGTACCCGCGATAGCTGCGCGAGAAGGTGCCGGCGCCGAATCCGCCAACGGGCGCGCCCTGCCAGTAGCCATCATCAATCAAAGTGGGTAGGGAAGGTTTACGGCCGCCGGGATTGGTAGGGGGTACACCGATGCCGATTTTCCATGCAGCGTTCGGGATGTGGTCATCGGCGACAAGCGGAGGGCAGACAACCATGGCAAAGAAAATGGCGCAAATGAAGCGTTTGAGCAGCATGATTGAATGTTCTCGAATGCCACCATCATACAGTCTTGCGAAGGACGGGGGCGGGCCTGGGGAGACGCAAACCTACAAGATGGCGTGGATAAGGTGTCTCATATCCAAGGTATCGGGCGCAAGCAAATGAGAGAATTGTTAACGAATGCTGTCACGTTTTTTAGCCGCAATTGTTTGCATAGGGATGGTGGGGTGCGGATACCATACGGTCCGCTCTGCTGCTCACCTGCCGAATTCGGTCCATACGCTGGCGGTGCCGACTTTTGCGAACCATACGCAGTCGTTCCATACTGAGGTGTCGTTTACCAACGCGGTGATTCGGGAATTCACCAGCCGCACGCCATACCGGGTGCTGGCGACGGACAAACCAGACGGTGGAGATGCTGTGCTGGAGGGGACCATCAACAGCTTCCAGGTGGTGCCGCTGACCTACAACATTCAGACGGGACAGTCCTCAAGCTATTTGATTACGATTGGCGCGAGCGTAAAAGTGCTGGACCGAGACAAGCGCGTGCTGTATGAAAACAGCCATTACGCCTTCCGGCAGCAGTACCAGACGACGCAGGACCTGGTGAGTTTTATTCAGGAAGATCCGGCGGCGGTGCAGCGCCTCTCACGAGACTTTGCTCAGGCGCTGGTCTCCGATATTCTGGAGTCCTTCTGATATGGGTGCAGGGTTTGCTTCTACGGAGAGGTTTCTGGCCGAAGTGCGCGGCAACAAGCTGCGTCCCGGGTATGTTCTTGCCGGCGATGAAATTTTTCTTTATGAACGCTGCCGCCGAGCTGTGCTGGAGGCGTTTGTTCCTGCCGATCTGCGTGATTTTTGTCTCTCAGAAATAGACCTTGGCGAGACGAGCATCTTTGAGGCGCTGGACCGCGCCCAGACACCGTCGCTGATGGCACCTTTTCAGGTGCTCTTTCTCCGCAACCTGAAGCAGCTTTATACGCGCGGGGCCAAGAAGGATGAGTTTGCGGCGATTGACGCTTACTTCCGGTCGCCGAACCCGCAGGCGCTGCTCCTGTTCGTGGCGGACCACATTCGGATTCCATCTGACCCGCGGCGTATGGACTTGGAAGATAAGAACCGCTATGAGCGCATCCGGGAGACGCTCGGTGACCATTGCGGGATGATCGAGCTGGCGCGCGTGGATGAGGCGGATGCTCTGCGCTGGCTCATGGCTGAGGCGGAGAGACAGCAGATCAAACTGGAGCAGGATGCTGCGCGCGAGCTGGTGGATGCGCTTGGCGCGGACATGATGCTGATTGCGAATGAGTTTGAGAAGCTCACGCTTTATGTGGGGCTGAAGAGGCAGATTACACTCGGCGATGTGGAAACGATGGTGCTTGCTGCCAAGCAGCGGTCGCTGTATGAGCTGACCGATGCGATTTCAGCGAAGGACAAAAAGCGTGCTTTGGCCTTGTTGGATGGGTTGCTGAATGCCTCGGATGGCGGGGAAGAATCGGCCATAGGCCATCTCTATATGCTTGCCAGGACCTTTCGCCAGATGCTGGTGATTCTGGAAAAGAACGTCCGGGACCCGCGCGCGATCTGGCAGGCGCTGTGGCAGGGCTTTCGCATGCCTCCCTTTGCGGCAGAAGACCTGATTCGCCAGGCGCGACGGTATAAATCAAAACGCGAACTGACGCGCGCTCTGCGTTTGCTTGCGCGGGCCGATCTGGAGCTGCGCTCGCAGCCGCCGGACAAGAAGCTGGTGCTGGAGCGGCTGGTGATGGATTTGGCGAGTGAGCCAAAGGCCATGCCCGTCGGCACGCCTTCTGTGCAATACGCGATGGAGATTTAGCTCGGCCTAACTCCGGATGACCGAGCGTATTCTGGGCAGTCCTTGTACGGCTGCGCTCATTTCCTGATTTTTGCTGATTTTCTCTATAAGGTTGCGGGTGATTTCGTCATCTGTTTCCGCGCTGTTGCGCAGGCTTACGGGATAGCGCACGACGGCCTCCAACCCGGTACTGGTGAGCTGTAGTTGCGCGACGGGCTTGAGCGGAGTCAGGGGGAGCTCGTACCGCTGTTCCAGATTGCCATGCTGACGGTTGAGCGCGTCCTGATATTTCTGGTACGCCTTGTTTACGACTTCCAGCATGTGGGATTCGACCATCTGGTAATCGCTGGAAGGCTGGAGGGACACGGCGACTTCGTGCCAGGTATAGGCGGTGCCGGGGACCTGCCGGAACATCGGCGTTGTGGACTGGAAGAGGACGGAATTTGCGAAGGCGACGATGCGGCCGGTGGGGTGCAGATCTGTGCTTGTGCCGGCGAGCTCGAGGAGATAGAAGCGCACGAAGCCCACGTCAATAACGTCACCCGTGACGCCGGCGATGGTGATGCGATCGCCGACACGAATACCATAGCGCCCGATGAGGAAGAAATACGCAGCCACGCAAAGAAGGATGGTCTGAAGACCAACGGCGAGACCGGCGGTGATGAATCCGGCAAAGGTGGCCAGCGAGCTGAATTCACTGATGACACTGAAGACCAGGACCAGGCCAATCAGAAAACTGATGACGAAGCGCCGGACGACAAGAAACTGCCGCCTTCTTCTGATGTCGGTGATATAGCGGAAGATGGCGCGCTTCCACAAATTTGAGATCAGCAGGAGAATGCCGAGCACCGCGATGAGTATGGCCACGGTGATAAAGATGGAGCGCAGAATGGAGCCATACTGGCTCGCGATGGAAGCACGCCAGTCGGCCAGGTTGGCCTTGCTTTCTTCGAGCGCTGAAGCTTCCTGGCTGAGAGGGATTTCCACGGCCGCGAGCTGATTAAATTTGGCGGCGAGATTGTCGAAGTCCTGCTTTGTGGGCGGGGCCTGGCCGGGTTGAGGATTGTCTGCCGCCGCGGAGAGAGCGCGGCCCTGCTGTACGGTTTCTTTCAGGGCATTGCGAAGCGGAGTGCGCATGCCATTGACGAGGTCTTCGAGTTTCGTGGTTTGATCGCTGAGCGTGTCCAGATCGTGCAGGGCGAGGGACTGTGTGTACAGGCGGCGCAATTGGCCGATGAGTCCGTTGGAAGAAGAGGACTGGGTGGAGCTTGCTGCGGCCGTCGTTTTGGTGTTCGCGTTGAACACCTCAGGCACGGAATTCTTCAGTTGAATGACGCTGGCTGCGAACCCACTGGGAGAGGGTGGATTGCTTTTGCCTGCGTTCGATGCGGGCTTCCCTTTCTGGTTTTTAGGAGCAGTAGATAGAGCAGTAGATATGGTTGTCTGGGTGAGCTGCGTGAGGGCGCTCAGCATGGCCTGGCCGAGGTCGAGTTCGCCCTGCAAGCGGTCACGCTGTTCGATCAGCGTCTGCACGTTGCGCTTTGAAGCAGAGGCGATGGCATCATTGATCTGGCTGATCTGTTTTTGCAGGTCGGCGTTGTGGTTTTTCGTGTCTTCAGTGAACTTGAGCAACTGCTGACTCGATGTGGGAGAGGTCTCATTGCTCCCGTTGGGAATGAAGGGCGCAGCCTTTTCAGCGGACTCAAACGCGTGCGTGACCACTCGCGCGGCGATGGATTCGGCGTTGGCCTGATAAAGCGCATCGGAAGGCAGGCCGGCAGGTTCCACCTGCGTTCTTATGTCTCTGTACCAGGTGATGACTAAGTTGAGGTGATGGAGAATCTGGTCGTCGGTGACGAGCGGCGCATTGGCCTGCTGGGCCTGAAATGGCATAGTGACAATGGCGAGGAGCGCAAGGGAAATACGTGCAAATATGGGGGACCGTAGTCGCATTGTCTTCATTGTAAGGGGCCGTTCTGAGGGGAAAGAATTTTCATGACGATACTGCCTTTTGCGCCCTTTCTGCTTCTTAGTGAAGGACAAAAGGAACCCACCTATGAAAGACACAGGATGGATGCGAATGGTTGCTGTTGCAACAGGCACGTTGCTGTTGCTGGGGGGATGCTCTTCAACGCAGAACAAGCCAACGCCGGAGAACTTCAAGAGTGCTTTGAATACCTATTTTGCAAATCGGAGCGAGTGCCTTTTTCCTTCTGCGCCGCAATTTCCGTATGAGGTGAGTCCTTCCGCTTCGGCGAAGGCGGATCAGAAGCGAATGGATGCGCTGATGAATGCGGAGCTGGTAAAGCGCAAGGCCGATGAAAGCATCCACGTGTACATCTACTCGCTGACTCCGGCAGGGGAGCGTGCGACACCGCGCTTTTGCTATGGACACCGCGAGGTGACGAGTATTGACAACTTTACGCCTCCGGAAAAAGTGAATGGCTTTTTGCAGACCAAGGTGGATTACCACTACACGGTGACGGAAGTGGCCGTATGGGCCAGGACGAAGGAAGTGCAGAATGCCTTTCCTGATCTGGCGAAGGCGATTCAAGGAAATGCGACGGGGCAAATAACTATGGCCAATGCAGGGGCAGGATGGCAGGTGCCAGAGTAACTTTTCAGGCACGCAGCAGGAGCTGTTCCTGCGGAGAGAAGAGGCGCTGCGTGACCAGATGGCTCGATACGAAGCAGGTGAGGGCCGAGGCTGAAAAAATGGTTGTGAGCACGACAAACTGATAGAAGGCCGCATAGATCGGCGGTTCGCCGGAAAGGACCATGCCGGCCATGATGCCGGGAATCCAGACGATGCCGAGTGAACGGACATTGTCCACGGAGGGAATGAGGCAGGCGCGGAAGGCTGTGCGCAGATAGGGAAGCAGGGCGGCATCGGGAGCGGCGCCCAGGGCGAGTGCGGATTCAATTTCACCTACATGGGATGTGACTTCTCCGCGCAGGCGGTCGAGGAAGAGCGACTGCGTGTTCATGGTGTTGGCGATGACCATGCTTCCTACGGGAACCAGCATGGTGACGGTGAGCGGAATGACACCGAAGAAGACCATGATGGCGAGCACGGCTCCCGCACCGGCGCATATGGAGAAAAGCGCGAGCTGAAAGCCACGCGGGATGCGGCTGGCCCGCTTACGCACGATGCTGGCGGCGGCGAGCATCATGGCGATGAGGACAAATACCGAGGTCCATTGCGGTCCGCGCAGCATAATGGCCAGAACGGCCCCGACCGCTACGATCTGAATGACGCCTCGGAGCATGGCTACGGGCAGGTCATGCAGAATGCCCGGTGCGCGACGGCGGGCGAGAAGCATGACCAGCAATGCGACCAGAGCAGTGAGGACGGACTGGGCGAGGCCAAGCGTGAGGCGGGAGTGGAAGAAGTAGTTCAGCATGTCTGATTAAGTGGGCACCGACTTTTCCTTGTTCAAATAGTTAGTTATGGTCAAATTTGATGCGTGCGTTAGCCGGGCCTTTTCGCTGGATCGATCCATGGATCCTTTCGTTGCCCATTCCAGGGTGATGGAATAAAAAAGCACAATTATTATCGCGCTGTCCATTTCCTTCTTAGAGCAGCAGTTTTTACATGACTTTCGTAACATTTACATCTGCCGAGGGTTTCTGCAATCCTTCTCACGCGACTTGAAGCTGTAAAATCTGTGCAGTTTTTACAGGCAAGTGGTAATAGATACATATTTGAGAGGGTAAAAGTCTCCTGAAGTTATTGATTTTATGAGCGCGAAAGCATATTTGAATTGGCAATGTGCTTGCATTGGCGTCTCATTGAAATCCTGAAATCTATAGAAAGGGCAGTGGTCTTCCCCCATGCATTTCCAACTGCTTACTACGGGCGCGGGTCCTCCTGACACCGTTTTCATATAAATTCATCTTCCGATAACCAACTCATCGGTTCCGGTTAGGGAGAAAGGTTCCTTTCCGCGCTCATCTGCTCTCGCTGTCCCTCCCTTTCCACAGAGTCTCAATACGTTTCAGTTTCAGCTTGGACCAGCAGTTTCGATTCTGTTGATGCAGTTGTATTGCTGTATTTCGAGCGAGAGGTTTGCAGTGCCATGTCCTATAAAAACTTTTTCTTCCTCCTATCGTTTCTCTTCGCAACCACACTTTTTGCCCATGCGAACGACATTTATATTGCGCAAAACGCTGCTGGCGGAAACTCCGGTGCCGGCTGCGGCAATGCACACTCCGTAGTATGGCTCAACAGCGGGTCCAATTGGGGCACCGGAGCAGCCCAGGTGGGCCCCGGAGACACCGTCCATCTCTGCGGCGTCATCAGCTCCCCGATAACCGTTCAGGCTTCCGGCACGAGCTCCGCTCCGATCACTATCTTCTTTGAGAGCGGCGCTTCCATGCAGAGCCCGGTCTGGAGCACCCCGGCCATCACCTTCAACGGTCAAAGCTGGATCATCGTGGATGGCGGCGCGAACGGCAGGATTTTTGATACCAACTCCGGCACAGGAAAGAATACGCAGGACAGCGTCTGTTTCCGTACCGATTCGAATGCCGCAAACGTCACCATCCAGAACATTGAGTGCGGTCCACTGTACGTCCGCACCAGCAGCGGAGACAGCAATCAGGTGGCCTCAGGCGTTTCTTCCGTGAGCGGCCCGAACCTCACGATACGGAATTCAAAGTTTCATGACGCCTACTACTGTATTGACACGGGCGGTCCAAACGCCAGCGGCCTGAACATCTACAATAACGATGTCTATAACTGCTCCACCGGCATCGTTCTTGGTGACGGCGGCAGCGGGACCACCATCAGCAATGCTCGCATTCATGGCAACCACATCCACGATGGTGCAAACTGGGACGGCTGCTGGAGCGGATGCTCTGTCTGGAACCACAACGACGGCATCCACGTCTGGACCTCTTCCGGCGGCAAACAGAATGCCCCGCAGGTCTATGACAACACGATTGACGGAAGCTGGGGCGCGCATACCACCGCCTTCATCTTCATGGAGGCCGACCAGGGCCCAATGCCTTCGCCCATGGTCTACAACAATGTCCTGAACAACACAGGGCCGAATTCTCCCACGAACGGGCTGGTCGAAATGAAGGAGAACATCACTTCCGGGCAGCTCTACAACAACACCTTCGATTGCGGCTCTGCGGGCTTCAACGCCATCCACTGGGAGCTGGGCTCCGCCAGCAAGGCACTCAACAATGTCTTCCTGAATTGCGGCTCGGCCTTCGCCAACGATGACGGCTCAGGTTCAATGTCACATGATTACACCGCCTACTGGAACACGCCGATAGGTTCCGATGCGCACATCGTCACCGCTAATCCGCTGCTCTCCGCCATCCTGGCTCCAATTCTCGGCTCCCCTCTGGCCACCGCTGGCGAGAACCTGACCTCCTACTTCTCCACCGACCTTACTGGAGCCACGCGTCCCGCATCCGGAAGCTGGACCCTCGGCGCATATCAGGCCACCGGAACGACGACCACCAGCTACACATTGAATGTCGGCACCAGCGGCTCCGGTTCGGGTACAGTCACAAGCTCGCCTAACGGAATCTCCTGCGGAACAACATGCAGCACCACCTATGCTACGGGGACCAGCGTCACCCTCACCGCCACCGCAGGCAATAACTCCACCTTCGCCGGATGGAGCGGTTCCTGCTCGGGTACAGGGAGATGCACCATTGATATGACCAGCAACGCTTCCGTATCGGCTACATTCAACCAGACGTCCAGCGGAGGCTCCGGCTCCGGCGGCTCCTCCGGTGGGGGCTCATCTTCTGGCGGCTCCTCCGGCAGTGGCTCCGGAAACAATCAGCCCGGATGGGTGCAAGGCAAACCCTGCGTCTCAAACTCGGCGAGTTCCGTTTCCTGCGCCTTTTCGAGTCCAGTCGCAGCGCACGACCTCATCGTAGTTGGCCTGTCATGGACCGGCAGCGGCGCCCCCACAGTTTCCGACTCGCTCCACAGCACCTTTTCACAAGCAGTCAGCCGCAGATGGAACAACGGTGACGCCACTTCGAGCATTTTCTATGCGGTGGTTCCCGCGGCGGGATCTGACACTCTGAACGTTTCCTTCGGCGGAACGGTCAGCTATCCCACCGTCTACATCCACGAGTACAAAGGCATCTCGCCCAACTCACCTCTGGATGGCGCGACCGGAAGCACCGGCGTAGCCTCAGCCAGTCCGGTTTCCGGTAACACCAACGCCTCCAGCGCGGGTGAGCTGCTCTTTGCCTATGGAGACAGCGCCGACTACAACATGACGGCAGGCAGTGGATATGCCCCCCGTCTCACCAGTTCCCTCTCCGCCGCCTCGCAGGATGCAATCGCCTCGAGGAGCGGGACCTATGGCGCGACCTTCGGCCTCGGAGGAAACACCAGCTGGGTCGCACTGCTCGCCTCCTTCAAGCCGGCAACTACCAATCCAACCCTCACCGTCAACAAGGCCGGTTCCGGTAGCGGGACCGTCACCAGCGTTCCCGCAGGCATCAGTTGCGGCAGCAAGTGCTCAGCTGTCTTTGCCTCAGGCACAAAGGTTGTGCTGACGGCAAACCCGGCCAGCGGTTCCACCTTCAGTGGATGGAGCGGCGCATGCAGCGGCACCAGCGCCTGCACCGTCACCTTGTCTTCTGCCGCTTCTGTCACGGCCACCTTCACGCCTGTATCTTCCGCAAAGATCGCGTTTGTCCAGGCGCAGAGCTGCGTCGCCGGTTCGGGAAGCTCGCTCACCTGCACCTTCCCCGGCAATGTTGCTTCCGGCGACCTGCTGGTCATCGGCATGAGCTGGAGCGGCTCTTCTTCCGTCAGCATCAGTGATTCGCTTGGCGCAGGCTGGAAGCAGGCCGTCAGCAAGGTCTGGAACGGTTCGGCCTCTACTTCTCGCATCTACTATGCCGTGGCTCCAAAGGCGGGTGCGGACACCGTCAAGCTCACCTTCAATGGCACCGCGGATTATCCCATCCTCTACATCCACGAATACCATGGAGAAAATACCTCCGCGCCGCTCGACGTTGTCAGCTCATCGGCTGGAAACAGTTCCGGCAGCTTCAACAGCGGTGCTGCCAAACTGACGGCCCCGTATGATCTGGTCTTTGGCTATGCGGATGCGGCGGTCAACCAGGTAGGCGCTGGCTCCGGCTATCGCCAGCGGGGAAGCAGCGGCTTCTCGGCCATCTCTGAAGATGCTCTGGCCGCTTACGCTGTCAACACCTCGGCCACCTTCACTGATCCCGGCGTAGATTCCTGGGTCGCGCTGATGGCTGCCTTCAAAGCCAAATAAAAACTACTACTGCGGCTTGCTCCCCCTGAAGAGCAAGCCGCAGCTTACTCTATCAATCAACAATTTGGGCCCCTTTGTGCAAAGGGTCCATCAGCGCTTGCTTCGCTCTCTCAGGAGTTCCCGGTACACATCGCTCTTTGAAATCCCGCGTTCGCGGGCGATGCGTTTCAGCGCATCTTTCTCTTCCAGATTTTCCGCCTTCACCAAAGCGGAAAGGCGCTCGGAAAGACTGCCGGTTTGCGGGCCTTCGTTGAGCGAACGGGCTTCCACGAGCAGAGTGATCTCGCCGCGCACGCGCACGCGCTCTTGCAGGATGCGCTTTACTTCGGGCACATTCCCGCGCAGAAACTCTTCATGCATCTTGGTGAGTTCGCGGGCCACGACTACGCGGCACTCAGTGCCCCACACAGCTTCGATATCGCTGAGCGTCTCGAGAATGCGGTGCGGCGCTTCATAAAAGATGAGCGTGGTCCCGGCTTCCACGGCTGCTGCCAGCCGCTCCAGCTCGGCGCGCCGGGCCCCGGATTTGGCAGGAGGAAATCCAGCGAAGAAGAACCGCTCCGTATTCAGTCCAGAGGCCACCAGGGCGCTTAACGCCGCATTCGCTCCGGGAATGGGATACACGGTAATGCCTTCGCGCAGGACTGCCGCGGCGAGGCGCATGCCCGGATCGGAAATTCCTGGCATGCCCGCATCGGAAACCACGGCAATGCGAGCACCCTGCTTTAACGCACTCACCAACTCAGGAATGCGCTCGTGCTCATTGTGTTCATGACAACTGATAGTAGACGTGGTGATGCCAAAGTGGTTCAGCAGCTTCTGCGTCTGGCGCGTGTCTTCGCAGGCAATGCGGTCTGCAGAGCGCAGCACCCGCAGCGCGCGCAAGGTCATGTCTTCCAGGTTACCGATTGGCGTGCCCACAAGGTACAGCCCCGGGGCGAGCGGTGCATCTGCTTCAGCCATAGTATGCTTACGCCTACGGTATACGTCCGGGTCGCGTAGTGCAAAATCCTGCTCAGCATCCGGCACCACGACTTTTTATTCCAAAATGCATCTAAGCCTTCGGAGCAAGACATGGAACGTTTCGTCAGGTATTTTGCCGCATCGGCCCTGACCGCAAGCCTGGTTTTCGGCGCGGCCGGATGTCATAAACAAAGCGATGAGCAGGCCGCACAGAACCAAACTCAAGACCAGACCACTGATCCTGCCGCCGCGAACATGGCGCCTGTAGATGAAAACCAGCCGGACGCAACTCAGCCTGCGCAAACCAATGAGGCGGTTTCATCCGCTGCGCGCGTAAGAAGGAGCGCGCCCAGTTCACCGACTGCGCAGCCCTCCTACAGCACGAATACTGCGGACAATACAGCACCCCCACCGCCCGATGAGAGCACCGCTTCGTACCCGGACAACGGCATTTACTCTGACAACACGGTTCCCGTCGGCGACATTCCCGCAGATCAGAGCAGTTATTACGACGATTCGGTCTACCAGCAGCCCGTCTATGCCACGCAGCCTCCGCCGGAGATCCCCGTCTATGTGCAGCCGCCCTGCCCCGGCCCCAATTACATCTGGACGCCCGGACACTGGGCCTGGTCGCCGATGGGCTACTACTGGGTGCCGGGAGCGTGGGTAATGGCGCCTTACACCGGCGCACTGTGGACGCCTGGCTTCTGGCTTTTCGTTTCCATTGGGCATTTCTTCTGGCATCCCGGCTTCTGGGGCCCGCACATTGGCTACTACGGCGGCATCAACTACGGCAACGGCTACTTTGGGCACGGCTATGACGGCGGCTATTGGAACCGTGGAAACTTCTACTACAACCGCTCGGTGACCAATGTGAATACCACCGTCATCAAGAACGTGTATGTACATAATGTCACGATCAACAATTACAACATCACTCGCGTGAGCTATCACGGCGGCCCGGGTGGCGTGCAGGCGCGTCCTCTCCCGGCAGAACTGGCAGCCATGCGTGAGCCCCACCTGCCTCCGCTGCGTGTGCAGACCCAGCACATCCAGCAGGCCGCGCAGAACCGCGCGCAGTTCTACAGCGTGAACCGGGGACGCCCACAGGTCGTGGCGGTAAATCGTCCGCTGGCGACACCATTTCATGCTCCGGCAGCGCAGCCTCCAGTGCATGGTGTTGCCAATCCCGGATTGGCCGCGCGACAGCAGCAGAGAGTGATTGCTACTCCGCAGTTCAATCGTGCCGAACAGCAGGGCCGCACAGAACAAATACACCGTTCTGAGAACTCACAGCCTGCACCGGTCAACCAGTTACATCCGCAGCAGCAGAACCGCGTCGTGGCTGCTCCGCAATATAATCGCGCCGAGCAGCATGCGGCTCAGCAGCAGATCCATCGGCATGAGACATCGCAGCCTGCTCCGTCAAGCCAAATGCATCCGCAGCCACAGCCGCAACAGAACAGGCCAAACCTGATCAGGCCGCAGGCGCGTCCTGAGACCCAGCCGAGAAACGGGCCTGCACCGCAGACTCGTCCGCAGGAAAGACCCGCGCCGACGCAGCCGCACCCGCAGGAGACAAGACCAGCGCCAGCACCACAATCGAGACCGCAGCCTGAGTATCATCCCGCGCCCGCTTCCCAGCCGCGTCAGGAAAGGCCTCGTCCACAACCACAGGCGCAACGCCAGGAATCGCCGCGGCCTCAAGCCCAGGCGCGTCCGGAAGCACCACGCCCACAGTCTCAGCAGCATCAGGAAGCACCACGCCCACAGCAGGAACATCCTCACGCTGAAATGCAACGGCCTTCCTCCCATGCTGAATCCGGCCATGGTAGAAGATAAACCGAGCAGGAGGAACGCCCGCGTTAAAAGGCGTTTTACGGGATGCCAGGAGTCTTCATTCTTTTGTGAAACAAAGGGGTGAGGACTCCAAAACCCGCATCTGTCAGCTTGAAGCTTGAATAATTATTAAAGTAAAAATAGCAGGAAATCCGCATCCGGCTTAGGACCGGCTACTCCTCCCTTAATGCCGATCCATGTCGGCCACTCGCAGCCACCAACGCTATGGTAGCCAGCGCGAAAAGAGTATATGAGCTTGAAGCGCGCACACCTGTAGATTGTCAATAGGGAAGAAAACACAAAGCGCATACCTGAAACAGGTATGCGCTGAATGGCCATAAACGGCCGTTTAGTTGATTTTTACTGCACGGTGAAGGTGAGGGCGGTTTCAGCGGTAATTTTTGCTTCTCTCTTTCCGGTTGCTGCTGCGCCCGCGGTCCCGGCGCCTGCTCCGGCAAGAGCGCCGATGGCAGCGCCTTTGCCACCTCCGACGAGTCCTCCGATCAGCGCACCAGCAGCAGTTCCGCCGCCAATTTTAGTCACGTTGCTTTTGGTATGACCCTCGCCATCCCGCGTCAAAGTGTCTGTAGTGACGGGAATGCCATTTACTGATGTCACCTGAAGGGTCAGGATCCCCGGACTTTTCAATCTGCCTGAGGACTTGGCTTCAATCACAGTTCCGCTTACGCTCGATCCTGCGGGAGCGACGGTCTTGCCGCCAGAGCGGACGGCATTTACCAGTGTGCCGTTCCATGTCTGGCCGGGTTGTGCGGTGGCTGAAGTCAGTTCCGTGGTGGTGCGGACGGTGAGTCTTGTTCCTGTGGGGATTTTTCCGGAATCCTGTGCCTGCGCCAGCGCGGCGAGTCCGGTAATGGCAACTATTGCAGCGGCGCGTGTAAGAATGTGTCTGAAGCGATGCATCTTCTATCTCCTGGGAACCCTTTGTAATCGGATATGCCTGCTCGAAATAAGGTTGTCTCTCCTGTGCCGCGCCGGTTCTACGAGCGCTCACCGGAAACTGTGGCGCGCCAGTTATTGGGAAAACTGATTGTACGTGATTACCAGGGCGAGTTGCTTTCCGGCCGGATTGTAGAGGTTGAGGCGTATTTTGGACTGGACGATCCAGCGGCGCACGCATTTGCAGGACGGACGGAGCGCAATGCGGTGCTGTTCGGGCCACCCGGCTTCGCGTACGTCTACTTTATCTATGGGATGTATTACTGTCTGAATGTCTCCTGCGAACCGGAAGGGGAGGCGGGATGCGTGCTGATTCGCGCGCTGGAACCAGTAGCTGGACTGGAAACGATGGCGAAGCTGCGCAAGCTGCCTCCTCATGCCAAGCCGCAACTACTGACAGCCGGACCGGGACGACTGTGCCAGGCGCTTGCCATTACCCGCGCCGCGCACAATGGGCTGGATGTGACCTGTGCTGACTCTCTTCTGCGGATTGAAGATGACGGCCATAAACCGGAGCGGATTTCAGTGACACCGCGCATTGGCATTCGTCATGCGGCAGAACGGCCCGCGCGTTTTGTGATGGAAGGAAGCAAATTTCTTTCGCGATATTTGTGAACTTTTTGAATGCCTGCTCGTATACTTGGCAGCAGTTCTGATGTCCCCGAAATGTTGCATGCGTTGGAATGGAGACCAATGAAGCCCCTTGTTCTTATGATTACAGCAGGATTGTTTGCCGGCAGTCTTCCCGTGGTGGCCCAGAGCGGGCCTCAGCAGCAGGCACACCCGCCGATGCAACTACCCAAGCCTACTAACCTGCAGGTACTTCCGAAGAACATTCCGCCAGCGGAGCTGATGAAGGTGATGCATGGCTATTCACAGGCACTGGGGGTCCATTGCGATTTCTGTCACGAAGTGAACGAAAAGACGCACCATGCCAATTTTGCTTCCGACGCAAAGCCGGACAAAGCCATTGCCCGCACGATGATCGCCATGACCCGGACGATCAATGAAAAATATATGTCTACGATCAAGGACCCGGATGCTACCCCGGAGATGAAGACGGTGACCTGCGGGACCTGCCATCGTGGCAATACGATGCCAGAGCCATTCAAGCCCAAACCAAAGACGCATCCTCAGGGCACTCCACCGCAGAAGCCGTAGCCTGGGGCGGTCCTTTCGCTGAGAAGGAGAGATTTTAAAAATCTTGCCTGCCTACATTCCGTATACCCTAGCGGGATATGATATTAATAGAGAGCGAGTGCGTTCAATCCCATCTCGCAAGTACCCGATTTGATATGAGGATTGCGCTGTAATCTGAGCGCAACATTGTGCCCTAAAGATAAGACAAGCCAGTCTCGCTGCACGCCATTGCATTTCTGGACCATGGAGGCCCTTTGCGTAAGCTATTGTTCATTTCCCTGATGTTGCTTGTTCCGGATTGGGGGAGCGCACAAACATCCGTTTCTTTGCCTGCGGCACCCGTTCCCTCGGAGGAGCAGGCGATGAACGCGCTGGAGCCTGGTCCGCAGCGGAGTCCGTCGAGCGAGGCGGGGGTGTCTCCGGAAGAGCGCCAGGTACCCAATGCACCCGATGTGACGATGTTTCCGCATAGCAGCACGGCCCCGTGGTGGATTTCAGGCCAGACGAACATTATTTTTCAGGCGCATGCTCCGTTTCATTCGCCTTACCAGGGGCAGAACAGTCTGCATGGTGCGGGGGAATACAAGACTTCATTGCTGGGGACGCTTTTCCTTGGATACCAGCCACATCGGAACATCCGTTACAACACGGATTTTATTGCGGACTTTGAGAGCACAGGGGGACGAGGCCTGAGCCAGGCGCTGGGGCTGGCTGGATTTACGAACCTGGACGTGGTGCGCAATCCGAACCTGAGCTCGAAGCCCTATCTGGCGAGGGGCGAGATCCACCAGACGATCGGCCTGACGAATGAGACAACGGAAGCCGATAGGGGACCGCTGTCACTGGCTGCACAGGTGCCTGTGCGCCGGTTTGAATTTCGCATTGGCAAGATGAGTATGCCGGATGTGTTCGACATCAACTCGGTAGGGAGTGACGCCCATCTCCAGTTCACCAACTGGACGGTTGATAATAACGGCGCGTGGGATTACGCGGCGGACACGCGTGGGTATACAGTCGCCGGAATCTTGGAATATGACGAGCGCAACTGGAGCGTCCGGTATGGGATTGCGGCGATGCCGGTGGTGGCCAACGGGATTGATCTGGACTGGGCCTTTTCGCGGTCGAGCGGCCAGAACATGGAGTTTGAGCTGCGCAAGTCGCTTCTCCATGGACGCAAGGGGGTCACGCGAATTCTCAGCTACGTGAACCATGCGCATATGGGGAGCTATCGCGAAGCGGTTGAGGCGTATCTGAATGGAACAGATGCGACGCCGCAGATCACCAGGCATGAGCACTTCAGCGCGGTGAAATACGGGTTTGGCTGGAACAATGAGCAGGAGATCACGCAGGATTTTCGTATCTTCAGCCGCTTTGGGTGGAATGAAGACCAGCACGAATCCTTCGCATATACGGAAGTAGGACAGACCGTCTCATTGGGCGGCGATTTGCAGGGCATTCGTTGGGGGCGGCCAGTGGACAAAATCGGCGTGGCGTTTGTGTCGAACGCGATCAAGCGCGATCACCAGAACTATTTAAAGTACGGCGGGCTGGGGTTTCTGCTGGGGGATGGGGACCTGCGGTATGGCAGGGAAAATATTGTTGAGAGCTATTACAACTGGCATACATGGCGAGGTCTCTTCTTCGCGCTGGGGCTGACGCATGTGGACAATCCGGGATATAACCGCGCCCGCGGCCCCGTGTGGGTACCGTCGGTACGCATGCATGTGGACTATTGAGGGTGTCAGGCGCCCAGCAGCTGGATCACATTGGAAAGCACTTTGTTCAGGATGGGAAACGCAGATTGTCTTTTCCTTATTTACCTATTAGAAGTAGGTCTTTCCCATTTGAATGAAAAACTTGTAATGGCCCACATCGCCAATTGCGCCGCCAAATACAATCGGTCCAAAAAGTGTATTGACGATGAACCCGGCGGACCCATCGGAGGGCAGGTGGGAAGTATTTTTTACGTAGTAAGCCTTGCCAATATCAGCGCCGGCAAAGAACAGCACTTTGCCCCCAAACAGGGGAGAAAGTGCTCCAGTTTGCCGTACATAGCCGCCCTGGAACAGGAAGTACTGATTGGTAAAAAGCTCGTTCGTGTTATAGGCGGGGATGCGGAATGATCCGCCGAGGGAAAATGGCGGCAACCCTCCGGGTTTTTCCCAGAGAGTACTTCCGCCGGAGAGGCCGAGATAAACAGAAGAGCGAGAGCTTACAGGGGCAAATCCAATGCTGGTAAGCTCGACCAGCGGAAACGCCGTGCCTGCCACCGGCTTTGTGTCCCACCACTCGGCCCGCGTCCTCAGGCGCAGGCCCCGCATCGGCGTCAGCGGGCTGTCCAGGCCATCGAACGTAAAACGCAGATGGGTATCGCCTTCACGGCCGCGCACGTGCGGATAAATTTGTGGATCTCCCACATTGGGATAGAGTTTCTGGTCCACCGCTTCATATCCTGCCCGCAGTTCAGCCGATCGTCCCAGAAAATACCCGGCGTCCATCGCTCCGCCCAGCGTGCGATTACGGTATTCCGCGATCAGGCCCTTTTGCGAATACACATTCAGCGGGGCGTTGTCTGCAAAAAGCCTGGGAGCAATAAACAAATGCCGCGATGCAGTCAGCGGCCGCAGATACTCGGATGACGCCAGGTATTCTGACCCCAGCAGCACGTCGTTGCGGAGCTCCGCTCCATATTTGCCAAGATCAAACATGGTAAGCCGAGCTCCGACGCTGAGCGTCACAGTCCGGTAGTCCCATCCGTCTATGAGCAGCAAGGGCCGCAGAATATTGCGTCCATAAGGGTCCGGGCTGCCGGTGACCGCAATTCCCGGAGCACCTGCAAGGTTGGTGGTGAGCCCATAACTCAGATTGGAAACGCGCTCATCGCTGGCGATCGTGGTAAGCTGACGTGCGATTTTTGCTGTGCTGATCGGTTTGTGCAGGTCTGGCGCAAGCTCCTGTCTGATCTGCTGAGCATCCGGCTTTGCCACGCCAGTGACCTGGACAAACCGTGGAACAGGCACTTTTCGCATTCTGCTCGTGCGCTCCGCCAGATATTGTTTCCAGGTGGCTTCATCCACGGCAAACCTGCTGAGGACCGCCGCTTTACTTTGCGCCGCTTCGTATCCTTTTTTGATCAGGTCGACGGTTTTCTCATAGTCCAGAGCGGTGAAGTCCTGCAGCGGAACACTCACCAGAACGTCGGCCTGTTCCATGCTCTTCAGCTCATTGGCTGCGATCATGACGCTGAGACTTCGTCCCAGAGCGCCTACGGTCGAGAGCCGCTCCGTCGCCTTCAGAGAGGCTGTTTGCAGATAGATGGCGATGGTGACGTCGGCCCCCATCTGTCTGGCCACGTCTACTGGCAGGTTATCGAGCAGCCCTCCATCGGCATACACCGCATCTGTTGTTCTTACCGGAGCAAAGATGCTAGGCAGCGACATGGTGGCGCGCATGGCCTGAGAGAGAGAGCCGGAGCGGAAGACATGCTCCTTGCCGGAGATGAGGTCAGTTGCGACGCAGGCAAAGGGTGTTGGCAGGTCGTCGAAATTGGTCACCTCAGAGTAGGGCAGCGCAATTTTGTCCAGAAGCAGTTGCACCTGCTGGCCGGCCTTATAGCCTTCCTGTGAGCGGATTTTATGTCCAACTCCCAGCAGCAGGGAGACGGGATAATCGCTGCGGTCTTCTTTGCGGCGGAAAGAGAGATCGCGATAGGGTGAACTGTCGCTCAGAATCTGGCTCCAGTCAATGCCCTCCACCAGAGTCTGAATTTGCTCCGGAGTTTCTCCGGCAGCAAAGGCGCCTCCCACCAACCCGCCCATGCTGGTACCAGCAACCATGTCCACCGGAATGTGGTGCTCGTCCATCCACTGGAGCGCGCCAATGTGCGCCAGTCCTAAAGCTCCGCCGCCATTCAGGACGAGGCCAATGCGGGGTCTGTGACTGTTTTGTGCGGAAAGGGCAAAGACTTGCGCCAGAAAAAGGAGAATCCCACATGCGAGGACTTGCGATAGTTTGCGCATGGTTTAGCAAGGTCTATCTGACCAAAGAATGAGAACAATTTCCATAACAACAGAGGGAAATTGCGAAAGGGCGTATACGAAGGAACACCGCTATTTCAGATCGAGAGAATAGATGTTGACGGAAGAACTTTGCGTGTTTACCACCGGTTCGTCTCCCGGAGCGAGAGCGATGAGGCGATAGTCAGAAGCATAGGCCGGCTGCAAGTCAGTCAGAGTGGCAATTTTCTGCGCGTTTCCGGATGGCAGATCGAGCCTGTAGACCGGTTCTCCCGGCTCCAGAAAATTCTGATAGAAGATAGCGCGGCTGTTTGCCGCCCACACCGGGTCCGCGGCCCCATTGCTGACCAGTGTCGTCCAGTGCTGCGTCTGGCTGTCATAGAGCATCATGGTCTTCTGGTCAGAGCGCAATGCAGCGATGTAGCGCCCGTCGGGAGAAAGCCGAGGGCTGAACAGGCCATCGGAGCCGGGGATTTTGGAGACCACATGCGTTTGCAGATTGATGCTGAAGATGGCCTTTGGCTGCGACTCCCCGCCCATGATGTCGGGCACGCGCCCAAAAACAATCGAGCTGCCATCAGGAGACCAGTTCGGGTCGGCCTGCCCGCGCTTTTCATCGAGTACGGGTTGGAGATTTCCGCCATTGGCATCTATAAAGTAGATCGCCCAGAGGCCTCCTGCACGGCGCGCCATCAGCGCCAGAGAATGATTGTCAGGAGACCACCTCATACTGAAGATGGAAAGCGCCGGACTGGACGGGGTCGTGAGCTGCAGGCGCTCTGTTCCGTCTGCGCGGCTGCGCCACAGCGTATTGTCGGAGGCGTTGAGCCAGGCCACCCACTGGCCATCGCGCGAATATTCCACCAGCGCCGTGGAGCCAAGATTATTGCCGAGAGGAAGAAAGCGGTGCTCCGCAGCGGAGTGCACCAACATCTCGCGCCGGTAATCCACTCCAGTAAAAAAAACGCGGCTGGATTCAGGCCCGGTAGCCGGAGACTGATAATCGAGTGGACCATTCGTGAGCTTGACCGGATCGTCGCGCAGCTCCCAGATGTCGGCTGCTCCGTCATGCGTGGAGGCGAAGACGTAGGTCTTTCCATCGGCTGTCCAGCTTCCGCAGCACTCGGCAGAAGGCTGGCTCCATCCATTCAGCAGGCGGCGAAGCTTGCCGCTCAAAGCCTTGTATTCCCAGAGGGAAGGTGCGCCGGTGTCCGGATCCAATATGGTGAACCGCAGCAGTTTCCCATCCGGCGACCATCGGAGCCAAAAGGCGCGTCCCGGCAACTGAATGAGCTGGTGGCTTTCCTGACCATCTTCTCGCGCAACGAACAGCGCGTTTCCAGCCGCATACAAAATGTGTTGGCCATCCGGCATCCAGGTCGCGTCGTGGGCGAGCACATCACCAAAGCGCTGCGCCTGGCCGCCCAGCGCAGGAACAATCCAGATCGCCTGCTCTGGCTCGCGCGCGAGATGGTTCCTCACAATCAGCCGTGAACCGTCCCGCGAAATGGAGCAAATCAGTGGGGCAACAATTTCCGAGGGCAGCCGCAGGTCTTCCACTTCGCCGTTGGCCGCCAGCGCTTCGGCCAGGACCGGACGACCTTCTTCGAGTTGAGAAAAGTAAATGCGGCCACCTTCCACAGCCATCGCCGAGAAATTTTCCACGTCGAGCTGCGTCGCCAATACCTTGCCATGATGCGTAATGGCAGAAATTCGCAGCGGCGTCTGCATCGGAGGCGTCCGGAGTAACAGCCACGCCACAAGAATGGCAAGGCATGCGACAGCAGCAGGCCACAGAACGCGCGTCCAGGGGAAATGCGCCGACTTTTCCAGAGCGAGGGAGGGAACCGGAGGGGTTTCCGTATGGACCGGCTGCTCCGGGTAGATTTCTTTGACCGGAGCAATGAATCGGTATCCACGGCGGGCCAGAGTTTCAATAAAGCGCGGGTTGTCCGCCGAGTCTCCCAAGGCTTCGCGGAGTTTGTTGATGGCAATGCCCAGGCTGTGGTCAAAATCCACGGTCGTGTTGTCTGCCCATAACCGCTTCTGAATCTGCTCTTTGCTGACTACCTCGCCGTGATGCTCCAGCAGAATGCTCAGGACGCGAAATGGTTGGCCCTGAATCCGGATGCGTTTGCCATTCCTGCGAAGCTCGCCCGACTTCAGGTCAGCTTCAAACAGTCCGAAGGCGTATCTCTCAGGTATAAGCGATGGCCTGTCAGATTGTTCAGCTACCTGCATCAAAAATGTTATGTCTCCTGTGGGTTTATACGCCCACAGAAATGCTGGAGTCAATCCCGAAAACTAGGAGACATAAGTGTACAAACTGCTGAAACCAAAATACATAACGAGAGATAAACATTTGACAAGAAATAGGTTGATGGTGGATTGCCAACCGTTCCGCCAAAGAACGATCTTTTTGAGCGGATTATTGCTCATTCTTGATCGAAAAAGAGAACAAACACACAGAAGTACTTTTGGGGGGACCACTTTCGATGCAGAGAACCAGAAAAGCAAAATATTCCCGGTTCTGGATGACAATCGCAGCGTTCCTGTTCCTTCTCTCCGGAGGAGTTCAGGCATTCAGTCAAACGGACACGGCCCGCATTCAGGGTACAGTGCTCGACCAGAGCGGAGCTGCCATTCCGAACGCCACCATCACCCTGACGAACACAGATACCGGAGTTTCACAGACGACGACCAGTGATGCCGCCGGAAACTTTGGCTTCAATGCTCTCGTCCGTGGAAATTACTCGGCGGAGGTCCAGGCTCAGGGATTCGCCACCCAGACCCAGAAACTGACGCTGGAAGTCTCCCAGGTGCAGGCGCTGAATTTTCACATGCAGGCGGGGGCCGTCGCCACGACAGTCACAGTGACTGACGCAGCCCCGATTGTGGACACCGCCAGTTCTTCTCTGGGGGATGTCATCCAGGGGCAGCAGGTTACCGAACTGCCGCTGAATGGGCGCAACTTTACGCAACTTGCCCTGCTGACCCCCGGGGTCACGCGAGGGCAATACGGCAGCAGCGCCAGCGGCGTGAACGGGGATGCTGAAACCTTTCGGAATCAGGAGAACGGCGGCGCGGCCATTTCTACCAACGGCCTCCGACAGCAGGCGAACAACTACATTCTGGACGGCATTGACAATAACGAGGCCCTGGTGAACACCATAGTCTTTTTCCCGAACGTGGATGCGACCCAGGAATTTCGCGTGAATACGAGCGTGGCCCCGGCAGAGTTCGGACGCGCTGGTGGTTCCATCGTTCAGACTTCCATCAAATCGGGAACCAATGACCTGCATGGCTCCGCGTTCTGGTTTGCTCGCAGCAGCCTGTTTGATGCAAACCCTAACTATCAGTTTCTGGGGGCAAGCCCGACTCCGGCGTTGCCGTACCGCAGAAACCAGTTCGGCGGGTCGGCCGGGCTGCCTCTGGTCCGGAATCATCTCTTCCTGTTCGGGGACTATCAGGGGACCCGCGAATATACGCCTCTAAACGCGCAGATTCTCACCGTACCGACGCAGTTGATGCGGCAGGGCAACTTCACAGAGCTGCTGGGACAACCGCAGATCATTAATCTGGCAGGCAGTTCTGTCACCGGGTGCCCGCAGCATACTCTAGCCAACGGTACGGTGGTGAGCGCGAGCAATCCTCCGAATGGAGCGATCTTTGATCCGATGACCTGCTCGCAATTTGATTACAACGGACAGCCGAACGTTATTGATCCCACGCGCCTGAACAAGGCCGCGGTCAATTACCTGAATGCCTATCCGCTGCCCAATCTCCCGGGCACCAACAACGGAACAGAAAACAACTATCGGACGATCCGCAAGCAGGTGACCCACTACAACACGTTCGATACCCGTCTGGATTGGGTGCCAAACGTGAACAACCAGTTTTTCGGGCGCTTCAGCTACGACCAGAGTCAGTTCACAAGAACGTCAGAGTTTGCCACTCTGCCTGCCGGTTTTGCGTCAGGCTCGAACAATGTGCATGCGCGCGGCATCGCCCTGGGGTATACACGGACATTTACGCCGAATGTGCTGAATGAGCTGCGTGTGGGCTACAACCGCTACACGCTGACCAACGTTCCGGTATTCAGCAATGTGCCGGTTTCGGCGAATCTGGGCATTGTGAACGCAAACCGCACTCCGCAACTGGGCGGTGGAGCGCTGATAGGTGGCTACCAGAACCAGCTCGAATACACGGGTGACTATGGAACGTATGCGGTCCCGGAAAACACTTACGAAATTACAGACTCGCTCACCGTCAACCGCGGAACGCATTCCTTCAAGTTCGGCGGCACGGCCATCCGCCGTGATGTTTCCTTCTTCCGTCCGATTTCCGGCAAAGGCTATTTCCAGATCGGAAACGGGGACTTTACCGGATATGAAGTATCTGAGCTGCTGGCGGGCTTTGTAGACAACTACAGCATCGGCGCGCAGAATGGCTTCTTCGGAACGCGCAACTATGAATGGGGCATCTTTGGTCAGGATGACTGGAAGGTTTCCCGTCGCCTTACGCTGAATCTTGGCGTGCGGTATGACATCATCACGTATCCCACAGAAGAGCATAACCGTCAGGCGGCGCTCAATCCGGTTACGGGCCATATTGATCTGGCCGACGTAAATGGCGTGCCGCGCAGCATTGTGGACACGGATTACCATAACGTGGCTCCGCGCTTCGGCTTTGCCTACGATGTTTTCGGCGATGGCAAGACCGCTCTTCGCGGCGGATACGGCATCTTCTACTTCCTGGACCGGGGCGGTATTGATAACCAGTTCGGGCAGCAGGTGCCGTTTGGCGGAAGCGTGGAATATACGGCCGCCAACGGTTACCGCATCACCTTTACGGGACAGGGCCCGCAATACAACAACAATAACACGGTTGCAACCAACCCGCTACCACTGCCTGGCTATCCCAATTTCGATCCCAACAACCCTCCGGCGGGGGTGAACATCTTCACTACCAACCGGCACAACCAGATTCCGATGGTGCAGCAATACGATCTGCAATTGCAGCAGCAGATCGGCCCGCAGACGGTACTCTCGCTCGCCTATGTAGGCAACAGAGCGGTGCACCTGGCCACTGGATACAACTACAACACGGTAAAGCTGGATGGCAGTGCGCAGCTCTTTCCGAACCTCGGCCAGATTGTGGCGCAGTTCAATAACGGCGTTTCACACTATGACAGTCTTCAGGCGTCCATCAACCACCGCTATTCGAAGGGTCTGACGCTCACCGGCTCGTACACCTGGGCGCACAACCTCGACAACAGCGATGGATATTTAGGCTTCTATGCAGTCAGCCCTCTGTATGTCTTCAATCCCCGGCTGAATAAAGGTAACTCGAGTCTCGACCAGCGCAATGTTTTTGTTGCCAGCGCGCTCTATGAGCTTCCTTTTGGTCGGGGCAAGCAGTTTGGCAACAGCTGGAACCGCGGCCTCGACCTGGTTGCGGGAGGATGGCAGCTGAATACCATTGTTCAGGCGGAGACGGGGACGCCCATCACCGTGGTGTATCCGCAGTATGGTGGCAACTTCAGCATCCGCGCGAGTGCCGACCGCCCGATTGCCCAACCCCACAGCATCTCCGGCCACTGGTTTGATACCACGCCGTTCTACAAGCCACCGGTGGGAACAGACGGCAATGTGGCCAGAAATTATCTGCACGGCCCCGGGCTAGCGGAAGGAGATGTTTCGCTGTTCAAGAACATCGCCCTTACCGAGCGGGTCAAGGCCGAACTCCGCGCGGAAGCCTTCAATGTGACGAATACGCCGCAGTTCACCAATCCTGACTCCAATCCGCAGGATGGGAACTTTGGCAAGATCACGGGGACGCGTCAATATTCTGAACGCCAATTGCAAATGGCAGTCCGCTTCACCTTCTGACTTCTGTTATTTTGACAGCGCTGCGCCGGCTCTTCCGGCGTGGCGCTCTTTTTCAAAAAAGGATTTTCCATGCCGCCGATACAGCGCCTGCTTGCTGGTCTTGTCTTTTCTGCACTTCTTTGCGGACACGCTTCCGTGCAGGCTGCGATGCATTGTGCCGCGGTGCAATCGCCTGTTCCATGTGTGGACAAAATCGAGCCGCCGAACTGGTGGAGCGGTATGCCCGCTCCGATGCTGCTGCTACATGGCACAAACTTTACAGGGGCCAGATTTCTCGTCCATGGAAGTAATGTAAGCATCAGCAAAACGCAGGTTTCAGCGAACGGGCATTGGGCCTTTCTCTGGCTGGACACTGCAGATGCCGCGCCGCAGACGCTGACGATTCAGATTGAATCTGCGTCGGGCCATATCAGCAAGAACTTCCACCTTGAGAGGCGCAAAGCGGCCTCCGATGGCTTTAAAGGCTTCTCTCCGAGCGACGTTATCTACCTCATCATGACTGACCGCTTTGCTGACGGCGACCCCTCGAACGACAGCATCGGCGGCAATGATGGCGGCCGCGCTGCCGCGCGCGGGTGGCACGGCGGCGACTTCAAAGGTATTCAGGACCACCTGGATTATCTGCAACAGCTTGGCGTGACGACGCTCTGGCTTACGCCCATCACCAGCAATGCGGGAATGAAGGACTCATACCACGGATATGGCGCGACCGACCTCTACACGACTGATCCGCATTTTGGCTCCATACAGGACTATCAGCATCTGGCGGAGGCGCTGCACGCGCGCGGCATGAAGATTGTGATGGACACGGTGCCGAACCACGTCGGTGTCGCGATTCCGTGGGTGAATGATCCGCCCGCGCCCGGCTGGTTCCACGGAACGCTTGAGCACCATACGCTGCCCAAATCGCCTTTCCGCTATTTGCCTGATCCGCACGCGGCCCCGCTGGATGCAGCCAATATTACACAAGGGTGGTTTACGGATTCGTTGCCCGACCTGAACCAGGAGAATCCTCTGGTGGCGCAATACCTCATCCAGAACACAATCTGGTGGATTGAGACCGCCGGGATAGATGGTCTGCGCGAAGATACTTTTCCCTATGTCGGGCGGCAGTTCTGGGCGCAGTTTCATCAGGAAATACACACGCTGTATCCCGGGATGAAGACGGTGGGTGAAGTCTTTCACCCTGACCCGGTGATCACCTCCTACTTCGCAGGCGGTGCGGTCCGAGCAGGTGTGGATACAGGACTCGATACACCCTTCGATTATCCGGACTACTTCACTCTTCGCGATGTCCTGCTGCACGACAAACCAATGACGGCGCTCGAAGAAACGTTGGGGAAAGACTGGCTCTATTCGCATCCGGAGTGGCTGATGACCTTCTTTGGTAACCATGACACGAAGCGCTTTCTTTCAGAGCCAGGAGCCAGCATCGCAAAACTCAAAGTAGCATTCGGACTGATCGCCACCCTGCGCGGCACGCCTGAAATTTACAGCGGAGATGAGATTGCCATGCGCGGCGGAGACGACCCGGACAACCGGCATGATTTTCCCGGCGGCTTTCCCGGCGATGCAGCCAATGCCTTTAAGCAATCAGGGCGCAGTGCCGAGCAGCAGGATGTCTACCAGTGGGTACAGGGGCTGCTGCGTGTGCGCGCCAGAGAGAGCGCCTTGACACAAGGCAAACAGCAGAACATCTTTGCGGACGACACCACGTTTGCTTTTGTGCGAGGCATGGACGTGGACCACGGCTGCAAGGATGGTGAAGAGCGCGTGCTGGTGGTGGCAGGGAAAAATGACGCAGCGAAGCAGCTTTCTCTTACGACAGCGCAAACTGCAATCGAAGGATGCACCCAATATACGCAGATTTATCCTGCTGCGCAGGGTCCGGTGCATATGTCTGGAGCGACGCTTTCCCTCGATTTACCGGCGAACGGGTTTGTAATCTACCGCGCCACCCGGTAGGCTATCCACCGCGCCGCGCATCCAGCAGCCTCCGCACGACCTCCATCGCCGGAGTGCCGCCCTGCAGCATGTATTCAAGCGGCGTGCGCCCGGTAAAGATAGGATTGGTGTTCTGGAGCCGCACCCACTGGTCGGCCAGCTTCGTACTGTAGAGGATATTCAGTGCCTTGAAGATCCCAATCAGGTATGAGACGCGCTGAAGACGGTCCTGGTCCAGCACGCGTTTGGGGTTCTGCTTCATCTGGTAAAAGGCGCCATTGGAGACGCCGCCCAGCAACTGGCGCGCATCTTCATCGCGCACCTGCCACTTTTCCATGATGTTGAAGAAGGCGCGCAGGGCCGAAGGCGACAATCTCCTGCGCTCCTCAGCGCGGGAGAGGTCGGGCAGAGCAGGCGGTGCATACAGGGTCGCCGGATACGCTAGGGTCTGGGAAGCAGTCTGGTGCGGCATTGTTTTATTGCTCCATTTATGGAGCATCATACCTCCATAAGGTACTCAATGCAATCTATTTCCGTCTTCGGTTTTGTGCGGGAGAACCAGGAAATGTAATCTACTGGAGACAATGCTCTCTCAGTTTGAAAAGGTTTCTGCCGCGGTTGAGTTTATTCGTGCCCGCGCAGAGGTTGCTCCTTCCATTGGAATTGTTCTCGGCTCCGGCCTTGGCCTTTTCGCAGAAAAGGTCTCTGATGCGGCCATCATCCCATTCAGTGAGGTCCCGCATTTCCCGCAATCCACCGTGCCGGGGCACAGTGGACGGCTGGTCCTCGGCACGCTGCATGGTGTATCTGTCGCCGTGACGCAAGGTCGGGTCCATGGGTACGAAGGATATTCGCCGGAAGAGGTCGCTTTTCCGGTGCGCGTGCTGGGAGGGCTGGGCATACGAACGTTGGTGGTGACCAACGCAGCCGGCGGCATCCGGACGGACCTGAAACAGGGAGACCTGGTGCTCATCTCTGACCACATCAATTTCACGCAGCGCAATCCGATTGCCGGGCAGCATGATGAACGCTTCGGCGCGCGCTTCTTCGATATGAGCGAAGCATATGCAAAGCGCCTGCGCGGCCTTGCTGCTGCTACAGCACGCAAGCAGGGAATGGACCTCCCCGAGGGCGTATATCTCTGCGTTCTGGGCCCCAGCTTCGAGACTCCGGCGGAAATCCGGGCCTTCCGTGCGCTCGGGGCCGATCTGGTCGGCATGTCCACGGTGCAGGAGGTCATCGCTGCGCGCCAGATGGGGATTGAGGTCCTGGGCATCTCCTGTGTGACCAATATGGCGGCAGGCATCCAGTGCGAGCCGCTCTCGCATGAAGAGGTCATTGAGACGGGCCATCGCGTCGCACAGAAGTTCACCGGCCTGCTGACGGCCCTCATCCCCGTTCTCAAAGAGGAGACGGCGAAAGCATGAACAGGGCCCCGGTGATTGTAGGCATTGCAGGCTGTTCCGGCTCAGGCAAAACCACACTGGCGCAGGAGCTGGCGCGCGAACTCGAAGGGACCCACTTCCATCTGGACCATTACTACCGCGATCTGGGCCACCTTACCTATGCCGAGCGCTGTCAGCAGAATTTTGACCACCCCGACGCGATTGAGTCCGATCTTCTCGTCACCCACGTCCGCCAGCTTGCTTCCGGCCGCAGCATCCACCAGCCGCAATACGACTTTGCCACCCACACGCGCATTCCGGGAAAATCGGTCCTGCTCTATGAGCCGCATTTCCTGCTGGTGGATGGAATTTTTGCGCTGCACTATCCTGCGCTGCGGCGCCTGTATCATTTGCGCGTTTATGTGGATACACCGGACGAAGTCTGTTACCAGCGGCGCTTTCTGCGCGATGTGGAGCAACGCGGGCGGACGCCGGAATCCGTTGCTGAGCACTATGAGGCAACTGTCCGGCCCATGGCCGAGGAATTCGTGCGTCCCTCGGCGCAGCATGCCGACCTGGTGGTGGACGGCATGTCATCGCTCGATTGGTCTGTGGAGCAGGTGCTGGGCAAATTGCGCCAGATGCGCCTGCTGGTTGGCGCAGAGCTGACTGCTCTGACCGGCTACTCCTGAGCCTCAGAACTTCATCAATTCTGTGATGGCTGCATAAATCCGCTCCGGCTGCGGCAGAATTACGTCTTCCAATACCGGCTGGTAGGCGACAAACGTGTCCATCGCGGCCACGCGCTTCACGGGAGCATCAAGGTCCTCGAAGAGCTCGTCCGCAATGCGTGCGGCGATTTCCGCTCCATAGCCCCAGCTCAGCATGTCTTCATGTGCTACGATGACGCGGCTGGTCTTCTTTACTGACGAGGCAACGGCTTCCCAGTCGTAAGGGCTGAGGGTACGCAGGTCGAGGATCTCGGTTTCAATCCCGTCTTCGCGTTGCGCCCTCTGTGCGGCCTGTAGGGCGCGCGGCACCACGGCGCCATAGGTAATGACGGTGAGGTCCTTGCCTTCGCGCACGGTCTTTGCTTTGCCGAAGGGGACCATGTAGTCCGGGCCGGGATAGGGCGCGCGCCCAAAGGTTTCGCGGTAAAGGCGCTTGTGCTCCAGAAACAGCACCGGATCGTCGCAGCGGAGCGCCGTGCGCAAAAGCCCGTTCGCATCGAGCGCGTTCGAGGGGAAGACGACGCGAATTCCCGGCGTATGCGTAAAGATACTCTCGCCGCACTGCGAGTGGTAAATCGCTCCTCCGGTGAGGTAGCCACCAATAGCGACGCGGATCACTGCCGGAGCAGAGAAGGCATTGTTCGAACGCCAGCGGATCACGCTAAGTTCATTGCGCATCTGGTGGGTTGCAGGCCAGATGTAGTCAAAGAACTGGATTTCAACGACCGGCTTCAGTCCGCGAACGGCCTGTCCCACGGCGCGGCCCACAATGTTTGCTTCTGCCAGCGGGGAATTGAAGACGCGATCGCTGCCAAACTCCGCCTGTAGTCCGGCCGTGAGCTTAAATACGCCCCCCTTGCCCTTGACCAGGCCTTCCTTCAGATATTCTTCGCGGCTGCAATCGGCCACGTCTTCACCGAAGATGACAATGCGAGGGTCGCGGCGCATTTCATCGCGCAGGCAGGCGTTGATGAGGTCGGCCATAGTGCGCTCCTGCGTCTCCGCAGTTTGCGCAGGTTTGGTTGCGAGCTCCGGACGCGTGGGGTCGTAGTCTTCAGAGTAAACATGGAGCGGGATGCTGGAAACTTCCGGAAAGGGCGCTCGAAGGGCGCGTTCCGCGGCGAGGCGGACCTCTTCGTCTACTTGCTTTTCCAGCCGGGTAATGGCCTCGGCATCCAGAATGCCTTCGCGCAGCAGGTGCATCTGCAATTTGTGAATGGGGTCGCGCAGCGCATCGGCATCCAGTTCACTCTTGGGACGGTAGAGGCGATCATCATCGGAGAGTGAATGCGAATACGGACGAATCACATGTCCATGCACAAAGGCCGGACCTGCACCGGAGCGGCAATGGGCAACGGCCTTTTCAAAGGCGAGATAGCTTTCAACCGGGTCGGTGCCGTCCACCTGAGCAAAGTAGAAGTTCGGGAAGTTGGCGACCAGTTTTGAAATGTTTCCGCCGGGCGTGTTCACTTCTACCGGAACGGAAATGGCATAGCCGTTGTCTTCCACAACAAAAACGACCGGGAGCTTCTGGTTTGAAGCGGTACTCAGGGCCTCCCAGAACTCGCCCTGGCTGGTTGAGCCTTCGCCCAGCGACGTGTAGACCACCTCATCGCCATGAAAGCTTACGTCCTTATAGGCGCGGTAATCGCCGTCGTGTTTTTCAGCAGCTTCAGGATGCCTGGAGAAATAGCGTCCTGCTTCCGCGCAGCCCACTGCGTGCAGAATCTGCGTCGCTGTGGCAGAGGACTGCGAGACGATGTTCAGCTTTTTGCTGCCCCAGTGCGAAGGCATCTGGCGGCCGCCGCTCGCCGGGTCTGCGGCTGCGCCAACGGCCTGCAGGAGCATGTCTTCCACGGTCACACCCAGCGTGAGGCAGAGCGCGCGGTCACGATAGTAAGGGAAGAACCAGTCGTGCCCTGGCTTCATGGCCATTCCGGCAGCGACAAGAAGGGCCTCATGGCCAGCGCCTGATATCTGGAAAAAGATCTTCTGCTGCCGCTTGAGCATGATCTCACGGTCGTCCGTGCGCCGCGAAAGATACATCAGGCGGTACATCTCAATCAGGCGTTCTGGAGCGAGCCCCGAAGGTGTCTGCTCGATTGTGGATACTGCCGTTTTGGCCATTCTCAAAACCTCTTCCGGAGCTGCTTTCCATGTCAGACTGAGGCCGGTTTTTCTCAGGCGACAGGAGATTGTACATCTTTGCCGTGCAGAGTGTCTTTCACCTGAAACTGACCGCTTTAGGATGCGCAGACCTCGCAAGATGCAGCGTAGGATTTTGTATTCCTATTGTAAAAGTGGGGAGCTAAAGAGGGAGGATTCAAGCCGAAATATGCAGTGTCTTCCTGCCTGCAATTGACTATCGTTTTCTTTCCGTGTTTGAATGCAGAGTTTTGTGGGCCTGATTTAGCGTTTCCCAAACAATGGTCTGCTTTGATAGGTTTGTGGTTTCAGGAGCAACCGGGTTGAAAGCGGACCCAGGGAGCTGGTTTCTTATTCTTTCTGGAGGACACTGAATGCCGTTTTCCCTTCTGGTGGCTGCATCCTTTTTGCAGGACAATGCCGTTTCCACCTCTTCTTCTGACAGCCTCTATCTATGGGTTTCGCTGGCCGTCGGCGTCGTCGGCTTAGTGGCCGCATTTGGTTTTGCACGCTCCGTCCTCGCTTCTGATTCCGGCTCACCGGACATGCAGCGCATCTCGAACGCCATCCGTCAGGGCGCAGAGGCCTTCATGAAAAGGCAGTACGGCACGATCGCGATCATTGCAGTTGTTCTTGCCTTCATTCTCTTTATTGGATATCGCCTTTCGCCGTTTACTGCTCCTTACGCAAATAAGGTCGTCATCAGCTTTCTGATTGGCGCGGCATGCTCGGCCATTTCCGGACAGACGGGCATGTGGGTCTCCATCCGCTCCAACATCCGCACAGCGGCGGCTGCGCGCACCAGCTTCAGCAAGGCACTGCAAATTGCCCTGCGTGGCGGTGCCGTAACCGGGCTGATCGTGGTGGCGCTTTCGCTGCTCGGCGTCGGCATTCTGTTCCTGTTCTTTGGCGGACTCCGCAACCCACAGCAGGCGCCTTATCAGTTGGTCGGCTTTGGCTTCGGGGCCTCGCTGGTTGCACTGTTTGCCCAGCTCGGCGGAGGCATTTACACCAAGGCCGCTGATGTAGGCGCAGACCTGGTCGGCAAGGTTGAAGCCGGTATTCCGGAAGACGATCCGCGCAACCCAGCCGTGATTGCCGACCTGGTGGGCGACAACGTGGGCGACTGCGCTGGCCGTGGCGCGGACATCTTCGAGTCCACCGCGGCGGAAAACGTAGGCGCCATGATTCTCGGTGCATCGCTCTATCCCGTCTTCGGCATCAAGGGCATCCTGTTCCCGCTGATCGTGCAGGCCATCAATTTGATTGCCAGCATCCTCGGTGTGGCAGTGGTCCGCAGCAAGGAAGAAGAAGAGCCGATGCACGCGCTGAATCGCGGCTATTACGTCACCACGATTCTGGCGCTGGTGGGCTTTGCCGCCGCCGTGTACTACATGCTGCAGGGACGCTGGTGGCTGCTGGGATGCGGCATCTGCGGCATCATCACCTCGTTCCTGTTTGTCCGTATCACGGAGTACTACACGGAAACGCGCTTCCGCCCTGTGCGCTCCATCGCGCTGGCCTCCACCACCGGCCCCGCCACGAACATTATTAGTGGTCTGGCCGTAGGCATGGAAACACCTGCCATTCCTGTCATTGTCATCAGCGCGGCGCTGCTGCTGAGCTACTACTTCGGCACGCTCGGCCTGGCAGACGTGACGACGATCTCCTCTTACGCCAAGGGCATTTACGGAACAGCCATTGCCACCATGGGCATGCTGTCTTCGGCGGCCTACATTCTGGCCATGGACACCTTCGGCCCCATCACCGACAATGCCGGCGGCATCGTCGAGATGAGTAACCAGCCGGACAGCGTCCGCGAAAAGACTGACAAGCTGGATGCGGCAGGGAACACAACCAAGGCGCTGACCAAAGGCTATGCCATTGGTTCTGCGTCGCTGGCGGCATTCCTGCTGTTCTCGGCCTATCTCGAGAGCGTGCACGACATCGTGAGCCAGCGCGCTGCGGCCGCCGGCGATGCGATTTCGTCCACCTGGAGCTTCTCCAATGTGAACCTCGCATCAGTGCCCGTCTTTGTCGGCGCTCTGCTCGGGGCGATGCTGGTCTACCTGTTCTCGTCACTCGCCATCAAGGCCGTGGGACGTGCAGCACAGGCGGTCATTAAAGATGTGCATCAGCAGTTCCGGGAAAATCCCGGGATTATGGAAGGCACATCGCAGCCCGATTATGGACGCTGTGTGGGTATTGTGACCAAGTCTGCTCTGAAGGAAATGGTCCTGCCCGGCGCGCTCGCCGTGCTGATGCCGCTGGCGGTTGGCGTCATCTTCCGGCACTTCAGCACCAGCTTCCGGCTCAGCGAAGAGGCGACCGCTCCCATTATTAATGGACACGTGATGAACCTGGGCGGTGCCGAAGCTGTCGCAGCCCTGCTGATGGTCGGCACCATCTCCGGCATTCTGATGGCCATGCTGATGAACAACGGTGGCGGCGCCTGGGACAACGCCAAGAAGTTCATCGAAACCGGACAGTACGGCGGCAAGCGATCTGAAGCGCACAAGGCCGCTGTGGTTGGCGACACGGTTGGCGACCCATTCAAGGACACCGCCGGTCCATCGCTGCACGTGCTTATTAAACTGCTGGCAACGGTCACGCTGGTGCTGGCTCCGCTGTTTGTCTGATTCCTTAAGGTGCCCCCACGTCTCTCAAAAATGTGGGGCATCTCACATCCCCCTTCTCGTTTTCTCCGCCCCTCTGCTATTGTTCTCGCCATGAGTGTTCGCGCAAAGGGACCGTGGAACAAGCGCAGAGGGCAGGAGTGCCGCTACTATCACACGGTCCCGTTTCGCAGACTCTGGCCGTTATTTGGGGCGGTCTTCTGCCTGTTCTGCATCGTCGGCCTTTTTGTAGACCTGATGTTTCTGGGCCGCTTGCCCTATGCCGTGCTTGCTGCGACAGCCATTGCCAGTGGCCTTGTTGCGCTCATGTACCTCTACGTTTCCGTGCGCCTCAAGGCGTATTTTTTTCTGATCATTTCTGCTCTGCAGGTACCGTTCTGGATCGCATTTGCCTATTTCACTCCCACCGCAATCCAGCGGTATCACCTGCGTGAGAACACTCCGGAGACTGGCGTCCGTGTGGCCGCGATTGCCGTACTCCTGTTGGTCATCACGTCCTATTTCCTCTTCATACGCTTCCTGCGCGGTGAAGGCCGCGAATCGGTCCGCATCCGCAATGAACTGGAACTGGCGCACGGCATCCAGAAAACACTGGTGCCGCCCATCTCTCTGCGGACCGGTCAGTTTGAAATCTATGGCCGTTCCGATCCAAGTGACAAAGTGGGCGGAGACCTCGTTGATGTGGTCCAGCTCAGCGATGGCAGCGTTGTGGTGTATCTGGCTGACATTGCCGGGCACGGTCTGCAGGCGGGAATTTTAATGGGCATGCTGAAGACCGCTGCCCGCACCGCTCTTCTGGATACAGCCACCGCCGGACCGTCCCAGGTTTTGCCCACTCTGATGGAACGGTTGAACCAGGTTTTGCCCGGAGTGAAAGAGCCGCAAATGTACGCAACGTTCGCCGGCTTTTGTCTGACGGACCATGACAGTATCCAGTATGCGTTGGCTGCGCATCCGCCGCTCCTGCTTTATCGCAGCCACTGCTCACCGGAGCAACTCTCCTGCGTGCAATTCCCGCTCGGCCTGTTGCCGGTAGATGGATTTTCCGCGCAGTCCACCATCCTGGATTCCGGGGACCTGTTGATTGCCGTCACCGACGGCGTTTGCGAAGCCTGCAACCATCTGGACGAAGAGTTCGGTCTGGAACGCCTGCAGGCTGTAGTAACTGATCACGCTGGAGACCCGCTGCCTGCGTTGGGTGACGCGATTCTGCATGCGGCCCGCACGTTTGGAAAACAGACAGACGATCAGACGCTCCTGCTCGTCCGAAAACTCTAAACACGCCGCGTTCGCGCTTTCTGCTGACTCCCCGCCTCCAGCCGTGATACCTTTTTGAGTCAGACTTATAGCCAAAAACATAGGGGAAAGTTATGCAAACGATCCGTATTGCTTCGGTGCTGCTGTTGGGCGCCGGGATGGCCATGGCGCAAACTTCGAGCGGAGCAAAGCCATCGGAAGCCGCGCCATCAGCGCCTAAAACGCCGCACAGCTTCGATGTTTCTGCCATTGATACCACTGCGGACCCATGCACCGACTTCTTCCAGTACGCATGTGGCAATTGGCGCAAGGCGAATCCGATTCCCTCAGACCAGGTGCGCTGGGGCCGCTTCAACGAGCTGGCCGAGCACAACCGGTATCTGTTGTATGCGGACCTGAAAAAAGCGGCAGATGACCCAAAAACGCCCCTGCAGCGCAAATACGGCGACTTTTTTGCCGCATGTATGAACACGGACCTGGCCGACAAGCTCGGTGACAAGCCTATCCTGCCCGTCCTCAAAAAAATTGACGACCTCAGCGACAAAAAACAGCTCGGCGCATTGCTGGCGCAGTTGCAAACGGAAGACGGTGTCCACGCTTTTATGGGCTTTGGCGTTGAGCAGGACCAGAAGGACTCGACCAAACAGATTGCCAGCACTGCCCAGGGTGGCCTTTCTCTCCCCGACCGTGATTACTACCTCGAAGACAACGACCACATGACCAAAATTCGTAGCCAGTACAACGATTACGTAGTACAGATCTTCAAGCTGGCCGGCGACTCCGAGGACAAAGCAAAGGCCGAGGCCAAAAGCGTGATGGACATTGAGACGGCGCTTGCCAAAGGCTCCATGCCCCGCGTAGAACTGCGCAACCCCGATAACGTGTACCACATCATGAAGCTCAGCGATCTTGACACACTGGCCCCGGGATTTGACTGGTCGGGCTATAGCGCCGAGTTGCGCGCGCCGCACTTCGACACACTGAACGTTGCCACCCCCGACTATTTCAGGACCCTCAACCAGGTGATCGCTGACCAGAGCCTCGACAATATTAAGAGCTACCTGCGCTTCCACGCCATCAACAGCATGGCTCCGTGGCTTTCCAGCGACTTTGCCGATGCCAACTTCAACTTCTTCCAGAAGACCCTGCAGGGCCAGGTGGCGCAGACCGCCCGCTGGAAGCGCTGTACATCGCTCACCGACCGCAATCTGGGCGAGGCTGTCGGACAGGATTGGGTGAAGGAAAATTTTCCGCCCTCCGCGAAAGAGAATATGGAAAAGCTCGTCGCGGCGCTGAAGAAAGCGCTGGATGAAGACATCCAGTCGCTGCCGTGGATGGGCCCGGAAACCAAGAAGCAGGCCGAAGAGAAACTGGCCGCTTTCCGCCAGAAGATCGGCTATCCGGAAAAGTGGCGCGATTATTCCAAACTCGAAGTAAAACGCGATGACCTGATCGGCAACATTCAGCGCGCGTCGGCTTTTGATTGGGATTGGGAGATCAATCACATTGGCAAGCCGGTAGACGAAAAAGAGTGGGGCATGACTCCCCCGACGGTCAACGCATACTACGACCCTGCCATGAACGACATCAATTTCCCGGCAGGTATTCTGCAGCCTCCGTTCTTTGACAACAGCAAAGATCCGGCCGTGAACTTTGGCGCCATCGGCATGGTCATCGGACACGAAATGACGCATGGCTTTGACGATGAGGGCAGCAAGTACGACGCCAAAGGCAACGTAAAGAACTGGTGGACGGACGCCGACAAAAAGGCCTTTGATGAACGCACCGAGTGCGAAGTCAGGGAATACGACGGCTTCGAGCCTGTTCCGGGCACACATCTGAATGGCAAGCTGACGCTGGGTGAAAACACGGCCGACAACGGGGGCATCCGCATTGCCTATCAGGCTCTGATGAACACCCTCGCCGAGGAACACAAGGACTCCGCCACTAAGATTGACGGGTACACGGCGCCGCAGCGGTTCTTCATCTCGTATGCGCAGGTTTGGTGTGAGAACCGCACCGAGCAGACGCAGCGCGTCTCGGCCAAGATAGACCCGCACTCGCCGGGAATGTTCCGCGTCAATGGTGTTGTCCGCAACTTTGACGAATTCGGCAAAGCGTTTGGTTGCCATAAAGGCCAGCCCATGATGCCGGAAGACCCCTGCCGCGTCTGGTAAGGGGAGGGAACACGTCACAGCGCAGGATCCTGGGCGCCTCTGAAGCAGGGGTGCCCAGGGATGCCGTAACTGTAGATGTGCGCTCAAACTTTTTTCCACATGCTGCTTACTGTGCAAACCCGGAAATAGTCTGAACAATAGCAAAAACAAGCGGGACCTGAGCGAGACAGTGTGAGTGAGTCAGCAAGTCCTGTGCTCTGTTTTCGGTTCCGATGTTTTACAATGCAGACGGGAGTGTCCCACAAGTTCCCTGCGCCAGACTCTCATGGCCAGGATGAAGGAAGCGCATGAAGTTTAGAAAATTTGGCCAGATGGTATTGGCCGCGGTGGCTACCGCAGTCCTGGTTGGCGGGGCTGTTTCGTGCCGGAACGATTACACGACGGCATTTCTCTTCACAGTCGGATCGCAATATAACCAGCTCGCTTCATACCGCGTCAGCTATGAAACCGGAGGGCTGACGGCCGCTCCGGGATCGCCTTATGGCTCCGGTGGCACAAACCCGGTCCGGGTACTCGTACTGAGCGGCGGCCGCTACATTTACGTGCTGAACAATGGTTCCGCGCAGACGGATTCAAAAGGCAATCTCACCTATAACGGCGCAAACATCTCTGTCTTCAATGTGGGCGGCTATGGAAATCTGGCCTTCCAGACCAGCTATACCAGCCAGGGCTCCAACACCACCCGCATCCTGACCGACTCCAGCGGCAAGTACCTCTTCGCGCTGGATACCTACGTGCCTGTGCTCAACTCCAATGGGACCTTCTCGAGCACATTTGTTCCGCAGAGCAGCGCAAGCGCCAGCTATCCCTGCCAGGGACCGGACGGCAAATTCTACCCGACCGGCGGAATCACGGTCTTCTCGATTGACGGCAATACCGGACGCCTTTCCATCATCACCAATCAGCAGCAGCAGGCCAGCACCTCCAATGGTTCAGTGCAGCTTACGTATTTCCCGGTCGGCTGCTTCCCGGTGGATTTCACCATCTCGGGTAACTACGTTCTCACCGCCGACGCCGGGGCCAGCGCCGCCAATGACAGCACAGGCAAGACCGTGTGGTCTGGCGACCTGCAGACCGTCTTCCCCTATCAGTTGAATGCGGCAAACGGACAGCTGACCCTGACGCAGAACGCTCCGCTGGCCATGGGCACCAACAAGATGACGGCCATCAGCACGGCCAAGGCATCCTCGCCCACCGGAGCTTCGGCAGTCTACGTTCTCGATGGCGGACTGAACGAAATCCGCTCGTATACAGTCGGCTCCAACGGAATCCTCCAGCTGCAATCCAGTGGGGTCACGCAGAACAACTCGACTGCTTCCAATCCCACGGCGCTCATCGTGGACAGTCAGGGCAAATACCTGTATGTCGCCAATTCCGGCCCCACCACTGGAACTGTTAATCCCATCAGCCAGATCACCGGCTTTAATATCGTGGATGCGACCAGTGGCGCGCTCTCTCAGATTGCGGGTGAGCCGTTCGGGTCTGGTTCAGGCATCAGCTGCATACTTGAGGACACGTCAAACCAGTACATTTACACCGCAAGCTTTAATGACAGCCAGATTACCGGGCGTATTCTCGACCCCAAATCGGGCAGCTTAACACTCTTGCGGCGCGGCTCGACGTTTAACACCGTTGGTAATCCAACCTGGTGCGCAATCAGCGGACGCACGAGTTAGGACATATCTGAGCAGGATAGGGCCGCAGCCCCATGCCGTATGCGGCCCCCGGCTTTTACAATGCAGGCGGGAGTAATCCCCCTTTAAGAAAAGAAAAAACCTGTGCCGTCGAGGCCAGGATGAAGGAAGCGCATGAAGTTGAGGAAATCGGGCCGGGTGCTTCTGGCCGCAGCAGCATCACTGGGAACAGGTCTCGTGCTTACCTCCTGCAGCCCCAGCAACACGGTTGACTACGTATACGTGGCAGCCTCCAAGAACAACCCTGGGCAGATCAACGTCTACCGCGCCGATTCGTTGTCCGGCGCTTTGACGCAGATTCAGGAGTCGCCCTATCCTTCCGGCGGCAGAAATCCTGTCGCCATGGTCACTTCGCCCAACGGCAAGTATCTCTATGTGGTCAATAAGGACGATAACAATATCGTCCAGTTCGCCATCGGCACGGACGCAAAGCTTTATCCGCAGCAGACCTGCAATACCCCCGGCTCCGCTCCCGTCGCGATTGCCATCAACAGCACCGGGACGCTGCTCTATGTGGTGGATTTCTATTCGCCGATTACGCCCGGTGGACCGGTATACAGCAGCACCAATCCTGGCCCCGGCGATCTGGTGGTCTATCCCTTGAATTCCACCCAGGCACTTACGGGCTGCACCCCAGTCACGCAGACCTATGTGGATTCCAACAACACCACGCAGACCGCAACCTATGTCCCTGTGGGCATCAACCCCACTGGCGTTTCCACGCTGGCGAATTCAGGCTCCGTCTTTGTCTCGGCGCAGAACGCCACCAGCGGCCTTGGTGAGGTCTACGCATTCAGCGCAAACTCAGGCGGAACACTATCCACCGTTTCAGGAAGCCCCTTCCAGGCGGGAACTGCACCTTCTTCGCTCGTAGCGGTCACCAGCCAGAATGGCACGTATCTTTATGTAACGGACAGCCGCCAGAACCAGCTGATTACTTTCACCATTCTTTCCAGCGGCGCGCTCACTCCGAACCCGAATGGTCCAATCAAGACCGACACCTTCCCGTATAACGTGACGGTGGACCCGCGCGGACAATATCTGTATGTCGCCAATTACAACGCCAACGACATCAGCGCCTACGCCATCGGATCAAATGGAACGCCTTCGGCTGTCGCTGGTGCCAGCTCCTACGCAACCGGAGCAGGGCCTTCCTGCGTGCTGGTCGAGCCGGCATTGGGACGCTTTGTCTATACCGCAAACTTTATTGACAACACCGTCACCGGATTTGAGTTGAACCCTAACACCGGGGCCCTCACCTCAACCCAGAACTCGCCGTACCAGGCCGCCGGACAGCCCACCTGTGCTGCCGCGGTTCCGCACGGCAACCATTCTCTGCAGAACGTGCAGAGCACGGCTCGCTGATCTCTGGTCCCCGGCCGAGTTTTCCACGTAGCTCTCAAGGCCCGCCCTCAACGGCGGGCTTTCTTTATGTTTCAATCATGGATGTGGGTAACGATTTCGAAATTGGCAATGTGCATGTCGGGGCAGGGAAGCTGTTTCTGATTGGCGGCCCGTGCGTAATTGAAAGTGAATCGCATGTGCGTAAAATGGCCGATGCTATCCAGCGTATTACCTCAGATTTAGGCATCGCCTACGTCTTCAAGGCTTCGTACGACAAAGCCAACCGCACTTCGGTTACGAGCTTTCGTGGGCCCGGTCTTGTCGAAGGTTCCGCCATCCTGAGGCGCCTGGCTGAGGCGACTGGATTGCCTGTCCTCACCGATGTTCATGAGCCAGCCCACTGCGAGATTGCCGCGGAAGGGGCCGACGTTCTCCAGATTCCCGCATTCCTTTGCCGCCAGACCGATCTTCTGCTCGCCGCCGGACGCACCGGGCGCGCCGTCAATATAAAAAAGGGGCAGTTCGTCGCGCCGTGGGACATGAGGCACGCAGTCGAAAAGATTGCCACCACCGGAAACTCCCGCGTCTTCCTGACCGAGCGCGGAGCAAGTTTCGGCTATAACAATCTGGTGGTGGACATGCGCTCTTTGCCCATCATGCGGCAGTTTGCGCCGGTGGTGTTTGATGGCACTCATTCCGTGCAGACTCCTTCTGCGGCAAACGGCGTCTCTGGCGGGCAGCCTGAGTTTGTCCCGGTGCTGGCCCGCGCTGCGGTCGCAGCCGGAGTAGACGGCGTCTTTCTGGAAGTGCATGACAATCCCGCAGAAGCAAAATCAGACGGCGCCAATGCCCTCGATCTGAAGTACCTGAGACCAGTACTCGAAAGCCTGCTGGCAATCCATGAGGCGGTGCAGGCAAAGGCGGGGTTGCAGTGAGTCAGGCTGTTGCTCCAGGCCGCATCGAGGTCATCACCGGGCCAATGTTTTCCGGTAAGTCCGAGGAACTGATCCGCCGTATCCGGCGCGCGAAAATTGCCCGCCAGAGGGTCCTCTGCTTTAAGCCGGACATTGACCTGCGCTACCACAAGACGGCGATTGCTTCGCACAGCGCACAAACCCATGATGCCTGCGTTGTCCCCAATGTGGAACGGCTCCGCGAGGCCCTCTTTCCGCAAATTGAGGAGATGGAAGTGCTCGGCGTGGACGAAGCTCAGTTCTTCGACGAGGGACTGCTGCCCCTGGCGCTGGAAATGGTACATCTGGGCAAGCGGGTCATCGTTGCCGGGCTGGATACTACATACGCGGGCGAGCCTTTTCGTCCCATCCCTGACCTGATGGCGGTGGCAGACGAGGTAACCAAGCTTTCAGCCGTCTGCATGGTCTGCGGAGCACCGGCCATTCACACCCAAAGACTGGGGGCCAGCAGGGAACTGGTCGTGGTAGGGGCCGCCGGCCTCTATGAAGCCAGATGCAGAGCGCACTTTGAGCCATTTACAGGCTCCGACGAGCAACTGCTGCTGCCTACATAGCTATAGCGGCATCTGGCTGCGCAGTTGTAAGGAACCTTTCCACCCTCTTCCGGTGTCTAAACCTATAGAGTGAGCGAGACACTCGGCCGCCGGCGGTTATCAATCAAAGAGCACGTACCGCCCTACGTGGCGGAGATGTCAGACTGCTCTCCGGTTTGTTACTGTAGTAAGGAGAAACTGGGTGCAAGCAGGAACAGCAGTGGGAAATCTGGCGGGCATTATTGCAGTCCGGCCCGAAGAGGCCGAAATCGTCGCGGAGCTGAAAGCTGGCTCCGAAGAAGCCTTTGCATGGCTCATCTCGACCTATCATCAACCTCTGTATAGCGTCATCGCGCGCACTCTCCAGAACCCTGCCGACGCTGCCGATGTTACCCAGGACGTCTTTATAAAGGTCTTTCGCAACATCGCCGGATTTCACGGCGAGTCCAGTCTTCGCACCTGGCTCTACCGCATCGCTCTGCATGAGGCTTCCAACCGGCGCCGCTGGTGGTCTCGCCACTGCCGTCAGGAAGTCACCATCGAGGCAGAGACTGGACAATCCACTGAAGGCCAGCCGCTCTGTATTAAGGACACCCTGGTGGATGAGCACGACTCTCCCTTCGAAATGGCGGCCCATCAAGAAGTCCGCGCCCGCGTAGAGGCGGCCCTCCGCGAAGTTTCCGAGCCTTTCCGCACTGTTCTCGTTCTCCGGGACATTGAAGGATTTGCCTACGAAGAAATTGCCGAAATTCTGAATACCAACATCGGCACCGTGAAATCGCGCCTCATGCGAGGACGCGCGCAATTGAAGGCCCGACTTGCCCCCTTTGCCGAAGCTGCAGCCAAATATCCCTGCGCTACGACCCAGCCCTCTGCTGTTGCCTGCCCAAAGGAGACATCATGAGTACGTGCGGCAGTATCCGGTCTCAGTTCTCGGAATATCTCGATGGCGCCCTTTCCGGCGTGGTCATGCAGAAGGTCGCAGGGCATCTGGATTCCTGCGCGAAGTGCTCCTGCGAATTTGAAGGCTGGAAGAGCACGCAGCGCCTGCTTGCCGATCTGGGACCCGCCAAGGCCCCGGCCGATCTTGCCTTGAAGCTGCGTGTGGCCATCTCTCAGGAGAAGACCCATACCCCCAAACAGAGCCTCGCCCGCTGGCAGATGCGCTGGCAGAACACCATCGCGCCCTTCCTGCTCCAGGCTTCCGCAGGATTCGCGAGCGCGGTGCTGCTGGTAGGCACAGTGGCATTTCTGGTGGGTACGGTGGCCGCTCCGGTGCAGGCCTCGGCCCGCGATGACGAGCCGTTGGGCAATGCATCCGCGCCACGTTTCCTCTATTCCATTCCTGTCGCAACACCAGCGGTATTGGGCGAGCGTGAAAACCCCGTCATCGTGCAGGCCTATGTGGATGGCACCGGACGCGTGTACGACTACCGCATCCTTTCCGGCCCAACCGACCAGCACACCCGCGCGCAGGTGGAAAACCAATTGCTGTTTTCAGTATTTGAACCGGCCCGCTTCTTCGGCCAGCCCGTGCCGGGTACTGTTATCCTGTCGTTCGCGGGCGTTTCCGTGCAAGGCTGATCACCTGTTCGATCACGCACAGGTGCGTGGCATGCTCCTGCCCCGCCAGATGCCGGACACTTTTGTCTAAAGTTGCCAGCACAACTTTATGGTGGATGGCCAGGCCAGCAGATATGCTTCCGTCACTTGCCGATGACCCAAAAACCTCTCCCCAAAAGGAGCAGTGGCATCAGGAAAGCCCGATCAAGCAGTGCATCAGATACCGAGAATCCCGCGAACTTGATTACACATCTAAAGGTTACAACTATTCCTGAAGAGGACCCTCTACATGCCACAAACCAAAGGTTACGCCGCCTCCGCGGCCAAGGCACCCCTTGCTCCGTTTACATTTGAGCGCCGCGAACCCCGCGAACACGACGTCGTCATTGATATCAAATACTGCGGCATCTGCCATTCTGACATTCATCAGGCCCGTGACGAATGGGGCGGAGCTACCTTCCCCATGGTTCCCGGACACGAAATTGCGGGCGTAGTCAGCGCCGTTGGGCCCAAAGTTACTAAGTACAAGGTCGGCGACAAAGTAGGCGTAGGCTGCTTCGTAGACTCCTGCCGTAAGTGCGATGAGTGCAAGGCCGGGCTCGAGCAGTATTGCGCTGTCTCTACATCCTGGACCTACAACGGCACCGAGCAGGACGGCAAGACGCCCACCCAGGGTGGATACTCCGAGCGCATCGTCGTAGATGAGAACTATGTCCTTCGCCTGCCTGAGAACCTGCCGCTCGATGCGTCAGCCCCGCTGCTGTGCGCCGGCATCACCCTCTATTCGCCGCTGAAGCACTGGGGTGCGGGACCGGGAAAGAAGGTAGCCATGATCGGGCTGGGCGGTCTGGGCCACATGGGCGTAAAAATCGCGCACGCCCTCGGCGCGGAAGTCACTGTCTTCAGCCAGTCGCTTAAAAAGCAGGCCGACGGCAAGCGCCTTGGCGCAGACCATTTCTACGCCACCTCCGATCCGGAAACATTCAACAAGCTGCGCCGCCATTTCGATCTCATCATCAACACCGTCTCAGCCGAAATGGACTACAACCAATATCTGGAACTGCTGAAAGTAGACGGAACCATGGTGATCGTCGGCATTCCTGAAAAACCGCATGAAGTGCAGGCCTTCTCGCTCGTCCTCGGACGCAGAAGCCTTGCCGGTTCAGCCATCGGCGGCATCGCAGAAACACAGGAAATGCTCGACTTCTGTGGCAAGCACAACATCGTCAGCGACATTGAACTCATCCCCATCCAGAAGGTGAATGAGGCCTATGAACGCGTCCTGAAGAGCGATGTGCGCTACCGGTTTGTGATTGACATTGCTTCGCTGAACGCAAACTAGGAAATCAGCAGCAAATGGATTCAGCCCTGCACGCCTCAGTGCAGGGCTGAAATGAATAGCGGCCTGCCTTTAGCTTTTCTGCCCAAAGCCATGCTGGTGCGAAGCGCGCTGCCCGGTCTTTTAGCGGACCGCTTCTCAGTCAACTACCCTGCCAGCTCCTCCACCACCTTCGCAGCGTTCTGCAGCGCAGCATCCAGTTGACTCGCATCCTTGCCACCAGCCTCAGCCATGTCAGGGCGTCCGCCGCCGGAGCCGCCAACCAGCTTCGCTATCTGTCCAACGAGCTTTCCGGCCTGCACTTTTCCGGTAAGGTCTTTCGTCACGCCGGCAATCAGCGCAACCTTGCCTTCTTCCTGAGCCGAGCCGAGCACGACCACCCCCGAACCAAGCTTCTGTCGCAGGTTGTCTACCAGCGTGCGCATCTGTCCGCGGTCGAGCGAGTCTACCCGCTGCGCCAGGACTTTGATGCCTTTCACTTCCACCGCCTGGTCGGCAGCGTCGGATACCGCCGAAGCAGCCGACTTCATGCGCATTTGCTCCAGCTCGCGGCGGAGCTTCTTCATCTCCTCTTCCTGTGCCGAAAGCTTCTGCTTCAGCGCCTCTGCGGGTGACAGCTCCGCGCTCGGAGCAATCTGCGAAGCAAGCTGCGCCACATCAAAGCTGCGCCGGAATTCATGCAAAGCGCCCAGTCCGCTGACCGCCTCCACACGCCGCACGCCAGAGGAAACGCTGCCTTCGCTCACCAGCTTGACGACGCCGATTTCGCCCGTCGCCCCCGTATGCGTGCCCCCGCAGAGCTCGGTCGAAAAGTCTCCGATCTTCACCACGCGCACGCGCTCGCCATACTTTTCTCCGAAGAGCGCCATCGCATGGTACTCGTTGATGGCCACATCAATCGGCACGTCTTCGATCGTCTCAACACGAATATTGTTGAGCACCTCTTTGTTGATGAGGTCTTCAATGTCCTGCAATTCCTCGTCGGCAATCGAGGTGAAGTGTGAAAAGTCAAAGCGCAGGCGGTTTGGTTCTACCAGAGATCCGGCCTGCTTGACGTGCGTGCCCAGCACCTCGCGCAGCGCAGCATGAAGAAGGTGCGTTCCCGTGTGATTGCGGCGCACCGCGGCGCGGAAGTTGCCGTCTACGACCGTGTCTACTTTGTCGCCCAGCCGGACCGGCTGCCGCAACATGGCCTTGTGCGCAAAGACACCCTGCACAGGCTTGGTGCATCCGCTCACGTCCGCGATTACAGCATTGTGGTCGTCGGAGTAAAGCCAGCCGTGGTCGCCAATCTGTCCGCCGGAGTCGGCGTAAAAGCTGGTGTGGTCCAGCACGACCTCGACAGTGTCTCCAGCATTCGCTGCCTGCACGCCCTGCCCGTCTTTGATGATGGCCAGCACTTCGCATCCCGTGGAGGTGAGCTGGCGATAACCCTCAAAGAGCGTCTTCGGCAGCTCGCGGAAAACCGGGCTGGCCGATTGTTTCGCTCCACCCTTCCAGGAAGCACGTGCGCGGGCCTGCTCTTCAGCGCGGGCGCGTTCAAAGCCTTCTAGATCAAAGTGGATGCCGGCATCGCGCGCCGCGTCCATCATGAAGTCAAGTGGAAGACCATAAGTTTCATAGAGGTGAAAGGCTTTGTCCCCGGAAAGCTGGCCTTCCTGCAATGCCGCCTGCAATTGACGCGAACCAACCTCCAGCACCCGCGCGAACTGCCGCTCTTCAGCCTCAACCAACTTCGCAACGCGGTCCGCGCTCTCCTTCAATTCCGGATACGCACCCTGCATCTCATCGCGGACGGCGTAGACCATCTGACACATAAACGGTTTGTCCTGCCCAAGCAGACGTCCATGACGAATGCCGCGGCGAAGAATCTTCCGCAGGACATAACCGCGCCCTTCATTCGAGGGAAGCACGCCGTCCGAAATCAGAAACGTAGCCGCACGCGCATGGTCCGCAATAATGCGCAGAGAAGCGTTGCCAGTAAGCACGCTGACTTGCTGACTCGCTGACCCGCTGGCTCGCTGGCCCGTCAACTCCGCCGCTCTCTCAATCAGCGGCGTAAACAAATCCGTTTCGAAATTCGAAATCTTCCCCTGCAGCACAGCCGCCGTGCGCTCCAACCCCATTCCAGTATCAATGGAAGGCTTGGGCAGCGGACTAAGGAAGTATCCATCCTCTGAAATCGGGCCGATGTCCGCATCTAAAGAACCGGGTGCTGTTCCGATGCGACCCCGGTCAAACTGCATGAAGACCAGGTTCCAGATTTCGACATAGCGGGATTCATCCTGGCCAAAGGGTTTATCCACCGAAGGATCGTCGCCAGCTTCCTGCCCCATGTCATAAAAAATCTCCGAGCAGGGGCCGCAGGGGCCGGTGTCGCCCATCTGCCAGAAGTTGTCCTTCATGCCGAACTCGAAGATGCGCTCAACGGGTACTCCCTGTGCGAGCCACAGAGTGTAGGCCTCTTCATCGCGTGGCACGCCATTCTCGCCCTTGAAGATGGTCACATATAGGCGGTCCTTCGGGATACCAAACCATTCCGGCGAAGTCACCAGCTCCCACGCATAGGCAATGGCATCTTTCTTGAAGTAGTCGCCAAAGCTGAAGTTACCCAGCATCTCAAAGAAGGTGTGGTGGCGGCGTGTAAAGCCTACATTCTCAAGGTCGTTGTGCTTGCCACCCGCACGGACGCACTTCTGCGCCGTCGTGGCGCGCGAGTAGTCGCGGTGTTCCAGCCCCAGAAAGACGTCTTTAAATTGGTTCATCCCCGCGTTGGTAAAAAGCAGAGTGGGGTCATTGGCCGGGACCAGGGAGGACGAATGCACGCGGCGGTGCCCCTTCGTCTCAAAAAAGCGCAAAAACATCTCTCGTATTTCGTTGCCGGAACGGAATTGCATACATTGAGTTTATCAACGAAGAGGACTCCTCCAGGGCATGGCGGCGATGACGATCCGGCGGGCGCTTCTGCAATCTGTACCAACGCCTTCTTATGCTGCAATTTCTAACCTAAGAAACCTCTGAAAAGGGTCTGGTGGACAAGATGGCTTTCTCCGTGACTGATGCGGACTGCGAGCAGGGATCCGGTGTGGCCTGCACGGGCCCAGCCAATCACAAAGTATGGTCTCTCCTGTTTGCAGGGGTATGCCGCGAACATTGCTGCTGCCAAAGCAGCGTGCGCGGCCATACCAGGCTTTGTCAGCCCGGCACGAGACGCGATGAACAGAAGTTTACCTTTGCCATCATGGTCAAGCGGTAAAGCTCCGAATCATAAAACGAGGCCGAAGCAGAAATGTTTCGGTCTTGTTATTTATAGGTGCATAAATGCCCTTTATTCACGCTTACAAACCCCTTATGGGTCACTTATCGCGGGCTTATGGATCGCCCGTTAGATTGCAATTTAATCCATTTTTCGGAGCAATCGAACGATATTATGGGCCGACTTCAGCAGTACTCCAAATTCTGTCTCTTTGCTTTGAGTTTGATCTTCTTTGCCATGTCGCAGCACTGTTCTAACGCACAGGAAGCGCCTGCTCAGAGCACCGCATCCACTCCTTCCCAGACCACCCGTTCCACGCAGCAAGGCTTTTGGACCAGACTGGGCCACGCTTATATTGGCGACTGGACGGCCAGCTCCAGCAATTTGCCCGTCGCTCCCGCCCCGCCGCGCAGAAGCACGCCCGCCCCGCTCAACTCTCCGCCATTTCCTTCAACCGACTGGCCCATCGGTGGGACCCCCGGCATCGGCGCACCAGATTACCAGACCTATATGCTCATGCAGGCCGTCAACAAGAACGAGAGCCGCTTCAAAATCTACGGCTGGTTTGACATCGGCTACAACGCCAGCACATCCAACAAAGGCAAGTACGCGAATGCACCCACCGCATACGACGTCATCCCCAACTCCATCCAGCTGGATCAGGCGGCACTCTATTTCGAGCGCCTGCCAGACACAGTGCAGAAAGACCACTTCGACTGGGGCTTCCGTCTCGCCAGCATTTATGGGCTCGATTACCGCTACACCACCGCGTATGGCGTTTTCAGTCAGCAGTTGCTCCAGAAGAACAATACGTACGGCTTTGATCCAGTCATGTATTACCTGGACTTTTATCTGCCGCACATCGGCAAGGGAACAAACATCCGCGTCGGACGATACATTTCTCTGCCTGACATTGAAGCGCAGCTAGCCCCCAACAACTATACCTACAGCCACTCCTTGCTCTACACCTACGATTGCTACACTCAGCACGGTGTCAACGTCACAACAAAGGTCAACGACCACTGGACGGTGCAGGCCGGTGTGTCTGCCGGATGCGAAGCTGCTCCCTGGAGCAAGTACGCGAAAGTCACCGGAAATGCCTGCGCTGGATACACCTGGAATACAGGCGGAGACAACCTGTATTTCTGCGCGAACTCACTCAACTCGGCGAAGTATTCCTACAACAATGTGTCAGCCTATTACCTCACCTACTATCACAAGTTCAACGCAACCTGGCACACAGATACTGAATATTGGTATCAGTACGAGCGCGATGTGCCGAATTTATGTTACGGATTAAGTCCCTGCATCAGCTATGGGCCCAATGCCAATATTGGCGCCAACACTGGATCCATCACATCGCCTGCGATCATCAACGGAGCCAACGGAGCGCAGTGCAATCCGGCGGATACCCACTGCTACGCGCCGGACTGGGCCATCGTCAACTACATCGAACATGAGTGGAACAACCACCACACCTCACTCACCATTCGCAATGAGTTTGTAGACGACATCAAAGGGCAGCGCACCGGGACCGCCACGAAGTACACCGAGCATCTGGTCGGGCTGAATTACTGGATTGGCAGTACCGTGACCTTTCGGCCTGAATTACGGCTGGAGCACTCCTATGACAGGCCAGCCTATGACGCTCCCAACGGAGGCGCACCCACGAAGTCAACGCAATTGACGTTTGCCGGAGACCTGATCTGGCATTTCTGAAAAGCAGAACGCTCTCCGCGCTCAATCTTCTTCCATGGAATCCAGCGCGGAGAGCGCCTCGTCGTTTAGTTCCCACTGCTTCAGGATTTTGAAGATCGTGCCGGAAGAGAATCCCGCGCGAACCAGCATCCGCATCACTCGCGCGGCTTCTTTTTCGTTGCCTGGTTTGCGCACGCGTTTACGCGCTAGATGCTGTCGCGCCAGTTCTTCCTCGTTGACGCCTTCATAGGCACTGTCCAGCGTCCGCGCAATCACATCGGCATGGACGCCTTTCTGGACCAGGTCCTGCCGCACGCGGCGCTTGCCAAAGCTTGAATTCTCCTGGCGCAGCCGCGCATATTCCGTGGCGAAACTCGTGTCGTTCAGGTAGCGCTGTTCTTTCAGCCGCGCAATCACCGCACTGATCTTCGCCTCGCCTCCTTCGCCTTCTTCCACGCGATTGCGCATCAGGCGTTTCAGTTCGGCCACCGTGCGCATCCTGCGGCCCAGCGCGCCAATCGCATATTCATACAGCGCGGCTTCATCCAGCGGCTGCTTCTTCCTGGGTGCGCGACCGAGTGGCATGTTATTGCGGCTGCTTTTGGTTTTTCTCAACGTCTGCCTGCCCGGATTGTGTCGCAGGCTCATCGCCTTTATGCAGAAAGGGAATATGGAAGGGAAGCTCGGCGTCGCTCTTTTTCTTCTCGGCCCTCTGTTTGCCTGGAACTTCCTGCGCTACCAGAGTGCGTTGCGCGTTGATGCAGAGCCAGTTCGAGCGCACGCGCTGAAAAACATGCGTAAAAATCCCGCGCTCTTCCAGAGGACTACCGTTTTCCCTGTGCCGCACAATATAAGTTCCATTGACCACCGCCACATCGCCCAGCATGCGGACACTCACCACGCGCTGCTCCATGCTGATCGGGTCCGTGCTCCGCTGGAAGAGCCCGGCAATCTGCTGGTTCCGCGTCGTCACTTCGCCGTTGGAAGAGATGCCCACGTACAGCGGAGAAAGCAGCAGCTCCAGTCCATACTGGTCGCGCTTCACAATGGCATCGCTCCACTGGTCTTCCAGCTTCTGCATCTCTTTGATTTCAGCACTTTGCTCAGCATTCGCCGTCGCCTGTGTCACAGTGGCAGATTGGGCGCAAAGCAGCGGAGCGTTGACGCAGGAGAAGGCCAATAGCAGGGAAATACGGGAAAACTTCAATTTCATAGAAAATCCGGGGCCCTTTTGATGATATCGCCTTTAGACGATTAGACGAAAGGAGGCCCTTCAGGAGCTGCGGAAAAACTAAACTATGCACGCACGGTCCGTAAGGGCATGGCTTCAGCCATGACGCAAATCACTGATAATGTGTGTGACTTTGGCCACTGAGGTAACCAGCTTACACACAACGGCCAGCTCTTCCACAGGTGCTGTTTCGGCAACCCTGACCTACACTGGAACTGGTTCATAACTGGTTGAATTGGGTTCATGAAGGGCTTCCGCCCTGGTTCTGCTCAGGTTCATAGTTATGAAATCACTGTTGGAACATCATGGCCACAACTCCCGATATCGAATTTGAGCGCGGACTCCCCGCCAGCCCCGACTCTGAGCGCTCCATCCTCGGCACGATCCTGCTCGACAATCATCTCTACAACGAAGCTGCTGAAAGGCTGAACGCCGAGGACTTCTCCCTCGACTCGCACCGGCGCATCTTTGCCCGCATGGCCGAGATGATTGATGCCGGCCGCGCTGTGGACATCATCACGCTCTCTGAAGAGCTGAGCAAACGCAAGGAACTCGAGGCAATCGGCGGCGTCGCCTATCTTGCATCGCTTACTGAAGGACTGCCGCGCCGGCCTTCGATTGAAGAGTATGTCCGCGTCGTAAAAGACAAGTCCTTGCTGCGGCAGCTCATCAACATCTGCTCAACGGCAATCACCCGTGCCGCCGACCAGAGCGAAGAGGCCCTAGAGGTCCTGAATGCCGCCGAAAGCGGCCTGCTCGAAGTCACTGAACGCGGTATTACCCGCGGCTTCGCCAGCGTTCCTGAGATCGTCCGCGATTCCTTCGGCACCATTGACAATCTCTATAAAGAAGGCCGTGAAGTCACCGGACTGGCCACGCACTTTACTGATTTTGACCGCATGACCAGCGGCCTTCAGCCCTCGGAACTGATCATCATCGCAGCGCGTCCTTCCATGGGTAAGACCGCGTGGGCCATCAACATTGCCCAGAACGCAGGTGTCTACGGCGGAAAAGTAGTCGCCATTTTTTCGCTTGAAATGTCGAAAGAGTCACTCCTGCGCCGTATGCTTGCCTCGCAGGCGCTCGTGGATTCGCAGAAAATTCAAAAAGGCTTCCTCCTGCGCGAAGACCAGCAAAAGCTGACGCATGCCCTTGAGCAACTGGTCGAGTCCAAAATCTTCATTGATGACACACCTGGCATCTCGCTGACAGAAATGCGCGCCAAGGCCCGCCGTCTGCGCCAGATGCACGGTGGACTCGATCTCATCGTCGTGGACTACCTGCAATTGATGACCGCCAGCGCACCCGGCCCCGGCGCAAAGCGGTATGAAAACCGCACGCAGGAAGTCTCAGCCATTTCGCGCGGATTGAAGGCCCTCGCCAAGGAGTTGCAGGTCCCCGTTATCGCCCTCTCTCAGCTCAGCCGTGCCTCAGAACAGCGCGGTGGCGACAAAAAACCCATGCTCTCTGATCTTCGTGAGTCCGGCTCTATTGAGCAGGATGCTGACGTGGTTGCCTTTATCCACCGCGAGGCCTATTACAACCGCGACGAGAACGGTAACCCCGATCCGGAAACAGAAGGCAAAGCCGAAATCATCATCGCCAAACAGCGAAACGGCCCAACCGGATCCGTGCACCTGGCCTATCTCTCCAAATGCACCCGGTTTGAAAATCTCGCCTTCGGCGCGGAAGGCGGCGAATACGAATGAATTCGTCGCGGGTGCCCCACGTTTCGATTTTGAGACGTGGATTTGCAGGCCCCTTTACGGTAGCATCATGTCTGCGACAGTTCCACCAGGATTTTGTTACCAGCCCCGGCTTTGCAAATCCGCGCCATAAGTTCTTTTCATAGGCGACTTTTCCGATTGCTTCCGCAACAAGTGCGTGGGACGATGGCCCATCACGCAGGGGAGAAGTTTTTACCATCCATTCAAGCTGGAAAGAGAAATCAACAGGTAAGCTCCTCCTGCGCGTGCATCTAAATTTGGAAATGATGCATAACGTCCCCGCACTATCGTAGTTGTCCGCACAGTCTTTGGAATGGAGGATCGAACGATGCAGGTTTTTTGCCTTGCAACTTCTGAACGGGCTGACGTGGAATGCAAAATCTGCGGTCAGAGCTATGCACTTTACTTCGAACGCAAATCCTTTGAAGAGCGCGCGGCCGCCATACAGATGGTGCGAGAGGCCCTCGAGCATCACCATCTGCATAGTGCAGACCCCGACGTGCATCCGCAAAAGGCGTTTACGGTCCCGGAGTGGAACGGCCCCGCGCATATGTCCGGCGCAGCCATTCTTGGTGGAGCGCCACCCTGGGCCGCCTGAGCCTCCATGCATCTCGCATCCTACTGTCTGGGAGGATGAATGATGCCACACAACGCTGAGCAGAGAAAGCAGCTTGAAGAGAACATCTCGAAAGCAGTGGAGGACCTGACCCGCAACTCTGCCGAACACGGCGGCCAGAACAAGGAAAAGGAAGAGGCAGCGGAAAAGCGCGCACTGGCGGAAAAAGAGTTAAACGACTTCAAAGGCGGTCCCGGAAAAGAAAACTCCGAAAGAGGCTATTGAAACGGAGGGCCGCGGAGCAAAATCGTTGTCAACCCCTCAGCGCCCAATTTTTCCGTAATAACAACAAATTAAAGAATTTAAATTTTTTATCCGATGACCGGTTATTTATGCCCGATTTGATATCCTGAATTTAAGAGTAAAGTTCTTCATGAAACGCCTGCGAATAGCGGGCGTTCGTGCTTTGCAGCACAACGGAGATCCCCTCGTAAGTTATTGAAAACACTAGGTTGGACTTAAGTCGCGCAGAATCAATAGGATAACGGGGGATAATCCCCCGCTAAGTCATTGAAAATAAAAGAAACAAACTTCCGGGGAGGGAGGGGAGGGAACCCCCAGTCCTGCTCCACAGTCTTGGAAGAAGCGAATATTGGTTGGAAGGTACTCGCAGCCCAGTGAACACATCGCTTATCGATTCAATCCGCGGAAATTACGATCGTCTGGCAGAGGAATACACGCGGAATCTCGCGGACGAACTGAAGAACAAACCATTGGATCGCGAGCTTCTTGAGCGATTCGCCGGCCTGACCGCCGGTCGCGGCCAGGTCTGTGATCTTGGATGTGGTCCGGGCCACGTAGCGCGCTACTTGCGCGATTTGGGAACAGATGTCTTCGGCCTGGATCTATCGCCACAGATGATCGCGGCCGCCCGACAGGTGAATCCGGGCATTTGTTTTCAGATTGGAAATATGATGGCACTCAATCTGGAAACAAATCAATTGGCGGGAATCGCTGCCTTCTACTCGATTGTGAATCTCCCGAAGGATCTGCTTTCCATCGCGTTTCAGGAAATGCACCGTGTCTTACAGGCCGAGGGAGTGCTGCTGCTGGCTTTCCATATCGGCAATCAAATCCTCAGTCCTGACGAGTTGTGGGGGGTGCCGGTGGCGATGGATTGGTTCTTTTTTCGGACCTCCGAGATCAAACAGCTCCTTGAAACAGAGGGATTTTTCATTGAGGAAGTTATCGAACGGGAGCCATACCATCCCGACGTAGAACACCAGAGCCGTCGAGCTTATGTTTTTGCTCGCAAACGAACCATATCACTGCTTCACGTCTAAAATCCCTCTATGACCCAAAAAGTTGCATTCATTACAGGGGCTGCGCAAGGTATTGGCCGCCGAACTGCTGAGGTCTTGGCTGGACAAGGATACGCGCTCGCCTTGAACGACCTGCATTCTGTTGCGGATGTCGCGCATTCCTTGAAAAAATTTGCCGTGCCAGTCCTCGAGTGCCCGGGCGACGTCTCAAATGAAGGTACAGTCGAAGGCTTTGCGAAATGCATCCAGGGCGAGTGGGGCCATCTGGATGTTCTGATCAACAATGCTGGAATCAGCTTCATATCACCGACACTGAGTGTCTCAGTTGCCGAATTTCGTCGGGTCCTCGACATCAATCTGGTTGCACCTTTTTTATTGGCCAGGATCTTTGCCCCTTTTCTGATGGCGCAACGTTCGGGAAGCATCGTGAATGTCGCGTCCATAGCGGGTCTAGTGGGAATCTCCGAACGCGCCGCGTACAACGCATCAAAGCACGGACTGATTGGACTGACTCGGACGCTCTCAGCAGAATGGGGTGGATACGGCGTGCGGGTCAATGCGGTTTGTCCAGGATGGGTCAAGACCGAAATGGATGTTGCCGACCAGGCATCCGCTGGCTATACAGATACCGATATTACCAAGCGTGTTCCGTTGGCGCGGTTTGCCACGGCTGATGACGTCGCCCAGGCGATTGCCTTTCTTGCTGATCCCCGTCTAAGCGGGTATATCACGGGACACGCCCTGACAGTTGACGGTGGATGGGTGAGTGATGGTAGTTGGGAGGCGTTGCGCCTGCGATATCGCAAAGGAAACGAGGACGTTGCCGGGTGAACAATACATCTCGCAAAATCCGCGCCACTCGCGCGAACGTTTCAGACCCTCAGCAGCCCTCTGAACCCGCGTGCGCCATAATAAGACTCAGCGCCATTGTGATACACAAAAACCATGTCAAAGCGGCGATCACAAAACAGTGCTCCGCCCAGTTTTCTGACAGATGCCGGCGTCTTCACCCAGCTGGACGTTTTCGTATCAAACTCTCCCAGCTTCTGCAGCCCCCGATACTGCTCTTCCGTCAGGAGTTCAATGCCCATGACAGCGGCCATGTCGAGTGCGCTGTCTTTCGGCTTCTGCTCTTTTCTTGAATTCAGCGCCTCACGGTCATAACAAATACTCCTTCTCCCTTTGGGGCTTTCCGCCGAACAGTCGTAAAAAATATACTCACCCGTCGCCTTATCGTGCCCAACTACATCCGGCTCACCACCGGTTCGCTCCATCTCATACAGAGACCATAGCTTTACAGCGGAAGCCTCCAGTTTCGCCTGGATTTCCGCCCACACAAGCCCCTCATGGCGTCCCATGTTCTTCTTAAAACGTTCCTTCAATGTCCTGAGCAGTTCCTGACACTGTTTATCTGTAAGCGCTGCCTTTGCCATAAATCTCCATCCTCAAATCCATGCATTTTTTCACTTCAGGAGCAAAACCCCCTCTAACTTCGACTGCGCCACCTGCTCACATATGGCAGCACATACAAGTACAGCCCGCTGATTCAATCACCAAAAAATTCGCAGTATATACTCAGCCCTCAACCGTTGCCAGCAATTTCTGCGAATATCGGCGGACTTATGATGGAAATACAGTTGTACAACAGCACCCGGCACCGATTACTGGTGCGGGCGCTGTTCCGGTGTAATGGCAGGAGGTGGCGGAACAGAGGCCAGCACTTGCGCTGCTTCTTCGTGCAGCTCTGGCAGCGGCCCTTCCAGCGCGAGTTGCAATACCTCATCCATGGAATCCACAAAGTGGAGTTTCATGGCGTTTCTGAGATTGTCCGGGAGTTCTGCCATGTCTTTCTCGTTGTCCTTTGGCAGAATTGCCTCGAAGATGCCTGCCCGGTGTGCGGCGAGCAGTTTTTCCTTGAGTCCGCCAATGGCGAGCACTTTGCCGCGCAGGGTTATTTCGCCAGTCATGGCGATGTCGCGCCGTACCGGAATTTTGGCCAGAGCGCTGGCGAGTGCTGTAGCCATGGTGATTCCTGCCGAGGGGCCGTCTTTGGGAATGGCGCCTTCCGGAACGTGGATGTGGATGTCCACATTGCGATAAAAATCGCGTGTAAGGCCGAGATGAAGCGCGCGGCTGCGGACGTAAGAGAGCGCAGCCTGGGCTGATTCCTGCATGACGTCGCCGAGTTGTCCGGTGAGGGTGAGCTTGCCCTTGCCGTCGAGGATCTGTACTTCAGTCGGCAGGATGCTGCCGCCGACTTCGGTCCAGGCCAGACCAGTGACCAGGCCCACTTCACTCTTCTCATGCACCTGCGAATCGCGGAATTTTGCAACGCCGAGAAAATCAGCAACGTTGTCCGCTGTGATTTCTTCTTTGTGCTTTGCTCCCGACTTTACGACGCGCCTCGCTACTTTGCGGCAGATGTTGCCGATCTCGCGTTCGAGATTACGGACTCCGGCTTCGCGCGTGTAGCTGCGAATGATGGTGATAATCGCGTCGTCGGTAAAGACTATGTTCTTTTCGGTGAGTCCGGTATTTTCGCGCTGTTTCTTGATCAGGTATTGCTTGGCGATTTCGACCTTTTCCGCTTCGGTGTATCCATGCAGCCGCAGAATTTCCATGCGGTCCTGCAGCGGAGCGGGAATGGTATGGAGGACGTTGGCGGTAGCGACGAAGAGGACCTCGGACAGGTCGTATTCCACATCGAGGTAGTGGTCCTGGAAGCTCGAATTCTGCTCAGGATCGAGGACTTCCAGCAGGGCCGATGCCGGATCCCCGCGGAAGTCAGAGGCCATCTTGTCCACTTCATCGAGCATGAAGACCGGGTTCTTCGTGCCTGCCTTCTTCATGGACTGGATGATCTGCCCGGGAAGTGCGCCGATATAGGTGCGGCGATGGCCACGAATTTCAGCTTCATCGCGGACGCCGCCAAGCGACATGCGGACGAACTTGCGCCCTGTGGCCTTGGCGATGGACATGCCGAGCGAGGTTTTTCCTACGCCCGGAGGCCCGACGAAGCAAAGGATGGAGCCTTTGGGGTTCTTGACCAACTGGCGAACGGCGAGAAATTCAAGGATGCGCTCTTTGATTTTTTCCAGACCGTAGTGGTCTTCGTTGAGTACCTTTTCCGCTTTCTCAATCGAGCGTGTTTCCTTCGACTTCTTTTTCCAGGGAACAGCCAGCAGCCAGTCAAGATAATTACGCGAGACGGTGGACTCGGCAGACATGGGCGGCATGGCTTCGAGTTTTCTGAGCTCCTGGATGGCCTTGTCGAAGACCGGCTTGGGCATCCCCGCCGATTCAATCTTCTTTTTCAGCTCGTCAAACTCGCTTTTTTCGCTACGGCCCAATTCCTTCTGGATGGCCTTGATTTTCTCGTTGAGGTAGTACTCTTTCTGGGCGCGCTCCATCTGGCGCTTGACGCGGGACTGGATGCTGCGCTCCATATTGAGCTTTTCAATTTCGATGTCGAGGACGTCGGCCAGACGAAGGAGGCGCTCAGCTGGGTCGAAAATCTCCAGCAGTTGCTGCTTTTCAGGAATTTCAAGCTGAAGATTGGCTGCGATGGTGTCGGCAAGCTTGCCGGGTTCGTCCGTGCGAACAGCAGCAATCATAGTCTCATAATTGAGAGATTGCTGTAGCTTGACGTATTGCTCAAAGAGAGAAGTGACCCGCTGAGTGAGCTGCTCGATGCCGGAGAGCGGCCCGGGGTCAGTTTTGGGCATGCGAACAGTGGCGACGAAAAAACCGTCCGAATCATTCAGTTCGACAGCTTTGGCGCGCTCCAGCCCTTCTACCAGGACCTTGATGTTGCCATCGGGCATCTTGACGCTCTGCACGATATTGCCGACCGTTCCGACAGAGTAAATGTCCTCGGCCCGAGGTTCGTCTACGCGGGCGTCATGCTGCGTGGCGAGGAAAATCTTGCGGTCGCCTGTGAGCGCTTCTTCGAGCGCGCGAACGCTGGTTTCGCGTCCCACAACGAAGGGTGTCATCATATAGGGAAAGATCACCATGTCCCGAATTGGCATCATGGGGAGCTTGCGAAGTTCGTTTTTCTCTCGCACTTCTTTTGAGGTCACAATGTTCCTTTCGCTTCTGCCCTTATTAGATGAAATGTAACGCATTCCGGCTCAGAATGGGAGCCTGAGGGATGCTGATGGTAACCATAGACTGCATTGGGTGAAAAAAGATTTCACGATGATTTGCTTCGCAGAGCAAAGTGTTATGTTGTTTCAACGCTGCCATCGGTCCTGTACTGTCTGAACAATTCGTTCGTGAATTGTTTCGATGCCGGCATCGCCTTCCATGACGACGATGCGCGACGAATCGCGCCGGGCAATTTCGCAATATTTGTCATACACGCGGCGGTAGAAGTCCTCCGCTTCGCGCTCAAAACGATTTTCGTCTGTGCCCGACTTCAGATTGCGTTCGTTCCGGCGGCGAGCTCGTTGCAGGGACCGGTTGAAATCGGGGAGGAGCAGGATTGTCAGATCTGGCTGGAGACCTTCACAGATGACATCGTGCAGTTTTAGAACGATTTCGCTGCCGAGCTGGCGGCCACCTCCCTGATAGGCCTCAGTGGAATCTGTGTAGCGATCGCATATCACAATGTGCCCGGCATCGAGCGCTGGGCGTATGACTTCAGCAATGGCCTGGGCGCGGTCGGAGAACATCAAGCCCAACTCGGCGCGGGATGCAAGGTTCTCAGTACTCGAGTCCAGCAGAAGCTGGCGGATGCGATCGCCGATGCGCGTCCCACCGGGTTGGCGCATGACCGTGACTTTGTGGCCCTGCGCCTCAACCCAGGCCGTCAGTTTGCGGATCTGAGTTGTTTTGCCGGAGCCATCCAGCCCCTCAAAAGTAAGAAAAAAACCACGTGCCATGCGGCGAGTGTAGCAGAGCGCAAGCGACGTGATGCGTTCTGTCTGGAGTGTAAATCATGGCAGATTGCTACATCCCACCCAATTGGTTCAAATCAATTTTTTCGTATTCGTTGTGCTCAATGCCTTCACGTATCTGTTTAGGGGTTTTACCCAGCTTCGTCATTTTGTAAGCATAAGCCCCTTCTTTCGCGCAGGTAGAGCAGATGGCGCCATGGGTCCCTTCAAAGCAGCTATGCAGACTGGTGTGCCCAAGGGCGCGGTCGCAGCGGCAGTAGCAGGGAAGCTGATACAGAACATGGGAGACTTGTGCGGCTTTTTTGTAGACTTCTTTCTGCCATGCAAAATGGGAATACTCACCCGGTAGCTGCTCGGGCGTAAGGATAGGCGGCAATTTTTCACCCTTTGCTGGAGCACTGGGATGATACGCAGGTATATCGTCAGCAGGATTGGACCACTGCGCGTAACCAGCAATGGTAGCTAGGCAAAGAGCAAAGACCAAAAGAGTACGCTTCATCGCTTCTCCTGATGACGATATTAAACTACGACAGTCAGGTATTTTTCTGGGATGGAAGGACGGCGAGGTGTTTTGTTTGTGGCCGAAGAAAAAAGACGGCACGAACGGTTTTCTGTCCGTGCCGGGAGGCCAGTGACGCAACTTATAAACTCCAGTGACGCAACTTATAAACTTTAGGCTGGGAGAGCATGGCTCGATCTACCAGCTTGCTTTTTATTTCTTAGACGCTGGAACTTGCTGATTAGCTCCAACTTTTTTCAATTTCTATGAGATGCCATACTTATTCTTCAATTTCCTGTAGTCTAGCGAAGACTCTGGAAGAATGCAAGCACCTAACGAGAAAAAAAACACCTTTTTGCAGAAAAGTTGCGCCCCTTTTGACAAAAAAGAACAAATAGGGCATGAGTGACTGATATGGAAAAGCATACAGAAGCTAATGATTCTAAAGAGAGAAAGCCAGCAGAAGCACGTGGATCCAGTCGGCTGCGTACCGGCCTCCTAGTTGTGGGGTCGGCAATTTTTGGAGGAGTTGCCGTGGCATTCTGGAACCGGAGAACGCTGGGAAAAATGAGGGAAAACCCAGCCGAAAACCGCTCTCATCCTGAAAAAATGGATGATGAAGCAATTTATTGAATTTGGATTCAATTTTACGTAGGAATCTGGTCAATGGATCCGGCCAACTGAAAATCGCGTTCCGTCAGCCCCCCAGCATCATGCGAAGCCAGAACCAGTTTGACCTTGTTGTACCGGATATCAATATCCGGATGATGACCAGCGGCTTCTGCCTGTTCTGCCACCATATTGACGAATTGCATGGCTTTCACAAAATCCTTGAAGTCAAATTCGCGGACAATTTCGCTTCCACGCTGTGTCCAATTAGGCAGGTGTTTCAGCTTTTCTTCGATTTCCTCGGTACGTAATAAGGTCATGGTTTCACTCCGGTGAGTTGGATTCACGACTTTAATTCCGGGGTGCTCAGGGCCACGGAAGAAAAACGGGGATGTAGGCTAATTTCCCGGCGAAGCTCCATCCAGAGACGGTTTGGCATGCTCAGGTAAACATCCACGACCTTTGGATCAAACTGGGTGCCGGAACAGCGCTGGATTTCCCGGCGGGCAATTTCGATGCTCTGCGCCCGGCGATACGGACGGTCCGAGGTGATGGCGTCGAGCGTGTCTGCAACGGCAAAGATGCGCGAGCCGAGCGGAATCTCGTTTCCCTTCAGGCTGCGCGGGTATCCGCTGCCGTTATAGTGCTCCTGGTGTGTGTAGACAATTTCCGCGGCTTCACGAAGGTAGGGAATTTTGGAAAGGATCTGATATCCACGCACACAATGTTCGCGCATGAGCGCCTGCTCGTCCGACGTAAGCTTGCCGGGTTTCAGGAGGATCGCGTCGGGAATGGCCATCTTTCCAATGTCGTGCAGAAATGCTCCACGCGCTATGATGCGGATCTCGGAAGGGGCCAGTCCCATGGCGCGTGCAAGGGCCACAGTGTAAGCGGTGACACGTTTGGAGTGGCCTTCTGTTTCTGCGTCTTTCAGATCAAGAGCATCGCCCAGCGCTTCCAAAGTGATGTCGTAGGAGCGCTCAAGGTCGGCAACGGCGCGACGCAGCATGTCTGTTCTGCTGGCGATGACCTGTTCCAGGTTGGATTGCTGCACAGAGCTTTGCAGGAGGGTCCGCCTGTAGTTCAAAGCATTTCTCACGGCCAGGAGGAGCTGGTCCATCTCTACCGGCTTCAGAAGGCAGTCGAAAGCACCTTTGCGGAGGGCATGGATCGCAGTCCGGGCATTGGTTGGATCGGTGGCCATGAGTACGGGGGTGTCCGGCTGCAGCTCACGAACGTCCTCAAGCAAGGCCAGACCACTGTTTTCCCCCATAATGTCAGAGAGTACAAGGTCGTAGGGAGGGTCTTTACGCAGGTGCTGGATTGCTTCGGGCCCATTGCTGGCAGTTACCGTATAGTAATGCGCATTTTCCAGGATGGAGGCGATGATCGCCCTTCCCCGTTGCTCCGTATCTACTATAAGTATTCGTTCGGAAGCCATGCAATCCTTGTTTCATGATCCAACGAATTAAAGAATACAAAAACTGCAATACCTTCTTCTCTTTTCGATGGGCAAGGCAGAATGTGTCCAGTTGATTAAATTAGATTAATTCAGACTCTAATTGAAAGCCAATTTCCTTTCCACGGAAAAAACGTGTTGAAGGATGAGAGAAGTCATCAAAAATTTATAAAACAATTTCCTTTCATTTGGGTGAATCTTCAACGTCCATACGGGAGCGCGAGACTCTTTTTTTCAATGCCGAATCTTTCCAATTTCATGCTTGCGAGAAATCTTATTGCCTGACTTCGATTTATGACAACTGTTAATTCACCTATACGCATCTTTATTTGCAACAATAGAGAAGAGATAACGATCTTCGAAACTGGAACCGGGAAAGGCAAATTGTGACCGTTGGTTTGCGAGGGCTTTTTCAGCAGGGAAAACCTGACATTGTGGCTGTCCGCGCTGAAGAACACCGCACTGAGCAGGTGCAACGGGATATTTACGACAGCCATCGTCATAGGGTGTTTTCGGTGGCGTTCTATATGACAGGCAATGAAGTCCATGCTGAGAACATTCTGACGGAGACATTCGTACAGGCGTTTAACGCGGCCCCGGAACCGGACCGTTCAGGAATTGACCAGGCACTGATTTCTCAATTGCGTGCCCGTTTTGAGATTTCGCCTTCCACAGTTGGCCCCGAAGCGGCGCCCGCTCAATCTCTGGAGAGAAACATTCGCCGCACCGAACTGGAAGAAGCTCTGCATCAGCTTCCGCCAACAGAACGGCTGCTTTTTCTGTTGAGGGATGTGGAAGGGTATTCGCTGGACCAGGTCTCAAGCCTGACGGAGATTTCTCCCCGAGACGCAAGCCGTACACTCATGTCAGCGCGTATCCGGCTGCGGCAGATTCTGGCTGGAACGAAAGCCAACGCCGCCGCCTGACCCCGAATTTTCCACCCAACGATGGATTGTGCCGCGGCAGGGACGCGAATACACTCGCGGCCATGACAATGCCTACCGAACCTATTGGCAGTATTCCACGCCCTCCTGAGCTGCTGCAGGCCATGCATGACTTTGCTTCCGGGCGCATTTCGCACGAAGTGCTGAGTGGGGCCTATGAAACAGCGGTCACAGACACACTGCGGCGGTTTGAAGAGACTGGCTCTCCGGTCATAACCGATGGCGAGCAGAGAAAATCGAGTTTTGCCACCTATCCGCTGGATGGAGCCGGAAATCTTGCGCCAGACGGAGTTGTGATTCCTTTTGCCGACGGCCATACACGGCAGCTTCCCCGCATTACGGCTGGCCCCTTTCGCTACGCAAATTATTCCGGTGAATTTGTCCGGAAGGCGAAGCCGCATACGTCGAGACCTCTGAAGCAGGCGGTGATTTCAGCTTCGGCGCTCAGTCTGCTTTATCCGCAAAACGGGATTCCTGGGTATTCGCAGCAGGATTTTCTGAACGACCTAATCAACGAGGTGGAAAAGGACATTCGTTCAGCATTTGCGGCAGGGGCCCAGGTGGTCCAAATGGATTTTACGGAAGCCCGCCTTTCTCTGAAGCTGGATGCTTCCGGTGGATTACTTCGAAATTTCATCCAGATCAATCAGCAGGTTCTCGAGCGGTTCACTCCGGTAGAGAGGGAGAAGATTGGAGTACACGTTTGCCCCGGTGGCGATTACGACTCGACCCACTCCGCAGAAGTGGACTACAGCCATTTGCTGCCGACGCTTTTTGAACTGAGTGCTGGGCGGTACTATCTCCAGATGGCAAGTGAATCGGACCGGAAAGAAGTCCTGAAGCTTGTGGGCGGCCTCATCAGGCCCGGGCAAAAGATATTCATAGGAGTGACGGATCCGATTCATCCGCGGGTAGAAACGCCTGAAGAGGTCCGCGATCGCCTGAAGGAGGCGTCAGCATATATTCCCGCAGCACAGCTAGGCTCGACTGACGATTGCGGGTTCTCTCCATTTGCAGACGATACATCTACGGCCCGCGATATCGCATTTGCCAAGATCAGATCTCGCGTAGAGGGTACTCGACTGGCTTCAAAACAGCTTGGGCTGGATTGAGCTTCTCCAGCCCGAATGGATTTAGCTGTTTTTCACCGCTTCTTTTGCCGCCCTGTTCGTCCCGCGATGCGAGGAGACCCATCCCGGCTTCGTCGTCTGGCGCGCGCGGCCGAGGGCCAGTGCATCTTCCGGTACATTTTCTGTAATGCAGGATGCCGCGGCGATGTAAGAGCCCTTTCCGATCACAATGGGAGCAACCAGTGTCGAGTCGCTGCCCACGAAGACGCCATCTTCAATGAGGGTGCGGTGCTTGTGGGTGCCATCGTAGTTGCAGGTGATGGTGCCCGCGCCAATATTGACGCCGCTGCCGATTTCCGCATCTCCGAGATAGCTGAGGTGATTGGCCTTGGAGCCTTTGCCCATGCGTACTTTCTTCGTTTCAACAAAGTTGCCGATGTGCGCTTCTTCTCCGATTTCACTGCCCGGCCGCAGATGCGCATAAGGGCCAAGCAGGGCACCGGAGCGAACATGCGAATCAGTGATGATGCAGCCGTGGCGCACGAGAACGTGGCTTTCGAGGGTAGAGTTCTCAATTACGGAATAGGACCGGATACGGCAGCCCTCACCGATGTGGGTATTTCCCAGCAACTGCACGAAAGGCTCAATGATGGTGTCCGGCACGACTTCTACTTCAGCGTCTATCACAACAGTCTCGGGGCGGAAGATGGTGACTCCGCTGGTCATGAGCCTGCGTGCGGTGCCCAAGCGCATCTCCGCGTCGAGAAGAGCAAGCTCAGCGAGCGTGTTTGCCCCGAGCACTTCTGTTGGTGATGCGGCTTCGAGCGCGACCACGCGTTCGCCTTCTTCCACCAGAATGCGCGCCATATCGGTCAGATAGTATTCACCGTGCGCGTTATTGGTGCTCAGCTCATTGATGTGGTCATAGAGCGGCTTTGTGGCGAAGGCATAAATTCCGGAATTGATTTCGCGGAGCTTCTCCTGCTCGGGAGTAAGCGCCTTCTGTTCGACAATTCCGGCCACTTCCGGCGAATGCGGGGACTTGCGCAGAACACGGCCATAGCCGAAGGGATTTTCAAGAGCGGCGGTGAGAATGGTCATAGCGGCATGCTGAGCCAGATGAAAGTCCCGCAGTTGCGCGATGGTACTGGCCTGCAGCAGCGGCACATCACCCGAGAGCACAAGGATATGGTCATAGCCATGCACGGCCTGACGGGCGCACTGGATGGCGTGACCCGTCCCGCGCTGCTCCGCCTGAGTGATAAAGTTCACATTCAGGTGCGCCATTTCAGACTGTACGGCCCCGGCCTGATGCCCGACAATCACGAAGATGTCGTGCGCGGGAACGATCTGCCGCGCTGCGCAGATGACGTGTTCCAGCAGGGCCTTACCGCCAATCTGATGCAGGACCTTTGCGCGTTTGGACTTGAGCCGGGTGCCTTTTCCGGCGGCCATAATCACAACAGCGATTCGCATGTTACTGCTCTCCTTCAGGATTTCCGGGCTGATCTTGTCCCTGAGGCGGAAGGCCCGGGATAGTGATGTCCACGGCATGCGGCGTACCCATGTTCAAGCTGGTCAGAGGAGCGCCGAACTCCTTCTCATTTCCCACGATGAGGACGGCCAGCTTCGATGGTTCAATGTATTTTTGTGCGACGCGTTCAACATCCGCGACCGTTACTTTCTCGACGCTGTCGCGGTACTTTTCCAGAAAATCAGCGGGGTATCCATAAAATTCGAGCTTCGCTGCTTCGGCCAGCACTTTGTCTTTGGTGTCGTAGTTGAAGATGAATGAATTCAGGACTTCGTCCTTAGCACGGCGAAGCTCATCTTCGGTGAAGGGCTTTGATTTTAGGTCACGAATTTCCACAAACATGGCCTGCGTGGCCTGAATGGTGGAAGGGCTTTTCGTCCCGGCTACAACGCGGAACATTCCGGGATGGTCATACCCCGCACCGTAACCGCCGCCGACAGCATAGGCCAGCCCGAGCTTTGTGCGCACAGTCTGAAAGAGCCGCGAGCCGAAGCCTCCAGAGAAAATTTCGTTCATGACTGAGAGGGCGAAAAAGTCCGGATTGCTGCGCTCTGTGCCTAACCCAACTATATAGATGTTGCTCTGATTTACATCAGATTTGTCTACGTAGTAGACGCCAGGTTTTGGCCCGGAGAAGTCCTCCTTGAGCGGTGGAACCGGTTCACCTTTCGGCAGGCTGCTGAAGGCGTCCCGCAGGGTCTTCTCCATTGCATCAGAATTGAAGTCACCGGAGACTCCGATAATGATGTTGCTTCCGACAACGGTACGATCGTGCCACCTCTTCAGATCGTCAACCGTGACGGCCTTGATGGTGGCCAGCTCTGGCTGGCGGCCGTAGGGGCTGTTCGGGCCATAGACGAGTCTGGTGGCCTCGCGTGCGGCGATGCCTTCTGCATCATCGTTACGACGGACGATCGCAGCCGCGGCCTGTTGCTTGGCAAGCTGAAGCTTGTCTTCGCGGAATGCGGGATGTTCCAGCAGATCGATGACGATGCTGAAAACAAAGTCTTCATCTTTGGTCAGGCATGACCAGGAGAGAGACGTCGAGTCAGTGTCGCCACCAGTCTCAACTTTAGCGGCGCGCGCTTCGAGCAGGTCGTCGAGCTGGTCGCCATTATGCGTAGCCGTACCGCTGGTGCGCCATGTGTCTCCATAAAGCCCCACCATGCCGGCTTTGCTCGCATCTTGATCGCGCGAACCGCCCCGCATTTCAATAAAGCCATTGATGAACGGCAGCTCGTGGTCTTCTTGAAGGAGAATGACGATACCGTTCGGCAACTTGATGCGCTTTGGCTGCTGCGGATGGAATGGATGCAGTGGCGGAATGGGAATCTGCTTCCAGGGTTGTGCCTGCTCAGTTTGCGCAAACGCTGACGGTATGCAAAGAAGCACAAGGAAAAATGCGATCGCTGAATTCTTGCGAAGAGTAGGCATTATCGAGCGCCTCCTTTGGTCTGTTGCGTTTGTTGTGGAGGCTGGAATTCAACCATGGCGTAAGTCCTGTTTGTTGGCACAAAGATTTTGTTGGCCACGCGGTGGATGTCGGCCTTGGTGACAGCATCGATCTTCCGGAGCTGGTTGAACAGCTCACGCCAGTCGCCATAACGCAACTGGTAGATGGCAAGCTGCTCGGCCAGGCCCTGATTATCGGCCAATCCGCGCAAAATGTCGGCACGGGCGCGTGTCTTGAACATCGCCAGTTCATCATCTGTCACGTCGGTGGTCTTGAGCTTGTCAATTTCCTTGTGGATGGCCGCCTGCATCTCCTGCGGCGTATGTCCGGGAGCAGGCACAGCGAAGAACGCGAAGAGGCCTGGATACTTCACGCCTGGGAAGCCGCTGAATCCTTCGGCCTCGACGGCAATCTGCTGGTCGCGAACAAGGCTGCGGTAGAGGCGCGAGGTGCGCCCGTTTGAGAGGATGTCTCCGATGGCGTCGTAAACGGCGTCATCTGGATCACGATAATCGGGCTTGTGGTAGCCTTCGATATAGAAAGGCTGCGTCGGCTCTTTAATAATCACCGACTTTTCTGCCGTCTGCGGAGGCTCAATGGTGGTCATCGGCTCAGGCTGAGGACCAGCGGGAATCGCGCCGAAATATTTTTCAAGCACCGGCATGGCCTCTGCCGGATCCACATCCCCGACCACGGCAATCACAATATCGGATGGGACATAGTATTTCTTGTGGAAAGCCTCGGCTTCGGTTGCGGTAATGTGTTCAAGCTCACTTGACCATCCAACGCCGGGGCGCCGGTAGGGATGTGCCATATAGGCCGCTGCCAGAAATTGTTCGACCATGCGGCCAATCGGGCTGGAGTCTACCCTCATGCGGCGCTCTTCCATGACCACATCGCGCTCTTTATAGAACTCGCGCGGCACAGGATTGGCGATGCGGTCGCTTTCCATGTAGGCCCAAAGCTGAAGGCGGTTGGAGGGCATGCTCCAGTAATATTGCGTGGCATCGAGGCTGGTTTCAGCATTTAGGCCAACGGCGCCGTTTTCTTCAGCGATCTCGGTAAACTGGTTCGGGATGACGTATTTCTGCGCTTCGGACACAGCCTGCTGAAAAGCCGCGTGCAGTTGTTTGAGCTTTGCAGGGTCACGTCCCACGCGCTTCAGTGATTCGGCATCGTAAGCCGCATAGGCCTGCTCGACTTTATCTAAGGCCACTTTTTCTGCGGCATAGTTGGTGGTGCCGATGTCTTTTGTGCCCTTGAAGGCCAGGTGCTCAAACATGTGCGCGAGGCCAGATTCGCCGCCAGGATCATTGGCGCTACCGGCGTCCACAATCGTGAAGTACGAGAATACCGGAGCGTCATGGCGCTGGCAGATGATGATGGTCAACCCGTTGGGAAGGACTTTGGTGGTCACGCGCTTTTCAAAGCTGGTCAGGTTTTGGGCAAACACAGCCAGCGAAGCGCACCAGAGCACGACAAGCAATCGCACAGCAGAAGGAAATTTCATGCGGCCTCTAGATGTTCCTGGTCGAAGCAGGTCCTTCACTCCGTTCAGGATGACAGATTGATTGAAACAGAAATCCGTCCCACGATTTCCGGCATGGCCACTTGCTTTGAAGGGGCAACGGCATCAACCGTACCAAAAGCATAGAATTCTGTGCGACCTCAGCCGCCCGGGAATGCTTTTCCGCCTTGCCAGTCGAAACAGAAAATCCGTTTCCGAAACTATTTTGACGCTACCGTTGTGTGTGTGGTGTGTCAAACTTGACCCGTTGTAGAACAGCTTAGTATTCTGCGCCGTACTTTGGGAGCTTCTTCCATGAGCACTGCTAAATCTTCTCTTCCTCCCCTGGTCCGCCGCTGCGCCGTGCTCGGAGCAGGCACCATGGGATCGCGCATCGCCGCTCATTTGGTAAATGCAGGAGTTCCGGTGCTGCTGCTGGACATTGTTCCCGATGGAGCGGGCGGCCCGGAGCGCAGCCGCATTGCTGCGCAGGCTTTACAGGCGCTGCTCAAAGCAAAACCTGCGGCCTTTTATGATTCCGCGAATGCGCGATTGATAACGCCTGGGAATTTCGAGGACGACCTGCCGCAATTGAAATCATGTGACTGGATCATCGAAGCAGTCACAGAAGATCTCAGCATTAAGCAGGTACTTCTTGAAAAAATAACGCCGCATTTACGGCCCGACGCGATTGTGACCACAAATACCAGCGGGCTTCCGGTGGGTTCCATCGCGGAGAAGATGACCGCCGAGTTTAAGCAGCGCTGGTTTGGGACCCATTTCTTCAATCCGCCACGCTATATGCGGCTGTTGGAGATCATCCGCACTCCGGAGGCAGACGCACAGGCCGTGGCTGCCATCGCCGATTTTGCCGACCGGCGCATGGGTAAAGCCATTGTGTACGCGCGAGACACGCCTAACTTTATCGCAAACCGCATTGGCGTCTTTGCCATGCTTACGGCGATTGAACTGATGCAGCAGCTCGATCTTACGATTGAAGAGGTGGATGCCCTTACCGGCTCCAGTATTGGGTGGCCGCGCACCGGAACGTTTCGGCTGGCTGACATGGTTGGAATTGATGTGCTGGGGCATGTGGCGCGTAATTTTTCCCGCATGAAGACCGAAGATGCCGCTGCGGTCACGCTGCCCGCGTTTCTGGAAACCATGCTGGAGCGCAAATGGCTGGGCGATAAAACAGGGCAGGGCTTCTACAGGAAAGCCCCTGCTTCGCCGGATCCGAAGAACAATCGCCTCGTGCTCGACTGGAAGACTTTGGAATACCACCCGGCACAGAGGCCGAAGTTTCCCGCGCTGGAGATGGCGAAAAATGCTGAGACGCTGCCGGAGCGCCTGCACCTGCTGATCGGCTCTGGTCCGGGCAAGGACAAGGCCAGCACCTTCCAGTGGACCCTTCTGACGCGCGTCTGGAACTACGCTGCCGATTGCTGGCCGGAAATTGCCGACGATCTCGCTTCGATAGACCGCGCTATGCGCGCCGGATTTAACTGGGAGCTTGGACCATTTGAAATGTGGGATGCAATCGGGGTGGCGGCATCCTGCGAAAAGCTCAAGGCACGCAGCGAGCATGTAAGCCCGCAGGTTGAGACGCTGCTAGCCTCCGGAAGAGCGGCCTGGTATAGCGATGGTCCACAGGGGAGAACGGAGTTTGACCTTTCGATGCACGATTATAAACCGGTTCCGCTGCCTGAAGGCATTGCAAATGTAGTATCGTTCAAGCGTGCGAATGGAGTGGTGCGAAAAAATGCCGGCGCATCGCTGGTGGATATCGGCGAAGGCATCGGCTGTATCGAATTGCATTCGAAGAAAAATGCGATTGGCGACGACATTGTTTCTCTGATCACGCAGACGCTTCATCCCGACAGCGAGCACGTGCGCAATTTTCGTGGCTTTGTCATCAGCGGCGACGCCTCCGATTTTTCCGTGGGAGCAAACCTGATGCAACTGCTGCTGGCCATGCAGGAAGGTGAATGGGACGAGGTGGACCTCGCCGTGCGCGCCTTTCAGCGCATGACTGCGGCGGTCAAGTTCTGTCCGCGGCCTGTGGTCGTGGCGCCCTTTAGTCTTTGCCTTGGTGGTGGTGTGGAGATTTCACTGCACGGGGCGGCGCGACATCCCCACGCTGAGCTTTACATGGGTCTGGTAGAGACTGGAGTCGGCCTGATTCCGGCAGGCGGAGGCACAAAGGAAATGGTGCTCCATGCAGTGGACGCGACGGTGGGAGGCTCAGGCATCCATCCGGCCGATGATCCGCGCCGGTTTGCCTTCACCGGAGAGTTTCAGGAAGCACTGAAGCAGCGCTTTGAGACGATTGCCATGGCGAAGGTCTCGACCTCGGCTGCCGAGGCGCGCAAACTTGACCTACTGCTGCCTTCTGACAAAATCACCACGAACCGCGAGCGGCTGCTGCTTGAAGCGCGCGAGACGGCGGTATATTTGGCAGAGTCAAACTATGCACCGCCAGCAGCGCGCACGCAGATTCCTGTTGCTGGCGACCAGGTTGGCGCGACGTTGAAACTGGGAGTTCACCTGATGCGACAGGCCGAATACATCAGCGACTATGACGCAAAGATTGCGCACCATCTGATACGTATCATGTGCGGAGGAGGCGTGACGCCAGGAAGCCTGGCCAGCGAGCAATATCTGTTAGACCTGGAGCGTGAGGCATTTCTTTCGCTTTGCGGTGAGCGAAAGACGCAGGAGCGCATCGCCTACACACTAAAGACGGGAAAGCCGCTGCGGAATTAGAGATGAAAGTCCAGTTCGATCGCCGGATGGTCCATCCTTTCCGAAGGAAAGGGTGGACTACTACAAGTATAGGTTCCATTAAATGTGCCACATTACTGCTTTTTCTGTTGTGTGCGCTATGCGCCCGTGCGCAGGAACAAGCCACCACAGGCCAACTGCAAACCCAGCATGGCACGCGCAGCTATCGCATACGGTTCTTACCACTCGCGTCCTTTTCCTCGCTGCCGCAAAACATTGTTGCTCAACTGAATGCACTCCACTGCGTGGTTCCGCAGACATTTGAGGCGCAACATCCGGAGAATGTGATTCAGGGATCCTTTGAGAAAAAGGGAAGTAAGGATTGGGTGATTCTCTGCGCGCATGAGGGAAAGATAGACCTGCTGGTGTTCTTTGAGAGTACAGGGAAGCCCTACACGCTGGCGACGCATGGCCTGATGGAGCGCATAGGCGCGGAAACGCCATCGAGTGAAATGGGTTCTGCATGGGGAATTTCCACCATTCCGCCCGAGGGGCTGCAGCATACTCCAGGTGTACGCAAGCATGGCCCGTTTGACCACGATGGTATTGAAGATGATTTTGTGGAGCGGTCTTCTGTCATCCACTATTACAGAGCCGGAAACTGGCTTACGCTGGAAGGCAATAACTGAGGTGCAGCATGAGAGATGCGGTAGTTGTAAGCGCTGTTCGCACGGCCGTGGGCAAGGCGCCGAAAGGAAGGCTGGCCTTTACCCGCCCCGATGACCTAGCTGCATTCGCCATCAAAGGGGCGCTGGAAAGGGCCCCCGCACTCGATCCTAAAGAAGTAGAGGATGTCGTCCTGGGATGCGCCATGCCCGAAGGCGAGCAGGGAATGAATGTTGCCCGGATAGCCAGTCTGCGCGCCGGGCTGCCAGTTGAGGTTTCGGCCATGACCATCAACCGCTTCTGCTCTTCCGGGCTACAGGCCATTGCCATTGCTGCTGAACGCATCCGTTCAGGCTCGGCTGAGGTGATGATTGCCGGAGGGACGGAATCCATGAGCATGGTGCCAATGGGCGGGAACAAAATGAGCGCGAACCCCTGGCTCATTGAACATTATGCTGACAGCTATCTCTCCATGGGCTTGACCGCCGAGCGGGTGGCCGCAAAATATGGCATCACGCGCGAACAGGCCGACACATTTTCGCTGAGCAGCCACCAGAAAGCGCTTGCGGCAATTCAAGCTGGCAGGTTTGCAGACGAAATTGTGCCTGTGACGGTTATATATTCTGCTCCAGGAGAAAATCCGGCAAAACCAGAAGTAAAAAACATCGACTTCAAGACAGACGAAGGCCCGCGTGCAGACACATCGCTCGAAGCACTGGCAAAACTTAAGCCCGTATTCCACGCAAAAGGCACAGTAACAGCAGGGAACTCGTCCCAGACATCAGACGGGGCTGCCGCAGCGGTCGTCATGTCCGCTGAACGTGCACAGGCCTTAGGACTAAAGCCGCTTGCGCGCTTCGTCGGTTTTGCTACTGCGGGATGTCTTCCTGAAGAGATGGGACTCGGTCCGGTCTTCGCGATCCCTAAAGCCCTCAAGCTCGCGGGACTCACACTGGACCAGATAGATTTAATTGAACTGAATGAGGCCTTTGCCGCGCAATCGCTGGCTGTCATCCAGCAGGCAGGGCTTGATCCGGCAAAGGTCAACGTCAATGGCGGAGCCATTGCTTTAGGCCATCCGCTGGGCTGCACCGGTGCGAAGCTGACAGCGACCCTTCTGCATGAAATGAAGCGGCGTAATCTGCGCTATGGACTGGTGACGATGTGCGTCGGCGGGGGAATGGGTGCGGCTGGAGTGTTTGAGAACTGCGTTTAAGTGAATTGCACAAATGCTTAAATTCCGCTTAATACAGGATCCACGAATGACACAGAAGGGCCTATCTTCACTTGAAGAGAAAAATTGCGAAGGATTACACCGGAACAAAGACAAACCATTCGAAAGGAATATGGAGAATGGCAAAAGAAAGTTCGCGTGTTACCAACAGTCCTCTTACTCCTTATTGCGGGTCTATGCGCGTACATTATCAGCTACGAGTCAGACCACAAGGGTCTGCACTGGAAAATTGTAGTTGTTTTCAGCTTTGCGGTCGGTTTCTATGCATTGGAAGCCGGTTTTAAGAGAGAGGGCCATTGGGAATGGCTACAAAAGCGGATATGAAGACGGTTTTATGAAGGCGTGAATAAGGCATTAGGAACAGACGACGGAGCAGATAAGCTCATCCATGAAATTGTGATGGATAACGAAATTACTAAATTCATAAAAAATCCCAACAACTAATTACTGCACCTATTTTGTGATGTGACACAAAGTGTGTCACATTATTGGTATGGCTGTCATTGAATCTATGACAATGCGCGAGCTTCGAAACACGCGGAAGCTCGAAGCAAAACTGCAAGCTGGAAAAATCATTGAGTTGCGCAAACGGAACCGCCCCTTTGCCCGCATCATGCCCCTTGCCGAACACGCCGCGTTATGGGACTAGCACGCTCGATACTCTTCACGTGGCCTGTGCACTCGAACTAGGGGCTGAGCGCTTTCTCACCTTCGACGACCGCCAGAAAAAGATCGCCCGGGCCGTTGGGCTGAAGACTTCCTGAGCCTCCGCGCAAATTTTCATCAAACAGGCGTAAGATGCTTCGTTGAGCAAAACAGGAGCATCTCTGCACATGGCCACTGCTACCACCCCCGCATCCACTTCTGTTCAGGCCCCATCCGGCGGCAGCTTTCTTCTTGAAGAACGTCAGCCGGCGGAAATCTTCACGCCGGAAAACTTCTCAGACGAGCAGCGCCAGATTGCCGAAACCACCGCGCAGTTTGCTGTGAATGAAGTTCTTCCTGCCGCTGAAGACATTGAAGCCAAGCACTTTGATGTAACGCGCGGATTGCTGAAAAAAGCAGGCGACCTGGGCCTGATGGCAGTAGACATTCCAGAGGCCTACGGCGGTCTGGCTATGGACAAGGTGACATCGGCCATCATTGCGGACCGAATGTCGGTGCTTGCCAGTTTTACCGTGGCCTTCAGCGCTCATGTTGGCATCGGCACACTGCCCATCGTCTGGTATGGCACTGAGGCGCAGAAGGACAGGTATCTGCCAAAACTTGCGACAGGCGAATGGATCGCAGCCTACGCGCTCTCTGAAGCCTCGTCTGGTTCGGATGCGATGAACATTCGCGCACGTGCAGTGCTTTCTGAAGATGGGAAGCACTACATCCTGAACGGTGAAAAAATGTGGATTACGAACGCAGGCTTCGCCGACCTGTTCACCGTTTTTGCGAAGATCATGGATCCGAATGACTCCGATCCGAAGAACGCTAAGTTTTCGGCCTTCCTGATTGAGCGCAATACTCACGGTCTGACGGTCGGGGCGGAAGAGCACAAGCTTGGCATTCGCGGCTCGTCTACCTGCCCATTAATTTTGTCTGACTGCAAGGTCCCGGTCGAGAACTTGCTGGGCGAGGCAGGGAAGGGCCATCACATCGCCTTCAACATTCTGAATATTGGCCGGTTCAAGCTGGGCGCGGCATGTGTAGGCGGCGCGCGCACGTCGTTGGCCAACGGAATCAAGTATGCGAAAGAGCGCAAGGCCTTCGGCAAATCCATTTCCGACTTCGGCCTTATTCAGCAGAAGATCGCCGACAGCACGGCCCGCATCTTTGTAGGCGAAAGCATGGCTTACCGCACCGTTGGCATGATTGATGCAGCGCTCGCCGCCATCCCCGAAAACCAGGCGCACAACGCGCGCGAAATCCAGAAGCGCATCGAGGAGTACGCTGTGGAGTGCTCCATCCTGAAGGTCTGGGGTTCTGAGATGCTCGATGCGGTCGTGGACCACGTCGTCCAAATCTACGCGGGCTATGGTTATGTTGAAGAGTATCCAGCAGAGCGCGCGTATCGCGACTCGCGCATCAATCGCATCTTTGAAGGCACAAACGAGATCAATCGTCTCATTATCACAGGGTTCCTGCTCAAGCGCGCCATGACAGGACAGCTTCCTCTGCTTCCGGCCATTCAGCAGATCATGAATGAAGTAATGTCACCGTCTGCTCCGAATTTTGATGAGGCTGCGGATGACGCACTTGCGCGCGAGGCGGGAATACTTGCGAGTGCCAGGAAGGTTGCGCTGTTCACCGCAGGAGCGGCAAGCCAGAAATATATGAATGCGCTTGCGGACCAGCAGGAGGTCATGGCCGATCTCGCAGACATTATTATGGAAGTCTACGCTTTGGAGTCGGCGATTCTGCGCGCCCGCAAGTCTCGGACGCAGTTCCACGCTTTGGCAACCCAATATTATGCGGCGCACGCCATGGATGTCATGGAAGCGGCTGCCCGCCGGGTGATTGCTGCCGTGGCCGAGGGCGACATGCTTCGGACGCAGCTCGCTATCCTTCGCCGCCTGCTGAAGCATGAACCGGCCAATGTGGTCGAGGCGGGCCGCTCGCTGGCCCGGCTGGCAATAGAAGCAGGCAGGTACCCGGAATAAATTCTTTTTTCGCGAAGCAACTTATTTCGACGTAGCGCGTTCTAACAGGGCGGCATAGAGTTCTGCTTGACTTGCTCTAACCGTGCCAGCACGAAACGAATTTCTGTATCTATGCACCATACAGTCGGCGTACATACTCTCACACCAATCCGATCTCTACACTGTTCATAAGGATGGCCATGTTCGATACGCACTCAAGTCCCCGCATTGTCTCGCGTCTGGCGGCAGTAGTTGCCGGACTGTTCCTCTTCATTGCCGTCGCAGGCTTCGCTCAGAGCCAGCCTGAGGCGGTCGTGGTACAGAACCGCATCACGCAGCCCATCAATCCCGATGTGCGTGTCACCCTGCAGCACAACGTGCATCCGCTGGCGCAGGCGCGGTTTGACCAGGGAGCGGCTTCGGCAGCCATGTCCACCGGGCGCATTATGCTGATTCTGAAGCACAGCCCGGCACAGGACATCGCGCTGAAACAGTTCCTGAGCGATGTACAGAACCCCGCATCACCGAATTACCGCAAGTGGCTCACCCCGGCGGAATATGGGCAGCGCTTCGGCGTCAGCGACACGGACCTGAATACGGTCACCGCCTGGCTGCAATCGCAGGGATTCACCATCGAGAAGGTTCCCCAGGCGCGCAACGTGGTCATCTTTTCCGGAAACGTGGCGCAGGTCAACGAGGCCTTCCACACCTCAATCCATAAATATGCAATCAACGGCGAGACCCATTTTGCCAACGCCACCGATCCGCAGATTCCAGCGGCACTGGCGCCAGTGGTTGCGGGTATCGGGCCATTGAATGATTTTCGTCCAAAGCCGACGCTGGTGAAGGGACCGAAAGGGCATTTCGATCCGGAAAGCAAGACGATCAAGCCCGATCTGACGCTTTCCAATAGCTCAGGCACCCAGTTTTTTCTGTATGTAAACCCCGCCGATGCTGCCACAATCTATGACACCCCGAATCCGACACTAAATCCTAATTACAGCGGAACAAAGTACGACGGTACTGGGGTGACCATTGGAATTGCAGGCGATTCCAATATCGTCATGCAGGACATCATCAATTACCGCACCGCATTTCTCGGAGAGTCCTCATCCAGCGTAAATACGCCTAAGGTAATCGTGGACGGCAACGATCCCGGCATTATTTCGGGCAGTGCGGTCGAGGCATTGCTGGACAACGAAGTCGCTGGAGGAATTGCTCCAGGCGCAGAGATTAATTTTTATACTGCCGCTGACAATGATTTTCAGAATGGGCTTTTTCTGGCAATCTACCGCGCCCTCGATGACAACAAGATCGATATCCTGAACGTCAGTTTTGGTGCGTGCGAAGCAAACGAGGGAGTGGGTGGGAATGCTCAGATTTTGTCCGCATGGCAACAAGCGGCTGCGCAAGGTATTAGCGTGACCGTCTCCACTGGAGACAGCGGCTCGGCTGGTTGCGACAATCAGAATACTGAAACACAGGCGCAAAACGGCCTCGCGGTCAATGGGCTCGCTTCTACCCCTTACAACATTGCGGTAGGTGGGACGGATTTCGACGTTCTTTCAAGCGGACTGCCAAACACAAGCTTTCTCAACCCATCCAGCCCTTATGTAGATACAAATACAGCCGGTGCGGCCCCTTACTATCGCACGGCAAAAAATTATATTCCGGAAAATCCCTGGAATGACTCGGCAAATCTGAACGCTGCGCTTACTCCCAACAGCAGCGGGTATTCATCGAATACACCCCTGCAATTTACGAGCAATGGCAAGACCGTAACGACAATTGCGGCTGCCGGTGGTGGTCTCAGCAGCGCGGGTTATTGCAATGGGAACGTCGTTCTGAACAGCAACGGCAGTTACTCCTGCTCTGGAGCGATTGGTCCCTATCCCCAGCCGTCGTTTCAGACTGGCGTAACAGATCCTCTCAGCACCAGTGCACGAGCTCTGCCAGACGTCTCGTTCCTGGCCAGTGACGGTCTCTTTGGCGCTACCTGGGTCATTTGCTCGGACAATGTTTCGAACGGCGATTCTTCCAGCACCTATACTGATTGCCAGACCACGAATGGGCAAATTACCTCAAACACTTCATTTGGCGGTAGCGGTGGAACTTCAGCCGCGGCTCCGGCTTTTGCCGGAATGTTGGCGCTGGTCCTTCAGGAGGAGAGAGCGCGCACTGGAAATTTAACTCTCCGGCTCGGGCAGGCAGATTACGTTCTCTACAATTTGGAAGCCAACGGATACGCGTCGGTATTTAACGACGTGACCGCGGGAAACAATTCTGTTTATTGCACTGGTGGCTCAAAGGCGAATTGCGGCAGCAACAACTTCCTGACCGGCTATGACGCGGGCGCAGGCTACGATGCCGCCAGCGGTCTGGGCAGTGTGGATGTAGCCAAACTCATCTCGAATTGGAGCAAGGCCAGTTTTGCTTCCACCTCAACCACGCTGACGATAACAGGGTTCACGAACGGCAACTCTGTGCCGCACGGAACCAAACTCACCTTTACGGCGACCGTCACCAGCTCAGGGGGTTCTACTCCAACAGGCGAGGTGAGCATCGTCAACGACAGCGGCGTACAGAACAACGGCTCCCTCGGCGATCTGACACTTTCCGGTGGCTCGGCCACCGCCAGCAATGCCGACCTTCCGGGAGGTCCCCTTCCGGGAGGTAAGTATAACGTCTATGCCTACTATGGTGGAGACGTAAAAAACGCTGCGAGCCAGTCTACAGGGTTCCAGGTAAACATCACTCCTGAAGACAGTCAGACCACCATTGGAGGCTATATCTACGATCCCATTCAGGGTACAGCTTCTATTGCGTGCGATGACTCCAGTGGCACAGCCTGCAGCGGAAAGAGCGTGCCATATGGTTACGTGACAGCGATTGATGCTCAACCGAAAGGGTTAAGCGGATCAACCACTCCAGCCACTGGAAATATCACGTTCACTGATTCTGCAGGCCCGCTGAATTACAACGGTTCTACAGGGACCAGCATCAGCGTCCCAATCGCCAGCAATGGACTGGCCAGCTACAACAACTATTACATTCAGAACCAGTCGCTTTCTGTCGGCTCGCATAGCCTGACGGCTGCTTTTGGCGGCGATGCAAGCTATAACCGCAGCACGAGCTCTGCTCTTTCCATCACTGTGACAAAGGGAGCGACGAATACAGTCGCGCAGGCCACTCAGAAATCCGGCTCGACCACAGTCACCCTGGAAGCACAGGTAAATACTGACAGTGTTGGTGTTGCGCCCACTGGCACGGTTACCTTTATGCAGGGCAACAAGACCCTGGGTACCGTCAGCACCGCAGCCGCCACAGGCTTCGTTTCCAATGGAAACGGGAAGGGAAGCACCGTAGCAGCTCTCTACCAACTGCAGATTAATGCCAGCCAGCTCAGCAGCGCTGTCACGCCGGAGCAAAGGCCGTTTCCATGGGGAGTCTCCGGCGGCGCCATTGCCGCAGCCTGCATTTTCTTCATCTCAATTCCGGCCCGCAGGCGCAGTTGGCGCTCCTTGCTCTGCCTGATGCTCTTCGCTTTCCTCATTTCCGGGGTGGTGGCGTGCGGAAGCAGCAGCAATAACAATGGAAATAACGGCGGCTCGGGAACGATCACTGCCAACTATAGCGGCGACTCAAATTACAGCAGCTCAGTCTCGACCGCAGTTTCCGTAACCGTGTCGCAATAGTAAATAGATTGGACGAGCCACTCATAAAACAGGGGCCGCATTCGCACAGGGATGCGGCCCTTTTTCCTGTGTGCGGGTATTCGATTCTTGCCCACCATCCCGGTATCATGATGAAATGGGCGTAGCCACGTTGGAGAAGAAGCCCGTCGTTACTCGCCGCCAGTTTCTGGGCCTTTCCGCCGCAACCATGGCTGGATTTGGTCTCTATGCCGGCGAGATTGCACGGCATGAAATTGACGTCGTCCGGCGGCGGGTCGTCCTTTCTGGATTACCCGAAGTCTTCAACGGCTTTCAGATCGTCCAGATTTCCGACATTCATCTGATGGAATTTACCGAGCCGTCCTTCCTCAAGCTTGTTCTGCACGAGGTAAACGCGCTTAAACCTGACATGGTAGTCCTGACAGGTGATTTTGTTAGCTATGGACCCATTGCGCGGCAACGCTCCATCCCATGGGCCTACAAATGCGGCGAACTGCTGACGCGCATCAAGTGTCCGGCGCGGTATGCGATCCTGGGAAACCACGACTGCGTGGTAGACCAGGGCGCGGCGACGGATGCACTGACTTCACACGGCATACCAGTACTTGCCAATGCGTCTCTTCCCATTGAGCAGGAAGGCAAGCGCTTCTGGCTGGCGGGTGTGACCGACGCACTTGAGGGCACGCCCCGGCCTGATTTCGCAAATGCCTTCCCCAGGACAGCGCAGGCCGACGGCGAACCCGTAATCCTGCTGGCGCATGAACCGGATGTCGCTCCTGAGGCGGCAAAGCACGGCTACCAGCTCATGCTGTCCGGGCACACGCATGGGGGCCAGGTCCGCATTCCTTTTGTTCCGCCAGTCTACCTGCCGCCGCTGGGAAAGCAATACCTGGCAGGGCAATTTCAGGTCGGGCCTATGCAGCTCTATGTTAATCGCGGAATCGGGAGCGTAGGCGTGCCTTTCCGCCTGAACTGCCCGCCGGAAATCACCGTGCTCACCCTCGCCTCCAGCTGAGGACCTTCCGTACTGATTTATAATTAGATATTCACGCCCACATCCAGAAGGCCATAACCATTCATGATTCGTTTTCTTCAGAAAGACAGCCGCATCGTCAAATGGATTTTCATTGTCATCATCGCCGTTGCCTGCATCACGATGGTGATTACACTTGTCCCAGGCATTTTCAGTGACACCAGCACCGGATCTGACACGTACGCCACCATTCGCGGAGGCGGCATCTGGGGCCGCTTCTTCGGTTCCGGGGACCAGGTCCCCATGCAGGACGTGCAGGCGATCGCGCAGCGCATGATGCAGCGCCAGCAGCTTCCTGACTTTGTGCTGCCCTACATGATGCAGCGCGTAGGACAGGGACTGATCCAGCAGCACATTGAACTCGAAGAGGCCCATCGCCTCGGCATTCAGGTCAGCGATGAGGACCTGCGCAATTTTCTCCATACCGGAATGTGGGGACAGGTACTCTTCCCCAACGGCCAATACATTGGCGACGAGCGCTATGCCAGCCTGGTTTCTGAAAACTTCGGCATATCGCGAGAGAAATTTGAGAGCGAAATCAAGAAAGAGCTCCTTGAGCAACGGCTGCGCTCGTTTGTTACATCCGGCATTACAGTTTCAGACCAGCAGGTACGCGAGGCCTACACGCAGCAGGGAACGAAAATCAAGTTCCAATACGCTGTGCTGAGCTCCGACGACCTGCGCAAACAGATCAATCCTACAGACACTGAGCTGCAAACCTTCTTCAAGCAGAATGCCGCGCGCTATGCAAAAGCGGTTCCGGAAAAGCGCAAGATCGAGTACATCGCATTCACAACAGCCAATCTGCCTGGCGGCGCTCCGCAGGTGACCGATGCCCAGGTGCAGCAGTACTACAACCAGCACCAGAGCGACTACCATGTGGATGATCAGGTGAAAGTACGGCACATCCTCATCAAGGTTGACCCCAATGCGGATGCCAGGGCAGATGCCGCCGCAAAGCAGAAGGCCGAAGACATCCTGAAGCAACTGCACAGCGGGGGGAACTTTGCTGAACTGGCAAAGAAATACTCGGACGACCCAGGAAGTAAGGACCAGGGCGGGGAACTCGGGTTCATCAAGCACGGCGTGACTGTACCGGAGTTCGACAAGGCCGCATTCTCTTTGCAGCCTGGTCAGACTTCCGATCTGGTTCGCACCAAGTATGGCTATCACATCATCCAGGCAGAAGAAAAACAGGCCGCCCACACGCGTCCGCTCGACGAAGTGAAGCCAGAGATTCTGGCCCTGCTGACTCGTCAGAAGGAAGCGCAGGCCGGACAGGCATTCGCCAATCAGCTTGCGGCTGAGGCGCAGAAAAATGGCCTGGAGAAAACCGCACAGGCGCATCATCTTCAGGTAGTCACCACCGATTATCTTGAGCAGAGTGCTGTGATTCCGGGTCTTGCTGACGGCTCACAGTTGCTGACCAGCGCATTTTCCGCAAGGCCGGCCGCCGCTCCTCTGGTGGCCTCTACCGGCGATGGATATGCAGTTTTCCAGGTGAAGGACGTTCAGGCTGCACACGCACCAACATTTGACGAATACAAATCGCACATTCTCGACGACTACCGTGACGAGCAGCTCCCGCAGTTGCTGGCGCGCAAAACCAATGAGCTTGCAGACAAGGTACATGCCGAAAATGACCTCGAGAAGGCCGCTAAGGAAGTAGGCGCAACCGTGAAAACCAGTGATCTGGTCGGACGCGATGCGCAGGTCCCTGATGTGGGGCAGCTGGCGTCCGTAGCGCCTTCGCTCTTTGACCTCAATCCGGGTCAGATCAGCAAGGTCATCAACACAGGGCGCACCGGCGTAGTCGCCAAGCTGCTCGACAAGCAGCTTCCCACGCCCGAGGACGTGCAGAAGAACTTCGAGACAACGCGCGATGCGCTGTTGAGCCAGCAACGGGACCAGATGTATGAGGTCTTCCTCTCCAGCCTGATGGAGAAGTACCAGAAGGAAGGCCGCATCCGCATCAACCGGCGCGCGCAACAACAGTCGTAAAACACGAATAAAAGCAACTAAGGCCCGTGAATGAGAATCTCTCGAATCGCGGGCCTTTTTCTTCTTTAAAGGAAAATTTATGTCTTTTGAGCGTGCTTCCGGACTCTTGCTGCACATTACATCTCTGCCTTCCTACGGCGGTATTGGCGATTTAGGGCCAGCCGCATATGAATTCGCTGATTTTCTCGCAGCCGCTAAACAGCGCCTCTGGCAGGTACTGCCGCTTGGCCCTACAGGATATGGCAATTCTCCCTACGCCGCCCTTTCTGCCTTCGCCGGAAACCCGCTGCTGATCAGCCTGGAAAAGCTCTCCGACTGGGGATGGATAGATGGCGCCCGCATCTCGGATCTTCCTGGAAGATCAGGAAACGTCCGCTTCCACGAAGTAGCAGAGAAAAAGCCTCCGCTTTTGCAGGAAGCCGCCAGGAATTTTCTGTACAACCACAACGCCCCTGAACTTCAGGAGCAGTGGTCGCGGTTTGAAGGATATTGTGGCGTCAACAACTCCTGGCTACCCGACTACGCGCGCTTTACGGTGCTGCGCCGCAAGTTTGATTTTGCCAGTTGGAATACGTGGCCGCAGGAATTCGCGCGCCGCGAAGCAGCAGCACTGGAGCGCTTCGACCATGAGCATGCAGAGCAACAGGCCATCGAACGCATCATCCAGTTTGCGTTCGATGAGCAATGGGCCGGACTGCGCCAATACTGCGCGGAACGCGACATCCGCTTTATTGGCGATGTCGCCATCTTTGTAAGCTATGACAGCGCCGATGTATGGACACACCCCGACATTTTCGAATTGAAGGAGGACCTGTCTCCCTCCCGCGTAGCCGGAGTACCGCCGGATTACTTCAGCAAAACCGGCCAGCGATGGGGCAATCCGCTCTACCGGTGGGACGTCCTGGAACAGCGCGGCTTCGACTGGTGGGTAGACCGGATCCGGCGCGCCCATGCTCTTTACGATTTCATTCGTCTGGACCACTTCCGCGGCTTCGAGGCTTACTGGTCCATTCCCGCGGAAGAAGAGACCGCTGTGAATGGCGAGTGGGTGAAGGCACCCGGCGCCGCTTTGTTTTCAAAGTTGAAAGAAGCGCTGGGCGAGCTGCCGTTCATTGCTGAAGACTTGGGCGTCATCACTCCTGAAGTGGAATCACTGCGGAACCAGTTCAATTTTCCGGGAATGCGGGTCCTGCAATTCGGCTTTTCCAATCGCGGAGCGCACAATTACCTGCCGCATCGTTTCCTGAATAACACTGTCGTCTATACCGGGACGCACGACAACGACACCACCCGCGGCTGGTGGGAAAATGGCGCAACGGACGCGGAGCAGGGCGCTGTAAAGACCTACGCAGGAGACGTCTCCGACGGAGTCGTCTGGCCTCTGATCCGGGCCGCAGCCACTTCCGTGGCAGACATTTGCCTCTTTCCTGTGCAGGACATCCTTGAACTCGGCTCCGAAGCCCGCATGAACACGCCCTCGCAATCGCAGGACAACTGGGGCTGGCGCTGCCCTGAAGGCGCGCTCACTCCGGAATTGGCGCAAAAGCTGGCCGACCTGACCGAAGTGACAGATCGAGACGGTGCCTCCGACGGATAACCGGTGGAAATCATCAAGGTGTGGTGCCCGGAGGGGGACTTGAACCCCCACAACCCTCGCGGGTCTGCGGATTTTAAGTCCGCTGCGTCTGCCGATTTCGCCATCCGGGCAAAGAAGTAGCGGAGTCGCTGCAATCATCCTAAATGGAAATGAAGAGAAGGTACATCCTGCTGAAACGTAGACGCTCAGCGCCAACTGACGGCGAGCTGCCAGCGCAGGCTGCGTTCTGATGTCTTGCACAGCACGCGCTCATATTCCTCCAGCTCGCTGACGACAGGCACCGTTTCAGATCCCAGGGAAAGAGGATTGCATCTTAGAAAAGCAAGCAGGGTTCGAATGGTTTCCAATCCGTCTTCTGGAGAAAACCACTGCGGCGGAGGCAGCGTTTTGACCCACTCCGGATCGCCTGCGCCTTCTTCCAGCAAAAGCGCCATGGAATTTTCGTCGGCAGAAAAGAAATCGAGCAGCGGCTTGACGCCCAGGCGGGAGGCGAGCTTTTCCAGAGCATCTTCGTTGCGCGCCAGGGCGCGGCCGTTTACAAAGATGTCAAAACCTGGGTCTTCACCTTCCACGACGATGTACATGGATGCGCTCATGACCGCCTCAGTTTACCCTACCTTAGACGTCCGTCGGCGCTGCTGGATAGCAGGAGTCACCTTCATGGTAACGAACCGTGCCCCCATTTCGATGAACCGTGACCTACCTTCGTCCATCAGGTAGAACCGTGCACCTCCCGCGCAGATCTGACCCTCGCGCGGAATCAGCAAACCGCTGGCGCAGTAGGCAGCTTGACACTTGGCCTTGGGCCAGCAATCCTAAGAGATTCCTGATATTTATTCTTATCGCCCAGGAGCGCTCTCATTTTGAAGGTTCGGGTCTTTTATCACGACAAATGCTTTGACGGGGTTTGTTCAGCATCACTTTTTGCGCGATTTCACAGGGAGTGCATCACTCCGGCCGCAAGCTATGAGTATCACGGACTGGTCCACCGTGCTGGCGCCTTGTTTAACGAAGCCGATTTCATCGGCGATGAGAACGCCATTGTGGATTTCAAATACTCCGCCTCACCCAAAATTACCTGGTGGTTTGATCACCACCTCAGCGCTTTCCTGACTCAGGACGATCACCAGGATTATCTGAAAGGCATGGCCGATGGGCGGTACGGCGATCGTCGTTTCTATGACCCGGACTATACCTCGTGCACCAGCTTCCTGGCGCATATCGCCCAGACCCGTTTTGGCTTCAACGCTGCTCCAGTGGCCGAGTTGGTGAAATGGGCAGACATTGTGGACGGGGCACTCTACGAAAGCCCAAAGTCTGCCGTCGAGATGGCTGAACCGGCCATGAAGCTGACTCTGGTTATCGAATCTACGCAGGACCCGGCCTTCACGCCGCGTTTGATCCCTTTCATGACCGAGATGCCTCTGGCCGAAGTTCTTGAACAGCCATTTGTGGCAGAGCTTCTGCCTCCGCTCATGGAGCGCCACCAGCAGGCACTCAAGCTCATTGGTGAGCGTGCCGAGTATAAAGACGGCACTATCTACTTTGACATTACTGACCATCAGCTTGAGGGATACAACAAATTCATCCCGTATTACCTTTTCCCGCAGGCGACCTATTCCATCGGTCTTTCCAAGTCGTCTTTCCGCACAAAAGTTGCGGTAGGGTCGAATCCCTGGACGAAAACCAAGCCTGAAGACATGGTAAATCTCGCCACCATCTGTGAACGCTATGGTGGCGGCGGACATGCGCGCGTGGGAGCGATCAGCTTTCCGCCGGACAAGAGCGATGCCGCGCGCAAGGCTGCGGCGGAGATTGTGTCCGAGCTGCGGGCGCGTGAAGCAGGGAAGTAACCATACAGAGTGTTTATTGGCTGCTGATTTGTAGTACATATTCTGACTCGGTTTGCTGGATACAAAGCCTATGAAAATACTGCATCTGCTTTTGCTTGCCGGGTACGTTTACGCCAGTGCTTTCGGACAGAGTAACTGGGCCATCGGTCCTTTTAGCCGTCCTTCTGTTGGCAATCCGGTCATCACTCCTGATCCTGCGTCAGTCTTTCAGGATCCCATCCGGCACGCGCCCGTGCATTGGGAGGCACTGCACACCTTCAATCCGGCGGCCATTGTGCGTGACGGAAAGATATATGTGCTGTACCGGGCAGAGGACGACTCAGGCGAAATGCAGATTGGCATGCATACCTCTCGCCTGGGACTGGCATCCAGCAGCGACGGTATCCACTTTACACGGCTTCCAGCACCAGTTTTCTATCCTGCCGAAGATAATCAGCGAGAACGGGAGTGGCCTGGAGGCGTGGAAGATCCGCGCATCGTTGAGTCAGACGATGGCACCTATGTCCTGACCTATACGCAGTGGAACCGCAAGACATACTCCGTGGGAATTGCTACTTCCCATGACCTTCTCCACTGGACAAAGTACGGGCCAGCCTTTCAGGACTCAGCAGGAGGCAAATACGCCGACCTCAAATATAAATCTGCCGGTATTGTCACAAAAATTCAGAACGGGCGGCTGATTGCCGCTCGCATCCATGGCAAGTACTGGATGTACTGGGGCGAAGGAACCATTCACCTTGCCACTTCACCGGACCTGGTCCACTGGTCTCCAGTGGAAGATAAGCAGGGCAATCCTGTTGAACTCCTGCATTCGCGGCCCGCGCATTTTGACAGCAGCTTTCCTGAGACTGGTTCTCCGCCTGTGCTCACCCAGGCTGGAATTGTTGTTCTCTACAACGGCAAAAATGCTTCCGAAGGCGGCGACCCGGCCCTTGGCCCAAACGCCTATGCTGCGGGTGAGGCACTCTTTGATGCAAAGGACCCCTCGCATCTGCTTGCCCAGGCCGAATCTCCAGTCCTGAAGCCAGAGCTTCCCTATGAGAAGACAGGCCAGTATGCTGCCGGAACCACCTTTGCAGAAGGTCTGGTGCTCTTTCACGGAAAATGGTTCTTATATTACGGCTGTGCAGACTCGCTCGTTTCGGTCGCCACAGCTCCGTATCAGTGACCTGCCAGCACTCCTGACTGTGTAAGGGGCTGGCAGAGCACACTTGGTTCGGATGGACAGCCGGGGTTTACAGGACAAGGCTTACAAACTGGTGCTTGATTTCCTGAAGGAGCACCTAAAAGTAAAAGGCATCCTTATCTCCGTACACAATGACACGGTGACCCTTGGCGCGCTGCGGGCAGTCCGCGCTCTCAAGCAGGAATCGCTCCCGCGTCCCTTTCGCACGCAAAAGCGCCAGCTTCACGCTCTGCGTTCAGAAATAAGTTGAGAAATCAGAGGTCGAGTTTCACCTTTTTCTGAGGGCGCATGAGAAATCAGATACTCGATTCATCGTCTCCCGGCGGCTTTTTTCCCGCTTTCCTGTAGATGCTCTGGCAACGCCCAGGCAAAAAGCACGCCACCGCTACTGGTGATTACATACTGTCGTCCATCCAGTTCATAAGAAATCGGCGAGCTGTACATTGGCGCACCCGCTCCGGCGTGCCACAATGTCTTGCCGGTCCGCGTGTCCAGCGCCAGCACATTGCCATGGGCATCGCCCGTAAACGTCAGCCCGGAATCAGTCGTAAGAACACCCGCGCCTGAGCCTCCCGGCCCCACATCATGGGTCCAGCGAATCTTTCCCGTCTGGTAGTCAATGGCTTCGATCACGCCTTTGCCCCACAGCCCATAATCTGCGCCCGCCCAGCCGTAGTTGCCGTCCGCAGGCTTGGCAAAATAGATGCTCCAGCTCGGGTGCGCATCCACAATAAACAGGCCCGTCTTCGGATCAAAGCTGGGTGAGCGGAAATTCGTCAGTCCGCCTTCATCCGGAGCAATCAGCCGCCCATCCGGCGCAGGTTCCTTCTCCGGGTTGGGAATAGGATGCCCATCCTTGTCCACCCCTAGCGCCCAGTTCACCGGGCCAAAGGGAGCAGTCAGCAGGCTCTTTCCATTCGTGCGATCCAGCACAAAGAAGTAGCCATTGCGCGAAGCCTGCATCAGCATTTTGTGCGGCTTGCCATGGAAGTCGCCATCCACCAGCACTGGCGGCTCCACCGCATCCCAGTCATGGGTGTCGTGCGGAGAAACAGAGAATCCCCACACCAGCTTGCCCGTGTCCGGATTGAGCGCAACAATGCTGCATGTGTAGAGATCATCGCCCGGACGCGTCTTCCCGTTCAACACCGGCGTCGGGTTCCCCGTACCCCAATACAGCAGATTCAGATCAGGATCATACGTCCCCGTGATCCACGTCATCCCGCCCGTCGTGCTGTTAGGAGTACCGGCAGGTGGCGTGCTCAGCCATTGCCATTGCGTTTCACCCGTCTCCGGATCAATGGACTTCAGATACCCCGGAAGATTGTCGAAATCTCCCGAAACGCCAATGATGACGTGGTTGCGAATCACCAGCGGGGCCATCGTCGTCCAGTATCCCTTGCTCACATCCGCCACCTGCACCGTCCAGCGCACAGAACCATCTTTCGCATTCAGTGACGTCAGGTGACCATCCGGAGAAAGGAAATAGAGCCAGCCCTTATACATCGCCACGCCGCGCTGGCCAATATGGTCGCCTTCATCCGTCGGCTTGTTAAAGTGCCACAGCATGTGCCCCGAGCGCGCATCTACCGCCCAGATATTGTCCGGAACAGTAAAGTAGAGGATCCCATCCACCAGCAGGGGAGAGGCCTTGATCGCCGCGTTCTGGTCCGTCTGGAACGCCCACGCCAGCGTCAGGTTTCCAACATTCTGCGGCGTAATCTGCGTCAGGTGGCTATGCCTCCTGCCCGAGTAGTCCCCGTGGTAAGTAGGCCAGCTGTCCGGTGCCGGATGCAGAATGGCAGATGGATCGAGGTTCTGCGCGGTCACGGCCTGGGGCAGCAAAGATAAGAGGCCGGCAGAGGCAAGCAAAAACGTGTATTGCAAAAACTTCATCGGAATGTGTGACCTCATCACCGCAGGGTTTGCAGATATGCCATCAGGTCATGGATATCTTTGTCCGTATACTTGCTGAACAGCTCCACATGCGCATCCACAGGCGAGTCCACCGTGAAGCGGACGCGGCTCGTCGGCCAGGAGTGGTATGTCCCGTCGCTGTCGCGCAGCCCAATCGTAAATTCATCACGGTACGCCAGCACGCCGCTGATCTTTTCTCCCGACGGGAGCGTGACATTCACCTTTGTCTTCGTATTGCGTGGATAAAGCATGCGCTCCTCGAGCTGAAGCCCCTCAAACCGCGAAGCGATACCAGCAAGATCGCCTGTGGGTGAGTGGCACTTCGCGCAGCCTCCCGCGCCATTGAAGTACGCTTTGCCGTCAGCAGCATTTCCTGTCTGCAAGTCGGCAACGTCCACGCCGCGTCGTCCTCCCGGGTGCTCCGCAGCTTTCTTTTGCTGTGCGTGGATGAATGCAGCGATGCTGCGAATCTCATCACTGGAGAAATTGAATGCGGGCATCTTTTTATCAGGCCGCCCGTTCCTCACAACTTCGCCAATCTTGTCGCCATTCACATCCGCCAGTGCCAGTTTTGAGCGCGTCAGGTCTGGGCCGGTTTCTCCACCCGCGGCGTCTCGTCCATGGCAAAACGCGCAGTTACGCTGGAAGAGGCGCCGTCCCGCATCGGCCACATTCGCACCACCCTCCTCTCCATGGGCTGCTCCTGCTGACAGATCATCGCTGTGCAGAAAGCGAATCAGCGCCATCAACTCTTCCTGCGGCATTTTAGGAAACGCCGGCATGCGGCCTTTTCCTGTATGGATCAGAGTGGCCATTTGCTGATCGTTCAACTGCCGGCTTATGTCCAGCAGCGGAGGAAACCCAGGCAGATTGCCTTCGCGATGATCTCCATGGCAGATGGAGCAGTGCTTTGCATATGCTTGGGCGCCTTCTTCATGATTGGTCTGTGTCTGCGCGCCACTTCCCATCGGGAAAAACCATGCAGCTATTGCCATCAGAGTTACAGTACAGAGCTTCTTTATCATTCCAACAGTTACCTTCACATCACCCTGCGTACTTAATCAGTTGCATGAACCCATAGTCCATGTGCAGTTGCTGGTGGCAATGCCACAGCGTATCGCCAGGATTATCGGCGACAAAATCCACTTCCACGCTGTCCAGCGGCATTACGTTAATCACATCTTTTCTCAGTCCGCTGATCTGTTTCTCGCCAATCTTTGTCACTTCAAACGTATGACGGTGCAGATGCAGAGGATGCTGGTCTCCGCTTCCATTGCGGAAAACGAGGCGGTAGCGTTTGCCTTTCTGCACTATCAGCGGTTCAATGTCCGGCCACGATTGGTTATTGATCGTCCACGTGTCAAACTTCGATCCATGCTGCGGGCCAATATCGCGAAATGTCAGCGTAAACGTTTCATCCGGTTTTGCTGCAACTACAGGATTGGCAAACTGCGTGTAGTCCCATTCGGAAGCGGCGGGATCTTTCCACACAGGAGCGCCTTTCCTGCCCGCATACTCAACAACAATCCCCAACCCCATCTGGCGTACTTTTTCTAGCGTCGATCCCAGCACCCACACGCCCGGCGAGTTCATCTCCACCACGGCATCAATGCGTTCAGCCACCGCGAGCGAAAGCACTTCCACCGGCTTCGGATTCGGCACAGGATTGCCATCCATCGCCATCACCTTGAACGTGTGCCCTGGCAGCGCCAGAACAACATTCTCCGTTGCGCTCGCGTTCAGCAGGCGAAACAACACTCGTTGCCCATGTTTCACGCGGATCGGTTCTCCCGCGCCGAGCATGTGCGCATTTATCGTGGCGTATTTGTAGCCCACGTCCGACCCAGTCGTAAGCGGATTGTTCGAGGACTCCATGCGCATCGTTTCCACCATGGGTACAAAAGACGGTTCCCAGTGGTGAATGGCCAGATAGATCTCCTGGTCATAGTGCGCCGGCTGCTCCTTGCCCTCCACCAGCAAAAAACCGAATTGGCCCGTATACGTGCCCATCGCCAGATTGTCGTTGGCGCCCGCATGTGTGTGATACCAGCGCGTTCCCGCGGGCCGCGGCGTAAAGGAATAGCGCTGCGTGTGCTCGGCCGGAATCATCGGCGAGCCTTCTTCCATCGCGCCGTCGTTATAAGAATCAATCGCCAGCCCATGCCAGTGGACAATATCGGCATTGTCTGAGGCGTTGGTTACATCAATCGTCACAGGAACGCCCTCCCGCAACCGAAGCAGCGGCCCCGGCACCTGACCGTTATATGCGATCGTCTTCACGGAAACTCCAGGCCCGATCTCAAGCGTGCACGGTTCAATGCGCAGCGTGTGGTCTGCCTTCGCCGCTCCCGGAGCAGGTACAAAAGGACGAGGTGCCAGCGCATGAAGGGACTTACCGGCTAAAAAAATTCCTGCTGAAGAAAGAAATTGCCTTCGATTCATAATTCGTATCTCAGATTACAGGAAGAACTTTCATAAGTGGGGTTCTGTAAGTAGCAGGTACCCCCACGTCTCGATTTTGAGACGTGGGCAGCAGCACCTCTCCGATAACTACTAAACCCACCACGCCGCTCCAGGCTTCTCTTTCAAAATAATATCGCTTAAAAACTGTGCCGCTCTTGAAAGCCCTTCTTCGGCGGAAAGCAGGCTATCTTCGTGCTCGATAGAAAGCACTCCGTCATATCCATAGAGACGCAGCGTCGAGACAAACTCTTTCCACCATTCCGCACCATGACCATATCCGCAGGTCCTGAAGATCCATCCGCGATTGCGCTCATCCGTATAAGGCTTCGTATCCAGCACTCCAGTCCGCGCAAGGTTCGAAGGGTACAGCTGCGTGTCTTTCGCATGGACATGAAAAATCGCATCTCCCAACACGCGTATCGCGGCAATCGGGTCAATCTGCTGCCAGAACATATGACTCGGGTCATAGTTGCAGCCCACCGCTGGCCCGGCAATTTCCCGCAAACGGAACAACGTCTCAGGGCTGTAAACGACAAACCCCGGATGCATCTCAATCGCAATCTTCACCCCGTGGTCAGCAGCAAACTTCCCGCGTTCCATCCAGTACGGAGTAACAACCTCCTCCCACTGCCACTTCAACGTATCCAGATAATCCGGTGGCCACGGGCACGTGATCCAGTTCGGTGATCTTGCTTCAGCAGAATCGCCAGGGCAGCCCGAAAAATCCACCACCACCGGAACACCCAGCTTCTCCGCCAGCAGGATGCTCTTGCGGTTTGTCTCCTGCGCCTGTTTCGCCAGCGCCGGGTTCGGATGCAGCGGGTTTCCATGGCAGCTCAGCGCGCTGATTGAAAATCCATGATCATCCAGCTTCTTCTTAAAGTCCTTGAGCGCATTCGTATCGTCCAGCATGGAAAGCTTGCAGTGCGCATCTCCGGGATAATTGCCGGTTCCAAGTTCCACCCTGCTGATGCCATAAGACTTCAGCTTGTTCAGTGCATCTTCCAGTGGCATCTGCGAAAGCAGTGCTGTAAATACTCCAAGTTTCATCCAGGGTTGCTCCTCTTAGTTCTGTTCCACGCTGGTCCACACTCCGCCTGCCGCATGGCTTTTCAGCATGGCATCAATCAGGCACGTTGAGCGGTAGCCGTCTTCAAACGTAGGCAGCGGTGCTGGCTTTGCTTCGGGATGTCCGCCTTCGCGGATCCATGTGTATGCATCCTGAATCACATTGCGAAATGCATCGGCCCAGGATTCCTGATGCCCGCCCGGCAGATGAACATAGGGAAGAGCATCGCTCGCAATCAGAGACGGGTCTTTCGCCATCATGCAGTTGGGCTTGTTATAGTGCCCGATCCAAAGTTCGTTCTGCTCTTCCTGTCTCCACTTCAGGGAAGAGGTCCGTCCGTTCAACTCAATTTGCAAATCATTTTTGTGTCCCGGCAGCACCTGTCCCACAGAGAAGCAGCCTCGCGCTCCGTTTTCAAAACGCAGCAGAACGCTCGCCAGGTCTTCCGCCTGCACCTCAACCGGCCGTCTTTCACCTGCCACAGTTGAAGAGAACGCCTCCGCCGAAGCTCCCGCCGAATATCGCACCGGCACCACCGTCGCAAGATCCGCCAGCACCGACACAATTTTCATGCCAGAGATATGCTCCGCCACATCGCACCAGTGCGAACCAATATCTCCAAGCGCCGATGTCACACCTCCCTTCGCCGGGTCCGACCGCCACGAATAAACATTTGGGGTCGTCATCCAGTCCTGGAAATAAAAGCCGTGGATAAAACTCAGAGCGCCGATTTCACCCCGCGCAATCATCCCGCGCGCCTGCTGCACCAGCGGATTTCCGCGATAATTGAACGTCACCACATGCGCCACTTTGGCCGCTAGCGCTGCATCGCGCAGCTTCCGGCCTTCCTGCGCATTCAGCGCCAGCGGCTTGTCTGAAATCACATGCTTGCCCGCCTCCAGCGCAGCAAGCGTCACTGGAAGATGAAGATAGTTCGGCGTCGTGTTATGAATTACTTGGATATCAGGATCAGCAATCAGCGCCTTGTAGTCCCCATACGCACGATCTACCTTGTATGCCCGCGCCTTCTTCTCCGCCGATTCCTGTGAAGACCCGGCAATTGCAACAATGTCTACATCACCCAACCGTCGAACTGCATCCAGATGGTGCGCAGCAACAAATCCAGGGCCAATCAGCCCCATTCCAATCCTTTTCATCGAATGCCCTCAGGGTTTTCAGACTAGCGCGCCGGGCGCGGATGCGGAGTAGTGCTTCCTTCCGTCAATCCCATGGCCCACTTGATCGCCTCAAAATACATCTTGCGAATGTCAGGGTCTTGCCACGCCTCTTCCGTATGCCCCAGCGTGGAGTAGAACACGCGTCCCTTGCCGTACATCTTGCACCACGCCACTGCAAAATCGTGGTCCGTGCGGTGAATGCGCGGGTTGTTTTCATAATTCAGCTTCGACGGATCCAGGCTGAGCAGCACATTCACCTTGTCGCGCAACCAGTCCTTTGGCTGATAAATCTCATCGTATTTCACAAATTCTTTCGGAAAGTGCCGCACGGCAGGGAAGTCAGGGGACTCATTGATGATGGGCGCATTGAATGTCATCCAGGGGTGCTGGTCAAACCAGCCGCCAATCATTTCGCCATATTCGGGCCAGGTGTAATTCGTATCCAGCGCCGCATGGATTCCCACAAACCCTTTTCCATCTTCTTTGATGAACGACATCATGTCCCGCTTCTGGTCCGCGTCCATGTCCAGCTCGCCCGTCGTGCTGGCAAAAACCAGAACATCGAAATGATCCAGGTTCTTCGCATTCCGTCCCAGGTCTTTTTTCGTGAGCAGCTCTGTATCCGTGCGCATCTCCGTGTCCCACAGCCCGCTTTCTTTGCCCATGTCGTAAATGGCATTCATCGCTGCGGAAACAGAATCGTGCTCAAAGCCTTTTGTCTCACCAATCACCAGCACATGCTTCACATGCACCTGCTTCGCATGGGGAGCAGACGGCTGACCGGAGGCATCGCTTAATTGCTGGGCCGCGCTCGTCAGCCCGCACATTCCAAGGACAAAAAAGGCCACAACCAGACCGATGGATTTTCTGGAATTGCGCAAGAAAACTCCTTCTGAGGCGAGAATGTTTCTTTGGTTATGAAGAATAACGCTTTAGTGATACCCCTGGGAAGGGGCAACACTCAAAACTTCGTATAAAGCACAAAGCCTCGAAAAATGCGTGCGTCCATATTCCATATTGATGAGGTTGTTTTACAAAGCGCAAAACACAAGCACGATTCAAGTGTAGGAGTTACTCTTTCTTAAGAAGCATCATGCTTTCTGCCGCCTGCAAAATGCGCTGCCTCGCCACTCTCATTGCGCTCGCCGCGATCATCGCGCCGTTGCATGCGCAATCAAAAGACGACGCTGACGACGACCCCACCCTGATCATCACTGCCGATTTCAACCACGACGGCATTGCCGATCTCGCCAAGGTAGTCTTTCCAGAGCAGAACGACCCCGGCCAGGCGCATCTCATCATCCTTCTTGGCCACCCGGACGGATCCTTCACACAGGAAACCTCCATCGCCATCTCTGGCCCTGCTCCGAGCACCATCATCGCTGCCGATTTCAACCGCGACGGCACTCCTGACGTCATGCTCGGAGACAGCAGTGGCACAATCTTTCTCTTTCCCGGCGATGGCACCGGAAAACTGCTCCCTCCCAAACCCATTGCTCGATTCGATTCCGTTGTCTCCATCGCTGTTGCCGATTTCAACCGTGACGGTACTCCGGACATTGCCGTCTCCGACTGGCGCGCCAGTGCTGTGACCGTGCTCCTCGGCGACGCCAAAGGTGAATTTCGCCGCGCCTGGTCCTTCTCCCTCAGAATGCGCGGGAAGTCCCCGCATCTTTCCGCCGCCGACTTCAACGGTGATGGCGTTCCCGACCTCGCCGTGGTCTACGACGACGATGACGGGGACACGTTCGACGTCATGCTCGGCAATGGCAATGGCACCTTTACCCCCGCTCCCGATCTTGGCTATGTCCGGGACCCGAACGCCCACTGCGTCACATAAAAATCATTGAAGCGGGGCAATTCCATGGCCAATCTCATCTGGTTTTCGTTTACTATGGGTTTCATTCACAAGGTGGCCGTCGCAGCAAATTCGTTACGCTGCAGTAGAAGAGGTTGTTGCCCCACGTCTCGATTTTGAGACATGGGCTTGCAACACCTTATGTTTGCGACCGTCCACCAGAGAGCCATAAACCCGGGTCAATCTTGAACCATAAGAGCCTCACAAAAGTTTGCGTCTCTTTTGCCCTCTGCTTCCTCGTTCCCATCGCCGGCTTTGCTGCGCAAAATCCCAGCAACACGCCAGCCATTGCAGGAGGACAATGGTCCCCTGGCCACTATTCTTCTCTTACGCAGATCAATCGCCGCAACGTCCGGCGTCTCAAAGTGGCATGGCAGTTCGACACGCATGAAGGCGGAGAAGGCATTCAGACCAATCCGCTGGTTGTAGGCCGTGTTATGTATGCCTATACCGCTTCGCAGAAGGTCATCGCCGTAGACGCCACCAACGGCAAGCTCATCTGGAAATTCGACGCCGGCATCACCGCCGACCAGCCCGCCCGCGGCATCGCCTATTGGACCAACGGCCAGCAGCAGTTTCTGCTCTGCGGCATCATGAATTACCTCTACGAGCTCGATGCCGCTACCGGCCACCCGGTCACGGCCTTCGGCGAGAATGGCCGCATTGATCTCCGCAAAGGCCTCCGTGGCGACTACCGCAAGCAGTCCATCGTCCTCACCAGCCCCGGCGTCATCTATAAAGATCTCATCATCGTAGGCGGCCGCAATCCTGAAACCCCTCCCGCACCTCCCGGAGACATCCGCGCCTTTGACGTACACACCGGCAAGCTCGTCTGGGACTTCCACACCATCCCCAGGCCCGGCGAGCCCGGCCATGAGACATGGCCCAAGGACGCATGGAAGATCGCCGGGGCCGCGAACAACTGGGCGGGCATGACCGTGGATGACAAACGCGGCATCGTCTACGTGCCCACCGGCTCTGCCGTGCCCGACTTCTACGGAGGTGCCCGCGCCGGGGATGATCGTTACGCCGACAGCCTTCTCGCCCTCAACGCCGCCACCGGCAAGCTTATCTGGAGCTTTCAAGGCGTGCATCATGACATCTGGGACCGCGATTTCCCCGCGCCGCCCGTTCTTCTTACCGTCAGGCACAATGGCAAACTGGTAGACGCTGTCGCGCAGACCACCAAGCAGGGTTTCCTTTTCGTTCTCAATCGTGAGACAGGCGCCCCGCTCTTTCCCGTGCAAGAACGCCCCGTTCCCGCCAGCACCGTGCCCGGAGAAGTCGCCTCAAAGACCCAGCCATTCCCGGCATTGCCCGCTCCGTTCACGCGCCAGTCCCTCACTATCAACGACCTCACGCAGCGCACACCAGCCGCGCACGAATACGCAGTTAAGCAGTTCAAGACCTTCATTCAAGCCACCAGCCAGTTCTTTCCCCTGTCCGTCGGCAAAGAAACCCTCGTCGTCCCCGGTTTTGATGGCGGAGCTGAATGGGGCGGCCCCGGCGTAGACCCGTCCACCGGAGTCATCTACATCAACGCCAACAATGTGGTTTACACTGGCGGTCTTGCCGTCAATGACCAGACCGCGGGCCTGGGCCTACGCACCTATCGCACGCAGTGTTCTCTCTGCCATCGCGATGACCGCGTCGGATCACCTCCGGAATTCCCCTCTCTCATCGGCATTGACAAGCGCCTCTCCGACCAGAAGATCATCGAAACCATCCATGCCGGAAAAGGCCGCATGCCCTCGTTCCCCAATATTCAGGATGCGCAGCTCACCGCGCTCCTGCACTATCTCAAATCAGGCAAAGACCCCGGCGCTGCCGATTCCAATGATAAGGAGCTGCAACACCGCAGTCTCGGCTCCGATGAATCTCCGGCAGATCCTCACGGAGCCAGCGTCTATGCAAAGCAGTGCGCCATCTGTCACGGTGATCACCAGGAGGGCATCGCCCCGTCCTTTCCTTCGCTCATCGGAATAGGCAATCGCATCACCACGCAGCAGCTCAACAACATCGTTCGTACCGGCCGTGGCCGCATGCCTGCCTTCACCGCAGCGCGCATTTCCACTGCCGATATGAAATCTCTCGCTCGCTTCCTCGGTGTTTCTGACCCGTCCCCCGAACAGGCAGACCCCGCTATCGCAGAGATGGACCGCTACCGCTTCACCGGCTATCACCGCTTTCTCGACCCCGATGGTTATCCTGCCATCACGCCGCCCTGGGGTACTCTTAGCGCCATTGATCTGAACACCGGCAAGTACCTGTGGCAGGTCCCACTCGGCGAATACCCGGAACTGGCCGCAAAAGGCGTGCCCACCACCGGAACCGAAAACTACGGCGGCCCCATCGTGACCGCAGGCGGCCTGGTCGTCATCGGCGCCACTGTCTTCGACAACAAAATTCGCGCCTTCGACAGCCATACCGGAAAATTGCTCTGGCAATACCAGCTGCCTTACGCCGCAACCGCCACGCCAACTACCTATATGGTGGACGGCAAGCAATACATCGTCATCGCTGCAGGCGGCAGCAAGTTCAAACACGTGGACGACGGCTTCTACATAGCGTTTGCTCTGCCTTAACTCTCACGTTTCGTAAGTCACTGAAAACGAAGGATTCCCGTACTAACCCGGGGAGTGCGGTGGAAAGGAAGAACACCCCCTCCCGGATTGGGTAAAATAAAAGAACAGGGTTTTATTTCCTTACCACGGCGGCGAATCTGCTCTGCCTGAATCTCGCGGGAAGACACAATGATCTCAGTCAATAACGTAACCATGCGCTACGGGTCCAAGGTTCTGTTTGAAGAGGTAACCACCACTTTTACCCCCGGACGGCGCTACGGACTCACCGGCCCCAACGGTGCTGGTAAGTCCACTTTCATGAAGATCCTCTCCGGCGAGCTGGATCCGCAAAAGGGCTCTGTCGTCCGCCCCCAAAAAATCGGTGTCCTCCGTCAGGACCAATATGCCTTTGACGCTTTCCGCGTGATTGACACCGTCATCATGGGGAACAAGGCCCTCTGGGCCGCCCTCGAAGAGCGCGACGCCATCTACTCCAAACCCGAACTCACCGACGAAGACGGAATGCGCCTCGGCGAGCTTGAAGGTATCGTTGGCGAAGAAGATGGATACACTGCCGAGAGCGATGCCGCAGTTTTGCTTCAGGGCCTGGATATACCCGATGAGCTGCATGAACGCAAAATGGGCGAACTCCAGGGTGGCCAGAAAGTCCGCGTACTGCTGGCGCAGGCCCTCTTTGGAAACCCACAGGCCCTTCTGCTGGACGAGCCGACAAACCACCTCGACCTTGACTCAATCCATTGGCTCGTCGAGTTCCTTCTCAAGTTTGAAGGCACCCTCATCACCATTTCGCACGACCGCCACTTTCTGAACAGCGTCTGCACCCACACCGCTGACATTGACTACCAGATCATCATCACCTACACCGGCGGATACGACGACATGGTCGTCGCTAAGACCCAGATTCGCTCCCGCCTGGAAGCAGAAAACGCCCAGCGCGAAAAGAAGATTGCGCAGTTGAATGAGTTCATCGCGCGCTTCTCCGCCGGAACGCGTTCAAGCCAGGTCACCAGCCGAAAAAAGGAAGTCGAACGACTGCAAACTACCGAATTGGCCAAGTCCAACATCCAGCGCCCTTACATTCGTTTTGATCAGGCGCGACCATCCGGCAAGCATGTTCTGGAGTTTGAAGGCCTGACCAAAAGTTACGGCGATCACCTCGTCTTCAGCGGCTTCAGCGGCGCAGTTATGCGCGGCGAAAAGATATGCCTCATTGGCCGCAACGGGCAAGGGAAGACGACCATGCTGAAGTCCCTGCTCTCCAGCGTCCCTGATTTGGCAGAGAAGGACTTCGCCTTGAATGCTGGCTCCATCAAGTGGGGCCACGAGGCGCAGATTGGCTACTTCCCGCAGGACCACGCCGGAGTGATCGAACACGGTATGACCGTTAATGAGTGGCTGCATCAGTTCGATCCGAAAGCCACAACCGAAGACATTCGCGGCATTCTTGGCCAGATGCTCTTCCGCGGCGAAGAGGGCCTGAAGCCAACGGCAGCGTTGTCCGGTGGCGAAGCAGCCCGTCTCATCTTCTGCAAGCTGATGCTGCAAAAGCCGAACATCCTGATTCTGGACGAGCCGACAAACCACCTTGACCTCGAATCCATTAATGCTCTGAACATCGCATTGCAACGTTATGAAGGAACCGTTCTGCTGGTGACCCACGACCAGGACCTGATCGAAGAAGTCGGCACCCGTATCTGGCACTTTGATGGCCGCGTCATTGACGACTTCAAAGGCCCGTACGAAGAGTACATAACAGCCTCAGTGTCCGCGGCAAGATAGGTTAGGCTTAAGCGAGTGCGATCAAGCGCAGCCTTCATCGCCTTCATTCCTTCATCCATGAGCATGGCGATTCGATCGGCCATTTCATCAGGCAGCAGATCGGCGATCCAGACTATGCGCGAGCCGCTGCCTTCCGGAAAAACCTGCGCCGACCCGTTGTGATGGGTGAGCGTACCGCCTACAGCAGACCAGACGACGCGCCGCTGCTGTTCATCTACAGCAACAATGCGTTCGCGTACCGTCATCCCGTTAAAGAAAGTCACGATACGCGAACTGCCGTCCATCTCCGTATGGGTCACAAACCCAGGTACGAGCCGGATATGCGGTGCTCCCACATCCCACAGCGCATCCCATATATCTTCCGGCCGGGCCAGCGGAACAATTTCTCTGCGAATGGATGCCATAATTCACACTTTTACACGCGCCAGTAATCCGGCCGCCAGTTCCTGATCCTCTTCTTGATGTCGCTGCCGCGAAGGTTCTGCGCAAGCGTTTCTTCTACAAGCGCAGGCAGCTCTTCATCGGAAGCAAAGCGTAGCGCCACAAGTTGCCCTTCCCTCAACTCCGGAATGCGTGAGCGCAATGGTTCTGGCAGTAAAGCAGACAGCCGCAGACGCTCCTCAAGCCGGATCACGCGGTCCTGCACTCTCAGCGGATAGATGCGGACCAGAAAAAGCAGGACCAACAGGGCGACAGCCATAATGACCGTCCAGACCGCATCCGGATTCGGATGCCGAATCAGCAGAACGATTCGGTAAAGCAGATTAAGAATGGTGACCGGCGCAAGAAAGAAATGAAACACCCAATGAATGCGGACGTGGTTTGCGTAGGTCTGCTGTTTATTTGGCATGGGGTATTCATCCTACCGGGGAATTCGACTCGCGAAAACACGTCAGCTAATTCCTGGTTGGAAGCAGGTCCATGGGCTCAGTCAGGCTGAACGTGACGATGGAGCCCTTCGGCACTTCTGCGATCTGCGGATGCTGCATGAGCAGATGCGCCGTAATGACGCCTGCGCCAATGAGTGAGCCAACGAGCGCGCCGGTAGGTCCACCGACTTTTGCTCCTACGATGGCGCCAGTTCCGGCTCCGGCACCATACTCGATTGCATCCTTCTTGAGATGCATGGCTGGCTGGATGCCCCCTTCACTGTCGGTGCGAGTGTTGGGGGCCTTCGATTGCACCACCTGCCCGTAAAGGTGATAAGCAGTGCCGTCCGGGAGAATGATGACGTCCGGTCTAAGACGCAGAGTGGCGGCTGGTCCAAAATGATGTCCCTGCGAGACGTGCACCACGCGTCCGCGCAGCTCAGAACCGGCAGGGACGATGACTTTGCCATTCTTGTAAACGTCGTTTACCACCTGTGCGCGGAAAGCGGACCCTGCAGCAGTCTCAGTTGTGGAGAGCGAGTCGAGCATACGCACACGGATGTTGGTTCCTTCGGCCAGCTCATTGTTGGGAGAGGGAACGTAGCCTACGATATCTTCGTCGGGATTATAGGGACGCGTTTCGAGTTTGGCCGGAACAGAGCCACTAGCGGCAGTTGTGCTGGTTACTGGAACAGAGGAAACAATGTCGGCGTCGGAATTCGCGACTGCCTGCGCCTGGGTCACCGGTGCGGGAACAGGAGATGGAGCTGCGGCGGGCGCAGGGGATTGTGGCTTTGCAGGAGACGGCTTCGCGGGAGGAGCTACATCGCCATTGGCGACAATGGCATCGTCTGCCGGAGGATTGGAAACTCCCTGATAAGGGTTGGAGGCCTGCTGTGCCTGTTGCGCAAAGGCGCAGGGAGTGGCCAGCAGCGCTGTGGCAAACGCGATGAGGGCAAGAGTATTTCCAGCCTTCGTCATACATCTCTCCGTTTCGCAAAAAAGCTTCAACAGTAGGTCCGCATGCAGCGGAACAGTTGCACTACTCAAAGCGTAGACGAAAAAGAGTTTACAAGGTCATCAGGAATTGCAGGCATGTACCACGCGAAGCAACAGGGAAGATCAACCTAGTGTTCCGGCATTGACCGGCGAAAGCTCGCGCAGGCGCGCGACGGCGGGAGGCACGACTTCCAACGCAAAATCAACATCATCTTCACAGTTTAGCTTGCTGAGAGAAAAGCGCAGACTGGCGCGTGCCCTTGCCGGAGGCAGGCCCATCGCAGTGAGCACATGCGAGGGCTCGGTAGCTCCCGATGCACAAGCCGAGCCGCCAGATGTGCAGAGACCTTTCAGATCCAATGCGATGACGAGCGCTTCACCCTCAAGGTTGTCGAAGTAGATGTTTGTGGTATTGGCTACACGCGCAACGTTGCGGCTGTTTACGCCAGCGCCCTCTATCTGCGCAAGAATACCCTGTTCCAGGCGATCGCGCAGGGCCTTGATGCGTTCGATTGTTCCATCGGAGAGAGTCTTAAGCGCAATCTCGGCCGCTTTTCCCAAGCCCACAATGCCAGGTAGGTTTTCAGTTCCGGCACGACGCTGGCGTTCGTGTGCTCCGCCAAAAAAAAGCGGCTCAAGCTGGGTCCCACGGCGCACATAGAGGACTCCGGTGCCCTGTGGGGCATGCATTTTATGCCCCGAGATACTGAGCAGATCACAGCGCAGCGTGTGTACATCGAGAGGGAGTTTGCCGGCTGCCTGCACAGCATCGGTATGGAAAAGAACATCTCCTTCGGCGGCGATGCGTCCTATCTCGCTGACCGGCTGGATGGCCCCGGTCTCATTGTTGGCCATCATGATACTGATGAGCTTTGTATTTGGGCGGAGAGCGCGGCGTACGTCTTGCGGGTCAATCACACCTTCGCTGGAAACGGGCAGGAAGGTAACTTCAATGTTTCGGTCACGCAGTTTCTCTGCGGCATGCAGGACAGCGTGGTGCTCGATGGATGAGGTGATGAGATGATCACCATGGCTGAGCAGGCCGAAGAGGGCCATATTGTCGCTCTCCGTCCCACCGGAGGTGAAGACGATCTCGGCGGGACGGCAATTGATAAGGGCGGCCACGGATTCCCGCGCCTGTTCTACAGCTGCGCGGGCCTGCTGCCCCTGCTGATGGATGGAGGAGGCGTTACCGAAGTGCTCAATGAAGTACGGGCGCATGGCTTCGAGCACCTCGGGCAGCAGAGGTGTCGTTGCATTTGCGTCCATGTATACCCGTCTCATTGATGGTTTCTCCTGAAAGTATTTTACGGCCTGTCAGGAACATTTCTTCCGTCTCAACGAGGATTTGACGCAGAGCAGACCCGGTTTCTGCTAGGCTGCTTGCGCAGTACTTTTCAAAAGGAGGAAGACGTGAAAGGAATTCGTTTATGTTGTATCGCCCTGTTGAGTTTCCTGATGGCTCTGGCACCGTTCATTTGTGCGCAGGAAGCGGCCGCACAGGCTTCTCCGGCGCAGACCTATAACAACCTTATGAGCGCGCTGGAGAAGGAGGTTGTAGAAGCGGCAGATGCCATGCCGGCGGACAAGTACAATTTTGCTCCCACACAGGGCGAGTTTAAGGGAGTGCGCACTTTTGCCCAGCAGGTAAAACACCTGACAGAGGCCAATTACGCTTTTTTTCAGGGATGGAATGTTTCTGGAGCAGTAAAGCGCGACGATATTGAGAAGCTGTCCAGCAAAGATGACATTATGAAGGCGCTGCGCGATTCTTACGCATATGCACATAAGGCGCTGGATACGATCACTCCAGCCAATGCATTTGAAGTGATCGGATCGGGAGAGCGCAAGTCCACGCGTGCCGGCATGGCTGCATTCTGCATTGCGCACTCGATGGACCACTATGGACAGATGGTCGTGTATCTGAGAATGAACGGGATCGTTCCACCAGCAAGCCGGAAGAGTGGTATGTAACCCAGGAGTCGAAGCCACATCCGGACAGATTTTCAGTATTTTTGTAGAAACTCATTTCTCTGGCGTGGTTTTATTCTCATAGCCCAATGGGCCGGAAGTATGGTTCGGCCCATGACTATGTCTATCCACGGAGAAAAATATGAAACGAATCGTATTAGGCAGTGCGCTGGGAATATCGCTCATCGCTGGAGGAGTGGCCATTGCGCAGCACCTGCCAGTACAGAATGTAAGTTCTCACCGTCATCCAAATATCGCAGCTGCGCAGCGGTTGACCGAACAGGCATACAACAAGATTGTTGCCGCACAGCAGGCTAATGAATGGGACATGGATGGCCATGCTGCCCGCGCGAAAGATTTGCTGGACCAGGCGAACCGTGAACTGAAAGCTGCCGCTGAGGCCGCAAACCATAACCGGAAGTAGTTCTTCCTCGCAAGAAAAGCCACAGGCATCCTGGGGCTTTTCTTAATGGATATGAGTGCGGCTAGCGCTGCGAGATCGGGACGTACTTCTGGGGGTATTCCGGACCGATGTATTCGGCGCGAGGTCGAATGAGGCGGTTGTCGTCGAGCTGCTCGATGACATGGGCGGCCCATCCGGCGATGCGACTCACGGCGAAGATCGGGGTGAATAGATCGAGGTCAATGCCCAGCGTAGTGTAGGTAGAGGCGGAGTAGAAGTCCACGTTGGCATTGAGCTTCTTTTCCGCCTTGATGAATTTCTCGATCTTCTGGGACATCTCAAACCACTTTGCGTTGTTGGCTGAGCGCCCCAGGTCCTCTGACATTTTACGCAGGTGAGTGGCGCGCGGGTCTTCCGTGTGATATACACGATGGCCAAAGCCGGAGACCTTCTTTTTCTGCGCCAGCATCCCCTTTACATACTCCACGGGATCGGTGCCCTGCTTTTCAATCTCAAACAGCATGCGCATTACGGCTTCATTCGCACCACCGTGGAGAGGACCTTTGAGGGCGCCGATGGCGCCGGTGATTGCTGAATGAACATCGGAAAGGGTGGCGGCGATGACGCGAGCAGCGAAGGTAGATGCGTTCAGTTCGTGGTCCGCGTGGAGAATCAGGGCAACATCGAAGGCCTTTGTAGCGGTTTCGGAGGGTTTTTCTCCGTTGAGCATCCAGAGGAAATTACCGGCGTGGGAAAGAGATTTGTCTGCTTCCACCACAGGCTTGCCTTTGCGAATGCGGTCAAAGGCGGCCACAATCATTGCAATCTGTGCAGTGAGCGCGAAGCTCTTCCGCACGTTTGAGTCGTGGTCTACGGCCTTTTCATTCTCGTCATAGAAGCTGAGCGCTGAGACGGCTGTGCGCAGGACTTCCATCGGTGTGGCTGTTTTCGGGAATTCCTGGAGAAGTTTGAGTATGTCTGGAGGGAGCTGGCGGGCGTCGGCAAGCTTCTTTTTGAATGATTCGAGCTCAAAAGCGTTGGGAAGTCTTCCATTCCAAAGGAGGTATGTGGTCTCCTCAAAGTTAGACTTTTCTGCCAGATCGTGAATATCAATACCGCGGTAGGCGAGCACCCCGGCATCTCCATCTATCCAGCAAATACCAGAGTTGGCTGCAACAATACCTTCGAGTCCTTTAGCTGCTACTGCGGTTGACATGCTAAGTAAGATTCCTCCAGTACAAAATGAACAATTTTTGATGCGGCCCCTGAGCACGGGGAAGCAGATCGGACGTGACCAGGAAGCCGGAACCGCGCAGAGAACCTAACTATTTTTTATATCAGCGCAGAGATTGGGTTGTCACTTTGCCGAAGACGCATTGTAAAAATTATTGCAATTTGCAGATGTATTCAATAAACGCTCACCTTTGCAAAACGGTCATACCGAAAAGGTGATAATTCGATGCTGGGCGTTTTTCCGAGAACAAGCTCGCACAGGATGCGTGCTGATCCAGGAGCGAGCAGGATGCCATTGCGGAAGTGACCGGTGGCAACCCAGCAATTTGGCCCGCCGCAGGCATCGAGAACGGGAAACCCGTCAGGAGATCCAGGGCGGAGCCCTGCCCACGTTTCCACAATTTGGGCTTTCTGGATAGGCGGCCACAGGTGGGCGGCTTTATGCAGGAGTGTCTGTATGGTTGCTTCATGTACAGTCTTGTCGAATCCCGCGCGCTCGACGCTCGCACCAATGACAACGCGATCGTCTCCGCGAGGCACCAGGTACAACTCCGGTGTGCGGATGACATAATCCAAACGCAGATTTGGAGGAAGACTGACGACCACCATCTGGCCTTTGCGCGGTTCAATGTTCAGGCGGTCAGCGATTTCGCCCGCCCACGCTCCGCAACAATTGATAAAGTGCGTCGAGGTGTAACTTGCAGTCAGGGTTGTGACTTCCACCCCTGTAGACATAGGGCGAACACCGATTACGGAAGAATCTTCCAGAATGTGAACTCCAGCTGCCCTGGCTGCTTTTGGAAGAGCGGCGCAGAGATCCCGTGGGTCGAGACTATGCTCGTCCAGCCATAAGAACTGCCATCCGGCAGAATTCAGTTCCGGAATGCGCCTGGCAATGTCTTCCGAGAGAAGACGAGATTCGTCATTTTGAACAGCCTGGAGGGTTCCTGCTGTTCTAAATGGAACGGAGAGACCGGAGAGGTGCTCTATTCTCGCCAGGAATTCCGGGTAAAGAGAAATACTGAGATCGGAGAGTGGCTGTAACTGCGGCGGGTTTTCAGGATCGCTGGCAGCCAGCATTCCGGCTGCTGCCCATGATGCTTCCGACATGGCGCGTTTCCGCTCCAGCACAGTCACTTGTATGCCCTGTGCGGCTAGTTCGAGTGCTGTGGAAAGGCCGATGATTCCGGCGCCAGCAATGATGACATCGGTTCCTGTCATGTATCTATTTTAGGGCCATGCTGAAGCAAAAATATGTTTGCTGCTGTCTATATAGTCGCGTAATCTCGGCATACGGAAGGAAGACCATGAGCGAAGGTTCTGAAGCAGGTGGAGAGCAACGCAGTTTTTCCGGGCTCTTTATGGGACTGTTGGTATTGGCTGTGATCGCAGCAGCCGGAGGACTGATCTGGAGCTATTCCCTTAATAACCGGCTGGCCAAAGCTGAAACGAAACTTTTGGAGGCGCAGCATGAGAGAGAGCAACTCGCATCAGACCTGCGGGAGACAAACGCGAGATTAAAGATCACTTCAGACTCTGTCGGATTGACCCAGCGGCAACTCGAGGCCCGTGCTCAGGAGTTGTTGCGTCGCCAAGAATCCGATGCAAAGCGACTGGAAAGCGAACAGGCAGCAACGAAACAGCAGATTGGCGCCGTGTCTAATGACGTTTCGAGCGTGAAGACAGACGTGGGTGGAGTGAAGACTGACGTGGCGCAGACGAAAACTGAATTGCAGAACACCGAATCGCAACTCCAAAGCGTGAGAGGTGATCTTGGCATCCAGAGCGGCCTGATCGCAAAAAATCACGATGAGCTGGAGATTCTGAAGCATAGGGGTGATCGTAATTACTACGAATTCACGTTGCGGAAAGGCCAGCGGCAGGCGGTTTCCACGGTGGGTCTTGAATTACGAAAGGCCGATACGAAGCACAACCGCTACACCATGAATGTTTATGCAGACGATAAAAAGATCGAAAAGAAAGACCGTGGGCTGAATGAGCCAGTGCAGTTTTATACGGGCAAGGACAATTATCTGTATGAGTTGGTGGTGAACAACATCACCAAGAATGAAGTGCAGGGATACATCTCTACTCCCAAAGGTGCTCCTGTCCCTGTTAATCCAGGACATTGAACAGGGGTTATTTGTTTTCCGGAGGCCAGGGCAGTAAAAGGTCTTTCTGATATTGGAATGAGATGGTTCCATGAAAGCTCTGGCGAGCATCCCACTGCTGTTTTGTTATTGGGTAATGGAAGATTGCGAGCCCTTCTACTGTTTGCCCTGGCTGCAGGGTGAGGTCCCAGGGAAGCGGATCCTCCTTGAGCGAAGCGAGCTGAGGGTAGGCCACAAAGACATTCTGAAAGTCGCTTCGGCTGGCAGCGGTACTGTGCTGGCTGTCGCCATTGCTGAGATCAAGGCTGGCAGAAACGTCGCGTAAGAAGAGCGGGATTTTGCCCTGATTGTGGATTCGTATCTGTGCCAGCACAAGAAGCTGGTCATAGGTTTCCATGCCGCCTTCAATTCCTTTGGCGCCTTCACCGACGCGCAATTGACTATGGATGGGGAAGACCTCGAGCTTGACGATTTCTCCCGTGGCCGCAGAAGGCTTTTCACCGGTGTACACGTAAAGCCCTGTAACCATCACAACAATAATGACAGCGGCCAGCAGAATAAGAAGAGTGCGTCTTGTCGAATCCATCTTCTTTGCCTGTGACGCATTCTATCGCAGCTGGAGAGAACTCGACATATACTGGCTGCATTTCATTCTAGGGAGGTCTTGCGAATGGAGCAGGTCCTGGGAACAGCCATTGGAATCGCACTGATCTGCCTGCTGCTGAGCATTATTGCTTCGCATGTGCAGGAGATATTGGCGTCATTTGTATCGAGCAGGGCACGGACGCTGGAGGCGGCGGTGCAGAAGATGCTGGGAGACCCGCAACTCTACGCGGTTTTTCTGGGCCATCCTCTGATTCAAAACATTTCATTTCGTCCGCCTAAATTTCTGAAGATTGCGTTTTTTTCAGAAGACAAGCCCCGGCCCACCTATATCCCGTCTCCGTTATTCAGCAAGGTTTTGATGGCCGCTTTGGTGATCAGGAATGATGCGGTAGTCACAGATTTTCCTGGACTGGTGGCCATCATGCCGGAATCCCCACTGAAAGCAAAACTGCAAACGCTGATGACCGGAATTCTGCATGATCCGGAAGCATGCAGGCTGGCAGTGGAGCAATGGTATGACAGCACGATGGACCGGGTGAATGGCTTCTATAAGCGGCAAACACAATGGGCGCTGCTGGGACTTGGTCTCCTGCTCGCAGTGGCGTGCAATGCAAATCTGCTGCACGTTGCGACAAAGCTATGGGATTCCCAAGCCGCACGTGATCAGGTGAATGCTGTGGCCCAGATGTATAGCTGCAGTGGCGGACCGGATTGCGAAGCGCTGCGGAAAGACTATGACAGAGCACGGCGCACGATTGAGAATAATCTTCAGACACTTCCGCTGGGCTATGACCTGAGTTATACCAAAAACTACTGGCGCACATTTAATCAACTAGACACTGCGCACAACGAGACCCGGGCGCGCCATACTTTGAAACTGCTGGCGCATTGGACCATCAATCTGTTTGGGTGGCTGTTGACTGGAATCGCCGTTTCTCTCGGTGCGCCGTTCTGGTTCGATGCACTGAACAAATTTGTAAATCTGCGGATTGCCGGGGCCAAACCTCCTAAAGCCGGAGAAACGCAGGGATAAGTCCCTGAGGTTGACATCTGTACATGCAGACGTTTACCAATCCTTCCAACGGTAGTAATGGTACGGTGTACCGGATATCGGTACGCTCGGAAGGAGATGGATGGGCGCAATTGTTCTGAAGAAAGAAGCCTGCCGATGGGACAACATCAGCCTGGGTGAGGTGATGCTGCGGCTTGATCCGGGTGAGGGAAGGATCCATACGACCCGGCACTTTACTGCATGGGAAGGTGGAGGCGAATACAACGTAGCCCGCGGACTTCGCCGCTGCTTCGGACTGAAGACAGCGGTGGCTACAGCTTTTGCGGACAATCCAGTGGGTCGTCTCGTGGAAGACTTTATTCTGCAAGGCGGTGTGGATACTTCACTCCTTCGCTGGGTGAAATACGATGGAGTCGGCCGCACAGTGCGCAATGGACTGAATTTTACCGAGCGTGGATATGGAGTTCGCGCTGCCGTCGGATGCTCAGATCGTGGCAACACTGCGATTTCTCAGGTAAAGAAGGGCGATTTCGAATGGGAGACGATCTTTGGACCAGGGAATGGTTCGCGGTGGTTCCACACAGGAGGAATTTTTGCGGCGCTTTCTGAGACAACGCCGGAAGTTGCTTCTGAAGCAATGGATGCAGCCAGAAAGCACGGCACTGTTGTCTCTTATGATCTGAATTACCGCGAATCTTTGTGGAGGGCGATTGGTGGAAAGGTCAAAGCGCAGGAAGTGAACCGCGAGCTTGTGAGCAAAGTTGATCTGCTGCTTGGCAATGAAGAAGATTTTTCGGCGATGCTTGGCATTCACCTTGAAGGAGTAACGGAAGATTTCAATGAACTTCCGCTTGCCAGCTATGAAAAGATGCTGCGTGATGTGGCCGCTGCCTATCCCAATCTAAAAATGATCGCAACAACATTACGCATTGCGCATACAGCGAGCCGTAATGCCTGGGGCGCGATGGCACTGTATCAGGATAAGATTGTGCATGTTGCACAACGCGATGTTGAGGTTCTTGATCGCGTGGGAGGAGGGGATTCGTTTGCTTCCGGGTTGATTTACGGGTTTTTAGCAGGCAAGCCAGTGGAATGGGCTGTGCAATGCGGCATAGCTCACGGGGCGCTGGCTATGACGACTCCGGGCGATACAAGTATGGCCACGCTTGTGGAGGTAGAGCGCGTGATGAAGGGTGGCTCGGCGAGAATTGCGCGGTAAATGTCCTTTGAAAGTTTAGTTAGACTCCTTGCCCTTTATTCTTTTCCTGCAGTATCAGGAAACGGCGAGACACCGAATTTTAAAACCAGAGGAAGATATGTCGGCTGCGGTTAAGTCAGAGATTGAGCGGGTTGGGTTGGTTCCCGTATTGCGTGCGAAGTCCGCGGCAGAGGGCCACGCATTGGTAGAAGCCATGGTCGCAGGTGGTGTGACCGTCGTTGAAGTGACCATGACGGTTCCTGGAGCGATAGAACTACTGCGCGAATTGAAGAGGGTGTATGCGGGAAAACTGCTTCTTGGCTCAGGAACAGTGACGACGGCTGAACAGGCAGCATCCACAATTGATGCTGGAGCGGAATTTGTTGTGAGCCCCAGCCTGCATCCTGAAGTTATTGCGGAAACAAAGAAAGCAGGGAAGGTTTCGATTCCGGGAGCACTGACACCGACAGAGATCATTACCGCATGGAATGTGGGAGCCGATTACGTGAAGGTATTTCCGTGTTCGGCAATGGGAGGCGCCGATTATCTGAAGGCACTCCTTGCGCCGTTTCCACAATTGCAGTTGATACCAACGGGTGGAGTTACACAGCAGACAGCGGCAGATTTTTTAAAGGCCGGGGCGCGTGCCCTCGGTGTTGGCGCAGATCTGGTAAATGCCAAGGCGATAGCAGAAGGGAAGCAGCACCTGGTGACGAATGCGGCGCGGGCGTATCTGGAAATCATCCGGCAGACACGAGCTTCTTAATTCCTGCACGCGTACCGCATTACGGTACAATTCTCGCAAAAATGAAACCTTATAAATCTGTAGCCATTGACAATCGTTTTTCTAATAAAAAAGAATGCTTAACATCAAAAAGCAAAGAAACGTAAGTAGTTATTCATGGGAATACTGGATCGGTTTCGCTTAGATGGAAAGACAGCTTTAGTTACAGGTTCGGCAAGTGGATTGGGCGCTGCGATTGCTGTTGCTCTTGCAGAAGCGGGCGCCTCAGTTGCATGCCACGGAAACAGGCGTTCAGCGGATGCAACGGCAAAGCAGATTCAAACGATGGGGCAAAAATCGCAGAGCTTTTCTGCCGATCTGAGCTTGCCTGATGGTGCTGAAAAACTTTTTACTCTTGTTTCTGCTGCGATGGGAACGCCAGACATTCTGGTGAACAATGCCGGGATGATTTACCGCAATGCTGCTGAAGATTATGAGTCTACGGCGTGGAATACAGTTCTGCAGGTAAACCTTACGAGTGTCTTCCGGTTGTCCCAGCTTGCTGGAAAAGAGATGCTGAAGCTGGGCCGAGGAAAGATCATTAATATTGCTTCACTGCTTTCGTTCCAGGGTGGAATTCGCGTACCCGCGTATTCGGCGTCCAAGGGTGGGGTGGCGCAACTTACAAAGGCGCTTGCAAATGAATGGGCAGGACGAGGAATTCAGGTAAACGCAATTGCGCCTGGGTATTTCAGGACTGAGAACACAGAGGCCCTTCAGAAAGACGAGAGCCGAAATCGTCAGATTCTTGAACGTATTCCCGCGCAGCGTTGGGGTGAACCGGAAGACCTGGCCGGTGCTGCAGTATTTCTGGCTTCATCAGCCAGCGATTATGTAAGCGGAGAAGTGCTGGTAGTGGATGGCGGATGGATGGCGCGCTAAGAGATCAAAGTAGCGTGCGAGAACAGCATACCTTCGGAAATACCGAAGCAGGCCTGCGAAGGCAGGCGAAATCTTAGCTGGTATATGGGTAGAGGGCGCCCGGTTGATCAGAGTGCGTTCAGCAAAGGGAGGAGGGTTATGAATGCGGTAGCAATTTCGACGCCTACAACTGGAATCAACAAGCATGCGGACCCGTATCAACTGCAAAGCATTGACAGGGTGGTGGCCATGCTGGAGATGCTGAGCGAAAGCGATGTTCCGTTAAGTCTGGCGGAAATTTGCGCGCGTATGGGGCTGCACAAAAGTACTGCGCACCGATCGCTCATTGTGCTGGAAAGGACCTCTCTGATTGAACGCACATCAGAAGGCCGATTTCGCCTGGGGTTGAAGCTCTATGAATTGGGCAACAGAGCAGTGGAGCAGATTGATCTCCGCGAACGGGTGCAGCTGTTCTTTCGGCGGCTCTCAATGGAAGTAGGTGAGACTGTTCATTTGGGTGTCTTACAGAAAACGAGAGTGGTCTATCTGGACAAAGTAGAACCAAACCGCAGAGTATGCATGACTTCGCGCACGGGAACATCCAATCCCGTATATTGCACGTCGCTTGGGAAAGCAATGCTGGCGTTTTTGCCGGAAGAGCAGCGAGAGGACATTATCAGCAAGGTCAAATTTACGCGGCTCACACCGAAGACACTCTGCTCACGTGAGGCATTGATGAAGTCATTGGAGCGCGTGAAAAAGCGCGGTTTTGCGATAGATGATGAAGAGATTGAAACAGGGGTTCGTTGCGTAGGCGCTCCGATTTTTGATGTTAATCGTTATCCTATTGCGGCGGTGAGTGTTTCCGGGCCGACATCGCGTATCACTGTTCAAAGCGTCCCCGGGATTGCAGAGAAGCTGATGCGCTGCTTGGCGGACATTTCAAGAACGCTGGGGCTTCATGACAGAAAAAAATCGCGATACACTTCGCCCTTTTTCCACCATTACAGTAATTGATTTGATCTGAGGAGAAGCCAGAGGCCATACAGTTTCGCGGCGCAACTTGCTGAAGCTACAGGCGCATCTCTGGTCGCTTTTGACGATGAGTACTGAGCGTCGGGCAGAAGCCGGATGGCTCAGTTCCGGAGATTTGTCCCTGGCCGTGTCCGGCAGCTATGATGGCTGTAGAAGTTTTTCCTGAAATTGGAAGCGAATCCGGACACATTTTTTAAAGGAGAAGACAGGAAAATGCGAGTTGGTCTGCTTACTGGAGGCGGGGACTGTCCCGGTCTGAATGCGGTGATTCATGCCGTGGTGAAGAAGGGGATCTTCCACTACGGAGACGAGTTTGTCGGTTTTTTGGAGGGCTGGCGCGGGGTGCTCGAAAACCTGATGACGCCGCTGACCATCGAGGCCGTGGATGGCATTCTGGACCAGGGGGGCACGATCCTGCGCACCTCGCGCACTAATGTCCGCAAGATTGAAGGCGGAATTGAGAAGTGCGTGGCCAACCTGAAGGCCAACAAGATTGACGCGCTGATTGCCATTGGTGGTGACGACACGCAGTCGGTGATGAACGCCTTGGTGAAGGCCGGGGTTCCCGGCGTGGGCGTGCCGAAGACCATTGATAACGACCTGTATGGCACGGATGCCTGCTTTGGCTTTGATACCGCCGTTTCGATTGCAACGGAAGCCATTGACCGCCTGCACACCACCGCCGAAGCTCACAACCGCGTGATCGTGTGCGAAGTGATGGGCCGCGATGCGGGCTGGATTGCTCTGACAGCCGGAGTGGCTGGAGGAGCCCATGCCGTGCTGCTTCCCGAAAAGCCGATTGATATTGACCATGTCTGCAAGCTGCTGAAGTACAACCATGACCACGGCAAGAAGTATGGCATTGTTGTTGTGGCTGAAGGCGCGAAGTTGCCCACCGGCGGACAGGCCACCGTTGGCGGCAAGGTAGACAGCTTCGGGCATGCCCGTCTGGGCGGAGTCGCCCAGGCCCTGGCGGAACTGATTGAAGAGAAGACCGGGTACGAGACCCGCTCGGTCAACCTGGGACACACCCAGCGCGGCGGTACTCCGACGGCCTATGACCGGATGCTTTCGACCCGTTATGGTCAGGCAGCGATTGATCTGGTTCACAAGGGGAACTTTGGACGCCTGGTGGTGCTGCGCGGGACAGAGATCAAGGACATTCCGCTGGAAGAGGCCATCTCAAAGAACCGCACGGTGGATGACCATTTCCTGGAGATACTGAACGGACTGGAGCCGAAGGTCTAGCAGGGACTTTCCAGGGAGGTATGAGGGGCTGGAGAGATTATCTCCAGCTTTTTCTGTTGTTTACTGAATCTTGTGCAGGTAGTACTTTATCTGGCCGCCAAGCTTGAACCAAGATAGTTAACAGTGAAAACCAGCATATTTTACTGCAAGAGCCTGAAACAGTCGGTTGAGACCTGAAAAGTTCTTGAATTTGTCCCTGAAAACAGGGTATAAGCACAAGGCTGGGTAAATTTGCTCTGGCATCTTACTCTGATACTGAGAGGGAAGGTTGTATGAAGACGTCGGTGGCGCGCAACGAGATCCGGGAGGTCATGGACATCAGGCAGGCAGCAGATTACCTGGGCATCAGTTCAGACACTCTCTATAAGTATGCTTCGGAAAGTTTTGTCCCAGCTTTCAAGCTGGGAAACCGCTGGCGGTTCAAGAAGTCGCGACTGGATGACTGGATGGACCAGCAATCGGGCGGTGGGGCATCGCGGGCGGAGGAGAGCGCCGTAAGGCCTCGGCAGAAGAAGCCGGTTCGGGCGGCGCGGTAGACCTCTCTGGTTTCTTTAAGTCTGATGATTGCCTGTTTCTTTTCAGTTTGTGGTTGTGCCGGTCAGCAGGAAGGCGCAGTTCTCAATGCGTTTTGCGCCATTGTGTACCACGAAGACCTTTGGTGTGCCGCTGGCGGTTGTGCTCCAGAGTGAGCAGTCGGCGTACGCCCCGTCTTTACGAACAATATAGTAGATCATGTCGAGGTAGCGGAGTTTGGTCATATCTCCGTTGTAGTTGCGGGCGATGCGGCGGAGGGCCTCAAGTCCTGCATCTTTGGGAGACATGCCTTGGCGCATCAGCTCGACAATAGTATGCGCGCCAGAAACCTTCATGTTCTCTTCGCCTGAACCCGTTGCCCCTGCGGAGCCGATGTCCTGGTCGGTGTAGCAGCCCGCGCCAATGATGGGCGAGTCACCTAGCCTGCCTGCGATTTTGAATGCCTGGCCTGAGGTAGAGGTCGCTCCGGACATCTCGCCTTTTGTGTTTACGACGGAGACGTGGATGGTGCCTGTGGTGGGCCAGAGTATCTGATTGACGGCAGTTGCGCGCTTGTGTTCGGGGATGCCAAGATCGGCAGCCATGGCCGTGAGCTGCTGCGAGCGGGCGCGGATCAGCTCAGCCCATTTCGGACCGGGATGGAGGGGAATTGCGCTGTGGTTGAGAGAGGGAGCGGGGTTTGCGTCCTTTCCGCCGGGCGCGGACATCGGCGGTCCCCAGAAATTCTGGCTGGAGCGGCTTTCCTTCCATAGAAGCCACATTTTGCGGGCGTCATCGGTGAGGAGGTCCTCACGTTTGAAGCCATACATGACGGCGAAGTGCTCGGCACCCAGGCCAGTGAGCATGACGTGACCGGAACGTTCCATAATAAGACGGGCGACGAGGCTAGCGTGGCGAATGTTCTGGATGGCGCCAACGGAGCCGGCTGTGCGCGTAGGGCCGTGCATACAGCAGGCGTCAAGCTCGACGATGCCGTCTTCATTAGGCAGACCGCCATAGCCAACGCTGCGATCGTTGGGGTCGTCTTCGCGGCCCATGCAGATGTGATTGCAGACGTCGAGTGTGTCAGCGCCATCGAGGAGCATTTTGTAAGCTTCGTCTATGGTGTTGTCGCCGGTTTCGCGGGTGACGATGACGGGTTTTTGCGGCGGAGCGAGGTGTTTGACACTTTCGGCCGACTGGGCCGGGGATGGAATGGATACGAGGCCTGCGGCGGTGACGGCTGCCTGCGAAAGAAAGTCACGCCTTGTCATCATGTCTGCTCCGTGAAAGCAGATTTTACGATATCAGGAGAAGCGGGCGCGCTTTACGGTTTGGCGTAGGTCTTTTCCTTCCATTCTTATTTCGACGCACATTTCCATCAGCCGGGAGCGCATGCGTTCGCCAATGCGGTCGCCGAGGGATTCTTCGCGCATCACGGAGTCTGCCATTCTGCGCTCGCGGCTGGCAGGAGTTGATTCCTGTCCGCCGGATGCGCCAGCGGCGGGAAGATTAGGGTAGTTTGTAGTGATGAGGGTGGTCCGTCTGGCGTTGTAGCGGGCGTTGAGAATCAGTGCGACGGTGTCCCACACCCACTCGGTGGGCTTGATGTATCCGAGATCGTCAATGAGCAGGACTTCAGCATCGAAGATGGGCTGGAGCACCTGAAGCTCGGTGATGTGGGTGGATGGATTGTAGGATTCCTGAATCTGCTTGAGCAGCTCGCGGTAATCGCAGAAAAGGCCGCGTGCGCCGCGTTCGGTGATCAGGGCGTGCAGCAGGCCGACGGCAAGATGAGTTTTGCCGACGCCCATGGAGCCTGTGAAGAGCAGCCCTTTGCCATCGGTTTCAAGGGGGTATGCGGTGACGAACCTATCGGCCATGATAAATGCGGCGCGCAGAGATTCATGCGAGTGGCGGCCGACCTCGAAACTTTGCAAGGTGCAGTGCTTGTATCTGGGGGGAATTTTGGCGCGATCCAGCAGGCGCGCGACGCGGCGCGCCTGCTGACACTCGCAGGGTTCAGCAGCACTGGTTCCATCGGGGCGGGCGACGACACGCATGCCCATTCCATCACACTTCGCACAAACTTCCGCCATGGCTCTGATTCAAGTATCGCAGGGTACGGTGTGCATATCCAGCAGGGTCATTTTCCCAGGTGGGTATCGAAGAAGTGCGCCATGATCTCATCGGCATCGCGTGATTCGGGAAGGTCTACGTTGTTCCAGAAGGCATGGGGCAGACCCTCAAAGACGACGAGCTGCGCGTCTGCCCCGGCCTTAAGAAAGGCCTGATGGAGGATGACGGTGCCGCTCAGTAGAAGGTCGCGTGTGCTGGTGACGAAAAGAGTGGGCGGCATGCCGCGCAGATCAGAAAATAGCGGAGAAAGTATGGGATCTTTCGCATCGGTTCTGGCGACGTATTGGGGAAGCTGCACGCCCAACGCGGGGACGGCAAGGTGTCCGGAAAGACCATTCAGGCCGAAGATGGCCTGCGAATCGCCTGGCTTGCTGAAGTCGCCTAATCCGGAGAAGATGCCGAGCGCTCCGGGCAGAGGCAGGCCGAGTTGTTTGATCTTTGCGGCTGTTTCGGCTGTAAGAATGGCGCCTGCCGAAGTGCCATAAATGGCAATATGGTTGGGCTTGTATGTCTTGAGCAGCTCTTTGTAGACGGCAATCGCGTCATCTACCGCAGCGGGAAATGGATTTTCCGGGGCGAGGCGGTACAAGGCTGCCACGACCTTTGTCTGGGCGATGTTCGCGATGGGGATGGTTTCTGTCAGCGAGCCAGAGTCCACCATAAAGCCGCCGCCGTGCAGATTCAGCAGAACGCGGTCGCCCTTTCCTGCCCCGATGACGGGCGGGGTGATGATGCGCACGGGAACTCCGCCCATGGTGCCACTGGCGATGGAAGCCGGGTAGACCTGGCGATACGCGTCACCAGCCTTTGCCTGCCACGCATCTATCATGGCGCGTTGCTGCGCAACGGAGAGGGACTCGGGGACATCAGGAGTTGGGCGAGCGAGGAACTTTTGCGCTCCCGGGCTGACGGTCTGTGGGACGGGAACGACACGCGTGATGTGCGCTGTGCCCTGCGCGTCAATATAGCTGGTGTTGGTCTGCGGCGCAGACGAGGGTACGGTCTGGGCCTGGCTGACAATGGCGCAGAGAAATCCAAGAGCAGCAGCGCTGAAAGCTTTCATGCACGCCACTAGACCATAAGAAAGGCGATTTTGTCGAGAGGTTGATGTGGGGTAAAGGCAGGACGTTGCCTGCCCGAGCAGTTGTTATTGCCGTGAGAGTGCGCGCCGAAGGACTGTTTCGAGCGCGGACTTTTGTTCGGTGTATTCGTATTCGGTCAGTTTGCCTTCCAGACGCTCAGTTTCTAGCGCAAAGAGCTCTTCCTTCAGGGTGGCGAGGAGGTCGCCCTGCACGGGCATCGCTGGCGCAGGGGAAGATGATGTGGCCACTGCTGCCTCCGGCTTGCCACGAAGCAGAAATGCGGCTGCAATGGCGAGTACGAGGGCGAGTCCGCTGAGGATCCACCACTTGTATTTGTTGAGCGGGTCGGGGGTGTCAATGGGAGTGCCGAGGCCGCCGCCGGGACGCGTATCGTTCGCAGCGGAGGGCTGTTCGCCTTGCTGCTGGTCTCCCTGGGCCTGCGAGTCGCGCGGCATTGAGCCGGTTCCCGAGACGGTAAAGGCCATGGCCTGTGAGGGAGAGACGTTGCGGGCAAGGAAGGTCTGGGCGGTTACGTCCTCATTGATGGGTTGAAACGACACGGTACCGCCGGCAGAGAACTTCATGCTCTTGGGCAGCATGACGGCGACATTCTGGGTGGGCAGAGAAACCTTAGGAGTGAAGGAGAAGCTGCCTGAATAGGGCAGATGATAGCTGACCTGAAAGCGGGTTTCGCCGGGGCGGACAGGGAAGACGAAGGTGTAGTAGCCCTTTTCTTCTGTTGGTACAGGCGAGGAAGAGACGGGCATTCCTCCAGGGCCCATGGCTGCGGAGCCTTCAATGCGGGCGTCAGGCGGCAGATAGATTTCATACGCGCGAGGGCCGAATTGCGTCTTTGGCGGGTCAGAATCATTTTTGACGAAGTAGTTTTCAACTACGTGGAGGCCCTGCTGGTCGGTTTCAATGCGGATGACGTCGGCCTCAGTGGTGACACCTTCGACCTTTGGTAGCACATCATAGACGTCTACATCGGCGGTGGTCATTTCCGGGCGGAGCGGCTGGAAGTAGGCGGCCTTCTGGTGGTCCACTCGGATGAGGTGCATTCCATTGTCGGGCACCTCGATGGAATAGTGGCCGCGGGCGTCGGTTTTGGTGCGGGCGGCCTCCTGCATGCCTTGCGCGAAGGCGATGAGGACCACGTCGTCTCCAGCGGCAGGCTTGTTGGTGGTCTTGTTTGTAACTGTTCCGGTTACAGTTACCGCCCATGCACTGAGGGGGGCAAGGAGTGTGAGTGCGATAAGGCGCGAGATGAACTTTGTCGATAATTTCGTCATGTTGGTTGATTCTGTTTCCGCCTCCATCCTTGTTGCGCAAAGGATGGGGTACCCGGTTCAGTGACAGTCTATACAAAAGCAGACCCTGGCTTCCCACCCCGGAACGCGAAAATAGCGCGTTTCGGGACCCGACGCTCAGGATGATAATTTGGGCGAATGCGTGAGTCCTTGCCTTTCCAGTAGTTCAATTTCAGCGATGGTTTCTGCGGCTTCGTTTTCGAGGGCTGCGCGTTGGGCCTGGTAGTCCTCTTCAGGATATTTCCCGGCGCGGTATTCGAAATTCAGGTCACGGAGGTTGTCATAAATAACGTCTTTGCGCTCGCGCAGAAAATCGAGGCGCGTCTTCTGCGTCTGGGCTTCCACGCGGTGTTCAGGCCAGAAGACGTAGGCGAAGATGCCGATCAGCAGCAATGCGCAGGTGATGGTGCTCATATTTCTGTTTCCTTGCGAATCTGGTCGCGGATGCGGTCGAAACCGCGGACGGCGGAAGGTGCTGGTGTTGCGACGGTGCGAAGTCTCCATTTTCGGACGAGGGCGAAGGTACCGAAGATGCCGAGCAGAAGTACAACTGGAGGCACGACCCAGGCGACGATATTAAATTTGGTAAGCATAGGCGCGGCGAGGATGGTCGGGCCGTATTTGGCCTGGAATGCTTCAAGAATTGCGGTGTCGCTCTGACCTTTGCTGATGTCGGTGCGCAATTCGTGCAGCATCTGCTCGGAGTCGGGGCAGCCGAGGTGATTGCATTCGCCGAGGACCTGTCCGCAGCCGCAGGCGCACATCATTTTATGGCTTAGGTCGTTGTAGCGGACACCGGTGTCGGCCGAGCCGAGCGTGAAGACGAGCAGCAAGGTGAGAAGTCCGATTTGCGAGATTCGAGCGCGCCGCATCAGTTGCCACCTTTGGTTGCAGCGAGCACGGGTGCCTCCGCCACTTGCACGCGGCTGCGGCTGGCGGCGAGTGCTGCGGACATATTGGGAATGAGCGCGACGAAAGTGCCAAGGACCACGATGATAACGCCAATCCATATCCAGGCGACCAGCGGGTTCAGGAAGACCTTGATGATGGGCTGGCCGTTGTCCGGGTCTTTACCTGCGTAGATAACGTAGAGGTCCCATGCAAGCGTGGAGTGGTTGGCGACGATGGTTGAGGTGGTCTGGCTGGCCTGATAAAAGCGCTTTTCGGGAGCAAGCTGCGTGATCTTTTTGCCACTGCGGTAGACGTCGAGCAGAGCATACTCGGTGTCGTAGTTGGGGTTCGAGTCCTGTGAGTAATCGAGGCATTCGATGCGATACGGCCCCATGGTCATGCTTTGCTTGTAGTTCAGCTCCTGCTCCTTGCTCTGGTTGAAGGCCGAGCCGGCGAGCCCGATGAAGATGACGACCACGCCAAAGTGGACGATGTATCCACCATAGCGGCGCGTGTTGCGGCGGGTGAGCTGGATGGTGGAGGCGAACAGGTTTTGTCCGGTATGGCGCTGGATAACACGTGCGCCGCGCAGAAACTCAGAGCCGACGGCCACTGTAACCATGGCGGCCAGTGACCAGGCGACCAGCGAGTAGAAAGCGCCGGAATCCTGCCAGGGGCGCATGCCGGTAGCGATAAGAACAATCGCAGTTACAAATGCGGCGACGACGGGCAGGATGAAGTTTTTCCGGATGCTTTTGAAGGAAGAACTGCGCCATGCCAGCAGTGGGCCGATTCCGGTAAGGAAGAGCAGGAACAGACCAATGGGAACAGCGACACGGTTATAGAACGGCGGCCCTACGGTGACTTTGTTTCCCTGCACATACTCGGAGATGACAGGGAAGAGCGTTCCCCAGAGGATGGTGAAGCAGGCCGCGAGGAGGACGAGATTGTTGAAGAGAAAGCTGGATTCGCGCGAGACGAGCGATTCGAGCTTGTGCTCGCTCTTGAGATGGTCGCGTTGCAGGACGTAAGTAAACAGGCAGACAGCGAGCACGATGACGAGGAAGGCCCAGAACCACGAGCCGATAGAGGACTGCGCGAAGGCGTGGACTGAGCTGACGAGTCCGGAGCGCGTGAGCAGAGTGCCGAGAATGGAAAGCGCGAAAGTTGAAAAGATGAGCCAGACGTTCCAGTGCTTCATCATGCCGCGCTTTTCCTGCATCATGACGGAGTGCAGAAACGCGGTCCCGGTGAGCCATGGCATCAGCGAGGCATTTTCGACCGGATCCCAACCCCAGTAGCCGCCCCATCCCAGGACGGAGTAGGCCCAGTGTGCGCCGAGGAAGATGCCGCAGGTCAAAAAGAGCCATGTAACCATGGTCCAGCGGCGGGTGATGTGGATCCATTTTTCGCCGGGGTAGCGCATCATCAATGCGCCGAGGGCAAAGGCGAAAGGCACGCTGAAGCCGACGTACCCGAGATAGAGCATCGGGGGGTGGATGACCATCTCGGGATACTGCAACAGCGGGTTGAGGCCGAAGCCGTCCTGCGGGATGGTGCCGCTGACGAGCGAGAACGGCGGCGCCGCGAAATTCAGCAGCAAAAGAAAGAAGACCTGGATTCCGGCAAGGATGGTGGAGGCGTAGGCGGTCAGCTTTACGTCTACTTTGTGCCGGAGGCGCAGGAGGAAACCGTAACCTGTCAACAGCCAGGCCCAGAGCAGCAGCGAGCCTTCCTGACCAGACCAAAGCGCGGCGAATTTATAGGACGTGGGTAGTGCGCGGTTGGAGTGGTGCAGGATATAGGCGACGGAAAAGTCGTTGGTAAAGGCTGCCCAGACCAGGGCAAAGGCAGCGGCGGTTACGGCGATGAAGCTGCCGATTCCGGCACGCCGCGCAGTTTCGGCCAGCCGTTCGGGCGAAACGCGTCCGCGAGCGCCGGTGGCCAGTTGGCGGAGGGCGATAGCGCCTGCGACGAGGTTGTATCCGCTCAGGGCAAGGGCGAGTAGAAGGGCGAAACTACCAAGGGTGGGCATGGTTGTAAGGAGAACACTTCATTTTCGCACCACGAATGCTGCAGCGGCAATCCGGGGTGGGAGGAAGTGAAAAATCCATCTTTGGGTGGAGGTGTTTTGGATAGGTGCCAGGGTTGGTTTGAAAATCCTGCGAAGCCCACCTCTTTTCAAGATGTGGGGCACCTGGATGATTATGTTGGTCAGCTGAACAGAAACTCCTTTGTTCGCAGTTCTTTTACGGTATCGCGCAGTTTTGCTGCTTTTTCAAACTCGAAGACTTTTGCAGCTTCGCGCATCTCGTTTTCGAGCTTCAGAATGTAGACGTCGAGATCTTCCTGCGATTTGAAGTCGGGCATTTCGTCGGTCTCTTCGGTTAGGTCGGCGTAATCGGCTTTGAGAATCTTTGCGAGAGACATATCGGCTGCGCGAATGACCGAAGTGGGCGTGATGCCGTGCTCTTCGTTGTAGGCGCGCTGGATTTCGCGCCGCCGAGAGGTTTCATCCATGGCCTGACGCATGGAATCGGTGACATGATCGGCGTAGAGAATGGCCCTGCCGTTTACGTGACGTGCGGCGCGTCCGATGGTCTGGATGAGCGAGCCGGCAGAGCGCAGGAAGCCTTCTTTGTCGGCGTCGAGGATGGCGACGAGTGAGACTTCGGGCAGGTCGAGGCCTTCACGGAGCAAGTTGATGCCGATGAGCACGTCGTATTCGCCTTTGCGCAGGTCCCGCAGCAGGCGCACGCGCTCGAGGGTCTCGATTTCAGAGTGCATGTACCGGCAGCGCACGCCGACCTCGGTGTAGTATCCGGCCAGGTCTTCTGCCATGCGCTTGGTCAGGGTCGTGACGAGGACGCGCTCGTTCTTTTTGGTACGGTCGCGGATTTCAGCAAGAAGGTCGTCAATCTGTCCGCGCACAGGGCGTATTTCTACCTCAGGATCAATCAGGCCGGTGGGGCGGATGATCTGCTCGATGACGACGCCGGATGATTTTGTCAGCTCATATGGCCCCGGCGTGGCCGAGACATAGACCAACTGGTTGGTGCGGGCCTCAAATTCCTCAAAGCGCAGCGGACGGTTGTCCATGGCTGAGGGCAGGCGGAAACCGTAATCTACGAGGTTCTGCTTGCGCGAGCGGTCGCCGTGCCACATGCCGTGGAGTTGCGGGATAGTGGCATGGGATTCATCAATAAAGATGAGGTAGTCGCGGGGGAAATAATCGAGCAGGGTCGGTGGTGGCTCGCCGGGGAGTCGCCCAGAAAAATGGCGTGAGTAGTTTTCAATGCCGTGGCAATAACCGACAGACTTGATCATTTCGAGATCGAAGCGTGTGCGCTGATGTACACGCTGCGCTTCGACCAGACGGCCTTGTGACTCGAGTTCCTTCTCCCACCAGGCCAGTTCGTCGAGGATGGAATCAATGGCGGCCTGCCGCTTGTGCGGTTGCACGACGTAGTGGCTCTTGGGATAGATGGGCAGGCGCGCGTACTTCTGCTTGACGGTGCCGAAGAGCGGGTCAATCTGCGAGAGCGAGTCCACCTCGTCACCGAAGAGCTCAATGCGGTAGGCGTTTTCATCATAAGTAGGGAAGACCTCGATGACGTCGCCACGCACGCGAAAGGTCCCGCGGCGGAAGTCGGCGTCGTTACGTTCGTAGAGGGTTTCTACCAGCTTGCGCGTGATGTCTTCGCGGCGGACGCGCTGGCCCTTTTCAAGCAGCAGGAGCATTCCATAGTAAGCGTCCGGGTCCCCGAGGCCGTAGATGCAGGAGACAGAAGAAACAATGACTACATCGCGGCGCTCGAAGAGAGAGCGGGTGGCGGAGAGGCGCAGCTTATCCAGCTCTTCATTGATGGTGGCTTCTTTTTCAATGTAGAGGTCGCCGGAAGGAATGTAGGCTTCTGGCTGATAGTAGTCGTAGTAAGAGACGAAATACTCGACCGCATTGTGCGGAAAGAACTGTTTGAACTCGTGATAGAGCTGCGCTGCGAGTGTTTTGTTGTGAGCAAGCACGAGCGCGGGACGGTTGAGCTCTTCTATGACCTTGGCCATGGTGAAAGTCTTGCCGGAGCCGGTGACGCCGAGCAGCACCTGATGTTTTTCGCCGGAGTGGATGCCTGAGACAAGCTCGTCAATGGCGCGGCCCTGGTCGCCACGCGGTTTGTAGTCGCTTACCAGTTGGAAATCCATGTATGCCTCAACCCTTCATGGTACTTAATGGCCCATTGCCTCGCCGGCTGCTTTGCTCATCTTTGGCGGTTTGCGCATGATGAAGGGCAGCGGCACCAGGCAGGCGATGATGATGCTGAGTCCCCAGAAGGCATTAACGTAGCTGAGCATGGAGGACTGCTGGACCAGCATCTGGTAGGCATGCCCGATGGCGGTCTGCGATGCCTGATCGGGGCTTTGGCCTAAACGTACCAGCGCCTGTTTTGTGGCTTCAATGAAGTTCATATAGCGGGCGCTTCCTGAAATTACATTGGCGCTGAGTGTGGCCTGGTGGGCCTGCGCATTGCGCTGGAGGAACGTAGTCAGAAGCGCCGTGCCGACGCTGCCGCCGATGTTGCGGGCGAAGTTCGAGAAGCTGGAAATCTGGTTGTTCTTGTTGAAGGGCACACCCACGTAATTGAGCGTGCTGATGGGGATGAAAACGAAGGCGAGTCCGCAGACCTGAAGCATACGCCACAGCACGATGGTGCCGAAGCTGGTTTCAAGATCCAGACGCGTAAGGTTGTAGAGGCCCAGCGCAGTAATGGCGTAGCCGATCGAGACGAGCAGGCGAGCGTCTATTTTGCTGATAAGGCGCCCTGCGATGGGCATCATAAGAATGAGGACGAGGGCGCCAGGAGAGAGCGCCATTCCGGCGCGTTCAGCGGTGTAGCCCATCAGCACCTGTAGGAATTGAGGAATGAGCACGGTACTGCCAAAGAGGACCATCCCAAGGATGAATTGCAGAAAGATGGCCGTGCCAAAATTGCGCACACGGAGCAATTTGATGTCCACTACGGGGTCTTCGTGGTTCCACTCCCAGATGACAAATGTCACGAGCGCGCAGATGGCGAGGATGAAGAAGCCGGTAATCATGTGGTCGCCGAACCAGTCTTTTTCCTGACCCTTATCCAGCACGAACTCCAGGCAGCCGACGCCCACGCAGATGAGTCCCAGGCCGACGGTATCCACGCCTTTGGTCTTCTTCTGTTCCTCTTTGAGGTAGGGTGGGTCTTCGACCATGCGGTGTGAGAGAAAGAGCGAGAGGATGCCGAACGGAACATTGATGAAGAAGATCCAGTGCCAGTTGAAGTTGTCGGTGATCCATCCGCCCAGCGTTGGGCCGATGGCAGGTGCCACGACGACAGCCATTCCGTAGACGGCGAAGGCCTGACCGCGCTTGCTGACGGGGAAGGTGTCGGCGAGGATGGCTTGTTCGCTCGGGGCGAGACCGCCGCCGCCGGCACCTTGCAGGACGCGGGCCAGAATCAACAGCGGTAGGGTTGGCGCGATTCCGCAAAGAAAGGAGCAGATGGTAAAAACTGTGACGCAGGCCATGTAAAAGCGCTTGCGTCCGAAACGTGTGGCCAGCCAGCCGGAGATGGGCAGCACGACGGCACTGGAGACAAGATAACTGGTGAGCACCCAGGTGGCTTCTTCCTCGCTGGCACCGAGCGAACCGGCCATGTGCGGCAATGCCACGTTGGCAATGGAGGTGTCGAGCACCTCCATAAAGGTGGCGATGGTGACCGTGAGCGCAACCAGCCAGGGGTTATGCTTCGGCTTCCAGTTATGGTAGTCAATCTGCTGGTCGGGCACGTGCGAACCGTCTCAAAAAAATCAAAGTTCGTTGTGTTAACGATAGAGTAACAGGGAGATTACCGTGGCTGTATGATGCGAGAGACAGCTATGTATATTCATTGTTTTGCATTTCGCTGGAAACCGGGAACCACTGAAGAACAGATTGCCAGGGCCGAGAGGGAAATCAAAGCGCTGCAAGGGCAGATCCCTGGACTGCTGGAAACCTATGCGGGCCAAAACATCTCTCCGCGTGGACAGGGCTACACCTTTGGGGGAGTGATGAAATTTGTGGACAGGGCGAGCCTGGATGCGTATGGGCCGCACCCGGTCCACCAGAAGCTGGTGAGCTGGTTGATGCCTCTGATTGAGCCGATTGAAGTGGACTTCGAAGTGTGAGGGCGAGTGTCCATTTCCGGACGGCCCCTGCTCGAAACCGGACAGTCGGTCATGCTTCTGAATTCGCAACGCGGCAGCTTACAGCTTTAGATTGAGGCGTTTAGCTACTCCATTCTTTTGGTGCGCGACGTGCTGGTGTAGATGATTGCCTTCACTTTCTATGAAATGTCTGGAGCATGTATGTCTTCAATCTGGAATGATGTTCGTTATGCATTGCGACAGTTGCGCAAATCGCCTGGCTTTACATTTACTGCTGTTCTGACCCTGGCGCTTGGAATCGGGGCGACGACCGCCATCTTTACGCTGGTCCAGCAGATCATGTTGAAGTCTCTGCCAGTGACAAAGCCAGAGCAATTGTGGCGCATCGGGGACAAGGCCCTGTGCTGCAACTGGGGCGGTTATACGCAGGGAGACGATAACAACTTCAGCCTCTTCTCGTATGAAGCCTACCGATTGTTCCGTGCGCAGACGCAGGAATTTACGGACCTTGCCGGATTCGAATCCGGCAATGAGCCGCTGGCGGTCCGCCGCGCGGGAACATCGCAGCAGGCACAGACGATCAATGGCGAATATGTGTCAGGAAATTTCTTCCGCACCTTCGGAGTGGGCGCGTGGATCGGTCGTGTATTTACGGACTCCGATGATGTGGAAGGCGCGCCGCCCGTGGCGGTGATGAGCTACCACGTCTGGCAACAGAAGTTTGGCGGTGATCCATCGGTGGTGGGTTCGACGTACCAGATCAATGGCCATCCGTTCACGGTGGTCGGAGTGGCTGCGCCCGGGTTTTACGGCGGCAGGCTCTCCTGGTGGGGAATGCCGGACTTCTGGATTCCGCTCTCGACCGAACCGATCCTGGGCAGCTTGACTCATGGTGCGGCAGTACGCATCAAGACACCAAGTACAAATTTTCTGAACCTGATTGGCCGTGTCCGGCCCGGCACAGACACGAAGGGGCTTGAGGCAAAGCTGCAACTGGAGCTGCATGAATGGCTGGCCAGCCATGTGAGCGACATGAGTCCGCAGGAAAAACAGAACTGGCAGAAGCAGACGCTGCACCTTACGCCGGGAAATGCAGGTGTGGCCGAAATGCGGCAGACCTACGGCGACGGCCTGACGCTGCTTTTTGCCGCATCAGCCTGTGTGTTGCTGATTGCGTGCGCGAACATTGCCAACCTTCTGCTGGCGCGCGGCCTTAAGGAGCGTCACCAGAACTCGGTACGCTCGGCGCTGGGTGCATCGCCTTCGCGGCTGGTGGGTAAGGCGCTGATAGAGAGTGTAACGCTGGGAATCATTGGCGGAATTTTCGGGACCTTTGTTGCGTATGCGGGAACACGGCTTGTCTTGCATCTTGCTTTTGCCGATACGCTGCAGCAGAGCTATCTTCCCATCCAGGCCACGCCTTCTACGCCCATCCTGTTTTTCACGCTGGGCATTTCAGTGCTGACCGGAGTCCTGTTCGGCATTTCTCCGGCATGGCTGGTGGCCCGCGCCAACCCGGTGGAAGCGCTGCGAGGGACGAACCGCTCGATCAGCGGCCGGGCTACATGGTCACAGAAAGCGCTGGTGATTGTGCAGGCGGCATTGTCTGTGGTGCTGCTATGCGCAGCCGCACTGCTGGGGCAGAGTCTGCGGAATATTGAACATCAGAAATTCGGCTTCGAGACGAAAGGGAGGTACGTTGCTTCCATCAATCCCGTCCTTGCGGGCTACAAAGCGGAGCAACTGGAGACACTCTTCCGTGAAATTCAGGAAAGGCTGAGCGCGATTCCGGGGGTGCGCAAGGTCAGTGTAGCTCTCTATGGTCCCATGACCAACGACGACTGGAACAACCCCGTGCGAGTGGAGGGAAAGCCAGAGCCGGGAGCCAAGGATGACACCAGCGCTGGGTTTGTGCGGATTACGCCGGACTTTTTCGAGACCCTCGGAGTGCCTGTGCTGAAGGGCCGCTCGATTACTGCGCAGGATACGGAAGGGACCCGGAATGTGGCCGTCATCAACGAGGCCTTTGCCAAAAAGTTCTTTCCCGGCGAAAACCCCATCGGCAAACACTTCGGGCAGGGAGAACTGAAGTATGCGGGCACGTATGAAGTAGTGGGCATAGTGCCTGACGTGCACTATTCGTCATGGTCCGTAAAAAAACCTGTACGGCCCCGGTACTTTGTACCGGAGGCGCAGGTGATGCATTGGGACGAACCTCACTACACGGCGATTGAGACATGGTCGCACTACCTGAACAACATCATCGTGTGGGCCCCCGGTAATCCACCGGGTCTGGAGGCGCAGATACGCAAAACGCTGGGCGAGATAGACCCGAATCTGGTCCTCTACAGTGTGGACAGCTACGACCATATTCTTGATTCGGATTTCTCCGAGCAAAATATGATTGCAACGCTGACCACGCTGTTTGGCGGTCTGGCCCTGGTGCTGGCAGCCGTAGGACTGTACGGCGTGACGGCCTATACTGTAGAGCAGCGCACCACTGAGATTGGCATCCGCATGGCACTGGGTGCGGACCGCTCTTCAGTATTGAAGATGGTCCTGCGCAATGCGTTTTTGCAGGTTGCCATCGGGCTGGCGATTGGGGTCCCGGCTGCGATAGGCGCGGGGTATGCCATTGCAGGCCAACTCTATTCGGTGAAGCCGTGGGACCCGGTGATGTTATCGCTGGCCATTTTGCTGCTGGTCTTTGCTGCTTTGATTGCGGCGGTGATTCCGTCACAAAAAGCAGCGGGAATTGAGCCGATGCAGGCGCTGCGGACGGAGTAAAAGGAAACGCTGGCGCCCTGTTGCCCCGGAGCGCCAGCGTTTCTGCATTGATACACTAACTTTGTGAAGATTGCGCTCGCCCAGATCAATCCCACCATCGGTGATTTCACCGGAAACATCGCCAAAATCCTCGATTTTACTCGACAGGCGGCGGCGGGCGGAGCTCATCTTGTGCTCTTTCCGGAGCTGGCCGTCTGCGGGTATCCTCCGGCAGATTTTCTGGACAAGCCATCGTTTCTGAAGCGCTCCGAAGAGGCCATTCAGGAAATTGCTGAGGCCACCACTGATCTGGACATCGCCATCATTGTGGGCTATGTGACGCATGCGCCTGTGGGAACAGGGAAGCGTGTGATGAACTCTGCCGCGTTGCTGCGCAAGGGCGAAGTGGATTTTGTGCAGTCAAAGATGCTGCTGCCGTTCTACGACGTTTTTGATGATCAGCGCTATTTTGCTCCGGCGGAAAAGCAGCACCTGGTCCATCTGGGCGGCAAGCGCGTCGCGTTGACCATCTGCGAAGATGCCTGGAACGATAAGAACTTCTGGCATAAGCGTCTTCATGCCGTGGACCCGGTGGAAGAGCTGATGCGCGAGGGCGGGAATCTGATTCTGAACATCTCGGCTTCTCCATACTGGCGCGGCAAGCGCAAGACTCGCCGCGAAATGCTGGCCGCGATTGCACGGCACCACTGCGCTCCTGTGGTGATGGTGAACCAGGTAGGCGGGATGGACAGCCTGGTCTTCGACGGATCAAGCCTCGTGCTTTCGCGTGAAGGAGAAGTGATTGCGCAGGGTAAGTCCTTTGAAGAAGATCTGATTTTTGCGGACCTGGATGCGGGCACAGGCGATGTGCATGATCAGACGGACAATGTAGATGAGGCCGTCTACAGCGCGCTGGTGCTGGGAACGCGCGATTATGTACGCAAATGCGGATTCTCGAAGGCCATTATTGGACTGAGCGGTGGCATTGATTCGGCTCTGGTGGCGGCCATTGCCACGGACGCTCTGGGTAAGGAGAACGTGCTCGGCGTGGGAATGCCCAGCCCGTATTCGTCGCAGGGGTCCATTGACGACAGCAGGCATCTGGCGGAAAACCTGGGCATCCGGTTTGAGCTGATTCGCATTGACGACATTTTTGCGGAATACAACAAGGCGCTGGCCCCGCTCTTTGTCGGATTGAAGCCGGACCTGACGGAAGAGAATATCCAGTCGCGCGTGCGCGGAACGCTGCTGATGGCGCTGTCGAACAAATTCAATGCGCTGGTGCTCACGACGGGGAACAAATCGGAGATGGCCACGGGTTACTGCACTCTCTATGGAGACATGGTCGGCGCTCTGGCTGTAATTGGCGATGTGATGAAGACGCGGGTCTACGATTTGTGCCGTTTCGTAAACCAGAAGGGCGAACGCATTCCTCAGGCGATTCTTGATAAGCCTCCGTCGGCTGAACTGCGTCCCGGACAGAAAGATATTGACTCCCTGCCGCCATATGAGGTGCTCGATCCGATTCTGGAAGCATATGTGGAGAATTATGAAACGCCGGAGGAGATTGCGTCGAAGCAGAAGGCCGATATCGAACTGGTACGGCGCGTCGTCAAACTGGTGGAACGCAGCGAATACAAGCGTCAGCAGGCTGCGCCTGTACTTAAGGTGACGAAGAAGGCGTTTGGTCCGGGGCGGCGCTTTCCGATTGCGGTCAAGGTACAGGTGTGAAGCTTCCCAGGTCTCTTCGAGACCTGGGACACCCGGGCTGAAGGGATGTGTGAGATTCGCAGGAGACCACAAGTACTTCCAGCGCGATAGAATTTCACTCAGCAATCCAGAAAGGATTTCGATGAAGCTTTTTACTTTCACGCGCGAAGCCCTGTTTGCGATGGCCCTCGCCGCGATTACGCCTGCGTTTGCGCAGCAGAACCAGAGCCAGCAGCAGGCTGCGCCTACGGCTTCGACGGAAGAGGTGCCGACGGCGCCCAGCGCGCCTACGCCCACGGTTGGCACTCCGCAGTTTCCGCCGGCAGATCCGGTGAACTTTACCGCTACTACTCCAACGAAGGAGACAGTGAACGCCTTCCTTCAGCAGCTTTGGGGATACGATGCGGACCGCGTGTGGCAGGTGCAGGCCATCCAGAAGACGGCCGCGCCTGGAGTGAGCAAGGTGACGGTGTTGGCGGCGCAAAAGACAAACCCGCAGCAGATTGGATCGCTGCAATTTTTCACGACTCCGGATGGGCAGCACCTGATCTCCAACGAAGTGATGCCTTTTGGCGCGCGTCCCTTTGATTCGACACGCAAGGTGCTCCAGGCCAGCGCCAATGGGCCTTCCCGCGGTGCGGCATCCAAAGAGCTGCTGTTCGTAGAGTTTGCGGATTTTCAATGCCCGCATTGCAAAGAGGCGCAGCCTACAATCCAAAAGCTGTTGGCCGACTTTCCGAACGCGCACTATGTTTTTGAGAACCTGCCACTGACTTCGATCCATCCGGAAGCGTACAAGGCAGCAGCATACGGTGTGTGCGTGGCAAAACTGGGGGGCAATGACGCCTTCTTTAAGTATGCCGACGCTTTGTTTGCGAACCAGGCCAGCTTGACTCCGGAAGCAGCAGCAACAACGTTGAATGATGCGGCCACCAAGGCCGGAGTAGACGCGGCGAAGGCCACGGCCTGCTCGGATTCAGCCGAGGCAAAGGGCTTGGTGGATGCCTCGTTGCATCTGGCACAGGATCTGAATGTAAATGAGACCCCGTGGTTGTTCATCAATGGCCGCGGACTGCCGCTTAATTCTGTCCCTTATGAGACGCTGAAAAAAATTGTGGAATTTCAGGTCCAGAGCGACAAATAAATCCCATTACAATGGACACATGCCTGCTGGCAGATGCCAGTGGGCATTTTCCTGTTTCCCCGGCAATACAGGCAGTCCTGTCAGCGCCCCAGGTTCCGGAATCAAAGAAAAATTTATGCTCCTTTCACTGTCGCAGTGTGGACTGAAGAAGAGGAAAGGAGATGCAGTGAGGTGGATGTAATGGAACAAGGCCGCTGGGTCCTGCTGATTGCAAGTGAAGCAGGCGGCACCGATTCGGTCGCAGACCAGGCAATGGAGCGCCTGGTGCATGCAATTCAGGAAGAGGGTTACCGCGTTGTACGCACTTCGACGCCGGAAGATGGGCTGGCGCTCGTCACCTCTGACCCTTCGTACAGCGCCATTTTGCTGGACTGGGACCTGCCGGAAAACAACCAGTTCGATGAGCGGGCCGCGCTGCACATTATTCGCGCTGTGCGCCGCCGCAATAAGAAGCTGCCGATTTTTCTCATCGCTGATCGTACTCTGGTCAGCGAACTGCCACTGGAAGTAATCAAGCAGGTCCACGAATATATTCACCTGTTCGGGGACACGCCTGCTTTCATCGCGAACCGCGTGGATTTCGCCGTAGAGCGCTACCATGAACAGTTGTTGCCGCCGTACTTCCGCGAACTGGTGAAGTACACCGACCAGGGCGCATATTCCTGGGACGCTCCCGGGCACATGGGCGGTGTGGCTTATCTCAAACATCCGATAGGCATGGCCTTCCACAAGTTTTTCGGCGAAAATCTGTTACGCTCCGACTTGGGTATCTCGACTTCACAGCTCGGTTCCTGGCTGGACCATATCGGTCCACCAGCGGAGTCAGAGCGCAATGCTGCGCGTATCTTCGGCGCAGACTGGACCTTCTACGTTCTCGGCGGCTCGTCTACCTCGAACCAGATTGTCGGCCATGGTGTCATTGCGCAGGACGAGATGGTACTGGCCGACCTGAACTGTCACAAGTCCATCTGCCACTCGCTGACGGTAACGGGCGCGCGGCCGGTCTACTTTAAGCCAACGCGCAACGGCTTCGGCATGATAGGACTCGTGCCGCTGGCGCGCTTCCGCCCTGAGAACATTCAGGAGCAGATTCACAAGAGCCCGTTTCTGGCCGGCGCCGTCTCCAAAAATCCGAGCTATGCGGTCGTCACCAACTCCACGTATGACGGCTTTTGCTACGACGTGAATGCCGTGGTAGAGGAACTGAAAAAGAGCGTACCGCGCGTGCATTTTGATGAAGCCTGGTATGCCTATGCCAAGTTCCATTCGCTGTATCGCGGACGCTTTGCCATGGATGTGCCGGAAGAGATGCCGGATCGCCCGCTGCTTTTTGCCGTGCAGTCCACGCACAAGATGCTTCCGGCGTTTTCCATGGCTTCGATGATCCATGTGAAACTCAGCCCCCGCGCGCCGCTGGAGTTTGACCAGTTCAATGAGTCATTCATGATGCGCGGTACGACGTCGCCGTTCTATCCCATGATTGCCTCGATTGATGTGGCGACGGCCATGATGGATGAGCCTGCGGGTTCGACCCTGATGATGGAGACCATCGAGGACGCTATCAGCTTCCGCAAGGCGATGGCGTCGGTTGCGCACCGTCTGAAGGCGGAAGAAGGCGGCGGGTGGTTCTTTGGGATGTTCCAGCCGGATACGGTGAGTGATCCGGAAACGGGCGAGGTCTATCGCTTTGAAGATGCGCCGGATGATCTGCTGTCGGAGTCGCAGACTTGCTGGACGCTGAAGCAAGGCGAGACATGGCATGGCTTTCGTGATGAAGACATTGCCAACAATTACGTTCTTCTGGACCCTACAAAGGTTACGATTCTTACGCCGGGCATTGATGCGCAGGGCAACATGGCGGACTGGGGAATTCCGGCGGCCATTCTGACGGCATTTCTGGATGCGCGGCGCGTGGAGATTGCCCGTACGGGTGACTACACTATCCTGACGCTCTTCTCGGTCGGTACCAGTAAAGGTAAGTGGGGAAGCTTGCTGGAAACGTTGTTTGAGTTCCGCAGGCTTTACGACACAGAAGCACCGGTGAATGAGGCGCTGCCGCAACTCGTAGCCAAGTATCCTGAGCGCTACGGGATGATGGACCTGAAGCAGCTGAGCGATGAGATGCACGCTGCCATGAAGGAGCTGAACCTGCCGGGGCTTCTGCAGGAGGCCTTTGACATTGACCTGCCGCAGGTGATGACGCCAGCCCAGGCCTATCAAAAGCTCATTCGCGAAGGAACAGAAAAAGTGCGCCTCACCGAGATGCAGGGCCGTATCTCAGCCGTGATGTTGGTGCCTTATCCGCCGGGGATCCCGATGTGTATGCCGGGTGAGCGCCTGGGGGACGCCAGCAGCCCGACCATTCGGTTTCTGCTCGCGCTGGAAGAATTCGGCAAGCGCTTTCCGGGTTTCGAGCGCGAAGTCCACGGGATTGAGGTAGACAGCGAAGGGAACTTCTGGATGCGTGGCGTGATTGAATCTCCCGAGAAGAAGACGAACGGGCGCACGAAGCCGCGGACCCATCCTTCATCACGAGTCGCGAAATAACCCACCGTCTACTTTCATTGCGCCATCGCGCTCTGAAGGTGGACGGCTGATTCAGCTTCTCTCTTGAGCTCTGCCACAATTTCATACGAGCGCAAACGTGCAGAGTGTTCATATGGATTGCAGGTGAGGATCAATTCATCTGCTCCTGTTTTCTCAAGAAATGCCTCCAGTTTGTCGGCTACGGTTTTGCGATCGCCAAGGATGGCCGCTGCTCGTTTTGACGCAATGGCTGCGTGCTCGAAATCATTGGCAAGCCCCTTCACGCTGTCTACCGGAGGCGATAGCGGCGCAAGCTGGCCTCGGATCAGCCTGAGAACAGCAACGTATTCAGTCGTAGAGAGCCGCTCGGCCTCTTCATTCGTATCTGCGGCGAGTACGGGAACACCTACCATTACATAGGGACGATCCAGCACTTCGGATGGCTGGAAATAGTGACGATAGATTTCCAGGGCAGAGAACAAGTCCGCAGGAGCAAAGTGCGCGGCAAAAGCAAAGGGAAGTCCGAGGTCTCCGGCAAGCTGTGCGCCGAATCCGCTGGAGCCGAGCAGCCAGATGGGAACATTCAGTCCCGCACCCGGAATGGCCTTGACTGCCTGTCCTGGCTTGGGAGCAGCGAAGTATCCGCGGAGCTCAGCCACTAATTCCGGGAAGTTGTCGCCGTTGCGAAGCTCGCGCCTGAGCGCGCGGATGGTTGGATGGTCCGTGCCGGGAGCGCGGCCCAGGCCCAGGTCAATGCGCCCTGGATAAAGGCTTTCGAGCGTGCCGAACTGCTCGGCAATCACAAGCGGAGCATGATTGGGCAGCATGATTCCGCCTGCGCCGACGCGGATTGTGGAAGTGCCTCCCGCCACATGTCCGATAAGCACAGCTGTGGCTGCGCTGGCCACCGAGGCGAGATTGTGGTGTTCCGCCAGCCAGTAGCGCTTGTACCCCCCTTGTTCCGCATGTTGCGCGAGATCGAGCGTCTCGTGGAAGCTTTCAGAAATTGTGCGGCCATCTTTAATGGGAGCAAGGTCGAGAATCGAAAGCGGGGTACGCGCAAGCCGGGACATGGATGCCATGTTTTGAATGATGCCTTACCTGTGACGAATGATTCACGCCAGAGCCGCTTCGCGGAGCGGAGGTTCTTCTGCTAGAATGAGATGAGTCGGCAGTGCCCACGCCGACGACATTCCTCCTGGCGCCATGGTGTAATTGGTTAACACGCCGCCCTCTCAAGGCGGAGAGTTCGGGTTCGATCCCCGATGGCGCTACCAAGTTTAGGAAATAAAATCAATAAGTTAACAGCCCTAACAACGGCTGCTAACGTTGTTTGTCACTGCATTATGACATTCTTTATGACAAACAGCCGTACCAATATTTTTATGACAATGGGAATGTTATAGGCTGGTAGCGTTGCTCATAGCTGCGTCTTTCGGGGGTTTTTCTGCGTTCCTCTTCCTGAATAAGCCCCTACAATGTGGAAGTCATGGACAAAGACAATCTGGACGTTGGAAAGCTAATCCACATACCCAAGGTGGTATCAGCAGATGCGGACGTCCGAAATGCTAGGGCTGCCAGCAGGAACCATTGCGGCTGCTGAAGCGGCAAAGCAGTGTGAGGGGCAAGAGCCACAGAACATTGTAGGCATCAATCGTGATCGTACAGGCTTGATGTTTACGGCAGTATACCGCGTGGTGCGTTGAAGGAATAAACGCTATGGCAAACACAATTGATGAAGCACTGGATTACAACAAGGGCGCATTGGACGTTATATTGTCGCAACTGCATGGTGCGAACCTGCCATCAAGTCCACGCCATGACCTTGTGTGGGCATACGTTTTAATTGCAATGGGTCATCACCAAGCGATTCATAGCTTAATCAGTCAGCATTTGCCAGCGTCAGCTTTCGCGTTGTTGCGATCACAAATTGAGACTGCGTTTCGTGGATTGTGGGTGAACTTGATTGCAACCGATGAACAAGTGAATGCAATTGGGCAGAAGGGCGAAGAACCTTTTCCACGATTCAGGCCGATGGCTACTGAACTTGACAACAAGTATGGGGCTGGCGGTTGGCTTCAGAGTTTTGCAGACCATTGGGCAACATTGAACGGATACACACACTCAGGTCTGGAACAGCTAGGCCGTCAGTTTCGAGATGATGGCAACGTTGGCCCCAACTATTCGGATGAGATGGTCATTGAACTACTTGTGACTTCGGGAACTGCGTCAATTGGGTGTTTGGTTCCGATCTTCCGGGGAATGGGGCTTGATGACAAGGCAAGGGCTTTAGAAGAATGGCTTGAGAAGCATCCCTTCAATCGGGATTCCTTATGACATAACCCGGATAGGACATAGGGAAGTCCGCCCTAAAGGGTTTAGGGAATGGAATAGCGTTTAAGCCCTCATAAACATTGGGGAATAACACGCTTCGTACTACCATTTCACGTCAAGGTTTCCTTGAAGGAACGTTGAAGGGTAGAGGTTCTACACTCTCTCAAGGCGGAGAGTTCGGGTTCGATCCCCGATGGCGCTACCATAGCAAAATCAATCACTGCATCGCTTCGATGAGCGCAGAGATGTGCGCCCGCGCCCCGTCTATACAGGGGAAGTTCGTATTGGTTTCGTTGAAGACAAACGAAAAATCTGTGCCCGCCAGTATCACCGCATCTGCCCCGCTTACGGTCACAGCCTTTTGTGCAATCGCACTGACCGTATTGAATTGCTCGGTTGTAGCATGTTCCCGCTCCGCAATCAGTTTGTAGATGCTTGCCACGGTATCTGTATCACTCTCTGGAAGCCCGACAATCTCGAATTCTTTCAGCCGCCCAAATAATTGGGTCTCCATGGTCACTTGTGCGCCCAGAACTACGAATCTGCGATGATTGCTCTCCTGGGCCTTCTGGACGATTGCGTCCAGTGGGCTGAGGAGCGGCAGAGGAGTAATTGCCTTCAATTCCGCATCGCAGACCTGAGGTGAAAAGGCAGGAATGCAGCCGAGATCAGCACCGCCTCTCTTCAACTGCTCCAGCAGGCCTCGAAGGTAGGTTGCTAATTCGCTGACTTCCCGCCGCAAAGCAAGGTCCATCACTTTTTGCACATCTGCGTGGACCATGACGATTTGCGGATGAACGCCCAAGACTCGATACGCAGACACCAGCTGCCGGTAGTAAAAAATTCCGGCGCCCATACCCAATCCAGTAACAAGTCCGAGCGTCTTCATCCTTCTGTTTCTCCTCAGGTTTTAAAACGTATTCATCCTCGGGTGAGTTTAGTCAGCCACTCTGATAACGATCTTTCCGAACGCCCCTTTATAGAGCCGATCGTAAGCTTTACGCGCATCCTCAAAGCTATATACGGAATCAAGGATTGGATGAAGCTTGATCTTCGAAAGTTCTGCATTCATGTTTTCAAACATTTTTCGTGATCCGGTAACAAGACCAACGATGGACGCCTGCTTTTGCAGCAGGCGGAATATTGGTATCTCGGACAACACACCGTCCAGGATGCCAATGACGGAGATTTGTCCCGTGGGCTTAATCGCCTCTATAGACTGGCGAAGGCTTTTTCCTGCAGCCACTTCCAGAATGTGGTCCACTCCTTGTTGCTCGGTCATCTTCAGCACTTCTGTATGCCAATCAGGGACCCGGACATAGTTGATGGTTTTATTCGCACCTAAATTTCTTGCTCGTTCCAGCTTCTCGTCATTGCTGGATGTCACGATGACCTTCGCTCCAAAGGCCATGGCCATCTGAAGGGCAAAGATAGAGACACCGCCTGTTCCCTGAATGAGGACAGTTTGACCGGAAACGAGCCGTCCTTTTTCCTTCAGCGCGTGCCATGCTGTCAATGCGGCCACCGGCAACGTTGCAGCTTCATCATCTGTCAGATAGTCGGGGGCATGAACGACCGCATTTTCATCCATCCCAAGATATTCAGCCAGACCTCCTGGAATGGTATTCCCGAGCGTGTGGACAACTTCATCTACAGTCGGCGGCCCATCCACCCATCTCGTTGCGTAGTGTGTAATTACGCGATCGCCTGTTTGAAAGCGAGAAACGTTTTTCCCGGTCTGCACTACTACACCCGCAGTGTCGGCCACCTGAGTCATCGGAAATTGAAGTTCAGGGTTGTAGAGTCCTTCGACAATTAGCTTGTCGCGGTAATTCAATGACACAGCGCTGACCCGAATCAATACCTCGTTATCGCCCGGCTCCGGTACCGGCACGTCAACCATCTTGAGATTGTCCAGCCCAAAGTTTTGCAAAACCCATGCCTTCATACTCTCTCCCATCCTGATCTGGTAGAGCATTCATCTGACCTGAAAACAGCGTAAGAGGGATGATGACAAGCTCGCCAGTGGCAATTGTGACGTTGTCTATGCCAAACTTGCCACATGCACGTGGTCATTCACCTGCCCGACGCCTTCTACTCCGCAATCGCTTCAACATTCGCAGAGACTTTTCAGGCAGTGAATGAAATTCGAGGGGAAGAAGTGGTGACATTCGAGTTCGTTTCGAGCGCCTCACGTGCGCGTTCAAAGTCGGGAATTCTGTACCCTACGCGAAGACGGCCTTCCCGCAAAATGGATGTGCTGGTGCTGCTGACGGGCATCACTACAAATGTCTCTGAATCTATTCACGAATTAAAGAAGCAATCAGAGCAGGCGAAACCGTTGGTGCTGTTAGCGCGGCGCCAGGGTGCAGTCCTGGCCACAACGTGTGGAGCTTCTTACATCCTCGCGGACCTAGGGCTGCTGAATGGAAAGAATGCAACCATCTCCTGGTGGCTGAAGAAAGAGGCAGAGAGCCAGTTTCCGCTGGTGAAGTGGCAGCCCAAACGCATCCTCGTGCGAGATGGGCCATTCTATACAAGCGGCGCAGCGTTTGCGGGGTTGGAATTGATCAGCAGTCTGCTCCGCGACCTCGGCTTTGAAAAAGAAGAGCGGCAGGTAAGAAAGCAAATGGTGTTGCCGCCGGCGCGGGAATCACAGGATCCGTATGAAATTCCTGCTCTGCTGGGGGCGACTTCATTTGAGAAGCGCCTTCGCAGATTGGCACAGTCCAACCTGACAGAGCTGAGTGTGCCGTTTCTTGCTGGTGCCTTGCATATGACTCCGAGAACGCTCGCGCGAAGGTTCCACGATGAGCTGAAACTGTCGCCCGGCAAATGGATACAAGAACAGCGCGTGGGAGCTGCTCGCACGCTGTTGGAATCAACCAGTCTCAGCGTGTCAGAGATCTGCTATCGCATTGGATATGAAGACAGTGCTTCCTTCGGCAGACTCTTTCGTAAGACTACGGGCATGACGCCAGGCGAATTTCGGCGCGAGTTGCGTACACCAGGTATGTGATGGTCACACTTTGGCCCTTAATGCCGATGCGTGCCAATGGGCAAACCACTCTAGCTGTAGCGCAGCCAGCGCAGCATTTCCGGCACTGTGGCGCGTTTGCCGTACATCAGAATGCCAACCCGGTAAATGCGTGATGAAAACCAGGTGACGATATAGACAGACAGCGCCAGCAGAGCGAGAGAAAGCGCAATCTGCCATAGGGGAGGGAACTGGGACGCAATGCGCAGGAACATAGCGATGGGCGCGCAGGGCGGGAACATGGAGATGGCCACAGACCAGAACGAATTTGGATTGCTCACAATAAATGCAATCATGCTGAAGCTGAGCCAGACGGGAACGGCGGCCAACGGAGCATACTGCTGCAACTCCTGCTCGGTTTCACACGTGGCGGCCAGTCCTGCAAACAGTGTGCTGTACAGTGCATAGCCAAGCAGGAAATAGAGCCCAAAGAGTACAATCTCCTGCCAGGAAACCGCGATTTTGATGGAGCCGGACATCAGGCTGGCTGCAAGCGCAGAGCCGGAGAAAATCGCTCCCGCTGCTGCCCAGATTGCCAGTTGGGTCAGCCCGACTGCGCCGATCCCGATAAGCTTTCCGGCAAGCATGTGGGTTGGCTTCACCGCCGAGAGCATCACTTCAAAGATGCGCGAGGTCTTTTCCTGAATGACCGCACGTCCCACATTCATGCCATACATCATAAGGGTGAACGTAAGCAGGAAGGCCATCACATACGCGGCCCAGAAAGTGCCAAAGGCGTTGCTGGAGACTTCCTTGCCATTCTTTACCTGCTCGGTGCTGATCTTCACATTGCGCGTGATCGCATCCACGGCACCGGCGGGAATGCCATGCGCAGAAAGGCGTTGCCGAATCACTGCATGGTTGACCGCATCATTCAGGCGCGACTCAGTGACGAAATCGCCTGAAGAACGGGCCACATACAGGGCATCGGTTTTCCCGGCAATATCTGTATCCAGCCAGAGAAATCCATCTAGATGCTTCTGGTCTATCTGCGAGACAAGCTGTTGCCGTGTGTCAGCCGAGACAGGGGCCACCACATCCACCGTCATACGCGCATCTTTATCGGCACGCAGCTGGTCTGCAATCTGGTCCGCAAGTCTGGGGTCTGCCGTGGCAATGGCAATGTGCTTATTGGAACCGGAGTTCTTGCCCGCCAGGAATGAAATTCCGAAAATGATGGCAAACGTAATGGGAATCAGAATTGTAGTGATCCGGAAGGCCTTGCCTCGAATCTGCTCCAGATATTCGCGTTTTGCAATCAACCAGATTTCACGCATCCACTTTTTCTCCTACTGTCTGGATGAAGATTTCTTCCAGCGACGGCTCGACCAGTTCAAACCGGTAGATTTTTGCCGCCGCGGCAGCGGTGTGCAGAAGGTCCTGAGCACCGGCATGGGGCTTCAGCCTGATTTCTACTGAACCGGAATAGTCCTTGTATTCAGCAATGGCTGGATGCTGCAGAAACGCGTCGCTGCCCTCGAACTCGATAATGACGCGGTTCCGTTCATAGCGGGACTTGATTTCGCGCATGCCGCCGGACAGCACGGCCTCACCGCGATTCACCAGGCACAGAGAATCGCAGAGCTTTTCCACCTGGTCCATCCGGTGAGTCGAAAACAGGATGGCCCTTCCGGCCTTCTTCAGCTCAATCAGCACGTCCTGCAGGAGCGTCGTGTTCACCGGATCGAGACCGGAAAAAGGTTCATCCATAATGATGAGCTGCGGCTCATGCAGCAACGTTGAAATGAACTGGATCTTCTGTTGCATGCCTTTTGACAGCTCTTCTGTCTTCTTTTCCGACGCATCCAGAATCTGCAGCCGCTCACACCAGTCGTGCGCTCGGCGTCCGGCAACGGCAGGATCCAGCCCTCGCAGCTCGCCCATGAAAATGAGCTGGTCCATGACCTTCATCTTTTTGTAAAGGCCCCGCTCTTCCGGCAGATAGCCGACCCTCTTCAGGCCTTCGCGGTCAAATGGCTTGCCCAGCAGGTTTATGCTGCCCGAATCGGGCATGGTGATGCCCACCATCATGCGGATGGTGGAAGTTTTTCCGGCGCCATTCGGTCCCAGCAGTCCAAACATGGTTCCGGAATCAATGCGCAAGCTCAGGTCTCGGACAGCAACCTTGTTTTCGTAGGATTTCGAGATACGGTCCAACTCAACGACCGGTGTCATGCAGGCAGACTTCTCCCATCAAGGTGTGGCGCCAGTGTATACGAAGAATGACTTGAAATCGTTCTAAATATATAGGCTTTCCAGAACAGAGTTCCTGTTCCGGTAAAATTTCATAGTAGCCCTGAATCTGACATTGAAAACTCCGACACAAAAAAATGTCCCGGATGCGCCGCTTTTTGCCATCATCGGCAGGCCGAATGTTGGCAAATCCACGCTGTTCAACCGCATTACGGGTTCGCGCCGTTCCATTGTCGGTGATGAGCCGGGCATTACCCGCGACCGCATCTATGGTGAGGTGGAGTGGGACGGACGCGTCGCCCGCGTGGTAGATACTGGCGGCATTATTCCCGATGAAGAGGCACTGATTCCGTCTGAGATATTTCGCCAGGCGCGCGTTGCGCTCAAAGAGGCCCAGGCGGTGGTAATGGTGGTGGATGGCCGCTCAGAGCTTGCCTCGCCTGATCTGGATCTGGCCCGGCTTCTCATCAAAACAGGGAAGCCCCTCTTTCTGGCCGTAAACAAAATTGATACGGAAGCCCTCGATGCCTCGGCGGAAAACTTTCGCCAATTAGGAATCCGGAACTTGGTTCCGGTTTCGGCAGAGCACGGTCACAACATCGGAGATCTGCTGGACCAGGTCTTTGCGGTTCTCGAGTTTCCAGAGCACAAAGAAACCCTGGAGCAGGCCGGTTCCGAGCCGGAAGAATCCCTGCACCGCACGCATGGTGAATTTCAGCAGCAGGAAACTCGCGTGGCCATCATCGGGCGCCCGAATGTTGGCAAGTCAACCTTGCTGAATGCGCTGACCGGGACCTCAAGGGCCATTGTCTCGCCTATTGCAGGCACTACGCGGGATGCGGTGGATGAAGTGATTGAGCACGCCGGGCAGCAACTGCGCATTGTGGATACGGCAGGCATCCGGCGAAAAGGGAAGACGCGGCTGATGGCGGAGAAGCTGTCCGTCGTGATGGCCCGGAAGCATCTGGAAGCAGCCGATGTGGCCCTGCTTGTGATCGACGCCACCGAAGGAGTGACTGCTTCTGACGCCACAATTGGCGGTTACGCGCATGAGAGCGGGCGCTCAGTGGTGATTGTCATCAATAAGTGGGACCTCGTTACGACCAACCGAACGGACGGCAAGCCGCCGGCCCAGAAGCAGATCTTTGAGCAGCAGGTGCGGAATGCTCTCAAATATCTTAGCTACGCACCTATAGTCTTTATCTCGGCTGCCACAGGATCCAATGTCTCTCGCGTTCTGGATACTGTGATTCGCGTGGCGAAAGAGCGGCGCAAGCGCATTTCCACCAGCCAGATGAACAAGTTTCTGGAGCGTGTAGATTTCGAACGCGCAGGGGTGCCTCTGGCGAAGAAGATGCGGATTTACTACATGACTCAGGCAGCCGTGGCGCCCCCGACTTTCATCCTCTTCACCAACCGAGACTTGAAGCTGCACTTCTCTTTTGAGCGCTTTCTTGAAAACCAGATAAGAAAAGCCTTCGGATTCGAAGGCTCTCCAATCTGGTTTAAAGTGCGGGCGCGGGAGAAAGAAAGCAAAAGTTAAGAGCGGGCACTGAAGTTGTGCACTTGCGAAAAAGGAGGTTTTCTACCGCTTCTTCTTCGCAGCCTTCTTCGCGAGCTTGGCCGGGGCCTTCTTTACCGGTTTTGCCTTCACATCCTTCTGATGGCTGGAACTGCTACCTTTTTTGGCGCTTTTTGTTTTAACAACAGTTTTGGCCGGTGGCGCGGGCTTGGCGGTTGCTTTCCTGGCTGGAGCAGGCGCTGGTTGGGCAGCAGTCTTCTTTGGAGGAGCCGATTTCTCCTTTACCGCGGCCTTCTTCTGGGTCTTCTGAGTTGATGGAAGAGGTTTGGACCTGGTCTCCAGCTCTTTTGCATCAGAAGATTCCTCCGCCTCTTCGTGCTCTTCCTCTCCCTCGTCTTCATCTATTTCGAGGTCGAGATCTTCGAGGTTCGGAACTTCTACTTCCTCGACTTCCTCTTCAGAGAACTTCTCGGATTTGATCTTCGGTTCAGCAGCCTTTTTACGCGAGCGCCGAATCGTGACCGGAGGGGGGGGCGCAGGCGGGGAATACGGCTCTAGGAAGGCTCGCAGTTCTTCTTCCGTTTGCAGCTTGCCGTCAATGAGATGGAAGAACAGGTTCTCCAACAGCTTGGAGTAACGCTCGATCTCCGGCGTAATGCGCATCTCCTGCATGATGGCAAGAGGAATTTTCTGTCTGAATTCTGGCCATACCGTGAAGAAGTTCTTAAATTTGTTCTGAATGGCCGCGCCTTTGCCGGTGTGTGCCAGCCACAGCACAGGTTCCGGCTGGTAGGACGTAATCAGCTTCCATGTAGCAGACGGGGTGGCGGTTTCCTTGGCAGTCAAAAGCGCAGCAAACTTCTTTGTTTCGGCTTCCAGATGGTTCCACTGCTCCACAAAACCATGCCGGGGAAAACAGCGTTTTAGTACGGCGATGTCCTTGGTCTGCATCTTCGCCGTCAGGAGCTCCATTTGAGCGGCGGAGAGGTCCGGATGCACACCCTGCATCAGAAGCTGGTAGTAATTTTCCAGCAGGTGCTCCAGTCCGTGCTGGTCTGCTTTGGAGCTGGTCCAGGCGGGGAAGACCTTCTTGATCCAGCCTTCGGCTTCAAGGGCCTTCAGGGCGCGCAAGCCATCCTGCTCATGCCCGATTTCTTCCAGTTCATATCCTTTCAGATAGGAAGAAATGGCATCAATCGCATCGTCATTTTTCGCGTTTTCGTAGCGCGTCTGGGTACGCTCTTCCAGGTTCCAGCCAAGGCGGGAGCGAAGCCGCACGGCCCGCAGCAGACGAGACGGGTCTTCGATAAATCCATAGGGGCTGATCAGGCGCAGTTGCCGCGCCTCAATGTCTGCCATGCCATTCAGCGGATCAAGCAGCAGACCATACGAGCCTTCATTCAGCGAAATTGCCATCGCATTCGCTGTAAAATCACGCCGTCGCAGATCTTCGAGAATGGGCGCCCAGTGATATACCGGCTTGCCCGGTTTGGGGTACTCTTCGCGCCGTGCGCTCGAAACCTCAACCCGCACACTGCCCGGGAACCAGAAAAAGAGGGTACGCGTCGGTTCATGCTCGCCCCAAAGCACGGCTCCGGCCTTTTCCAGAGTTTTTTTCAGCTTCAGAGCATTCCCCTGCACCGTAAAATCAAGGTCGTAGACCGTAGTGCCAGTGGTCAGATCGCGTACTGCTCCGCCGGTAAGAAAAACGGTCATACCCGCATCACGGGCGGCATCGCGCACTTGCTGGATGGCTTTTTGCTGGGCGGGTAAAAGACGGTTTTCCAGAAGATAAATGTAATCGGGCATCTTAAACAGTCTGTATCGAAGAATTTGAAGCCTTGCGCATCACGAAAGATAAATACCTGATTTGCAAAGGCTTACAGGTACAACTACCCACAATACAAAGGAACACTGTACCATACAGGGGCTGAAATAGCTACGGGGTTGCACAATTTTCGCTGCGGTTAGACAATCCCAAAGACAACACCCGGTTTCTCTATGGCCACCAGCCGGAAAAAGGTCGTCATTCGCAAATTCACCCGCGATTGGGTGGCCGGATATCTCCCTGCAGATGGCTTTGCACGCCAGGGAAAGATTGAGCTGCTGGATTTGTGCGGAAAAGTGTTGACCCTGCAAAATGAGGAACTTAAGTGGATATGCTTCGTGCGGGACTTTAACTCTGGCGAAGTCAACAACCCTGAACGGCTGCTGCGAAAAAATTTTGCTGGACGTCCTCGCGGAGAAGGCTTGTGGCTGCGTCTTCAATTTCAGGACGGAGAAATCCTGGAGGGCCTTGCGGAAAACAATCTCACGCTTCTGGGCGAAGATGGCTTCTTTCTGACTCCGCCCGATATTCGGGGAAATACACAGCGCATATGGATTCCACGAAGCGCGCTCATCACGCTTGAGGTCCTGGCTGTGATCGGAGTCTCGGCGAAGAAGAGGCCCTCCTCCGCCGAAGAAAAAGTGGAGCAGGAAACCTTGTTTCCACTTGCCAGGAATTAACCCGAATCATTGAAACAATCACGAACCGAAAACCAGCAATGGATAGAAAACTCTCGCGCCGCTCTGTGATAAAAGCCGCCGCAACCGCCGTTCTTGCCGCCCACGCCAGGCCCTTCTTCGCCCTTGAGGGTTCTTCACGCCGACCTGCACTGGTGAACCGCCGCTTCCATAGTGCCGCGGTGGAAGAGTTCATCGCCAGCATCCGTGCTCGCATTGCCGACCCCGTTCTGGCGGAGATGTTTGTAAACTGCTTCCCGAATACGCTCGACACCACAGTCGAGCCGGGGCGTTTCGAGGGCAAGCCGGATACGGCCGTAATCACCGGGGACATTCCGGCCATGTGGCTGCGAGACTCTTCCGCGCAGGTCTGGCCATATTTGCCGCTTGCCGCTAGGGACCAGGCGCTGCGCGAACTGCTCGAAGGCGTCATCCGGCGGCAGGCCCGCTGTATTTTGATTGATCCATACGCAAACGCCTTCATGGCCGACCTGAATGCTCCACCGCTCAAATGGAGCCGCGCAGACAAGACCGAGCTGAAGCGCGGAGTGGGTGAGCGTAAATGGGAGCTGGATTCACTCTGCTATACCATCCGGCTCGCCTACGGATACTGGAAGCACACCGGAGACACAAGTCCATTCGATGCGACATGGAAAGAGGCGATGAAGCTGACGCTTCAAACCATGAAAGTACAGCAGCGGAAAGAAGGCCATGGCCCCTACCGCTTCCAGCGCCAGTCGGTCATTTCTACTGAGACCCTGCCGGACAACGGTTATGGAAATCCAGTCAATCCGGTAGGTCTGATCGCCTCCGGCTTCCGTCCATCTGACGACGCCTGCATCTTTCCATTTCTCGTGCCTTCCAACCTTTTTGCTGTGACATCTCTGCGCCATCTGGCAGAGATGTCCAGCGCCATCCTGTACGACTCGGCCCTTGCAAGCCAGGCCCACGCGCTGGCGACTGAGGTTGAGTCCGCTCTCCAACAGCATGCCATTGTGCAAACAAGCGAAGGAATAATCTGGTCCTATGAGGTGGATGGGTACGGAAGCCAGCTCCTGATGGATGATGCGAACGTGCCCAGCCTGCTCGGTCTGCCATATCTGGAAAGCTCACCCGATGCTGCGCTCTATGCGCGGACCCGACGGTTTGTCTGGAGCCGGCAGAATCCATGGTTCTTTCAGGGGACAGCGGGTGAGGGAATTGGTGGCCCGCATGAAGGCCAGAACATGATCTGGCCCATGTCACAGATCATCTACGCGCTTACGTCCAACTCTGATGAGGAGGTACGTAGAATGCTCGAGATGATTAAGCTTTCTTCTGCCGGAACAGGGTTCGTCCATGAAAGCTATGACAAGGACGATGTGAAGAAATTCACTCGCTCGTGGTTCGCATGGGCCAACACATTATTTGGAGAACTCATCGTGCAATGCGCTGCCAGAAACCCAGCACTGCTGCGCCAGCCAGCAAAGTAATCCCTGGTACCGGGCTTTTCATTGTCCTTCTCGATTCACCCCGTGCGCCTCACATGCAGCCCTCGCGGGGCCACGTAGAATCCAGACTCCTGCAAAGCCCGGGAGAAGGAATTCTGGTGTGCAGGCTGGTCATTGATCGTAGCGATCAATAATCCTTCGCGACGGTGGCTACCGCTTTCTTTCTGTAACTCAGTCTGCGCCATCTCGAACAGAAATGCTGCAAGATTTCGCGCGGTATTTGTTCGCTCCGGTTCTTCGTCTGGCAAAAAGACGAGCAGATTGGGGTTGTTCCTGCGCAAATACGCAACCAACTCTCCATTTTGCAGGATAACGGTTGCGCCAACACTGCGGCCGAGAGAACGGCTTGTCGTATCCGCGGGCCAGGGGAGCACGGCCCCATAAGGATTCGCCGGATCTGTTGCGGCCAAAGCCACCATCTCGGCTTTTTCTGGCGGACGGCCGCGTAACGACCGCAAAATTTCCACGGCTGCTGGAAGAGCAAACTGGACGCCCCCAAGTCCCGCGACGAAATACCCACGACGGATGCGCCCGCCCTCTTCCATCGCTTTCAGAACGTCATAGACGGCGCTGAATCCGCCGGGAATCTCCTCCAGCGCTGCGGTTTCGCGCGAAAGAATGCCGTAGCGCTGGAGCAACTGCTGGGCGGTAGCGTGGCTCCACGCGGTGGGGGATGCAGGCGTGTTCGGCACCAGCGCCCATCGTCCCAATGCGGTCGGCGGAGCCGTTCTGCGGGAGCGAAAAGCCTGCTCATTATGGACACGCCTGGCTGATTTCTTTTCTACCGGCTTTGCCGTATAGGCGCGCAGAGCGTGAAAAGTATCGTTGGTCACAAGCCCGCGCCATACGAGCGACCACAGGGCGTCCAGCGTTTCGCCGGGATATCCACCGCCTACACGCTCATGGAGCTGGGCAAAGAAGAGCGCGCCGCTTCGGTTCAGTTCCGCAAGAATGGCAGCGTCTCGCGAACCCGTTTTTGGGATTTCTTCTGACGCGGCTGGAAGCAAGAGCGCCGGCATCCTGTCTGCCAGATACAGCGCAATGCGGCCATCTCGCTCGCCCAGCGAACTGACCCCGCGCCAGACAATTTCTCCTGCCGCAATCAGGGTGTCCAAATCTGCTGGAGAATACTTTTCAATTCGTGCGGGGAGGATCTGTGATTCAAGCAACGATGCGGGCAACGGTGCTCCCTGCAACGTCTCAATCGCGTCGAGCAGGGCGTCCAGACCGCGGCGGCGCTGCACAATTCCTTGCCAGTGCGTCTGGAACCGCGCCAGCATCGGCTGTTCGACGGGTTCAATCTCCTTGCGCAGCCTGGCCAGCGTCTTTCGGCGCACCATCCGCAACGCTTCGGCATCACACCATTCGCGGTGCGCGCCATTGGGACGGAAGCCGCCTTCTACGATACGGCCATTGGCTACCAGTATGCGTAGCGTTGCTTCCGCCGCTTTTGGTTTCAGCCCAAACCTGCCAGCCACTTCTTCGAGCGTGAACGGTCCATGTGTTCGCGCATACCTTCGCACCAGCTCCAGTACTGGATCCTGCGATGACGCGGGAGCCAACAGTTTCTTCGGCAGGTCCTTTGGCAATGCGACGCCAAGCGCATCGCGATACCGCGTCGCATCTTCTATGGCAATGAAGCGTTTCTCGCCAGCTACTTCAATTTTCACCACGCGCTTTGCCTGTGCGAGGTCATCCAGGACCTGCAACAACTCAGGAGATGCGAGCCTTTGCGCAATTTCATCCCGCGACAGGTCTCCCAGGCGCAGCAGCAGATCGTGGACACCATCGGCGGAGCGCACGCGATACATCTCTCCGCGCAGCTGTAACTGCTCTTCGACTTCCGCGATCGCTTTTTTATCCAGAAGCTCGCGAAGGTCTGCGTCGCCAAGAAGATCACGTAGTTGTTCCTGATTGATGGCGAGCGCCTGTGCTCTTCTTTCTGCCAAAGGAGGGTCGCCGTCGTAGATGTAATTCATCACATAGCTGAAGATCAGCGACGATGCGAATGGCGACGGGCGCTCGGTATCTACCACATGCACGCCGATTTCGCCTGCCTCAATGTTGCGCAGAATTTCCTGGAGCGCCGGGATATCAAAGACATCACGCATGCACTCGCGGTATGTTTCCAGAATGATGGGGAACGATGGGTATTGAGAGGCGACAGTCAACAGGCTATGAGCGCGCTTCCGCTGCTGCCAGAGCGGAGAGCGACCCTGCGCACGGTGTTTCGGCAGCAGTAATGCTCGCGCTGCATTCTCGCGGAACCTGGCGGCAAACATGGCCGTTGAGCCAAGCTGCCGCAGCACAAGTTCTGAAGCACTTGCCGGATCCAGGTGCAACACTTCGACGGCTGGAGGCTGCTCCGTATCGGGAAAACGCAGCACAAAACCATCGTCGGACCACATCGTTTCGACATCGTCCAGCTTTGCTGCCGCAGCCATGGCCCAGGGAGCATGGACGCGGCTTCCGAAGGGCGTCAGTACGCAGACGCGCCAGTTGCCTACTTCGTCCCGCACGCGCTCCACGACGATCGTATGGTCGTCAGGAACTTGTCTGGTCGCAGCCTCCTGATCGGCAATAAAGCGCAGAAGGTTTTCGGCAGCATTCGGGGCCAGATCATGCTCGCGAACCAGACGGCCCATGGCCGCAGTGCGTGGAGCTTCGCGCAACTCCCGCACCAGCTGTCCAATGCGTTTGCCAAATTCAAGCGGTCGCCCGGCCTGGTCGCCATGCCAGAACGGCATTCTTCCCGGCTCGCCCGGCGCGGGAGAGACCAGCACCCGGTCTTGACGAATCTCGTCAATGCGCCAAGTGGATGCGCCAAGTACAAATGTGTCTCCAATGCGGCTTTCAAAGACCATCTCCTCATCCAGCTCGCCCACGCGTACCGGTTTGCCTTCATCTTTGGAAAGAAAAACACCATAGAGTCCGCGGTCTGGAATTGTGCCAGCGTTCAGAATGGCGAGATTCTTAGCGCTCTCGCGCGGCGTCAGAATGTCATGTTCGCGGTCCCAGGTAATGCGCGGCCGCAGCTCGGCGAATTCGTCTGAAGGGTATCGTCCTGAGAGCAGATCGAGCACGCCTTCAAATGATTCGCGGCTGAGCGTGGCAAAGGGTGCTGCACCCCGAACCAGATGCAACAGGTCCTCTGCCGCTATCTCGGCACGTGCAGGAGGCTGGCCCTGCTTGCGGGGAATGGTCAGCCGGGGAGGATGTGCCACAATCGCGACAATCTGCTGTGCCAGCACATCCAGCGGATTTCGCAAATACCGCGTGGATTCCACCAGACCTTCATGCATTGCTCGCGTAACTGCTGCGCACGCTACAAGGTCGGAGCGGTATTTGGGAACGATGACTCCTTCGCTCGCAGCTCCGACGTGATGGCCCGCGCGGCCAATCCGCTGCATTCCGCTGGCGACCGAAGGAGGTGATTCCACCTGGACCACCATGTCCACCGCGCCCATATCAATTCCAAGCTCGAGCGTAGAGGTGGCAACCAGAGCACGAATGCTTCCGGCTTTCAGTTGCTCCTCAATCTCCTGCCGCTTCGCCGCGGCAAGCGATCCGTGATGCGCCCGCGCAATGATCTCGCCCGCAAGGTCATTCATGGCCGCAGCAATCCGTTCCGCGACGCGGCGATTGTTGACAAAGATGATGGTGGACCGCCGCTCTCGCACGATTTCCAGTAAGCGCGGGTAAATCGCATTCCAGATGGAATCGCGCTTCGGCTCGTTCGGATTGTCTGGTTGCCGAGGCCGTGCCATGTCTTCCACTGGAACATCTACCCGCAGTACCAGCTCTTTGTGCCCGCTGGCATTCACCATGGTGACGGGACGAAATACAGGTGTGTCGTGGTCATGCCGCGAGATTGCAAAAGCGTAGTCGCTTTGAACGCTATCGAGATGACTGCCTTTCACTTCAGGCTGAACGTCGCTTGCGCGGCAAGTTCCACCCAGAAAACGCGCCACTTCTTCAAGCGGCCTTTGCGTTGCCGAAAGGCCAATTCTTTGAATGGGCCTCTGCGCAATTGCCTCCAGCCTCTCTATGCTCAGCGCGAGATGCGCTCCTCGCTTGGTTGCTACCAGGGCGTGGATCTCATCTATGATGACTGTCTCCACCGGGCACAGTGCTGCCGCAGATTCAGAGGTAAGCAGCAGATATAAAGATTCGGGCGTGGTGATGAGAATCTCAGCCGGATGCCGCCGGAACCGGGTGCGTTCTTTTTGAGGAGTGTCGCCTGTGCGCACGCTGATTTCCGGCCCTTGGAACGCCACTCCCCGGCTCTGCGCTATCTCCGTTATTCCTGCAAGAGGCGCGCGCAGGTTTCGCTCCACGTCTACGGCAAGGGCCTTCAGCGGACTCACATACAGCACCCGGCATCCAGCGGTCCTTTCACCTCTTCCAAACAGAAGCCGGTCCAGACACCATAAAAATGCGGTGAGCGTTTTGCCCGTGCCTGTGGGTGCCAGTATCAGCGTGCTCTCGCCGCGTGCAATTGCTGGCCATCCCATCTGCTGCGGCAGGGTCGGTTGCCCCAGAGCAGAGCGAAACCATTCCGCCGTCACCGGATGAAACAGTTCCAGAACATCTGTAGTTTTCCGTCTGCTCATGTGCCTTATTCAGTGTAAGCAAGCATGAGGAAAGAGGTTGTTTTTCCGGATTTCACAACGGCCTGTAGTAGCAGACATTGCCCTGCAGGAAGCTTTGCCATGCGTCCGGCACTTCGGCCCGCTCGCTTGGGCCCAGGATCAGAAAACCGTCAGACCGAATGGAGGTGCGAAGGCATCTGAGAATGCGGCTTTGCGTAATTGCGGAAAAGTAGAACAACACATTGCGCAACAGGATGCCATCAAATTGATTGAAGAAGGGAGAAATGTGCGTGAGATTGAGTTGTTCAAAGTGGCACATATCGCGCAGCTCGGGAACGACTTGCCACTCTTCGCCATCGCGCTGGAAATACTTGAGCAGATAACCGGCGGGGAGTCCGCGATTGATCTCCATGCGCTCATAGCGGCCAGTGCGGGCACGGCTGATCATGGCGGCGTGAATGTCCGTTCCGATGATCTCGATTTTCCAGTCACCTATTTGCGGAAAGGACTCGCGTATCAGCATGGCAAGAGAATAGGCCTCCTGTCCGCTGGAGCAAGCTGCACTCCACAGACGCAACCGCCGCTCTTTCTCACGGGAGCGGATCAACTCGGGCAGAAGCTTTTCACGGATGAGATCAAAAGGCGCATGGTCACGGAAAAAGCTGGTTTCATTAATGGTCATGGCGTCGACCACGGCCTGTTCAAATGCGGGGTCCGATGCGGACCGCAGCTTCTGGACAAGCTCTTCGAGGCCGCCCATCCCGCGGCCCTGCCACACCGGGAAGAGGCGCGCTTCAAACAGATTGTCGCGTTCAGGGCCGAGGACATTGCCTGAGCGCTCCTGAATAAACTGACGCAAGAATGAGAGATCCACGTCCGAACAGGGCATCAGGCGCTGGCCCTCCTTGAGACAGCGCAGAGGCGCACCAGCTCGGCGGCAATTGCGGGAAGCGGCAGCACCCGGTGCGCGAGTCCTGCTTCGGCCACAGCAGCAGGCATTCCCCAGACCGCGCTGCTGGCACGATCCTGTACAAGTACCTGCCCTCCAGCTTGCCGTACTGCCTTGCATCCTTCCATGCCATCTGATCCCATTCCGGTCAGCACCACGCCGGCAACTCCGTCGCCAAATGCGTCTGCAGCAGAACGGAACAACACATCCACCGATGGGCGGCAAAAATCATCGGGAGCAGGCTCAAGTAAACGAAATATATGGCCGCGTCCAAACGCCGCGTGCGCCAGTTGCAGATGCCGGTCACCCTGCGCCAGATACACGCGTCCACAAGTCAGGTATTCACCCGCGACGACCTCAGACACTTTCAATGCAGAGATGCGATCGAGCCGCTCGGCAAGCAGCGAGGTAAACAAGCGTGGCATGTGCTGCGCAATCACAACCGGAACGGGAAAGTCGCCGGGAAGCTGCGGCAGAAGCGTTTCGAGTGCCGTGGGACCACCTGTGGAGACGCCAATTACCACAATGCTGACAGGCTTGTGCGGCCGGCATGCCATCGCTTCAGAAGTGGGGCCATGTCCAACTGTGGCATGAGCGGCCGGGAAGAGCCCGCGAATTTTCGGCAGCAATTCACGGGTGAGTGTGGCCACTGCATCGACCGCTCCGTGCTGGGCCGTCGGCTTCGTGACGTAGTCAGCTGCGCCGCGCGCCAATGCCTCGAGCGTGATGCCTGCGCCGCGCCGGGTAAGGGTGCTGCACATGATGACTTTTGCCGGATGCCTGCGCGCACGCAGTTCGGTCAGCATTTCAATGCCGTTCATGCGCGGCATCTCAATGTCCAGCAGAACAAGATCGGGCTTCAGCCGTTCGACCGCATCGAGAGCACTTGCGCCATCCGCAGCCATGCCGGCGAGCTCGATTCCCGAATCGGAGGCCAGCACCATGCGCAGAAGACTGCGCATCACCAGAGAATCGTCCACAACCAGGACGCGAACAGGAGGCAAATACATGGCCGTGGTTATGCCAGCTCCAGACCGGCCATCTGAAGCTTTTCAAGCAGTGACTCTTCATCAAAGGGCTTCATAAGATATTCATCCGCTCCGAATCCCAGCGCCGCTTCAATAAACGCATGGTCTGCTTCCGTAGTCACCATCACCACTTTCATGCTGCTATGTGCTGGATTGCTGCGCAGCGCTTTCACAAATTCCAGCCCGTTCATCACCGGCATGTTGACATCTACCAGCGCCACATCAAATGCAGCCGGTGCGGACACCATGTCAAGTGCAGCCTTTCCGTTTTCCGCTTCGACGCATACAACTCCGCGTGCTTCAAGAAGCGTGCGCAAAAAGCCACGGATAAAGCCGGAGTCGTCCACGATCATCGCCTTCATGCCACCCTCAGTTCCAGCCCGGCCAGACGCACTGGGTCAAGCCGGTCCGGATCGAGCATGACCAGCAGGCCACTCTGGAGCTTGTAGGTGCCGGCAAAGAGCGATTTTCTGCGATCATCGAGCGTGGACGGATTGCTCTCAAACTCTGCCGGAGAGACCGTCAGCACCTCGCAGACCTCATCCACCAGCAGGCCAAAATATCCGTCGTCGCCTTCAAATACCAGCACATCTTCGCTCGTTTCATGTCGCGACATATGGAGCAGCCGCCGCAGCGACACCGTCGTCAGCACTTCCCCGCGGTAATGCGCCAGTCCACCAATAAAATCCGGCGAGAGCGGAACAGGATGTGTCGCAGGTTTGCCCAGGATTTCAAGGATCCGCGTGACCGGAATACCGAAGAGTGTTTCTCCCACCCGCACCGAACACATCTCCAGCACGTCTTCAGATAACATCATCGAACTCATTGCATGGTCTCCATCGCTCCTATAGGCAGAGCCGGGACAGCTTCGAGCGGTACAATGCTTGTCACCTTCTCATTCAGCAGTGTCACGTTTTGCGCCGCAGTATGGGTCCCAGCCTCTTCGAGCGGTCTTCCCTCGGCCACGTCCAGCACCTGCGAAACGGCAACGCCGACATGACGCAGGCCATCGCGGCAAACCACAACTGTCATTTCATCTCCCTCCGCGCCCAGGTTATGCAGAGGCAACAGAGCGCCTTCAAACCGCAGAACAGGTACGCCGCCCAGCCATTCCAGCTTGTTGCGCGGGATGCGCTCGATGCGAAGCACTGTATCGAGAGGCACTGCCGTATGCTCGTTGCCGCTCTGCATCAGCAGGTATTCCGCTGCGCCACTGCGTGCTTCGGCTTCCATTACATCGTGTGTGTCTTCTTCCAGTGCCACGCTGATGTTGGCACGCGTGGCAATGGCCCCCGGGTCAAGGATCAGTGCCATTTCGCCGTTGCCCAGCACGGTTGCGCCGGAAAACAAGCCTATCTGCTTCAGCACAGATGACAACGGCTTCACCACAATTTCTTCCGGATCGGCCAGCCCATCCACGACAAGGCCATAACGCCGCCCTTCTGCGTTCAACACCGCGATATAAGCCTCACCGTCATACCTGCCCTCCTCGCGCTGGCCCAGAAGCAGATCGAGAAACACCAGTGGCAGCAGTTTGCCGCGCAGCCTGTAGAGCGCAGCTCCCTCTATCCATTCCAGTTGCATCTTTGCCTGCTCGGCAGACAGATGCACCAGCTCAGAAAGCGCTCCCTGAGGCAGCGCAAAGCTCTGCCCCCGGCTTGAAACAATCAGCGCAGGCACGATCGCCAGTGTCAGGGGGATCCGCAGCCGCAGCGTGGTTCCTTTGCACGGACGGCTGTCAATCTCAACTTTGCCGCCAATCTTTTCCACGTTGGTCCGCACTACGTCCATGCCAACGCCACGTCCGGAAACATTTGTAATGGCCTCGGCAGTAGAGAATCCAGGCAGAAAGATCAGCTGCATCAGCTCGCGGTCAGAAAGCTGTGCGGCACGCTCGCGGGTAATGAGCTTGCGTTCAAGGGCCTTGTCGCGAATCCGCTCGACCTTCATACCGCCGCCGTCGTCGGAAACTTCAATGATGACGTAGCTTCCTTCCTGATAAGCGCGCAGCTTTACCGTGCCTTCCGCGTCTTTCCCCGCAGCCTCGCGCACATGCGGCGCTTCTACGCCGTGGTCGATGGCATTGCGGACCGAATGCGTCAGCGGGTCCTTGATGGCCTCAAGCAGGCTCTTGTCCAGTTCCGTCTCCTGGCCTTCCATCACCAGCCGTACACGCTTGTTCAACTGCTGTGCCAGATCGCGCACCATGCGCGGAAACTTGGAGAAGACATGACTCACTGGCTGCATGCGCGCCTTCATGACCGCTTCACGCAGGTCCGCCGTTACCATGTCCAGGCGACGGGAGAGCAGTGTCATGTCGGAGTCTGCGCTGACGCGCTGCAGAATTTGATTGCGTGTCAGCACCAGCTCGCCTACCAGATTCATCATCCGGTTCAGCAGGTCCACATCCACGCGCAGCGTGGATTCCGCAGTGTTCACCATGGCGCGGGGCGGTTGTACTACTTGCGGATCGGCCTGATAGACCTCCATGGCGCGACCTTCCGGCTCAGGCGCTGCTGTTTTGGTAAGGCCCTTTTCTTCTGTTTGTTTTTTGGTGCGCGGCTTGCGCTTCTTTTTCGACTTTTCGATGGGCCCCTGTTCCGCTTTGGCTTCAGCTCCCACCCGGGTCTGCGGTTCCTGCAGCTCGAGCAGGCGGGCGATCATGGCAGCATCCTCGCCCTCACCTTCGCCGCCAGAAGCTTCAATATTTACCAGAATCTTCCTCAACTGGTCCAGCAGAGACAGCAGCGCGCTGATGATCGCAGCATTTGCCAGCAGCTTGCCATCACGCAGCAGTCCAAGCAGGTTTTCGCCTGCATGGGCCAGTTTCTCCAGACGCGAGAAACCGAGGAAACCCGTCGTCCCCTTGATGGTATGGACGGAGCGGAAGATGTCGGCCAGGAGCTCGCGGTCTTCGGGACGTTCCTCCAATTCTGTCAGGCACCGCTCCATGCGGTCCAGCCCTTCCTGGCTCTCAATCAGAAATTCGCGTGTCAGGTCGTCCACGTATGGGTTATCGGAAAAAGCAAGGGAAAACTTGAAAGGCGCCTTGCGCCGGGCCCCTCTTCTCGATAGCCTCAGAGTGCAATGCCTCAACCTACGCGGGAACAACAGGAACTGCTGCGCGAAGCCGCCGCTTCCGCCGCGAAAAATGCATATGCCCCCTATTCCGGATTCCATGTTGGCGCAGCCCTGCTCTTTGACGACGGCTCGATTGTGACTGGATGCAACGTCGAGAACATTTCCTACGGCCTGACCATCTGTGCCGAACGTTCGGCTGCCGTCAAGGCCCTCTCGGAATCAGGAGCAACGCGCAAAATTGTAGCCGTAGCAATTACAAATCTGAATGACGCCGCCAGCCCTCCCTGCGGGGCTTGCCGCCAGGTGCTCGCCGAGTTCGTGACGGAAGATGCGGTTGTGTACTTCGCAGATGGGAAGGGCGGCATGACGGCCGTCCCGTTTTCTCAACTTCTGCCTCACAGCTTTGCAGACTGGAAATCTGATGCACGCCGTTGATCTCATCCGCAAAAAGCGCGATGGCGAGGAGCTATCTGCCGAAGAAATCCGCTATCTGGCCAACGGCGCTGCGCATGGCAGTATCCCGAAAGAGCAACTCGCGGCGTGGCTGATGGCCGCATTCCTGCGCGGGCTTTCTCTGGCAGAAGTGGACGCGCTTACGACAGCGATGCGCTTTTCCGGCGAGACCTTCGACCCGTCACCGCTTGGAAAATTTGCTGTGGACAAGCACTCGACCGGAGGAGTTGGCGACAAGACCTCGCTGCTCGTCGCACCGATTGCAGCTGCTGCCGGCCTCGTGGTTCCCATGATCAGCGGTCGCGCTCTGGGCCATACCGGAGGCACCCTCGACAAGCTCGAAAGCATTCCGGGATATCGCACGCAGCTTTCGCTCAGCGAAATGGAACAGGTACTGGCAAAAGCTGGAGCAAGCATCGTCGGCCAGACCCAGGCCCTCGTCCCTGCCGACCGCGTGCTCTACGCATTGCGCGATTGTACATCCACGGTGGAAAGCCCCTTTCTTATCTGCGCTTCCATTATGAGCAAGAAGCTTGCCGCAGGACTTAATGGTCTCGTGCTCGATGTAAAAACGGGCTCGGGCGCATTCCTGCACAACAAAACGGACGCGCTCTTTCTGGCTGCGCTGATGGTAGAAACCGGGGAACGTGCCGGAACTCGGACTGCCGCGCTGCTCACCAATATGGATCAGCCGCTGGGCCGCTTTGCCGGGAATTGGGTCGAGGTTTGGGAGTCGCTCGAAGTGATGGAAGGCAATCGCCACCCACTGAGCGAGGACCTGCGAGAGCTTTCCCTCATTCTTGCCGGATGGATGATCTATCTTGGTGGGCTGGTTCCGTCAGCGGAAGAGGGCCGCCATCGTGCGGAAGAGGTCCTGCGCTCTGGCGCAGCGCTTCAAGCTTTCACCAGCATGGTTCAAGCGCATGGCGGAGACATGGCGGCCCTCGCGCATCCAGAACAATTTCACCAGCCGAAGGCACGCAAAGACTTCCTTGCAGACCGTTCCGGATATCTTGCTTACATGGACTGCACCGCCGTGGGATGGGCCGTGCAGCGCCTGGGCGCCGGGCGTGAGCGGGCAGGCGAACCAGTGGCCCCTCACGCAGGCATGGAAATGCACGCAAAGCTCGGCTCTCAAGTGAAAGCAGGGGAGCCAATCCTGACGATGTTTTTGAACGACCCCGCGCGCTTTGCCGAGCCAGAGGTGCTTTTGCGCAAAGCGATTGTGATTGCCGACGTGCCGGGAGAACACCCTCCGCTGGTGCAGGAAATCATCACCGCTGAAAACAGAAAAAAGTTTCTTCAAGCGCCAAAGCGCCCATAGGATTAGGTGTTGAACAGGAGAGAAATTTGGGACGGTTTACCGGTGTTCTAGGACTGCTGACCATGCTCGCTCTGGCATGGATTTTTTCCGCCAACCGCAAGGCCATTCGCTGGCGCACTGTGCTCTGGGGGCTGGGCCTGCAATTGCTCTTCGCCTTTATCGTCCTTGATTTCTCCTGGGGACAGCGGGCCATGGGTACTGCTGGTGCGGCGGTTACCAGGTTGCTTTCCTACGCCTATGCCGGGTCCACGTTTGTGTTTGGTGAACTCGGAAAACAGCATTCCTCGTCAGGAAGCATCTTTGCGTTTCAGGTACTGCCGACGATCATCTTCATCTCGGCATTTTTTGCAGTGCTCTATCACGTAGGGATCATGCAGTTGCTGATTCATCTGTTTGCGCGTCTTATGCAATTCACGCTGCGCGTCAGCGGCGCGGAGAGTCTGAATGTCGCAGCCAGCATTTTCATGGGCCAGACGGAAGCGCCGCTCACAATCCGGCCCTTTCTGCCTGATGCGACCCGTTCCGAGCTGATGACGATTATGACCAGCGGCATGGCGCATGTTTCAGGCGGCATCATGGCGGCTTACATTCTTTATGGTATTGAGGCTCAGCACCTGCTTGCGGCTGTGATTATGACCGCGCCAGGAACGATCCTCATTTCCAAAATGCTCGTTCCGGAAACCGAAACGCCCGCGACAGAAGGCACTGTCCACATGCCAAAGGACGCTGAGCAAAAGGACGAAAACCTGCTTGGTGCAATTGCGCGCGGCACGATTGACGGCGGGCGGCTGGCCTTCAACGTTGCCATCATGCTCATCTCGTTTATTGCTCTCATCGCGCTTGCAAATGGCATTCTCGGCGGCTTGCACAACTGGCTGGGCGCACACCACATCCCGTTTCCGTCGAAGCTGGACTCGATTCTGGGAGCCATCTTTGCTCCGGTTGCATGGCTGATTGGTGTGCCCTGGCACGATGCGAAGATCGTAGGCAATTTGCTGGGCACGCGCATGGTCATTAATGAAGTAGTGGCATATTCGCTGCTCGGAGCGCAGAAAGCGATGCTCGACTTCCGCTCTTTCACCATTGCGACCTTTGCGTTGTGCGGATTCGCCAACTTCAGCTCCATCGGTATTCAGATCGGCGGTATCGGTGCGCTGGCCCCCAACCGCCGCAGCGATTTGGCCCGGCTCGGATTGCGTGCCATGCTCGCCGGAACTATGGCGAACCTCATGTCAGCTTCAATTGTGGGAATCCTGATGCGGTGAAGATCAACCGCGCATTTCGTACGGGTTTTGTTGTGGGAGTTTGTAGTTGTGGTTTTCCACCCTTCCTTCCCAGAACGTAAACACGCCGCCTTTCGGCCTTGGCCTGGTCCAGCAAAAATTTGGCTAATTGCTCTCGACTGTGCACGGTGGGTCGGGCATTCTGGTGATGGTCAACGTTCGGTATGCGCCCTATGCCGGAGGGGTCAATTCTTCTACAAGGTGTCCCATCTTCTCACGCTTGACCTGCAGGTATCGCTGGAAGGTTTCTTCAGGCTCTACGGCGGCGGAGATGCGTTCGACTACGCGGATACCTGCTTCTTCGAGTGCCTGGACTTTTTCAGGATTATTGGTAATGAGCCGGACGGCGGGTACGCCGAGCTGCTTCAGTACCTCGGGGGGAAGTTCAAACTCGCGGCAATCCGGCTTATAACCAAGCTCGACGTTGGCCTCGACAGTGTCCAGTCCCTGGTCCTGGAGTTCATAGGTTTTCAGTTTCGCCATTAAGCCGATGCCTCGACCTTCCTGTTGTTCATACAGAAGGATGCCGGCGCCCGCTTCTGTAATTTTCTTAAGGGCGAGCTCGAGTTGCAGGCGGCAATCACAGCGCAGGGAGTGGAAGACATCTCCAGTGAGACACTGCGAGTGGATACGCACGATGGGTGGCGCAGAGTGAATATCTCCCATGATCAGCGCGACTGCGCCTTCCAGGCGCTTCACCGGGGCAGGCAGCTTGTCATTGCATGGCTCTGGATTGGAGATGACGCCTTCAAATCCAAGAATGCGAAAATGCCCCCAACGCGTGGGGAAGTCCGCATCCGCCACCTTTTTTACGCTTTCAAAAGGCATAACTTGATTATACGAAGCGCCCTATACATTCGCACTGCCGCTCAACTAGAGTGAAAACGTGTACGAGCCAAAGCTCATCCTCATTACGCTTTTGATCAAGCTCGGCGTGGCGGCGGCCGTTTCGAGCGCTTTGGCGCGCGCGCGCACATTTCAACGCCTGCTTTTTACACAGGGCCGTAACGCGGGGCAAACGCTGGCCCTGCTGGCGTTTATCTGCATTCCTCTGACGCTGGGCGTGATGGTGCGGGTAATCGTGCCGAATTTCTATGCCGCAGACATTGCCTTTGAGACCACGATCCTGCTCGGCATTCTCATGGGACCTTTGTCTGCGCTGGCGGGTGGCGCGATGCTTTCGCTGCCGGCCATGCTGCACCATGAGTATCTGAGCCTGCCGTTCAATCTGGCTGTTGGCGTGATTGCCGGAATGTATGGGCGCTTTGTGGAAGAGGAAGAGGTCTGGTCCTTTTCCCCGTTTGTAGACCTCAGCATTTACCGCTGGATACGCCGCAACCTCCGCAAGCCGCGCTTTGACCGCCAGGTGCTCCTACTTGCTTTGATTGTGGGTCTGGGGATCTGCCGCGGCTGGCTCGCAACCATGTATCCGAACCGGCTTTTTGCCCTGGTTGGCTCTTCCTGGCTTATCCGCGTGGCGATCTGGGCATGCTCGGCCATGGTGGTGGGCATTCCATTGAAAATATGGAACGCGATCCGCATTGAGCAGAAACTGGAAGAGCAGAAGCGTCTGCTTCTGGAGGCGCGGCTGGATGCGCTGCAACGCCAGATCAATCCGCACTTTCTGTTTAACACGTTGAATTCCATCGCTTCGCTTGTGCGCTTTCGCCCGGAGCAGGCGCGTGAATTGATTGTGAAGTTGGCCAACATACTGCGCGCGCTGCTGAAAGAGCACGATTCCTATATCCTGCTGCGCGATGAGTTGAGTTTTACCGACGACTACCTGGGCATTGAGGTGGTACGTTTTGGTGCGGACAAGCTCAAAGTGGTGAAGGAGATTGATCCAGCCACTCTCGATCTGCCTGTGCCGAGTATGATTCTGCAGCCGCTGATCGAGAACAGCATCAAGCATGGGCTGGAGCCACGCATCAGCGGAGGGACCATTACGATCCGGAGCAAACTGGATGCAGGAAAGCTGATGATTGAAGTGGAAGACGACGGAGTGGGGATTGTTCCCGGGCGGTCGCATTCCAGCGGAGTGCTGCAGGGCACTGGCATTGGTATGAATAATGTGAGGGAGCGCCTGGAAGTTCTGTTTGGTGACAATGCGAGATTTGATATCACGAGCCGCCCGGGACGGGGAACGCTGGTGAGCATGGAGATGCCGGCGGGTGGCTACGAAGAAGATGAGACGGACCCGGCGGCAGCCCCCGCGCGTTCCAGCACGCGGGCATAGAAACTTTCGTACAGAGGGATGATCTTGGTGGAGCAGAACCGCTTTTGTGCAGTCTGACGTGCCGCTACCGACATCGCCTCCAGCTTTTCCGGACTCGATAGCAGATCGATCGCAGCGTGGGCCATGCCGTCCACGTCCCCAACAGGGAAGAGCCTTCCGTTGACTCCCTCTTCGATCAATTCAGGTACTCCGCCGACGCGCGTGGCGATGGAAGGAACACGGCACGCCATGGCTTCGAGAGCCGCCAGACCGAAAGATTCCAGTTCGCTGGGCATCAGCATGAGATCGGCAACGGGAAGAAGCTCATTGACGCTCTCCTGTTTTCCGAGGAAGTGCACGCGCTCCTGGATCCCTTTGCGCAAGGCGAGCCACTCGGCGGCGGAGCGGTCCGGGCCGTCGCCTACGAGCAGCAGGTGCGCCGGCACACGCTCGTTGATGCGGGAGAAGACCTCAATTGCATCGGTGACGCGCTTGACGGGACGGAAGTTCGAGAGATGGATCAGGATTTTTTCATCCGATGGGGCGAAGCGCGCCCTTTCTGCCTGCCTGACTTCTTCGGGCAGTGGGACATAGACATCACAGTTCACAAAGTTGGGGATGACTTCGATGTCGCTCGTGATTTTGAACTCACGAATGGTGCGGTCTTTCAGATACTGCGAAATGGAAGTGATGCCGTCGCTCTGTTCGATGGAAAACTGCGTAATGGGCAGGTATGAGCGGTCCAATCCGACCAGGGTAATGTCCGTCCCGTGAAGGGTGGTCACAAAGGGCAGGTGACGGCCACGTACGGCGAGCATCTGCCGCGCCAGCAGAGCGCTGACGGAATGCGGGATGGCGTAATGCACGTGCAGCAGGTCCAGGCCGTAATATTCGGCCACCTCTGCCATGCGGGAGGCAAGGGCAAGATCATAGGGCGGATACTCGAAGAGCGGGTAATTTGAGACGGGGACCTCGTGATAGCAGATGCCTTCCTCGCGCCCGGACAGGCGGAAGGGCTGCGAATACGTGATGAAATGCACCTGATGTCCTGCGCGGGCAAGCTCAATTCCTAGTTCTGTAGCGACAACGCCACTGCCGCCGTAGGTGGGATAGCAGGTGATTCCAATTTTCATGGGTGTTCCTGGGTCCTGTAAATTAAGTGTTTGACGTGCAACTCTGTTTCAGGATTCAAATCTGTCCGAAATGAATCAGATCGATTCCGGATTGCGAGACTGTATCCAGCAGGGCAGTCCGTTCTATATCGCGAGACGCATGCAGCCGTGTTCGCTGGCGCTGCAGGTCTGCGTCATTGTATCCGGGATGGCAGACCAGTTCCCACGTTCCATCGGGCATGGCAGCCAGAAGACTGCCGATGGTTGTCTGGTCCAGTGTTCCTGTGGCTAGTACGCCGATTGCGCCATCGGTGGTTCTAAGGCCGGCACGGTTTACCTCCCGCGCAAAGGCGGAACTCTGCGACCGCAGCAGCCGCACCTGCATCTTGCGGACATGGCCGGCGTTGGCGGTTGCGTTGAGCGCCCAGTTGGGCTCAAACGGGTTGCGGATGGCATGGATGTCGCACTGGAGCGCGGCCCGCAGCAAGGGGCGCAAGACGCGCGGAAACATATGCGCGTGCTTATGGGTGTCTACATGCGTCACCGGAATATCGGCCTGTTGCAGCTTGCGTATTTGTGCTGTGGCCTCTTTCTCGATTTCCGCTTCGGCAATGCGGCCGCGCAACAAGTCTGTCACAAAGGTGCTGAGTTTGGGCCGGAAGGCATCTCCGCTCACCAGGGAAGGGACTTCAGAGGGGGGCAATACCGGGGCACCGTCTAACAGAACCACGTGGCAGCCCACACCGAGCGAGGCATGGCGTCTGGCTTCTTCTGCGGCCTGGGAAAAGGAGCTGGCAGGAGCTGTCGCCATCAGCGTCGCAGAAGAAAGCGCTCCGGCAGCATGCAGTTCAATCACAGCCCGGTTTATGCCGGAAGTAAGTCCAAAATCATCTGCATTGACAATCAGACGACGCACAACTCCAAGTTTATCAGCGCATTGGAACGGCCTTCATACAGTTTTGATAAAATAAGGAAGCCTTGATGTCCCACCCTCAGGAAAGGGAGGGTTTTCCCTCAGGGCGGTTAGCTCAGTTGGTTAGAGCGCCTGCCTTACAAGCAGGAGGTCGCAGGTTCGAGCCCTGCACTGCCCACCATCTAAGTCAAATGAATAACAAGCAATAACAATTGATAGTTTGTGCGCTTTTTAAGCGCCGTCTTTCCCTGTTTACCTGTTGTGCTTTTTTGCGACTTTCTTCGCACGCTGTTCAACTGTTCGCCGATGAATGACATAGAGAGCGCACAATGCAAAACACCTGGCAAGACATTCTGATTCTGGGCCTGTTGGTGCTGCTCTTCGGCATGATCCACCGGAAACGTACTTCTCCGCGCCTGCTGTTCTGGATTGTGGGCTGGTTGTTTGTTCTGCTTCATTTTGCATCGCTCGAGCTGCGGCCTGTTACCAGCTTCTGGCAAAGCATGCAGGCCGCTGTCAGCGTTCTTGGGCTTGTCTTTTGCGGCATCTGCTTCATTCTTGCTTCGACCATTTCATTTCTGTCGAGACGGCGGCTGGTTTGGCTTGCGATCATTTCGAGCTTGCCGACGGTAGTGTACGTCTTTCTGGTTGCTTTTGATTACAACCGTGTGGCCCCGCTGGTCCTGCTTGCGAATTTAGGGGAATGCGCTGTCATATGGGTCGGCTCGCGCTTTGCCAAAAGAAAAAACAGGATTGTGTGGGCGAACAACCTGATTGCCGTTGGCTGCGGCAGCTGGATGCTTGTACTTATCGCGCATAAACAGGCCGGGTTGGGGCTGAACGCGATCCTGACCCAGTTATTTCTCATCAATGCGGTCCTTTACTGGGAGGACTTTCGCAGGGCTTCAGTTGGAGTTGTGACTGCCTCGGCTGGTCTGGTTGCCTGGGCGATGGTCTTTCCGGTGAGCGTGTGCGTGGGGCACTTTTTCCCACATCTGGCCGTCTCTCCAAACTTGTGGAATGTGCCGAAATACTTTGTGGAATTCGGCATGATGCTCACGCTGATGGAAGAGCAGATTGTGGATGCCGAGGCGCAGCGCGAGCAGTACCAGTTGTTGTTTGACAGCAATCCCCACCCGATGTTCATTTACGATCCGGAAACTTCCCACGCGCTGCGAGTAAATGATGCGGCCCTCGCGCAGTACGGATACACGCGGGAAGAGTTCCTGGCACTGCACCTGCTCAATCAGGTGGAAGTGCTGGACCGCATCGAATCGCAGAAGCTCATTTCCAAAGCCGGAGAGCCTCTACGTGCGACCGGACTGTGGAGACACTACCGGAAAGACAGCAGCTGGTTTTATGCCGAGATATCTTCTCACGTTATTGAGTTTGAAGGGCGCATGGCACGCTTCTGCATGGTCATTGACGTGACCGACAGACAGCGTCTCTATGAGCAGCTGGAGCACAGGGCCAATCACGATCCGCTGACCAATCTGCCGAACCGCTCTCATCTGGAGCAGCGCCTGCGGCACACACTGGAAAGCTCGTCCCGCCACAATCAGAAGGCGGCGATCATCTGCATTGATTTCGACCGCTTCAAGCACATCAATGATACGTATGGTCACGCCGTCGGAGACATCTGCCTGCAGGAGATTGCGGGTCGTCTGAAGAAACGCCTGCGCGAATCGGACACCGTGGCCCGGACTGGTGGCGAGGAGTTCACTGTCGTCCTGGGAGACCTGCACTCAGACGAAGATGCGGAGAAAGTGGCCGCTGATCTGCTTTCGGCTTTCAAAAAACAGTTCACGGTTTCCAATGCCACACTGGACCTATCGGCAAGCCTTGGCATCGCCATTTTCCCAGATCACGGGACGGATGCTCACCAGCTGTGGAGGGCCGCCGACCTAGCCATGTACCGCGCCAAACGGGCCGGAGGTGGGCGGTTCATGAAGGCAGACGGTGTGGAGCAGTCCATTATCACCATGTTCCATCCAGACCCGCTGAACTCTGACGCCTAACAGGCGGCCAGTTTCTCCCCCTCGATACTTTGCAAACACCCTCTCGCAATTTCCCGGTTGACACCACAGACGGATAGGAGAACAATCACATCAAACATTTCTGGCAGGAAATGTTTTGAAGGGGCATTGCACCTATGCTCGACCGCTTTACTACCAGCGACGTCCTCGAGCTTACAGGCGTTACCGCACGCCAGTTGCAATGGTGGGACGAAAAAGGCGTCGTGGTGCCCCGGCGCGAAGGCCGCAATCGCATCTATTCACCGGAAGATCTGGTTGAGATCACAGTTATAGAAGAGCTTCGCCGCAGGCGCATTTCGCTTCAACAGGTGCGTCGCGTTTTGCGTTTTCTGCGGCGAGAGGTGCATGCGCGTCTTGCCGACATTGTGCAAGGCCGAGAAGAGCATCATCTGCTGCTGGATGATCGCCATATTTATCTTGAGTCGGATTCCCGGCAGATCATTGACCTGATGCGCAACACAAATCAGCCGATGCTGTTGATATCTTTAACGGACGCAATGCGGCGTATCAATGTTGATTTGAAGGAGCTTCTGGCGCATGCCAAAAGAAGTCGCGTAATCGCAGCCGGAAGCAAAAGGAAGGCAACGGAACGACCCAAGAGCGCACCATCAGGCAGTCCCCAGAAACAAACCAGCAAGCCAGCCAGAAAAGGAGGCGAGAATGTCCGCAGAGCTGCAGTTGCTTGAAGAATGGATTCCGGAGCAAATGGAACCCGGAACGTTATTTGTTCTGGAAAACGCGGGGACCATGGGCGATGCCCGCAATCCCTACTGGGCAGTGCTCGCATGCCCGCGCTGCGGCGCCCTCGGGCTGATCACGAAGGCCCAGTTCATCAGCCTGGAGTCCATCATCTGTGGGGCGAACAACTGTTCCGCCGAGTATTTTCTGCGTGGAGATGAAATTGAGTACAGAAAGCCATATTGACGGCAGCCGGAGTGGAGTATGGATACAGTACACAAACTTATTCGTATTCATCAAGCCACGTGGTGGAGGTGTAATTCAATGAAATTTCAGCCGTTCGCTCTACTCCCGTATCTTAATCACGATTGTGCTGAATATTATTCTTTCAGGGATTGTGAGCTGGTGCGGAGTACCCGCAGGAATATTGACGATATCGCCTGCTGAGATTTCGTGCGTCTGACCGCCTGTAATGTGGGTGCCCTTTGTTTCCCCGTCAGGGCTGGCCTTTGAGTCCGGAATGGTGCCTTCGGTAGTAAGGGTAGCGTGACCCTGCTTCACAATGAAGACATCGTCATAGTGTGAGTGTATTTCCGCTCCTCCACTCTTTGTGCGGAGGCTAAGCTGAATTTTGTGGCTTCCATAATCGCCGAGCGTAGAGCCGCTGCTACCTGCTGATTCGGCCTTTGATGCTAAACCGGAAAGCTGCTGCTGAATGTCTTCTGTTGAAAAGTAATCGGCTTTGTTTGGCTGCTGTGCGTAGACGGCGCTGGCGAGTAAAGGAAGTGCAATGATAAGCAGATCACGTTTCATAAATATCTCCAGTTGTGTAATGAATGCATCTGTCCTTGTTTCAATGAAGAGGGTCCCACATTCTTCTTCGCTCGAGTTAACTTCATAACAAGCTTTGGACAGAAACGGAATCCATGTCTGCATAATCCTGATTTTCGCCACCCATGCCCCAGCAGAAACTGTAGGAACTGGTGCCTGCGCCGGCGTGAATAGACCATCCTGGTGAGATGATGATTTCGCGGTCTTTCATGACGAAGTGCCGCGTTTCATCGGCCGGTCCCATTAAGTGGAAAACGCGTGCGCTCTGCTCAAGATTGAAGTACATATAGATTTCAGAGCGGCGCATGTGCGTATGTGGAGGCATGGTGTTCCACACACTGCCTACCGCCAGGTGCGTGACACCCAGTTGGCAACTGCGTGCCCCCCGTAGATGAATGTATTTATAGATTGTGCGTTTGTTGCTGGTTTCCGTGCTGCCTAATTCGGTAGGATCGGCATCCTCTTTTCTTATGAGTGTTGTCGGAAAGGGGCTGTGCGCTTGATAACTCAGTAGATAGAAGACGGCTGGCTTCGCGTTATCTTCTGAAGCAAAGGTGATCTCACGATTTCCTTTTCCAATGTATAGGCAATCGAGATTGGCCAGATCGTACCTCTGGCCATTTACTGTGATGCTCCCCGCCCCGCCAATGTTTAATGCACCCAGTTCGCGTCGCTCAATAAAGTAGCTGGCCTTGAGGGCGTTGTCTGTGGGTAGCAGCAACGAAGACGATTCCGGTGCGGCAAACCCAACAACAGCGCGATCAAGGTCAACATAGGTAAGCTGGATGGTTCCAGGTTGGTAGAGTTTCTCAAGCAGAAAACTTTCGCGCAATTCAGCCGTCGTCATTCGCGGATACCTTAGGTGGTCTGCAAGCAGATGCATCTTCATTTGGTTCCCTATGCGGTGAAAGATTAAAGATTAATGTGTTGGAAGCTGTTCTAACAGCCAGCGAATGTATTCCTTGCCGCCCGCGAAGTTGTCATACGGTGGTGGAAGTTTTCTTCAATCTGTGTATTCGTTATAAAGCCAAGGGTCTACCATGCCAACTACTACGCCTTTGCCGTATCTGGCCTTTCCAAGCAGAACGCTTCCCTTATATGTCCATACGGCAGTAGAAGGCGGTTTAGGCGAAATGGTGCATATCTCTTTCATGAATAGAACGTGTGGAGCATGGAAGACCGGACCTTTTCCGGGGACATCAATACGCGCCATTTCAAAATGGTTACCCTCTTCAGCGTTGAGTTGCACATTGTTAAAGTGCATCCCGAACTTGTCCGCCAAAATATTCATGTGTTCAATGTCGGAGTGGGTAGGGTCATTTTGCATGATGACAAGCATTCCGCCGCTTTTCACCCAGTCTGCAACCACTCTGGCATCTGCCTCATTCATGTAGTGTGGGTTCTTGTTCCACTGTGGGTTGTCAGGCGAAACGATCAGGTAAACTTGTGTTTTGTTGAGATCGGATAAAGTTGGCGCTTTGGGCAGGGTCTCTGTCCTGAGTCCATATTCGCGCAGCATGTGGCCAAAAATGGAGTAGCCGCTGTTGGCGAAGTCGTCCCATTTGTAGTGGTAGAGAACGGTTTGTCCTGCGGCGTTTTTGCGTGTTTGGCTGTTGTACCAGGCATCCAGCAGGACGGTCTTGCCGCGTCCGAGTTTTGTCGTCTGAGCAGACTCGATTTCTGTTGCCGCCATCAGAAATGCGCCGACGCCTTTTGGGTCATTCCGGACGACTTCCTGAGATGTGTAGTACTCGTAGCTTCCATCGTTGCCAGGGCCTGTTCCGAGTCCGATGGCGCGGACCGTACCAGTGAGGGTGAGTCTACCGTCCGAGTCTGTCTGTACAAATTGCTTCAGAATGCCTTCCCATGCCCGTTCAGCGTTTTGTGCGTAGGATGGTTGCAGGTATCCCAACCGTACGCCTTTTGCAAGCGCATATGTAAACATGCAGAGGATTCAAAATAATTGTCCTTTTTATGGGGCTTGTCCATCACCTGATACCAGAGGCCAGTCTCTTTGTCCTGATACCTGGTGATGGAGGCAGCCAGCCTTCGCAAAATGTCGAGGAGTTGTGCGCGCCGGCCGTCCGACTGATAGTAGGGAAGTGTGTCTACGAGCGCCATCATATACCAACCCATACCGCGGGCCCAGAAAGTTGGCGATGCTCCTGTGGATTGGTTTGCCCAGTGCTGCTGTCTGGTTTCATTCCAACCGTGATAGAGCAAGCCGGTTTTTGAATCGTGTGCGTGTCTGGCCATCAAAACAAATTGCTTTGTGATGTCCTGAAAATCCTGCGGCTCATAGAAGGTGACTGCGTAGTTGGCATAAAAAGGTCCTGCCATGTACAGGCCATCGAGCCACATCTGGTTGGGATATTTTTGCTTATGCCAGAAGCCGCCTTCAGTAGTTCGCGGATGTACCTTGAGCTGATCGCGAAGCAGCTTTGCAGCTTTGTAATACTTAGCATCCTGGGTTACTCCATAGAGCAGGAGCAGTGTGCGCCCGAGTGCGAGGTCATCCAGCTCATTGTCTTCTGGCCTGTAGGTTGGAATCGAGCCATCACTGCTGACCAAATTGTCTACTGCGCTCTTGATGTATTTGTAGTAAGTCGCATCGCCAGTGTGATACCAGACATCTGCCATCCCCTGTAGCAGGACGCCGAGTTCATAATTCCATTTCCAGAGGGTGTCGTTCGCAACAAATTTTCCATCCGGCCAGCGTTGGGTCGTTGTATTCGCCATGCGCTGTGACCACGGAAGTTCCTGGGCATTCGAGGAAAGAAGGAGGGGCACGGTGAATCCGAGCAGAAGGAACAGGCAAAAGTATCGCACGCGCATATTTGGGTTCCGGCGAGTCAACTGCATCCGGTTAAGAAATGGTGTATCAAACGCTGACAGCAAATGTCTCAAAAAGCTGGCAATCACGTCCCGCTATCTGGGACTTAGTCTCGTTTTCTGGATTTGCTTGACAATTCTTCCGACCGCTCGTTAGTTTTGCAAACGTTTCCAATATTAACCTCCGTAGCAATTCTGATTGCTTCTACACGCGAAGGGCGAGCTTGTAGTTCCTGAGGAGAGGTCATGACATCCATTCATAAGTACCGCCTGCTGGTTCTGGCCGTAACGATCGTGCTGTTCCTGTGTTTTTCCGTCTCAGGAAATGCTCAGGCAGTGTCAGCAACACTTCTTGGCAGTATCAATGACAAGACGGGTGCGAGCATTCCCAACGCCAAAGTCTCGATCAAGGAAATCTCCACGGGGATCACTCATGAGGCTACTACCAATGCTAGCGGAAACTATACTTTTCCTGATCTGGCGCCAGGGGCATATTCGGTCACGGCAGAAGCTACCGGCTTCAAGAAGGAAACCCGAGCCAGAGTAGACGTAATTGTGAACACAACCACACGTGTTGACATGAACCTTGAGCCGGGAAGTACGACGGAAATCATTACGGTGACAGATGTTCCCCCGATTCTGCAGACGGATCGTGCCGATGTGAGTACGAAGTTTGAAGCGCGGCACGTGGAAGACATGCCGTTGAGCGTGAATCGAAATTTTCAAGGCTTGTTAAACCTTGTACCGGGTACTACGCCCGCAAGTTTCCAGCACTCACAATTTTTTAATGCGCAAAGTTCCTTGCAGACAGAAGTTAACGGCATTCCACGCATGGGAAACAGTTACCAGATTGAGGGAATTGATGATGATGAGCGTACAGGCTTGCTCCAGATCATGATTCCACCTGCGGATGCCATTCAAACGGTAGACATTTCAACGAATAACTTTGAGGCCGAGCTCGGAAGAGCCATCGGTGCGGTAACGAATGTCACCCTTAAGTCTGGTTCTAACGCTTTTCATGGGTCCGTCGTTGAATACCTGCAAAACAGTGTTTTCGATGCGCGTTCCTACTTCAGCAAGAAAGTGGGGCATGTTGCATACAACTATTTCGGAGGTAACTTCAGCGGGCCTGTCATTAAAGATAGGCTGTTTTTCTATGGAGACTATTACCGGACATCAGACCATGAATCAAACTCTAATGTTTTGACCATTCCGCCGAAGGAATTCTATACACCCAATGCCAATGGATATATTGATCTGAGCGCGCCACTCAAAAGCGATGGCACTGGCCAGATTTATGATCCATCCACTGGAAATGCGGATGGCAGCGGAAGGACGCCATTCCCGAATAATCAGATCCCATTGGGGCGTGTAAATCCGGTCTCGCTGAAGCTGTTGCAACTGTTGCCAGCTGAGATTGCAGGTACTTCATTATCTGCGCCGAGCAATAATTATTTTGCCGTTCTTCCTTTTCAAAAGTCGGCGGACTCGTATGACGCAAAAATTGACGCGCAGCTTGCTGAAAAGGACCATCTGAGCGGGCGCTTTAGCTTCCAGAAGGTAAATACATACCAAGCCCCTGTTTTTGGAGAGGTTGCTGGCGGGCCTGCCCAGGGCGCCTTTGAAGGAACTGGAATCCAGAACGCGTATAGCACTGGAGTCAACTATGATCGTGCGTTTTCATCAACTTTACTGACGGAAGTTCGTTTTGGGATAGCACACTACCACAACAACGCTACGCCAGCCGGATATGGTCATGACTATGCCACACAGATTGGGATACCGGGAGTGAACATCAGCCAGTTCACAAGTGGTCAGGTAGGGATTTCGCTTGGCTCCTTCAGCAGCCCGATTATCGGGTATTCTGCTTCGCTTCCATGGAGGCGCGGAGAGGCAAACATTGATTTTGTAAACCACTGGACAAAGATCATAGGTAATCACACCTTTAAGTTTGGTGGAGATCTGCGCCGGGTACAGGACAATCTATTACAGGACCAGACCTTCAGCCCGCGTGGCGTGATCACCTTCAGCGAAAATCAGACTTCCATCAAAGACGGCAAGACAAATGTCGCCAATGATATGGCCAGCTTTTTGCTGGATGTGCCGAGCCAGGTCGGGCGTGACATTAATACTTATTCGCCTGCCTATCGGCAGTGGTGGCTTTTTCTGTTTGCAGGAGACAAGTGGCAGGCCTCGCCAAAACTGACGCTTGATCTCGGACTGCGATGGGAGTTTTATCCGCCTGCTATCCCGGGCAAGTCCGGCGGATTTTCGAACTACGATCCAACAACGAGCACACTTGTCATCGCTGGAGTGGGTGGTAATCCTTCGAACCTGGGTATGAAGACGCGCTATACCTGGTTTGCTCCGCGTACCGGGTTTGCCTTCCGCGCAACAGACAAGACGGTTTTCCGCGGCGGGTTTGGTATCAGCTATATGCCGTTTCCGGACAATACATATGCCTATAACTATCCAGTCCGTGCAAACAACAGCTATCAGCCGCTGGGCGCGTATACTCCGGCTGTGCTGGATAACGGGCAGGTGGCAACATTTCAATCGGGCTTTCCAGCGCCTAAGCCTGTTACGATTCCTTCCAACGGGATTTTGCCTGCACCTAAAAATCAGTCCTACGTCGTGATTCCAAAGAACTATCAGAATCCTTATGTTGAGTCGTGGAATATGGCAATTGAGCAGGCGCTTCCTGGTCAATTTACGATGCAGCTGTCTTATGTAGGTAATCATGGGGTTCGAATCGGTTCCGCACAGAATGTGAACCTTCCCCCTGCATTAGGATTGGGTCCGACAGCAGAACCAGAAGCTATTGCTTTTGGGCGCACGGCGGCAACAAATGTTTACTTCTTAGGGTTTTCATCGAATTACCAAGCATTGCAGGCGCAACTGACGCGTCGATTCAATAATGGTCTGGCGACAGAGACTGCTTTCACCTGGGGCAAGGGACTGGGTTATCAGAGCGGTGACGATGGCGGTCTGACTTTCTGGATAGACCAGCGGCATAACTATGCTCCGAATGATTTTGACCGTCGGCTCAATTTTGAAGAGAGCTTTACCTATGAATTGCCATTCGGAAGAGGAAAACGGTGGCTTAGCCACGGCTTCAGCTCGGTTGCATTTGGCGGATGGAAGCTGTCTGGCATCATTTCTGTTGTGTCCGGCACGCCATTTACGGTGACAGCAAATGGCGGATCTATCAATACGCCAGGACAGACACAGACGGCGAACCTCGTGAAACCATTCCATGTGCTTCATGGAATTGGGCCAGGGAAGGAATGGTTTGATCCGACGAGCTTTACGCAACCAGTGGGGTGCACGGGCACACCTTGTTCTGTCCGTTACGGAACCACGCTGGGCAGTTCTGGACGGAACCAGTTCTATGGCCCTGGATTTATTCAGGACAATGTTTCTGCCTTTAAGACTTTCCCGTTGTGGGAAAATCTGACATTAGAAACACGAGTGGATGCTTTCCAATTAAGCAACACTCCGCAATTTGGTAATCCCAGCGCTTCCATCACCAGCGGCACCTTTGGACAGGTTACTTCTACCATTGGATCAGGCTCCGGTGTAAACGGAACAGGCGGCGGCCGGGCTTTACAGCTCTCTGGAATCATTCGATTCTGAATTCCAGGATGATTGCTCTTCATCCTTCGATACCGTTCTCCGGTACGAAATCTGAAGAACGCTCCTTCTTCGCCTGATTGCCGTTATGGATGCGTTACCATAACTTTGTTGCTGATTCTGGAGGTTGCATGTCAATTTCGCGTCGAGCATTTGTGGGCGGTCTGACCGCTTCAGGACTTATGTCAACCGTGTCGGCCCTGGCCCAGAGAATGAAGAGCTGCCCATTTCGCCTCTCTGTAATTAACGACGAGATCAGTCAGGACTTTGACCATGCGTGCTCGGTAGCAGCCAATGATTTTGGACTGGATTGGATTGAGCTGCGTGGTATGTGGAACAAGAACATCAGCAATCTCAGTTCAAGTGAAATCGCAGAGGCACAGCGTATTCTTACCAAATACAGGCTGCGTGTTACCGATATTGCCAGTCCGCTGTTTAAAACAGATTGGCCGGGCGCACCTGCTTCCAAATTTTCTGAACACCGCGACCAGTTCAAGGCCAGCTTCGATTTCAAGCAGCAGGACGAGTTGCTGGATATCTGTATTGAAACAGCGAAGGCATTTAAAACAGACCGCATCCGCTGCTTCGACTTCTGGAGGCTCGATGATCCACAGAAATATCGAGCTGCCATTAACGACAAGCTGCGTGAGGCGGCAGAAAAGTGCGCGAAGCACAACCTGATTCTTGTTCTTGAGAACGAGATGTCGTGCAATACGGCCACAGGTGAAGAGGCGGCAGCTGTTCTGAAGGCAATTCCGAACAAGAACTTTATGCTGAACTGGGACCCAGGCAATGCGGCGACTTTCCCGGACAACACACCGTACCCCAACGGTTATGATGCCCTGCCAAAGGATCGCATTGGACATTGCCACTGCAAAGATGTAAAGCGCCTGCCTGGCGGTAAGTACGAATGGGCGCCGGTGGGAGCAGGTGTAGTGGATTGGGTCGGTCAATTCAAAGCACTGAAGCGCGATGGATACCACTATGCGGTAAGCCTCGAGACGCACTGGCGCGGTGCAGGCACTCCGGAAGCCTCAACCCGCGTCAGCATGCAGGGTCTGAAAGACACGTTGAAGAAGGCAGATATAGAGTGCTGAAGTGCTGCTACTGCGCGCATTTGCTACGCGCTCTCCGCAAATAGGTCTGACAGCATCTGGCCTGCTTTTGATGTGAAAACCTCATCGAGGGTTTCCAGATGCTGTATTCTATCCACGCGAAAGGTGCGAAAGTCATTGCGCATTTCGCACCATGCAGCCATGGCCCATGTTTCACCCCAGAAATAGAGGGCCAAATGGATGCGCACGTCTGACACTGGACTGGCCATCTTCGCGGATGTATATACGATAAGAACAATCCGGTGTTCCTGTGCTGCGCTGTGCAGCATGTCGAGGCGCGAAACCCAGGGCATAGAGCAAGACCTCATCTGCGCGCTCGCGTACTTCCAGTGGAAGTACCGCCACGATCTCTTCACGCGCAAACATCAGAGGCGGGGGCATTGAAGTCGCGGCGGAGGGGTAGCCCACTCCTGCTTCGCCGATAAGCCGATGATAGGTACGCCGGAAAGTTGCAGATTTTTCCGGGCCGTCTACCCTCGGCAACCCTCGGTGCCGAATTGCGTATCTCAGTTCGAGTACTTTGCGTGTAAGGAGCGAAATATGAACGGATGGAAGTTCTGGACGGCATTTGCAGTCGGCATCGCAGCGGGAGCAACGATCGCATTGCTTTACGCTCCGCAAACAGGTGAGCGGACCCGCCGGCAGGTGCGCCGCAAACTGGAAGATGCGGCCGATTATGTGCACGATACCGCAGATACTCTTGGTGAGCGTGCTATCTCAGCATACAAAGCCAGCAGAGAAGCAGTGGAAGATGCTCTGGATTCCGCCAGCAGCGCGTATTCCACAGCGGCAAAACGCGTGAGAAGTATTGTGTAAGCACAATCACCAGACGGTCGCTCCACCCCTGGAGCGAGATTAATGGGGGGTCGGCTGAGAGTCGGCCTGTCCAGCAATATATAGGGAAAGGGGTTTCCTGACACTTCATCACCCAGAAGATGATGGAGAAAGGCGACACGAGAAGGAAAATCTGCATGGCCCAGGGGCCCCGCTCAGCTTTCTGATTCCTGCACCATGCGGAGAGCGAACCGGGTAGCGGAATACTGTGCACCCGCAAGAAGAATTAATCCGGTGAGAAAGGCCCACATCATCAGAGTGACGGAGACAGAGAATGGTCCGTACACGGCGCGCAGGTCAAGCCATGGCAGGACTTTTACGAAGAGCCATTTGGCGCCTTCCCAGATGAGTCCAGTCACGATGCCCGTGGGCAGGACCGCACGCAGAGGCAATTTCCGGTTCGGCAGTGCCCAATAAATGATGGAGAACAGCGCAACGCTCAGAAATGCGGCTGAAATCCGCAGAAAGCCTCGCTCAAAAAACAGATAGACGATGTTATTGGTCTGCCCGAAGAAGATAAATCTGAGTACCTCACCCTGAGCGGCGGTAAATGCGATGGAAGTCAGCGCTAATAATCCCACGCCGAGCGCCAATGCGAGCGAGACAAGCTGGTTCATCACGTAGCTGCGGTTTTTGTTTACTCCCCAGACGCGGTTCAGGGCCACTTCCAACGGCAGGAAGACGCCGGTGGAGGAAATGAGCAGCATGACCAGGGAGAGCACCTGTACGCCTCCGCGTGGATTGGCCAGCCGGCTCATATTGCGGACAACGAAATCCTGATTTGAGGGCAGAAAATAGCGCAACATGTCGCCGATCACGTCCTCCATTGCCTGAGAATGAAAGACGCGGCGCGCAAGCGTGAACATAAGCACGATGAAAGGGAAGAGTGAGAGGATGGCATTGGCCGCCACGCTGAAGGCGTACGTATGCACCTCAGTCTGCGTTAGATAGCGCGCGAGCGAAACGGTCTGGTTCACAACACCATGGTTGCGTCGGGGTGGGCGGGCCAGCGGTGGCACAGCATCTTTTAGCGGCATAGCAACTGCTGCACAAGAGAGGAGATCGGCATAGAGTTATGATAAACAGGGCTGAAGAGCGGTGTGCCTTTTCCGGCCCTGGGGCCGTCTAGGTAAAAAGGCCATTCCACTGGCAGTTCCTTCACCTTCTTCCGTTACAAAGAGCCGCCTTTTTAAAATTACCAAAGGCCAGTGTCCTTTGGTAACTTACTGAAAATTATTGGCTTTGGTCCCATTTTTTACTTGATTTCTCAAGTGCTTTCCTGCCATAACATATGGCACAGTCTGTCTTTCAGGACGACTGAGTAATCGTTGGAAGGCCAGTTGTTTGTGTTTAGTAACAGTTTCTGGAAAATCTACCTGGATTGAAAAGGCTGCCCTTCGCAGAAGTGGCGGCCTTTGGTTTCTTGGGGTGTCTTTTTCCGGAAGCTCACAATGAGAAAGGAGTTCGCGTGAAAGAGCATGGTGTTGTGAAGTGGTTCAATGGAGCCAAAGGCTATGGATTTATCCAGCGTTCGACGGGAGAGGATGTTTTCGTCCACTTCTCCGCGATCCAGGACAGCGGATACAAGACCCTGAACGAGGGCGAATCAGTAGAGTTTGAGTGCCAGCAAGGCCCAAAGGGACTTAGCGCCGCCAACGTAGTGCGCAATAACTAGGGTCCCTTACTCTGACAGCATAGACGATCACGTCCGCAGATTTTGCCCGGCAAAAGTTGTGGACGTGGGTATTTTGTACCTGTGTTTCGTTTTCCTGCGCGGAACGCAGTGCTGTGCTTTTCTCATACGTACCTCCTTCCTGCCCGATATGCACTCACTAAGGTAAGAGAGTTAGATCCATAAGTATGTCCCGGCAAGTCCACGGAATATGTACTTTGGGTCCGATTACTATTCAAAGCACGAAATCTAAGTCAATATGTAGTTAAATTCCTTCCGGACGATCCGATGCCGAAAGAGTCGCCTCTTATTTTCGTCGTAGATGATGAAGTGCTGATTACCGAGACACTGGCGATGATTCTGCTTGCAAATGGCTACTCCGCGCTGCCGTTTATGGATCCGCTGAAGGCATTGAGCTACGTAAACATGCGGGTCCCTGACCTGCTTTTAACTGATGTTCGCATGCCTCATATGTCAGGAGTGGAACTTGGGATTGAGGTCCGAAAAAGATGCCCGGCGTGCAAGGTCCTTTTGTTCTCCGCACACGTGACATCGGGTGATCTGCTGAATGATAAGCGCATTGCGAGGGAAGGCTTTCATTTGCTGGAGAAACCTGTTCCCCCAAAAGAGCTGCTGGAGAAGATTGACGATCTTCTGACCTGAACGATCAGGAGCGCTCGATTTGTCGGATGGCCCACTCCGCAGACTCAGCCAGCACGGCATCGCTCTCGGATGCCCATTCCCGCAGCTTGGGCAAAAACTCCTTCCGGCCGCTGTTTCCCATGGCAATGGCAATGTTCCGGCGCAGTCCTTCGAATTTTGCGCGCTTCACGGGTGAGCCGAAGAAGAGTCTTCCGAAGTCTTCCTGGCTTAATTCTGCCAGCCAGCCGAGCGCCGGGTTCACCAGTTCAGGGCGCGGAATCATCTCAGGGTCTGCGGCAATGGGAGCTTTCCGGTTCCACGGGCAAACGTCCTGGCAGATATCACAGCCAAAGATCTGCCTCCCGATGGCTTCGCGCAAATCCATTGGCAGCGGTCCGCGCTTTTCAATCGTCAGGTAGGAGATACAGCGGCTTGCATCCATCTGATGAGGGCCGGTGAGTGCTCCTGTCGGGCAGGCGTCTATGCAGCGGGTGCAGCTTCCGCAGCGGTCCGCAGCGAGGGAGGCACGCTCGTGGTCAGGAACTTCAAGCGAGGTGAGGATCACCCCCAGAAAAAACCACGAGCCAAGCTTCTGATTCAGAATGCAGGTGTTTTTTCCTGTCCAGCCAATTCCGGCATACCGCGCATATACGCGTTCCACCAGCGGGCCAGTATCCACGTAGCATTTCGATTCAAACGGCCCAAGATGCTCGTGCAGTGAGGCGTCCAGCTTTTGCAGCCGCTTGAGCAGTACATTGTGATAATCGCTGGGTATGGTCTGGCCCTCGCCAGACTGCCGCGCAGTCCAGGCATAACGTGCGATCCATCCGGCACCTTCCGGCGCAGTGTGGATGGAAAGCGGCTGGTCCGAGTGATAAGAAGCTGCGCATACAATCACAGATTTGGCCCACGGGGCAGCGGCCCGCAATGAGGAGCGCACCAGGTCACCCGCGTCATTGCGTCGCTTGAGATACTCCATCTCCCCGGCGTTGCCTTGTTCCACCCAGGAAGTGAAGCTTTCGCGCTCGCGTATGTCTTCCGGAGAGCCCGGATCCGGCACTCGCGCAATCCCCGCGGTGGAAAAGCCCGCTGCGACCGCTTTTTGCGCGATGAGTTCGTGAAGTGATAGCGGCATGAAAAAATGCTCTACTCTATGGTAGTTGAGTAGGCTGGTTGAGAAGCGAGAGCACATTGCCACCTGATACAAGTGTGATGACAGGAACGATTCCGCGGCACCGGTGGCGCATTGCCTTTCTGCTTGCGCTGGGTGTGCTGGTGAACTACTTCGATCGCGTAAACCTTTCCGTTTCGCACAATGCGCTGTATGCAGCATTTGGAATTTCTGACATCACCTTTGGCTATTTACTCGGCGCGTATAACTGGACCTACGCTCTCTGCCAGCTTCCGATTGGCGTCGTTCTGGACAAGCTTGGCGTACGGAAAGTAGGCCGCATCAGCACGTTTTTGTGGAGCATGGCTTCCTTTGCTGCTGCGCTGACGCCGAATATTGGGGGCTTCTTTGCTGCGCGCCTGCTGCTCGGCGTGGGAGAAGCGCCGACATTTCCTGCGAACGCAAAAGCGGTGGGCTACTGGTTCCCACCGAAGGAGCGAAGCTTTTCGACGGCACTGTTTGATGCGCAGGCCAAATTTGCCTCGGCCATTGGAGTGCCGCTCATCGGAATTCTGTTGCTGCACATTGGCTGGCGGTTAAGCTTTGCCGCAACGGGAGTCATCAGCTTTTGCTATTTCCTGCTTTTCTGGTGGATCTATTGTGATCCGCAAGACGACCCCGGCCTTACTGAGATTGAAAGGAATTACATAGAAAGCGCAGAGACAGACGATGAGGCAAACGGCGCTACTCTGGGAGAATCCGCATCGCTGGGCTATCTCTTGCGCCAGAAGAAGGTCATAGGGCTAGCACTGGGATTTGGATCATACAACTATGTCTTCTACCTGCTGCTGACCTGGCTCCCGAGCTACCTCTCACGGTCGCTGCACATTGATTTGCTGCAGTCATTTCTCTATACGGGAGTTCCATGGTTGTTTGCAACCATCACTGACCTGATGATCGGCGGCTGGCTGGTGGATGCGCTGATTCAGCGCGGATGGAGAGCAGACCTTGTGCGACGGACGGTCTTGATCGGAGGCACGGCGCTGGGGCTGGGCATCTTTGGAGCGGCGTACGCGCATACTCCCACGCAGGCACTCTTTTGGATCAGCCTTTCGATCAGTGGGCTGGCTGCTGCCGCACCGGTGGGGTGGTCTGTGCCGACGCTGATTGCGCCGCGCAGGAGTGTGGGGACTCTGGGAGGCATTCTGAATTTTGCCAACCAGATATCAGGCATCGCTGCGCCGATTGTCACCGGATACCTGGTGTCGGCGCAGCATTCGTTTGCTCTTGCCTTCGGGGTGGCCGCGGCATATCTTGTCGCGGGCATTGCAGGATACATCTTCCTGTTAGGAAAGATCGAGCCAGTTCCGGGCGAAGCTCACTTGACCGTGTAGTTGAGCTTCTCTCCTGTGCGTGAATTGAGCACGGTCAAAGTTCCCGCTGGAGACAACGTGAATTCAATATCGTGCCCGGTGTCCGTTCCCTGAAGATTGGCGATGTATTTTACATCCGTGTTGTCGGCACCGCCCTCTTTGGAGTAGTGCAGCTGCCAGAGTGCCTCCAGCCGTGGGACTTTTTGGAAGGTTTTGAGCGTGGGTTTTGAGCCGCCTTTGGTTTCACCATTGTCCATAAACGCCGCTTGCGGATGGATTGCATCTACCAGCGCGGGGCTGGAGCTTTGATACCAGCCGTGGTGGGAGACGATCAGGACAGGCACATGCCCGAGCCTGTTGACCGGACACATGAGCTGCATTTCCTTGTCCCAGGTCAGGTCGCCGAGGTCAAGGATGCGCGCCTTTCCGAATGTGATGAGGACCCCGAGCGAGTGCGAGTTTTCAGTTTTGTCAGCTGTACGCGTCTCAGAAGACTTGCAGAAGACATTCTGTTCTCCGCCTCCGGGCAGGGAGTGGTCGAGCAGATTACCATTTGAGCTGACGACCAGCGCTGTCATCCCCTGGATGGGCAGAATCTCGCCGACTTTCGGTGTGAGATGGCCGTATTTCCCTGATGCGAGGAGCTTCTGGTATGCCTCGTAGCCATCTTCTGTCGCTTTATCTGATGTTTCAAAGTTCGGGCCGTGGTCAATGAATGTGCCAATGGGAATGCGCGCAGCGAGTTGCGGTACGCCGCCTACGTGGTCAGTGTGATAGTGCGTAATCAGCAGATAATCAATTTTGCTGATGCCCGCTTTCTTCGCGGCTGCGACTATGCGATCGGCATCGCGGCCATGGTTGTCGGGCCAGCCTGTATCAATTAACAGCGACTGGCCAGCGGGGGTTACGAACAGTGTGGATTGGCCGCCCTCCACGTCAATGACGTAGACACGCAGGTCTTTGCTGCTCTGCGCACTGGCAGCTGTAAGGCTGGCAGCCATAAGGCCGCACCAGACGATCAGCTTGCGTACTTTGTTCATGGCTTTTCCTTTGGAGAAACAGTAGCGCGGATCGCGCCGGTAGAGATGCCCCCGTCAACCAGCAACGTCTGCCCGGTGACGTAGCGGCTTGATTCCGAAGCAAGAAATACAATCGCGCCGTCGAGGTCATTCGGAGCGCCAGGGCGCTTGAGCGGAATCCGGTCCACGAGGTACTCGACCCACTCCTTGTTTTCATATAGCACCTGATTTTGCGCGGTCTTGAACCATCCCGGAGCAAGGCAGTTTACCGTCACTCCATACCTGCCCCAGTCGTCGGCAAGGCTCATGGTGAGCTGGCGAATGCCGCCCCGGCTGGCCGTATAGGGCCCGAGCCCCGCGTATCCGGCAACGCTGGTGACCGATCCGATGTTGATGATGCGGCCATATCCATGCTGGACCATATTGCGCGCGATGGCCTGCGCGACAAAAAAACTTCCGCGCAGATTGGTGTCGAGCACAAGATTCCAGTCCTCCCAGGTGACATCCAGCGCAGGTTTGCGTACGTTGCAGCCCGCGTTGTTGACCAGAATATGGATCTTCCCAAACGCGGCGATGGCATCCTGCGCCATTCGCTCGATGCTGCCATGGTCGCGCACATCCAGCTCAAGCGACAGGACACGGCGTCCCATCCCCTTTAGCTCGGCTTCAAAACCGGCCAGCATCTCACGTCTGCGGCTGGTGAGGATGAGGTCGGCACCGGCTTTTGCCAACGCGCGCGCAAAGTATTGTCCAAGGCCGCGGCTGGTTCCTGTCACAATGGCAACCTGTCCGCTCAGGTCGAAGAGTTCGCTCATTGCGCCACCTCGCTTGTGGGCGTCAGCACCACCTTCATCAGGTTTGGCTCGTGCGCATACAGGCGCGAGAACCATTCAGGCCCATCTTCAAGAGGAGCGACGGCTGTAATCAGTGGCTTCACGCGAATCTTTCCAGCGGCCATCAATTCCATGGCTTGCGGATATTCTCCTGCGGAGGCCGCCGTGCCTTGCAGGCGAAGCTGACGCGTGACCACCTTCTGCAATGGCAGGGTGACTTCCGGTGAAATGTTCCCGATCAGAACAACCGTACCGCCCTTGCGCACGCCATCAATGGCGGCATTGACGGTTGCGTTGGCGCCCACGGCTTCAAAGGCTACGTCAGCATTCAGGCCCTGCAACACGGTGCTGTCAGCAGGCAGTGTTTCGTCTGCGCCCATTTTTCTGGCCAGCGAGAGGCGCGTTTCGTCTACATCCACAACGATGACACGCGAAGCTCCCAGTGCTTTTGCTGACTGCAAAGTGAGCAAGCCAATCATGCCCGCTCCAATTACGAGCGCCGATTCGCCGCCCTTCAGCCCGGCCAGCCGCACGGCGTGGAGTGCGACGGAAACGGCTTCCAGCATTGCTGCTTCAAAAAAAGAAAGCGATTCCGGCAAATGATAAAGAATCCGCTGCGGGATTGCGATGTACTCGGCAAATGCTCCATTGCGGCGATAGTCGCCACAGGAAACGCCCACCACCTGCCGGTTGTCGCACAGGTTTACTTCCTCGCGGCGGCAATACTCACAGTTGCCACAGTACACGGTCGAGTCAAACGTGACGCGGTCGCCAGGTTTAAATCCGGTGACGTGCGCACCTGTTTCTTCCACGGTCCCGGCGGCTTCGTGGCCCATCACAATGGGCGGGATGCGGCGGCCAGAAGTACCGTCATATCCATGCACATCGCTTCCGCAGATGCCACAGGCGGCGACCTTGACCAGCACTTCACCGGGGCCGGGCACAGGGCGGGGAATATCCGCAAGCTTAAGGTGCTTATATTCAGAGAGCAGCAGCGCCTTCATTTCTACCTTTTTATTCCTTTACAGTTGCATCGCGCAAAAAGTCGTAATTGCCCGAGGGTGAAAGATGGATGTTCTGTAATCGCCGGCTGTGAACGAGCACCGTATCCAGATACCACAGATTGATGGTTGGCAAATCGCGGGCAAGGATCTCCTGCACGCGTGCGTAATCCTCTTTCTGTTTTTGCCGGTCCACTCCTGAAGCAGTATCGTCAAGCAGGCGGTCAATTTCCGGATTGCTGTAAAAGCCGCGGTTCGCACCATGCGGAGGAAAACTGGAGGTTGCGAACGAGTAGCGAAAAATATCGGGCGCTTCATTTCCACCAATCCAGCGTGAGGGCGCTAGCTGGAAGATGCCTCGGCTGATGTCCGCATAAAACGTGGCAAACTCGTAGCTGCGGAGATCTACCGCGATGCCCACCTGAGAAAGCTGCTGTTGAATGGCCATCGCCAGCAGGCGGCTGCCTTCATCGGTGGAGGTCTTCATGCCGATGTGAAAGCGGATGCCATTATGCTGGCGCGGATGTCCTACTTCATCGAGGAGATGGTTCGCGGCGGCCGGATCATAGGTGTGAGGTTCGACGGCGCCATTCCACGCCCAGTGCTCCGGCGGCAAAACGCTTTCTGCCAGCCGCGCCTGATCCCGATAGAGTGAGTGAATCAGCAGAGGGCGGTTGATGGCCAAAGCGATGGCACGTCGCACACGCGCATCGCGCAGAATAGGATCGCGCGTGTTGAAGATGAGGTACATCAACGTGGTGCCTGGACCGGAACCAATCTGCAAATCGCGCTCGTTCCGCAGAGCATAGGCGGTATCAGCAGGCAGAGCATTGATGGCTGCATCTGCCGAGCCTTTCTGCAATTCCAGAGCGCGCGTGGTTGCGTCTGGAACCACTGCGAAACGGACGCGTTGAATGGAAGGCATGGCAGCCCAGTAGTGGGCTGCGCGCTGAATGATAACGTCTTTGTCCTGCTCCTGGCTGACGAACTCGAATGGGCCGCTGCCGACTGGATGCTTCCAGAAATCGCGCCCGCTGCCGGCAGGCACAACGCCAAATCCGCCATCGCTTACGTTCCAGAGCAGTGCCGGGTCGGGCTTTTTAAGATGCACCACGACCGTAAGAGGGTCCGGCGCGTCAATGCGGTCAATGGTCTGATACGCGTTCGCCTTCACGCTGATCACTTTCCCCTGAAGAATGGAGTCGAGCGTGTATTTCACGTCGGCAGAGGTGAGCGCGCGTCCATCATGAAAGTGAACACCACTACGCAGACGAAAAATGTATGTCAGCGTATTGGGCATTTCCCACCCTTCGGCGAGCGCTGGCTGGGGGTTAAAGTGGTCATCCTTCCGCACGAGCGGGTCGAAGAGAAGCGAATCAATACGCTCAGACTGCGCATCCACACCAATGCGGGGATCGAGATTTGTGGGGCTGCTCTCAATCAGCACGGTGACTGTGGTGTCTGGCGCATGATAGCGGTTGCACCCAACGATCACGAAAGCAAGCAGCAAGAGAGGCAGCTTCTTAAACATACGTAATCTGCCCCAGAATGGCAGGATGCGCTGCTCCTGTTGCCGATGGTACGTTTGCAGGTCTGCCGTGCCATGTGTGGTAGGCGAGCAGGGCAAATGCGGCTGCCTCTTTCGCCTCCACTGGAAGGCCAAGAGCGCTGGTATCGAGCAGTGTACATCCCACTGGCTCCAGACGTTCGCGTAGCAACTTCATCAGCGTAGCGTTTTTTGCGCCGCCACCGGAAACGATGTAGTCCACGGGGGTGCCGCGCTGAAGCCGGGGCCGGACAAAACGAGTGAAGGCAAGAGCAATGCTTTCGGACGTGAGCGCAGTAGCCGTCGCCACCATGTCTTCAGCGCTGGCGCCAGCTTTGCGGCACGCGCGCTCAAATGCCTTTACGAAAGAAACACCATATTCCTCGCGCCCCGCAGACTTTGGCGGCGCCGCCTGAAAGTAGGGATCACGCAGGGCTGATTCCACAACGCTTTGCAGCACGCGTCCTCGCGCAGCAATTTTTCCAGCGCGATCATACGGCTTGCCAAAGAGCTGCTCTGTCAGGGCGTCCATGACCATGTTTCCCGGGCCAGTATCAAACGCAAGGAGCGCATCCATTCCCGATGCGGGAGGAATCAGCGTCAGGTTTCCAATGCCGCCAATGTTCTGCAGCACACGCGCACGCTTTGCATCAGCAAACTGCACGTAATCCAGCAATGGAACCAGAGGGGCACCCTGGCCGCCTGCGGCCATGTCCGCGGGGCGAAAATTGCTTACGACGGGTACGCGCATTTCTGCGGCAATCAGCGCGGGTTCGCCAATCTGCCAGGTGCAGGCAATTTTTTTGCCTGCATACAAGGCGGGCGTGCCCTGATGATAAATGGTCTGGCCATGGCATCCGATCAGCTCAAGTCTGCACGGATGGTCTGCGAGAGTTTTACGAACGGCCTCTGCGTACGCAATTCCCAGCCGCCAGTTCAGGCGCGCCAGTTCTGCAGTCGAGGTGGACTTGGCGTCCATCGCAGCCAGCACCGCTTCTCGCAGCGATTTCGGCAGTGGGAAGGCTTGATGCGCGCGCAACGACAATGCAAGCCGCTCCTTTTGCGGACGAATCCGCACCAGAGCAACGTCAATACCGTCGGCCGAAGTGCCGCTCATGACACCCGCAACGGTCATGGATCGGAAGGGAAGTGGGTCCAATCGAAATGCCTCAGGATTCAAACCATATTGTACTGATTCAGCCTGTAAAATCACCGTATCAGGAATGCCTATGCGTGCCGCTGTTCTTCGTCATCCTGCGCCAATCGAGCAGAATCCACTGCGAATGGAAGATGTGGCTGTGCCGCAACCGGACGCTGGAGAAATTTTGCTGAAGGTGGAAGCCTGCGGCGTCTGCCGTACAGACCTGCATATCGCCACCGGAGAGCTGCCGCCTCGTCTGCCGGCGGTTGTGCCCGGACACCAGATTGTAGGCCGCGTTGCAGCGCTCGGCAGCAACGTAACGCATTGGACAAAAGGCGCGCGCGTTGGCGTGTCCTGGCTGGGTGGAACCGATGGCTCGTGTCTGCTCTGCCGCAAAGGTATGGAAAACCTCTGCGACAACCCCACGTTTACCGGATACACGGTAAACGGCGGCTATGCAGAATACGCCGTGGCCCGGGCCGATTTCTGCGTGCCTCTGCCCGAGGACACACCCGCAACCCGATTGGCCCCTCTGCTTTGCGCTGGAATTATTGGGTTCCGCAGTCTTTGCGTGGCGGAGGTGCAACCCGGCGATCGCGTCGGGCTTTTTGGATTTGGCGCGTCGGCGCATCTTGCCATTGAGGTGCTGAAGCACTGGCGATGCGAGGTGTATGTAGCCACGCGAGGCGCTTCGCACCAGCAGCTTGCCCGCGAGCTTGGCGCAACGTGGGTGGGAGAAGCAACAGAGCGCCCTCCCGTCTCGCTGGACCGCGCTGTGACCTTTGCTCCCAGTGGCGATGTAGTGATTGCCGCGCTGGCCTCTCTGCGAAAGGGCGGCATTGTGGCGATCAACGCCATCCATCTGGATCGTATTCCGCAGTTCGACTATGACACGCTGCTGTGGGGCGAGCGGCAATTGCGCAGTGTCGCAAACATGACGCGCGAGAATGCGCGCGATTTCGTGGCCCTCGCCACTGAAATTGGCATTCATCCTCGCGCAACAATTTTCCCATTGGAAAGCGTGAATGAGGCGCTCGCGGCCGTGTATCGCGATCGGGTGAATGGCGCAGCAGTGGTACAAATTGCTGATGCTTAAATCCCTTCGGCTGCGGTACTATCTCAACGAATGAGAAAAGAACGCCTGCTTGTCTGGGTCCTGATTGTATTGGCAGCTTGCACCGCGTCTGCCTTGGCGCAAAACAATGTTCCTGTGCCGCAAAGCTGCACGCCGGACGTGAACCAGAAACTCGGTGATCTGCTGAATGCGCAGCAGACTGGCCCGGTGGACAACGTAATGGTCTGCGGCATTACCGTCAGTTCTTCGCGCACGCAGCGCGGTGGACCACACGGTAGTCATGAAATTCTTCCGCTGCGCGTCAAGTTCCCGGATGGAAATATGCACCTCATCGAGGTGGTCACGAATGATGATCTTGACGGCGTTGTGACGGCCCCTGTGAACGCGCAGGTGTATGCCTATGGTCAGGCGTTTTTCCCCTCGCGCGGGCACTTTGCCGCTGGAATCCATGATGTGCACTGCTCAACACACCGCGGCGCGGACAATGGATGGGTCGTGGTCAACGGGCAAAAGCATCCGGCCAGTTGTTCATCATTGAGGTAAAGGTATGACGTTCACGCCGACCACCATCGCAGCCCTCATTATTGCTGCCAGTTTCGCAGCCGGACTGAACGTGTACGCCACGGTGCTTACGCTCGGATTGCTGGCGCATCTGCACTGGATTGCGCTTCCCGCAGGTCTGGATGTTCTGAACAACTGGTGGGTCATCAGCGTAAGTGGTGCCATGTTTGCAGTGGAATTCTTTGCTGACAAAGTCCCTGGCTTTGACATGATCTGGAACGCGCTGCACACATTTGTGCGCATTCCGGTGGCAGCGCTGCTGGCCTATCGCGCCAGCGACCAGTTGTCGCCAGAGATGCAGCTTCTGGCAGCCGTGGCTGGCGCAGGCATCGCAATTGTCTCCCACGGCTCAAAGACCGCTGTGCGCGCCGCGGTAACACCGACGCCGGAACCGGTTTCAAACATCGTCCTCAGCACTGGCGAGGATGTAATCGCGGTAGGTGTAACCTGGCTGGCCACGCGGCATCCTTTCGTTGCTGCTTCCATCGCCGTTGTTTTCCTGGTGCTCGCCGTTTTTGCGGTACGCTGGCTAGCGCGATTTGTCCGGCGCATGTGGAGCAGGCCTAAAGCTGCCGGCGCTGTGTGATGCGTTACCCTGTTTCTAGCGAATGACAAGCGGCCACAATCTCACAGTCGCCATCACAGGAGCCAGCGGTTCCGTCTTCGGGCAGATACTTCTTCAATCGCTCGAAGAAGACCAGCGTGTTTCCCGCATCCACCTTGTCGCATCAGAGAGTGCGCTGCGCGTAATGGCCGAAGAGCTCGGCCTGAGTGGACGGAATGTTCTGGTGGAAAAGCTGCTCGGGATATCGTCTGCCAAAATCCAGCAACATGCCGAATCTGATATTGGTGCGCCGATTGCCAGCGGAAGCTATCCTTCCCACGGAATGATTATTCTACCGTGCAGCATGGGTACTCTTGCCGGAATCGCCAATGGCATGGCACAGAACCTGATTGAGCGGGCCGCAGACGTCTGCCTGAAGGAGCGGCGCCCGCTCGTGCTCTGCATTCGAGAAACCCCCTTCAACAAAATTCATTTGCGAAATATGTCGCTGGCGGCCGATGCGGGAGCAACGATCTTTCCCATTATTCCGACCTTCTACAACCATCCTGTGGACTCGATTGCCATGTCGAAGCAGTTTGTTTCGCGCGTGCTGGCGCATATCGGCCTGCCACAGCCGGACGCGTATGTCTGGAAAGGGGAAGAGTGAGTTCCTAGCCCCTCCACTCATCCAGCAATCCACTCCGGATTTCACTTGCAAGCTTCTCAATATCTCCTGCGAGGACACGATCTTCCTCAAGCCGCGCGACCGCTCTGCGCACTACGCTTTTTGCCCGCTCCACCGCTCGCGCTGGTTTCAGCGGCAGGCGATAATCCAGGCCCTGGGCCGCGCCCATTAACTCAATCGCGAGGACGCGTTCTGCATTCTCTACGATCTGCCGCAGCTTCAGCGCCGAGGTCATCCCCATGGAAACGTGGTCTTCCTTGCCGCCTGAAGTGGGCACAGAATCCACGCTTGCAGGATGCGCCAGGACCTTCGCTTCATTCAGCAGAGCCGCCGCGGCCACATGAGCAATCATCAGCCCTGATGAAACTCCCGGCGTGTCGGAGAGAAACGGCGGCAGCCCCTCGTTCATGTCCGGATTAAGCAGCCGGTCAATGCGCCGCTCGCTGATGCTCATCATGTCCGTGAGCGCGATGGCCGCATAATCCAGGGCCAGCGCCAGCGGAGCGCCGTGAAAGTTCCCGCCGGAAAGAATCGCGCCGCCGGAGACGATTCCGTTCTCATCCACGAAGATCAGCGGATTGTCTGTCGCTGAACCGGATTCAACCTCAATTACCTCCCGCACATGCGCCAGCGCCCTGCGCGCCGCGCCATGTACCTGCGGCATGCAGCGCAGGCAATACGCATCCTGCACACGCGGATCATTATGCCGGTGCGACTCGCGTATCTCGCTTTCTTCGAGCAGTTGCCGCAGATGCGCCGCCACCTCGATCTGTCCGCGATGGGGCCGCGCCTTGTGAATGCGCTCATCAAAGGCCGCAGGCGTGCCGCGCAGCGCTTCTAGAGACATGGCTCCGGCCAGATCGAACAACTCCACCACGCGCAGCCCGCGCTCCAGAGCAAGAGCGCCAGTCGCCGCCATGGCCTGCGTTCCGTTCAGCAGCGCGAGGCCTTCCTTTGCTTCCAGTTCCAACGGAGCGACTCCGGCTGTTTTCAACGCATTTGCTGCCTTAACCCGCTTCTGTTGGTAGAAGACCTCGCCTTCGCCAATCAGTGCCAGCGCCAGGTGCGCCAGTGGGGGCAGGTCTCCGCTTGCTCCGACCGATCCGCGGGCGGGGACCACCGGATGTATGCCGTGGTTCAGAAATGTGGTCAGCGTCTCCACCACAACGGGCCGTACACCGCTGTGGCCCTTTGCCAGAACATTGGCGCGCAGCAGCAGCATGGCACGCGTCTCCGCCTCCGGCAAAGGCTCGCCAATTCCGCAGGCATGGCTGCGGACAAGATTGTGCTGCAGGGCCTTCAGATCAGAGGCATCAATGCGGACATCCGCCAGCTTGCCAAATCCCGTATTGATGCCATAGGCAGTCTCCCCGCCTGAAACCACGCTCTCAACGACCGCGCGGGACGCCTTGATCCCGGCCCAGGCCTCCTCCGCAACTGCCACTTTTCTTCGCTGATACGCAACTGCCGCAATCTCATCTAAGGTGAGCGGCTGCCCGGAAAGCTCCAGAACTCCATCAGAAACCATAGCTTCTGGGATAGTAAAAACTCGGTGCCATACAGTAAATGGAATCAGAGCGGAAAAGCAGGCAAAATTCCGCTGATTCAAGCAAAATAGATGTTAGATACCATGGATTCAACGATCATTCTCGATGAATACGGAATAAAGCTGCTCCAGGAGCTACAGCGGAATGCACGCGCCTCCTATGCCGAACTTGGACGCAGCATCGGCCTTTCTCCCTCAGCCACGGCCGAACGCATACGGCGGCTGGAAGAAGCGGGAATCATCCGCGGCTATTCGGTGGAAATAGACCGCGAGGCGCTTGGTCTTCCTATTCTCGCCATCATTCGCATGACATGCGATGGCTCGCGCTACCATCCGTTTCTTAAGTTCATCAGAGAGCTTCCAGAAGTGCGCGAATGCCACCACATCACCGGAGGCGACGCTTTCTTTCTCCAGGTCACCACTGCTTCCATCGCAGAGCTGGAGCGCATCATCGAACGCCTCCTTCCCTATGGCATCCCCACCACGAGCATCGTTCTGTCAACGCCCGTGGCGAGGCGCGAACATGATTTGTCCCGCTCAGTAATCCACTGAAACAAGAAACAACCCGCGGGCCGGAGCAGTGGCCCCGGCGGCCATGCGTGACCGTGCCTCCAGGATCGCCTTCACATCGCCGGGCCGGATGTGCCCGCGTCCCACATCCAGAAATGTCCCCACCAGATTGCGGACCATATGGTGCAGAAAACCTGTTCCGCGCACGCGATAGATCAGCAAATCGTCCGGCGTCTCCTCCCAGACAGAAGAAAAAACCGTACGCACATTGCTCTGCGGGCCATGTTCCATCCGCCGCTGCGTCAGGTCCGGATCGCTCGCCGCAAAGGAGGCGAAATCATGCTCGCCGATGACAGCACTCGCTGCTTCCTGCATGGCTGGGAGATCAAGCGGCCAGTGCAGGGCATAGACATAGCGTGCCATCCAGGGCGGGCATATCTCGCCTCGGAAGATGCGGTATTCGTAGGTCTTGACTTTGGCATCATGCCGCGCATGAAAATCCGGCGAGACCCGCTCGACACTCAGCACCCGGACCGAGGAGGGAAGTGCGCGATTCAGCGCCCGGTGGAAGTTCGAAGGAGGAATCGGCGCAGCGAGTGTAAAACTTGCCACCTGCCCCAGTGCGTGGACCCCGGCGTCCGTCCTTCCGCTGCCCTGGGGCAGCACGCGCTCTCCAGTAATGCGCTCAATGGCCTCGGCCAGTGTTCCCTGGATTGTCACGCGCTCGGGTTGTACCTGCCAGCCGTGGAAGTCCGTACCGTCGTACGCCAGCACCAGTTTCCATCCCGTAACCGCGCCTTCCGGGGCCGGAACCTCACTTGTTTGATTTTTCTCAACCATTTAGCGCGTCCAAAGGCGAGGATAAAACATCCAATGCGTGCGATATACTCAGCTTTTCCTGTAAAGGTGGTCTTTTTGCGCCCCCTGCGGGAACGAAGGCAGGGATAGTCGCGTATAGAAGTAAGTAACTAATCAACATTGGCAGGTGTGCCTTGCGCAGCAAGGGCACGCCCGTACGGAGACATGGCGCGCCTGTACTTTGTGGGCGCATCAGGAGGGAAGTACCGCTGCATGATTCCGATGGAGAGGCGAATGGAATTTTCTTGCGAACGCCGCGAAGTTTTGAGGTCACAACACACTCTGTTTCAAAAATTGCGGGCAGCCGCCGCTGTCACTTGTCTGCTTGCAGGCACCATGCCGTCCTGGGCACAGCAGCAGACCCCCCAGACGGCACCGTCAGCGCAGGGCCTTCCTGCAGAACCGGCGCCCAACTACACGCAGCCGTTGTACCTGCGGCCCTCGAACCGCGACTTTTCCAAACCGCGTGGGTATTGGCCGAACCCCATTGCACCATACTCGCCCACAACAGAGGAGCCGGGACGCTTTTCCAACACCGTGCGTCTTGACAACCTGGTCAAGAACGGCAAAATCTATCTCAGCCTGAGCGATGCCATCATCCTCGGTCTCGAAAACAACTTTGACATCGCTATTCAGCGCTACAACCTGAACATTGCCGATACGGACCTGCTCCGCGCCCGCGCCGGTTCCTCACTGCTCGGCGTCAACAGCGGCCTGGTCACCGGCACCGTCGGGGGAACTACCTCGACCGTATCTGCCAGCACAGGCGGTGGCCCTGGCGGCACTTCCGCGGCTTCCGGCGGCGCTGGTGCTGGCTCGTCCGGTCTGGTGCTTACCACCAATGGCCAGGGACCTCAGCCGCAGCAACTGGATCCCACGCTAACAGGAACGATCCAGTTGGAGCGCGCATACATCCCGACATCTTCGGTCTTGCAGAACGGTTCCACGATTCAGAACCAGAACTCCAACACCTTCAACTTCAACTATAACCAGGGCTTTGTTACCGGAACCGCCCTTCAGGTCGGCTTCAATAACTCTCGCGTTTCTACCTTCAGCTTGTTCAGCAACTATGAACCGACGCTGCAGTCGAGTTTCCAGGCAAAAGTCACGCAGCATCTGCTGAACGGCTGCTGCATTGGCATCAACAACCGCTTTATCATTCAGGCGAAAAACGACCGGCGCATTGCCGATTCGGCCTTCCGCCAGCAGTTGCTCTACACCATCAACCAGATTGAGAACATCTACTGGGGACTGGTCAGCGCGTATGAAGACGTGCAGGCCAAGCAGCGCGCCGTGGCCCAGTCCACCCAGCTAGCTGCAGACAACCGCAAGCAGTTGCAGATTGGCACACTGGCCCCGCTGGACGTTGTCAATGCTGATAGTCAGGTGGCCAGCGACAAGCAGGCCCTCATTTCATCCCAAAGCACTCTGGAATACCAGCAGCTGGTGATGAAGCAGGCCATCGCCCGCAACCTCGATGACCCGACGCTTGCCAACGCTCCTGTTATTCCTACCGACCGCGTGAGCCTTCTGGAAACACCAGAAGAGCACACCCCCGTAGAAGATCTGGTGCGTCAGGCTTATGCCAACAGCCCGTCCATTGAGCAGGCGATGTTGACCATCAAGAACGATGAGATCACGCTGAAAGGCGTGAAGAATGGCCTTCTGCCAACCGTGGATGTTTACGGGTTTTATGGCGCCAGCGCGATCGGCGGTGCGGCCAATCCGGATTGCGCAAACTTCCTCACCGGAAAAAAGTGCGACGTAACCCCGGTTGGATACGGCAGTGTCTTTTCCAACCTCTTTAACAGCACGGGCCCGGACAAAGGCGTGGGATTCAGCATCAACGTGCCCATACGGAACCGCACCGCCCAGGCGCTTCAGGCGCGCTCCGTCCTCGAATACCGTCAGGCACAGATGCGTCTGGCCCAGCTCTACGTGCAGACACGCATGAACGTCATCAACGGGCAGTATGCGTTGACCAATGACCGTGCAGCCGTTCAGGCCGCGCTTGCAGCCCGCGAATATGCCGCCCAGAGCCTCGAAGCCGAGCAGAAGAAGTATCACCTGGGCGCTTCAACTACTGCCAATGTTCTCCAGATGGAGCGCAACCTTGCAACTGCGGAAAACAACGTCATCTCTGCCACGGCCAAGTACGCCACCGACCGTGCCGCACTTGCAGAGACGCTTGCCAATACGCTCGATCGTTATGGCATCAACGTAGTAGACGCGGCCAGGGGAACCATTCCACAGGAACAGCTCAACGTTCCAGGGCTGGAACCAGCGAAGCAGTTGCCGGAAGTGGTAGTACCCGGCCAGCAGGAGAACCTGCAAAAGCAGGAGCAGCAGCCCACTCCGGAGCCGCAGAACGTTCCGCAGCCCCAGCCGCTGCCCCAACAGCCTGCTCAGCCTCAACAACCCCACTAATCAAATCATCAGTAGCGCCGGATACCCCGCTCAAGCTCATGCTTGAGTGGGGTATCTGCCAGAATACATTGGGGAATGAGCGCCTATCGGTTCCAATCATAGGACGTGCCTCGAGGGGAGGAGTCCTGATATCCTGCGCGCAGGATGCTGCTCGAACTGCGCGCGGAAAACTACGCTGTCATAGATCATGCGGTTGCTGCCTTTGGTCCGGGGTTGAATTTGCTTACGGGAGAGACCGGGGCAGGTAAGTCTATTCTGGTGGACGCACTGGCTCTGCTCATGGGGGACAAGGCTTCGTCAGACGTTGTCCGGCACGGTGCGGAAAAGGCTGTTGTTTCCTGTGTTTTCGAAAGTACACCCGGAGCCGAGGCTGCGCTGGAAGCGAACGGGATTGATTCAGAGGGGCGCGAGATTATTCTGAGGCGCGAGATCTATGCAAATGGGAAAGGGCGCGTCTTCATCAACAATCAGCCTGCAACGGTGACGGTGCTTCGGCAGCTTGCTCCGGAACTGGCGCTTGTGCACGCGCAGAGCGAGACGCTGGGGGCCTTTGACCAGGCGCAACAGCGTGGCCTGTTGGACAGATTTGGCGCAATCTCCACTGAAAATGTAGCCAGCTTATTTGAAAAATGGAGAGGCATTAAGGAGCGGCTCGCAAATCTGGAGCGCGATGAGCAGGACCGTCTTCGAATGGTGGACCTCTGGAGTTTCCAGCGCAAGGAAATCGAGAGCGTTGCCCCCGTGAATGGCGAAGACGAAACGCTGGAGACGGAGCGCCGTGTGCTCTCAAACGCTGAAAAGCTGTACACCGCTGCAATGAGCGCACACGAGTTCTTGTATGAAGGAGGCGCTTCGGCGGAGACTGCGCTTCGCGCCGCATTGAAGCAATTGGAAGAACTGGCCCGCTATGATCCGCAATTTCAGGATGCAATGCAGCAGATTACCTCCGCGCGTGCTACGGTGCAGGACGTAAGCGCAACGGTCCGTGGCTATGCTGAGGGGATTCAAGCGTCGCCAGACCGCCTGGCGGAAATTGAAGACCGCCTTGCAGCTCTGGATCGGCTGAAGCGGAAGTATGGTCCTACGCTGGAGGACGTGATTGCACATAGCGAGGAAGTCTCGGCGAAGCTGAATGAGGTGGAAAACCACGATGAGATTGTGAAATCGTTGCGGGGAGAACTGAAGGCTGCGGAGGAAGAGTATCGCAAGGCGGCACAGGCGCTGACAGACGCCCGCATGGATGCAGGCAAAAGGCTGGAAAAGCTGGCGGAGTTACACATCAATGATCTTGCGATGAAGGTGCGCTTTGCGGTGAGCGTAACCCGGAACGAAGACCCATCGCACTGGGCGGCGCATGGGTGGGACATAGTGGAATACCGCATTGCAACCAACGTGGGTGAACCGCTGAAACCGCTCGATGAGATTGCTTCCGGTGGTGAGCTGTCTCGGGTGCTGCTTGCATTGAAGGTCAGCGTGGAAGAGGGCGCCAATAAAATGCAGAAGAAAAAAACTCAGGTGCCGCGCACACTGGTCTTTGACGAGATTGATATCGGGATTGGAGGCCGCGCTGCTGAGGCCGTCGGGCAGAAGCTCAAGGCATTGTCGCGAGCGCAACAGGTTTTGTGTGTGACGCACTTACCGCAGATTGCCGCGTTTGCCGACCAGCATTTCCTGATTGAGAAAAAAGAACACGCTGGTCGGACGAAAACCTCGGTTCGATTACTGGAGGATCCAGAGCGTGTGGAGGAAGTGGCGCGCATGGTGAGCGGGGCGAAGCTGACAGAAGCATCACTGAAGCATGCTGAGCAGATGGTGAAGGCAAGCCGGTAGCAGCACCAGAGATTTTCTGCTGTGCTGCCCCATTCCTGCGGATGCACGAAAAAGTCCACGAGTAGCCAGCAAATCTAACGCATTGTACTGACGCTCGCCATACACCTGGCTGGTGGGATCCTGGCTGATCTTTGCCCCGCGATTCTGGCGTGATTGCAATGGGCATCAGCATCTTCGGCACGAACCATAACAGAGAATCTCCTGCCCAGGAGAGCATTGACTTTGGTTGGTCGCATCTCTCGCACGACCAGAGCACCATTGTCCGCATTCAGTTGAATACGGTGGTTGCCAATGCGAAGGAGCACGCCGAATCCAAAGGCATCACAGAGCCAGTGTGCTGCCTCCTCCACATCTGGATAGGCCAATACTGGAATGGCAGTGGCAGAGGGTATGGATTTGTTCGAGTATCTCTTTTCTCTCCTGAATCAGTCTGCAATCATGACTTCGCCGGGCAGAATGGGTCTTGTGCGAGGAAGTAGTCCGAAAGCTGCGGCTGCGCTCAAGATGATGAGCGCAGCAACATAGGCTGCGAGCTTCAGGATGTCTGTGGCGTGGGTCTTCGGTAATGTCTTCCAGAGCAGGAGGAGAAGTGTCTGCGCGATGGTGGCGGTCCAGACTGCTCCATAAAAGTAGCGGCGTTCGATACCCTCGCCTTTGGTCGAGCGGCGCACCCGCGGAAGCACTCCAGCAAACCCCAACAGCAGAATGAGTGCACAAAGAGGGAAGTAGCCGTACCGGTAAATCTGCATCATGTGCCAGGTACCGCTGGCGACGGCATCTACCAGTCCGGCGAGGTTCAGCAGAGCAAAGCTCAGGACGGCATTCCAGGCAAAGGTGTAACAAACCTTGCGATAAAGCGGATTAGGGCGGTCTTCATCAAAACGCAGAATATACGGACGCGGTTCTGAACCCGGAAGCTTGCCTCGCCATGCTGCAATTCCGGTGCTTACGAGCACGGCCGCAAGCCAGAGAAGGTTCCACTTACTACCGCCCGTGGCAAACAGAGTGAATGTAAGCCAGCCAGGCGCAAGAAAGAAGACCCATATCCAGATAGGCCAGTGGGCGAGGCGATAGAGACGTGTATTGCGCTCACGAACCTTTCGGCGGGCCGCGTACTCCACTTTGATGGGAATGGCCATATGCGTTTGACGGCCAGTGTGTCAGGTAGTGCGCGGCTGGTCAAGGGGAACTAGCGCCACTGCTCTGCCATGTCGTCGTGCGGGATATATTCAGCCCGGAGCTGTAGCCTGGCGACTCGTTCCCAGCAGTCATTGGAGGCGTGCTTGCGATGGTCATATACGCGAGGCTTTCCATCGAACCTTAGTCGTGCGCAGACGTGCTTGCGGCCCAGGGTTTTGAACAGATGCGGGGCAAACTTTACATCTCCGTAATAGCAAAGATCGCGCTCGTCAGCACCCGGAGACTGATAACGTACCGCAGCGGAGCTTACAGGGGATTGGGAGGCAATGGCCGGCTCAAAAAGAAAAGCATGAAATGGGAGAAGGGTAGTTCCGTCGGTGCTTGTGCCCTCAGGAAAAAGCACGACGGGTACGCCGGAGCGCAGAGCAAATTCGATCTGAATGGCGGCTTCTGTTGCGCTGGCGCGAACACCGCGCTTTACAAAGATGGTGCCGCCTAAACGCGCAATCAAGCCGAAAATAGGCCATGAACGCACATCATCTTTGGAAACGAAGATCCTGGGGCCGGCAGAAGCATGCAGCGGAATATCCAGATAGCCGAGGTGATTGGAGACGATCAGTCCCACATGTGGGACACTGCCTTCCGTGTGAACCGTAATGCCAATGCGTTTTAGCACGAGAAGGGAGGTTTCATGCATCCAAAGCGCGCGATCGAAGAGCGTAGGGCGCCCTTTGCGCAGGCGCATTGTTGCGAAACGCAGCAGGGCTTCCAGCAGCGTAAAGAACAGTACTAACAGGCGCAGGATACTGCGGAAGTTGCCGGCTGATGTTCGTCGTCCAGTAGAAATCGGTCCCTCGCTGCTGGCGTCAACTGCTGAAGATCGAGCAGGGTGAGAAAGTCAATCGTGCCGAACTCGCGGTCCCATGCTGGTTCTCCGCAGATGCGCGCTCCAATTCCAATATACGTCTTTAAAAGGCGGGGAATCTTAGCCGCGGAGCTGGTGGTAAATCTTTCCTTCGGGAGCCGAAACGATGTGTTCGGGGTTGTACGAAATTCCGGTGCGGCAAGGAAAGCCCCGAGCTGCTGGTAGACTGCCCAGCCTTCGGTGCAATCCTGAGAATTGAGCGATGAGCAGCCAATCAGATAGCGCAGCCCATGAAGTCTGCAGTATTGTGCAATTCCACGCCACAGGAGGTTGAGCACCTCGCTGGAACGGTGCTCGCGATCAATGGAAGCCCGGCCGAGTTCAAGAATTTCATGGCGAATGTGCTCGTAGGGGCTGAAGTCGAATTCCTGTGCACTATAATAGCCGAGCCTCTGTTTGGCTATGTCCCCGCTTTGCATTCGATATGTGCCCACAACCTCGTTACTTGTCCGATTTTCGACAATCAAGTGGTCACAGACGTAGTCAAATTCGTCCATATCGAGCCCGGTGGAATAAGAGGAATGAAGGCCTTCGCCCAACTCAAGGTTGAACACTCTGAACCGCAGCCTGCATGCAGCCTTCCGTTCTTCTTCTGAAACAGCAAGGCGCATCTGGTATTTTCCTGTGGAGGCAAAAACGCGAGAGGAAAAAACAGGCCCAGGTTGCGGGAAATGTCCCGGCGCAAAGGCTGGTCTGGGTGGGCGTAGTTGGGTAGCCACGCCATCATGATGCTACATCCAGGCCAGAGCAATATTACGGGATTGAGAAAAATGGGGAAATTCCTGATGAACGGTTTAGCCAAGACTCGTCCAGGGGACGGCCAGAGCTGGCGTACCCAATGTTTTGAGAGGAAATTCCCCCAGGAAATAAGAGAAAAGTTTTAGAAATGTAAGGCACTTAGCTGCATATAATCTTTCGTAATAACCGAAGAAAATCTTTATCTATGTAGCGCGATTGTGCAGTCTTGCAGGAATATTCGAAATGATTTTAGATTTGGTTAGTTCCCCTTTTTGATGAACTTAATACATATAAAGGACAAAGGAATGTCACGGGAAGAAATTATTGCAGCTATTGATGAAGAAATAAGCCGTCTTGAAAAAGTCCGTGCGTTGTTGGAAGGCGCGGGGTCCACCCGGATTTTCGCTGGGGCCTTTGCCGGCGGTCGAAAGAAGCGCCATCTGAGCCCGGAAGCCCGCAGGCGTATTGCTGAAGCGCAGAAGCGGCGCTGGGCCAAGCAGAAGAAGCAGGCCGTTCCAGTAAATAATTCGAAGTAAGACAGCTTAGTATTGTATAGATGATCAAGGTAAAGCTCCTTCATCCTGACGCCCGGGTGCCTACGGTGAATTACCCCGGAAGCGACTTGGGCTATGATCTCTACTCTATAGAGGACATAACTATTCCTCCTGGATCACCGGTTAAAGTTCGGACGGGCATTGCGATAGAAGCTTCCGACGGGTACGGGTTTATTCTGGGAGACCGCTCTTCAATGGCGGCGAAGGGTATTACTTACGCCGGCGGCAGAATTGATGCTGGATACCGGGGAGAAATCCTTGTTTGTCTTATTAACGTGAACCAGCCGCGTTACTCCCTGCGTGTGACCCACGACGCGCAGGGGCGGCTCACCCATGCAGAACTGGAACACACAAACGTGAGCGTTACCATCCGCAAGGGTGACAAAATTGCTCAAATGTCCCCTTTTCTTCCTGCCACCGATCTGCCCGTGGTGGTTGTAGAGGAACTAGCAGAAAGCGACCGCGGCGCGAAGGGATTTGGTTCCAGCGGACGCTGAGGCCTTCCACCAACACTGCTTTTCCGGTCCTGTCCGCGCGGCATCTCTTTTACCATGGAGCCATGGAAACCGGACTCAGGAATCGCATTGCTATCGTAGCCGCATCCAGCCAGGGAATTGGCAAGGCTACGGCCCTCGCATTTGCTGCGGAGGGCGCGCATTTGGCGTTGTGCGCCAGACGCGCAGACCCGCTCACTGCATTGGCCAGAGAGATTGAAGGGCGTTATGGCGTGAGAGTATTCACGGCGGCTTTGGACGTAAGCGATGATGCCGCTGTGCGCGATTTTGTAAACCGATCGCATGAGAGGTTTGGGCGAGTAGATATCTGCGTTACGAATGCGGGCGGGCCTCCAGCAAAACCTTTTCTTGCTACGACGATGGAAGAGTGGGAGCGGGCATGGCAACTGAATCTGCGTAGCGTAGTTTCCTTTGCGCAAGCAGTCATTCCTTTCATGCAGCAGCAGAAATGGGGCCGCATCATTACGCTGACCTCTTATACCGTGAAGCAGCCGGTTCCGGAGCTTGTGCTCTCCAATTCGATTCGCGTTGGAGTAATCGGGCTGGTGCGCTCTCTGGCTGGGCAGTTTGGACCGGATGGCATTACGGTGAACAATGTGGGTCCTGGATTTACAGCGACTGCGCGCGCTGAAGAGTTGTTGGAAAAGCGGGCCGCTGCGCGCAATATCCATACGGAACAGATCAGGCAGGAGCTGTTGCAGGAAATTCCAATACGCCGGATGGCAGCGCCGGAAGAGGTCGCGGCTGCGATTGTCTGGCTCGCCTCAGAACAAGCGGCCTGCATTACCGGGCAGACGCTTCTGGTGGACGGCGGCGCATATCGCGGACTTTGAGAGACAGACGCAACCCCGACAGGCCCATACCAGCTGCGCACGAAAAAAGCTACTTTTTCTGCATTTCCAGCGCGGCATCCACGCGGCATCCACATAGAGACTGTCCATGTGAATCGAGACAGTCACTGAACAGACGGCGACTACGAGATCGTCCTGGGCCGAGCTGGTCAACCTGAAATTGTAGTGAGGATCTGACCGTTTGAAGGCGGGGCCGAACGCTAGCTGTTTTTCTGTCGCCAGAGATCAAGCGTTGGCCATTTAGGGATGGAGCTACTCCTTTTTGACGTGGCCTGCTTCAGCTTCTGCTCAAATCGGCTGACGGTCTTCTGCTTCCAGCTATCAGGGTGAAGGCCTTTGGCCTCCAGATATCTTTCCATGTTCTGGACAGGGTCTGACTTTTTGATCCATGGCGTGCAGCAAATCATGCTCGGGCCCTGTCCCTGTCTTGCCCGCACCGTGCACTCATGCGCCACTCGATACATTGCCACTGCATCGGCCACATCTACCGGAATAGCGGGAAAACCGTACGAAGCGGTCGCACCCTGTTCGCTCAGTGAATTTACTATGTAGAGGACGGGGAGTTTTTGCGTGCCTGCAAAACGCAGGGCCTCCTCGGCCGTGGAAGACACTTCCTCTTTTCCTGAGAGAAAAGCCAGCAGGACCGAACTATCTTTTTTCTGCACATGGGCAAGTGCCAATCCTGTAGCCAACGTGATCTGTGACGACAATCCGGGAGACACAGTGCCTTTTGGAGCCGGCGACCGAGGGGCGAACAGCATCAGGCTGGAACCCGTCATGTACTGTGCAAGTTCGCGCTGAACAGAAAACACTGCATCACCTGGACGCGCGTCTATCAATGCGGCAGCAAAGGGTGCCTCCCGACCTTTGGCTTTTGCGAAGCCCGCATACGCCGCAAGCAAGCGGCATTGCAGCATCGTTACATATATCTGGCGCAGCGCGGTGTCGCTGATCAGGGAAAATGCCTTCTTGCTGGAAGCCATGATTGAAACTCCAAGGGCGTAGTGTATGGCAAAGGCCAATTGGGTCTTTACCTGTGTTTTCAACAGAATTGTGAAAAAGCCTGTGCAAGACCTGGCATAAAACGCAAAAACGTCAGAAATCATGCGGTATTTGGCTCTCTGCACAGTTTTGGTTGCAGTGCAGCAAATGCGCAGCAAGGCCTTTTCTAGGTTGAGTAGTCTGCGTTAATATGCACATATTCTGCGGTCAAATCTGTTGTCCAAAAGCGGCAGGCGCCATTGCCCAGGCCAAGGTATATGCGTATGGTGAATTCCCGCTGCTTTAAATATTCGTGTGCCGCGGCTTCGTCGAATTCAGGCGCGCGGCCCCCGTTGCAGCAAATCGGCAGATCGCCAAACCAGATCGCAATGCGCTCCGGATCAATCTCCGCGCCTGAGTAGCCGGCGGCGGCCATCAGGCGGCCCCAGTTCGGGTCGCAGCCAGCCCAGGCGGTCTTCACCAGCGGAGAATGCGCGATGGCTTTTGCCACGGTAAGCGCATCGCGGTCCGTGGATGCACCCTCGATTTGCAGCTCGACGACGTGGGTCACACCTTCGCCATCGCTCACAATCTGTTTTGCCAACGATGTGCATACTTCTGTGAGCGCGTCCCGGAACTCGGCACTTAAAACACTTACTTTTACCCCGCTTGCGCCTGAAGCTAGTAACAACACAGTGTCGTTGGTCGAGGTATCGCCATCAATCGAGATGCGGTTGAAGCTGATCTCAACGCTCTTCTGCAACAACATGTTCAGCTCCGCGGTCTCAATTGCGGCATCCGTAAACAGATACACCAGCATGGTTGCATGCGGCACAAGCTGCGGATGTATCATGCCCGCGCCTTTGCAGACACCGGCAATGCGCACTTTCTTCCCGTCAACCGTGAGCTGTGCATGGGCCACTTTGGGTTTGGTGTCCGTGGTCATAATGGCGCGCGCAAACAGAGAGAATTGATCTGGCGTTGCGGCAAGCGACGCAGCGATCTGCGGAAGGGCAGCAATAGGTTTTTCGGCAGGAAGCGGCACACCGATAATCCCGGTCGAGGAAGGAAACACCTGGTCGCGCTCACAGTGAAATATCTCTGCCGCCACCTTGCATACCGCAATACACGCCTCCATACCCGCCTGGCCCGTGGCGCAGTTCGCATTTCCCGCGTTCACGACAAGCGCGCGGACTTCGCCTCCACTGTGCTCAAGATGTCTGCGCCCTACGGTCACAGGCGCAGCTACCACGCGGTTGCTGGTGAACATGGCGGCGGCCTTTGCTGGCGTATCCGCTACAGCTACGGCAAGATCTAGATTGCCGCTAGGCTTGATGCCTGCTCTGACTGCGGCGAAACGGAAGCCGAGCGGAAGCGCATCTTCAGAGAGAAGTGAGACATTCATAGTGTGTGGTTACTCTAACTGTAAAGGATTTACTCATCGAGGAGAGAGGATTGAGAAAAGAGCAAGCAGAATTTCTTCGCATGGAGCATGTCAACGTCGCACGCGGAGAGGCCGTCGTGTTGCACGACGTCAACCTGAGCATCCAGACCGGAGAGCACGTCGCCATTCTTGGCCCCAACGGGTGCGGCAAATCCACGCTGATCAAGACCATTACCTGCGAGTGTTATCCCATCTACACTCCGGAAATGCATTGCCGCCTGCTCGGGCGCGAGCGATGGGACATTTCCCAGTTGCGCCAGCATCTCGGAGTCGTTTCTGCCGACATGCCCGGTGAGCGTACGCCCATATCCAAAGGCCGCGATGTAGTCGTTGCTGGTTTCTTTTCCGCCTCCACAATCTGGCCTAATCTGCATATCACCTCGGAAATGCGAGAACGGGCGCAGGAAGCCATGGCGTTGATGGAAGCAACACATCTGGCAGACAAACTCGTGGGCGAAATGTCTGCGGGGGAGCAGCGCCGCATCATGATCGCCCGCGCCCTCGTCCACAAACCAGAGATGCTTCTGCTGGATGAACCCTCGAACGCACTGGACCTGGCCGCGCAGCGCGAACTCCGCGAAAACCTGCGCACGGTGGCACAGCAGGGCACCGGAATCATCATGGTCACGCACCATCTGGCCGACATTCTTCCTGAGATTGACCGCGTCATCATGATGCGGAATGGCCGGGTGGTCGCTGACGGCCCAAAGCCCGAGCTGATTACCCCGGAACGTCTGCACGATCTCTTCGGCGTCGAAGTGACCCTGACACAACGCGACGGTTATTGGTACTCCTGGTGAGACTTGATTTTTTGCACGGCCAGGCATAAGGTCACAAATACACGGGAAGGAGGTGGTCCAGCTAATGAAGAATTCTGACGGTAGTAGTTACATGACCCATCGTGAGGTGACTGAGGCTTAGGGGCGCTCTTCGCTCCAGTCCTGGCATTTTCGCCGAGGCCAATGTAAGAGGAAGGGTGCCTCAGGTCAATCCCAACAGATCACCGCCAAAAGGTCCGTGGCTTCCACGGGCCTTTTGTTTTAGTCTGAGGAGACACTCGTCGTGCTGCCTGTGGATGCCTTGATTGCGACTTGGGCGAACAAGTTCCCTGAACAGTATCCACGCGATCCTGCCGACCGCATGATAGGCGCAACAGCTCTGACACGCAATGTCCCACTTGTGACGGCAGATGAACGGGTCCGCAAATGCGGCGTAGTGGAAATAATCTGGTAATTACAATCCGCTCTACAATAAAACTATGGAACCACTCGTCATAGCAGGGAAGGCATTTCAATCGCGTCTGATTGTCGGCACAGGAAAATACAAGGACGGTCCGGAGACGCAGGCCGCCATTGAAGCTTCAGGCGCAGAGATGGTCACTGTCGCTGTTCGCCGGGTCAATCTGGACCGCTCGAAGGAATCACTGCTCGACTATATTGACCCGCAGCGCTATTTTCTGCTTCCGAATACAGCCGGCTGTCATACCGCCGAAGAAGCTGTTCGCGCGGCCCGCCTGGCTCGAGAAGTGGGCATCTCCGATTGGGTAAAAATCGAAGTCATTGGCGACCAGGCCACGCTTTATCCTGATGTGCAGGCCACACTTGAAGCCACCCGCATTTTGGTAAAGGAAGGCTTTATAGTTTTGCCTTATATCTCTGATGACATTGTATTTGCCAAAAGGTTAATTGATGCGGGGGCCGCCGCAGTCATGCCTCTGGCAGCGCCGATCGGCAGTGGGCTCGGTATCCAGAACCGCGCCACCCTGCAGATCCTCCGCGAAATGATTACCGAGGTCCCGCTGATTGTGGATGCCGGCGTAGGCACCGCATCCGACGCTGCGCTTGCCATGGAGCTGGGGGCTGACGGTGTCCTCATGAACACAGCCATTGCCGCCGCCGCTAATCCTATACTGATGGCGGAAGCCATGCAGCACGCTGTACTCGCAGGCCGGCAGGCATATCTGGCTGGCCGGATGCCGCGCAAGCTGTATGCAACCGCAAGTTCTCCATTGGAGGGAATCTCGCGGTAGCTTCGCGGGTACTTCTTTCCTTGCTGACCAATCAGCTACACTCATCTTCAATGCGGGTCTTTGGCATTGATTGCGGAACAGAGTGCACCGGCTACGGGGTAGTCGAGTGGGACTCGTCACCTCGCGAACCGCGCCTCATCTCGCTGGCCGCTGGCGGAATACGCCTGCCGAAAAAGTGTCCGTTGGCGCAAAGGCTGGCTTTGCTTTACGCCGAGCTTACGACCCTCTTGTCTGTGCACCAGCCCGATATTGTCGCCGTCGAAGAGGTCTTCTACTCTGTCAATGCCAAATCCGCACTCAAACTTGGGCAGGTGAGGGGAGTAGCGCTCCTGGCAGCTGCCAACGCAAATCTTTCTGTAGCCGAATACGCCCCTCTCACCATCAAATCCACCGTGGTAGGATACGGCCTTGCGCAAAAGGAGCAGGTGCAGTTCATGGTCGCTCGCTTGTTGCAGCTCGATGCAGTTCCCGAGCCGGCCGATGCTGCGGATGCATTGGCCATCGCCATCTGCCATATCCACACCGCGCAAACTCTGGCTATACAGAACGGGGCCAATCGCTAGATGAAGAAAATATTGCTGGCCATCCTGGCCGTAGGCTGCACAGTTCTCGCTTTCGCGCAGGAAAGTCCTCAGAAAGCGCGCATCCGGTTCATCTTTGAGAACCCCAAACTACAACCGTCCACCTATGTCATGGACGTTTACGAAGACGGCAGCGGCCATTTTCAGTCCAAGACCGGGACTGCCGCTGTTTCCGACACGGAAGGAATCACAGCCCAACCTCTGAATGAGGACATCAAGATCAAAGACCCTCTGCTTTCCCAATTATTTAAAATCGCCCGTTCCCATAATTTTTTTGACGTCGCATGCGAAAGCACAAAGTCCAAAGTGGCCTTTACCGGAAAAAAGGCATTGATGTATACCGGTCCGGACGGGGATGGCTCCTGTACCTTCAACTGGTCACGCGACCAGCAGATCATGAAGATTGCCGACGACCTGATCGCCACGGCATACACGCTGCAAGTTGGCCAGCGGCTCTCCCTGGAACATGAGCACAACCGTCTGGGGCTTGACTCGGAACTTGAGTCTCTGGAACAGGCAGTGAAGCAAGGTCAGGCGGAGCAGATCCAGAACATTGCTCCACAATTACAGTCCATTGCAGACGACAGCAGCGTGATGGAGCGCGCCCGGAACCGGGCACGCCAACTTTTAAGCGGTAAGAGCAGCTAGTTGATGCAGGTACCCCGTCTCGATTTTGAGATGTAAGTTTACAACATTATGTCCGACAGTCCGCTAGCTAGCTTTTATGCTTCCTGGGCTTACTGCGCTTCTTTACTTCTTCTGCTGAATACATGGTCCGGCGGCAATTCGCAGCTCCACAGTTGCAGGTTGCGTCATCGTCTTCTCCGTCATAGAGGCAGTAGTCGTAGGTCAGCTCTTCTCCAGCGGCTATGTCGCGGATGGCTGTGATCCAGACGCGGCCGTAAGCTTCACCGGTCTCGCAATTCGGGTCGCAGGAGTGGTTAATGAACATGGCCGTTCCATGTCCATCAATGACATACGAACCATCACCAATGCCAAACAGGTACGTAGTGGGCGAGTCCTGATATTTTTTGTCGGCCTCATCTTTGGTAATGCGAGGACCCGTATATTCCACCACACGAGTACCTTTTTTAATCGGAGCGGTGGTGTAGCAACCTGCGGCGTGAATAGCAGAAGACCGGATGATGAGGCCCATAAGTATCTTCCGTGAGGGTAATCCTGTTTTAACTCGAGTTATTTTCTTTTCCAGCGGACACCCTCTTTGGAATCTTCGAGGATGATGCCTTTTTCCAGCAGCTCATTACGAATCTGATCGGCGCGAGCAAAGTTGCGCACGCGGCGTGCCTGGTTTCTTTCCGCGATCAGCGCTTCAATCTGGCCGTCGCTCAACGACAGCTGTGCTTTGACTTCAGGAGCAACCTGGTCAAGACGGCCTTCGCGTTCCGCCCATTCCAGCGCAAATCTTGCCCATTCAGCATCGCGGTCTTCCAGAACGGCGAAGACTTTATCAAAGTCAGAAAGTAGCTTCTGTATTTCTGTTCTGTTTTCCAGGCTGATGGTGCCGGCATCCATGGCAGCGTTGGCCTGTCGTACCAGTTCAAAGACTGCGGCACGGGCCTCTGCCGTGTTCAGGTCATTTGCGAGGGCGGCGTGAAATCCCTGGCTTGCGCGGTGAATCTCTGCCGCAAGCTGCTCGTTCTGTTGGGCAGCCGGTGTAATGGACTGTAACCGCTGATGAAAAGTACGCAGCCGCTCTACCGCTCCTGTTTCCGCTGCCAGGCCTTCAAAGGTGAAGTTGAGCTGCTGGCGATAGGGAACTGAGGTCAGCAAAAAGCGAATGGCTGACGCCTTATGTCCTTTGAGAAGAAGGTCGCGAAGCGTATAGAAGTTTCCTTCGGACTTGGACATCTTGCGGCCTTCGACCAGCAGAAAGCGCACATGAAACCAATGCCGCGCGAAGACCTTGTGCGTGGCCGACTCTGACTGCGCGATTTCGTTTTCGTGGTGCGGGAACATCAGGTCTTCACCGCCCGCGTGCAGGTCAAAGGACTCTCCAAGATAGCGCATCGCCATGGCAGAGCACTCAATATGCCAGCCCGGGCGCCCCGCTCCAATCTCGGTTTCCCAGAAATATTCACCCGGCTTCGGGGCCTTCCACAGAGCAAAATCCCGCGCAGAGTCTTTATCGTATTCGTCTACATCCACCCGCGCGCCATCAGTAATTCCGCTGAAGTCTTTTTTCGAGAGCTTGCCGTATTCCGGAAACCCGGCAATGCGGAAATACCAGGAGCCGTCCTCTGCCTTATACGCCAGATTTTGCGCAGCCAGGCGCTGGATGAGCAAGACCATGTCAGAAATGTGCTCTGTGGCGCGAGCAATAATCTCCGGACGCTCCACAGAAAGTGTATCCAAGTCTTCAAAAAAGGCTCTTTCGTAGCGATGAGTATATTCACCAATGGGAAGGCCGGCAGCCGTGGCGTTGCGGATAATCTTATCGTCCACGTCCGTGATATTCATGACATGTTTTACCTTCACACCATTCAACTCCAGCACGCGGCGCAGGATATCTACATGGAGAAAGGTGCGGAAATTTCCGATATGTCCATAGTCATAGACCGTGGGTCCACAGGCATAAACACGCAGGGCTTCGCCGTCCAGCGGCCTGAGCTCTTCGATATTGCTGGTGAGAGTATTGAAAAGGCGAATGGTCATTCGTGCGGTATGGCTCACTTGCGATTGTATCAGTTAGAAATAGCGTGTCCCTATGCGTTACTTTCCCGTTGAATGCCCCATATTCTCGGCGATGCGCACACCACTCAGGCTGCCAACGTAGCGGGCCACTCCACGGTACAGCGACTCGGCGATACGCTGGCGATACTCCGGGTCGCGCAGTTCGCGAGCGTCGTCTGGATTGGTGAGAAAGGAAATTTCCGCAAGGATAGATGGCATATTCGCGCCAATCAGTACTACAAACGGCGCCTTCTTGACGCCCCGGTCTTTCAGGCCTGGGTTCCCATTCTCAAGTCCGGTGTAGAGGCCCTGCTGCACGTCGAAGGCGAACTCACGCGATTCGCTGATCTTGTCCTGGAGCGCGATCTTCTTTACCAGATCTGATAACTGGTGAATAGACTGGTCGGACACAGCGTTTTCACGTGCCGCTACTTCCAGAGCATCCGCGGACGTAGTGAAATTCAGGTAGTAGGTCTCTACGCCACGCGCAGATGGATCGGAGCTGGAATTTGCATGGACTGAGATGAAAAGGTCAGCCTGCGCTTTGTTAGCAATCGCAGTCCGCGTTTCCAGAGGAATAAAAGTGTCGTCATCTCGCGTGTAAATGACGTCCGCACCCAACCGCTGCTTCAACAGCTTACCCAGTCGCAGTGCCACGTCAAGCACCACGTCCTTTTCCTCGATTCCCCCAGGGCCGAGTGTGCCGGAGTCGTGACCTCCGTGCCCGGCATCTACCACAATTCGTCCGATCTTCAGGCCAAGGGCCCGCACCATCGAACGTTCTCCAGTTGCAGTGGGAGTGGCTTCATGCACAGGCGGCACAGTCGGTCCTATATTATGCGTGGACTTTGATGCTTTTCTCTGGGCCGAAGCAGGCGCAGTCGGTTGTGTGTTGTTCAGCGCCTCGAGCTCATTCGGCTGCTCTTCCGGCTTCGTACCGGCCACTGTCTGCACTACGGGAGCGGTAGTGGGATGACGGGTAGCTTTTACGCGGTTTGGCTGGCGATCCAGTTGGGCAATGTCTTTGAGTGAAGAGTTCTGCTGCGCAGCCGTATTCAACGGGGCCACGTTGGAAGTTGGTTGAGCAGCCACAGCGGGGGCAGCCGGGGGCGCGAACGTCTTCTTCAGGGTTTGCGGTGTTGCCGGATGGGTCTCGGGTTTTGCTTGTGGCGCTGGTTCAGTTTGCGCAGAAACGATCTGCTGAAGTGGAGTTCCGGGCTTCCTCCCGTGGACATCAATAATCAGCCGCCACGGGTTCGGCAGAAGAAATGCAGAGTACTCGCTGACATCGCTGACATCCAGCACAATGCGGGTAATGTCATTGGAAAACTGCGCGGCGCGCACACGCTTCAGAAAGCCGTCATCCGTCACCTCGACGGACTTACCCACCAGCTCAGGTGCAAGCCGGATCCCGTGCAGATCAAAAAAGATGCGATCAGGACTGGGAACACGCGACGCTTCGTATTGCACCTCATCCTGCAAGTCTATGGCTACCCGCGTATAGACCGGGGTGGACCAATGCCGGATTCCAGTCACGAGAGGGAGCCGGCCCTTGCGTGGCGGAGGCGGCGCATTCATTGCCGCGTCGCTCAGTTTAGGTCCCTCCGCTGGCTCCTGGCCATGCGCGGATTCTGCAGCCGCGGTCGGTTGCTGAGGGGGAACTTCGACAGTTCTTGTCGCGGAGGCGGATTTGGCCTCCTGCGTTTTCGCCGATGGGACCACTGGCTTGTCGTCGGGCACTCGTTTTGCCTGGGTCGTGGTCCGTTTCCCCTGTTTCTCGGCAATCTCCTGCTTGCGGATGTTGTTCAGTTCCTGGCGGGCCTGATCGGAGAGCGGATTTTTGGGGTAAAGCTTTAAAAATTCCAGAAAAGAATGTCTCGCGCTCTCGCGATCATTCAGGTCGTGGAGATAAATCTCGCCTTCCGTCAGTAACGCGCTGTAGCGGTAATGGCTTCCTGGATACTGCTTTCGCAGAAATTCATATTGTCCGATGGCATCATGCAGTGACTTCTCATCCTGGAAAATACGGCCTTGCTCGGCCAGAAGATCGGCAACGGCCGAAATGCTGGCGTCGGCTTTCGGCGATGCTGGATCCGCGTGATAGACCGCGCGGTAGGCATTCAGCACACGTTCGTAATCGCGCCGGGTGCGGTGCTGTTCGGCACGGCCATCCAGGGCCTCGTGTAACCGCTGGGCCTTCTCATAAGGAGAGAGGGGCGTGTGCTGCGCTGCAAATACCGGAGCGCACAGCGCAAGAGCGAAGGCACAGATGCGCAACAATAGCGTGCGTCCTCCAGCTTGGTAAGGATGCGGCATAAGCAGACTCAGAGGCACACGCCAGAGACATTTTGATTATAGGTGGCCAGCAGGAAGCGGGCAATTGAGAAAACCCGAAAAAGAGAGCAGGAACCAGTATGGAAACCAATAAAGAACACGAAATGGGTTGCGTCGAGTTTCAGCCGCAGCCCACACAATCAGGCGGTGGCGCGCTGCTTTTCCTGTCCGCCCAGCCGCACGCTCACAACTTTGGAAACACCAGGTTCCTGCATCGTGACGCCATAGATCAGGTCGGCCGCAGTCATCATTCGCTTTGAGTGCGTCACCATCACAAACTGCGTATCGGTTGACATGCTGCGCAGCATATCGGCCAGCCTGCCTACATTGGCCTCATCAAGCGGAGCATCCACTTCGTCCAGTACACAGAACGGACTGGGTTGATATTGGAAGATGCCCATCAGTAGTGAAAGGGCAGTGAGGGCCTTCTCGCCGCCGGACAACAGAAAGACATTTTGCAGCTTCTTGCCCGGCGGTTGGGCCACGATGTCCACACCGCTTTCGGCTGCATTTTCTTCGTCGGTCAGACGCATAAAGGCCTGCCCTCCGCCAAAGAGCTTTGCAAAAACCGCGCTGAAGTTTTCATTGATGCGCACAAAGGCCTCATCAAATTTTGTGCGCGATATTTCATCAATTTCCTTAATGGTCGCCTGTGTGTTGTCAATGGAATCCAACAGGTCTTTACGCTGCGTTTCCAGAAACTGATGACGCTGCTCCGTCTCTTTGTATTCCTCAAGGGCCATCATATTGACCGGGCCCATGTTCTCGAGTTTCTGCTTGAGTCCGCGGCAAGCCTCATCCTCGACAGCCAGCGCCTCGCCTTCAATCCGTGTCATCTCCGCGTCTTCGCGCAGGGCAGTGGCTTCCACACCCAGATCGCCAACGCAGCTTTCTTCCAGGTGCTTCAGGTCCGCTGCAAGAGTCGCCGCGTTCGCGCTCAGGGATCTGCGCTGCTCGCGCAGGGAATCGGTTTCCGCACGCAGCGTCTTCAGCTTTTGCTCAGTTTCTGCCAGCTTCGCACGAAGAGCATTCGCTTCTTCGGTAATTCTCGCCACTTCTTCAAGTGCCTGCTGGCGGACCTGTGAGTACTCCTGCTGTCTGGCGGCAAGCTGTTCGTTCTCCTGCGAGCGCTGCTGTTGCTCTGTCGCGGCCGATGCCAGCTGCTGCTCAAGCTGGGCCACCCGGCGCTCCATGTCCGCATGCAGACTGCTGATGCGCGAAAACGCAGCCTCCGCACCGCGCCGGCGTTCTTCCAGTCCCGCGAGCTCAGCCGACATCTGGGCCGCTTCCTGCTGAGCAGTCTCGCGCGCGCGACGAAGCTCTTCCACCTGCTGCTGCAACTCGACAAGGGATTGCTCCTGCGCAGCGTGCTGCGCTTCCAGTTTTGCAATCTCTTCGCGCTTTTGTTCAATAAATGCCTGCTTGGCAGTCCGCTGGTCTTTATTTCGTTCGCTCTGTAGGTTCCAGTCCTGCAGACGGCGCTCCAGGCGCTGTACTTCGGAGTCCATCTGCCGCAGAGCAGCGCTCTGGTTCGCACTTTCGCGTTCCGCAACGCGGCGCTCTTCACTCTTCGCATCAAGCTGTCTGGTAAGTTCAGCGAGGTCGCGGGTGAGAGAAGCCGCAGTGATGTCCGCCTGAACAAGCTCCTTCTCCACTGCTCCGAGCTTCTGCTGGACCTCGCGCAGATCGCGCTTCAGCGCAAGCGGACCGGCAGCGCTCGGCTTTCCGCCGGTTACCGTGACGTTATGGAAGCACTCTCCCGAAGGAGCCAGAAAGAAAGCGCTGGGATTTTCAAGCGCCAGGGAACGCGCGGTTTCCGAATCCGAAGTGACATAGCCATCGCGCAGCTTCGGCAGAATCACTTCCAGCGATTTGCCAAAACCATCCAGCACGCGGATGCAGTTCTTAAGCGGCACTACCCCTTGCTGCTGCTCGTAATGGTTCCCATTTGCGCCATCACCAGAAAAAGAGAACTTGGCCTGTGCATCTTCCGGATGTACGAGAAACGTCGCGCGCCCGTCTACATCGGATTTCAACAGACGCATGCCCTCGTGCGCCGCATCCCAGCTCTTCACCACAATGTAGTTCAGCTCGTCGCGCAGAAATTCGTCCACCACATGCTCGTGCTGCCCGGTCACTTCAAGAAAGTCAGCCAGAGTGCCAACAGGGGCAAGGCCCCTACCGAGAGAATTGGCGCGCAGCAACTTACGCACGGTGTCAGTTGAATAACTGTGCTCGCGGATCAGGCCCTCTAGGGAATTACGGCGTCCAGTGAGCGTGGCGTGCTCGGCGCGAAGCTGATCCCCTCGTTTTTTCGCCTCGATTTCTTCCGCCCGCTTCGAGGAAATTTCGTTGCGCAGCTGAGCAATCTCTGATTCCAGGCGCTTCAACGTTTCTGTTGCGGACTCAAACTTGATGGAGACCTGTCCGCGTTCCGCGCCAAGCGATTCCAGATCGCGTTTGACCGATTCCATCTCCGCAAAAAGTCGTTGAGCATCGCGGTCCAGCGCTGCCAAAGACTCTTCTGCCTGCGTCATCTGGTTGCGCGCATTGCCCACCTGCTGAAGAAGCTGCATGGCCTGACGGCGTGCGGCTTCAGTCTTCTGTTCCGCGGCAGAAACGGCCTGCACCGTATCACGTGCCTGCTGCTGTTTGGCTTGTGCCTGCTGGCGGAAATTTTCCGCCTCCGCCGCTGCGGTCTGCAGAAAGGCGCGGTTCTGCTCCCGCTCGTTCTTCAGGTTTTCAAGCTGTTGCCTTGCCTGCTCCAGCTCTGCCGTGCCGGAAGAGGCACGCTTTTCCAACTCGGAGATGCGCTCCTGATTGGCGTTCTGGCGCGAGATGGCGCGTTCAAGCTCAACGGAACTCTGGCTGGCGCGCGTAGAAGACTCTTTTGCAGCCGCATCCAATTCATAGCCGCGCTGTGTGGCGCTGGTGTGCTCGGCATCCAGCGACTCAATCTCCGCGCTGTGCGCATCAATCTTCTGGGTCAGGCCAGTGATCTCTGCTTCGAGGCGGGCTTGCTCTGCGTCCATGTGGGCAATTTTGCTGGCCAGCACTACGCGGAGACGCGCACGCATTTCGTCGCGCAGGGCAGCGTAGCGCTCGGCCTTGGCAGCCTGGCGTTTCAGTGACGCCATCTGCCGCATGACTTCTTCAAAAATATCGTTGACGCGGGCCAGGTTTTGCTTGGCTTGCTCAAGTCGCAGCTCGGCAAGGCGCTTTTTCGTTTTGAAGCGGGTAATTCCAGCGGCTTCTTCAATAATGGCGCGGCGGTCATGCGGTTTAGAGCTGAGGAGCTGGCCGATGCGCTCCTGCCCAATAATGGCATAGGACTCAGGGCCGAGACCGGTGCCCATGAAGATGTCCTGTATGTCTCTTAAGCGGCACAGCTTGCCATTCAGCAGATATTCGCTTTCCCCCGTGCGGAACAGGCGGCGGGTAACCACGATTTCGCCTTGCTGCGGCGTCTTCTGGAACTTGCGGCGGCGAATTTTCAGTACGACCGGCGTTCCACTCTGTTCGTTTTCAGCCTGAGCAGTCGCTTCGTTCTCAACCACCTGGCCGGGCTGCGATTCGGCGATAATCTCATCCACTTCGGCCATGCGTTCGGCGCGGAGTTTTTCCTCGTCCCAATCAGGGTCGAGCTCGTTTTCAAGCACGATCTCCGGCTCGTTCAGCAAAGGGCCTCCCGTGTATGCGTCGGGATCTATCAGCGTAATGGAGACCTCTGCCATGCCCAGAGGCTTGCGATCGCGCGTCCCGGCGAAGATGACGTCCTCCATCTTGCCGCCGCGCAGACTCTTGGCACTCTGTTCGCCCAGGACCCAGGTAACTCCATCCAGAATGTTGGACTTGCCGCATCCATTGGGACCAACAACGACAGCGATACCCTGGCCGGGTAGGGCCACTTCCGTGCGGTCACAGAAAGACTTAAAGCCCAGAATCTGGATTTTCTTGAGTTTCAGCATGAAGATGTACTCCTTTTCGGGCCGGAGAGGTGCCGTCAGAGAAAACTGTAGCTTCCTGAAGGGGTGGAATCAACACCTGCACCCCAACATCTTGTGGATAATCCGTCCGAAACTCCACAAATGGAAGCACTACTCAGATATTGTCTCAGAACAGAGCATCTGCCGTCGGGTTTTCCAGGAAGGAGCACAGCGTGACGGTGGTCGCAGGAGAACTGCCAGATAGCTTGAGACTAGCCCTAGGTTTCAAACAAAAACAAGCAAAAAACGCATGAAAAGAGTGCCGGTTTTGGTGCATGGTGAATTGCCTTTGGGCCGGAAAAAGAATGCCATCATTTCCATTGGCAATCTATAGAAGAAGATAATTGCGAACTTGGCGTGCGTATCGCATTGGGTGCGCAAACCGGCGTGCTATCTACTCAGGCCCGGAGGAACAGAAGCATTTCGCAACCAGAATCTTCGGGAAGCTTTTCTCAGCCAATATCAGTTTCATGTTCTTAATTGGAGTACAAGAACACACAGTAAGCAGCCCAGAAAATCATGAGGATAAAACAGCAGCGCCCATTCCTGCACAGTTAAGCGGGAGATGGGCGCACAGCGCACCTATGGTCTGGGAGTTGCAACACTCTCAATTACGACTGGCCCCAACAATCCAGAGGGCAACAGCGGTGAGTTGGCCTTATAGGGTTTCACGTCGGTAAAGGTATATTTCGTAGCCCCAGGCTGCTGATCTCCGATCAACCGGTTCACCCACGAGTTGATAACCTGAATCGATACCTCGTTTGCGCCCGGTTTCAGGGCACCCGTTGCATCTACTCGATAAGGAGCATGCCAGACTGTCCCCAACTGTTTGCCATTTACCGTGACGACAGCAAGGTTTTTTACATCGCCCAGATCAATCCACAGTTTCGCGCCTGATTTGAACCAATCTGCTGATGCCTGGATTGTTTTGGTGTATGTGCCAATTCCGGAGAAGTACTTTATTCCGGCATCGGTGCTGTCGCTCCACGAAATCAACTTGTCAAAGGTAGCAGTTGCCGGAGCTCCGCGTCCGGGTTCGAAGCTCACATTCCACGGGCCATCTACCGTCGCCAGTTGCGATTCCACGGGTTTGGGCAGAGTACGGGAGGCAGTTTTTGCAGGCGCGCGGAAGACAACAAATACCGTCCCCCAAGGCTCAAAATGCAGCGGTACAGTCGTGCGCCCGTCAGCAACTTTGTACGAAGCAGGTTGCGATTTACCTGTCTCCGCATACCAAAGCTCCGGAGCTTTGCCGGTGATGCGGAAATTCGCATCTACAGTCTGATCGTGGTCGCTTCGGTTATCGAGGAAGTATATATCAGCATTCGGAAGCCTGCGGTGCACGAACTCAATCCGCGTATCGCTCTCCGGCTTTGTGTGGTCGAAATCCGGAGCAACATTCATCGCCTTCAATGCTGCGGCCGCATCCTGCCCTGCATACACTTTGCCTTTGCCTACGGTATGCACACCGCTGCCATCGCCAAACAGCTCATCATTCAGCTTCTTGAATTCAGCGGCATCGTCCGCCAGGCTGGGATCGTTCGTAGGCTTTTCGCCGGCTACAACCGCACCTTGTTGCACCAGCTTGTAAATGGCGCGCAGCACAGGCAATGACATGTGTTTGCTGTAGGGATCGAGCGCGAGCAATTTATAGTTCATGCCGCTATTTGTTGTAATGCGTCCATCGGTTACGCTCAATTCATGAATCAGGCCATCGGCATTGATGTAGTCAAAGCCGTAACCCGCCGGAATATCCGGAGATTTCTTGTCGAAGATGGCTGTCAGGTTCGAGTCTTCTCCGTAGAAATAAATTATGTCTGCGGCGAAATGGCCCTGCTGCAGAAGATAGGAACTTCGCGCCAGATAGTCAATCCACGGACCGGCCTGTTCTGCCCAGGTTTCATTACGGTTAAACCATTGTCCAAATGGCCCAAGTGTCAGCCCCGGCTTTTTGTCCACCAGCGGTTGATGCGCCGATTCATGAATCACAAAGCGGTTAATGCCATTCAGGAGTTCCTGATCGGCAGTCGGCTTCAGCGTCGCAGGCGACCATGCCCACGGCGCAGCAGCCGCAGTCAATGATTCGGCAGCCGCAATATTCTGACCATAGATGTGCGCCACAGACGCCGATTCGCGGTCGTCCGCGTTGTAGCCATATTGCTCTTTGTTGACGCCAGGCACCTGCGTCCACATAGCGCTCATCGGAATGTCATCCAGCTTCTTCACTTCCATGCCGTCAGCGATAAACGCGCGGCCAGACTCATGCGACTCGCCATAGTGTCCTATGCCCCGGGCCTTCAGCGATGCCTGCACCTCCCCGTAATGTTCATCTGCTGTGAGATCAGCAATGGTCTTGCGGAAGTCCCACAGGAACTGATCGCTGGCCTCTGAGCTCTCGACAATCTGCCCTGCAAGCACCGGCAGCCACGGTGTTGGATCATAACCGCGACGCTTCTTAAACTGATCGAGTATGTCATCGGTCCAGTTCTGCGCTCCCGCTTCCCAGCTATCTGTAATGACATACTCAATTCCGCGCTTGCCCATCAGGTTCGGGCCAACGGTCTCCTTGTAGCTGTCCAGATAGTGGTCCATGTAATCCTTCACATAAGCACGGTTCAGCTTGTCTACTTCCAGGCCTGTAGCTTCTTTTGTCGCCGGATGGTTTGTGATGCCGAGCAGGGAATACCCAATGCGAAGTACTACCCAGTCACCTGAAGGTGGAGTCCAGTTGAGTGTTCCATCGGGAGACATTTTCGACGTCAGGTCAATCACGTCGGATTTCGCAATGGCCTCGCCCTGTCCAACCGGCGGCGTTGCAAACTTATAGAGATCAGGGACCGGTACAAACGCGGCCTTTTCCTCAAATCTGTTCACCCGCGCTGCCGGATGCAGCACTAATTCAGAAATTTCATAATCCGTTGGCGTATGCTGCTTTGGGTCAAATCCGAAAGAACTTGGATCAAGATCGACGGCCCACGCTGGTGGAGGTGGTGGAGGTACACGCTTAAAAACAACTCGGAAGAACTTGGCCTTTTCTGGCGGGAACGAGACAGTTAATTCCGGTGCGCCGCCATCAGGCAGCTTCGTAACTGTATGGAAGTGCTGCCCGTCTTCACTCGCTTCCAGAGATCGTTCCGGATTTGCAATACCCGTAATCATCGCCACAATCATTCCCACGCTTTTGGTTGCGATCGTGATTGAGCGAATCGTCTCCGGCTGAGGGAATTCATATTGGATCCATGCATCATGCCCAGGCGCTGGGATCGGCAGCTTCGTCGCCTTTTCCAGGTCGCCATCGCTTAACATGGCAGCATCCAGCGAACCTGCGCTTGCGGTGATCTTTGCATGGAGTGCTTCCACCGATACGTCATCCGCGGGCCTGCGATAAGCGACAACGGCAGCATCGGCATAGAACTGCGGAACCTTGTTCTCACTGTCAGGGCCGGCAAGCTCATCGCGAATACCTACATTCTGGAACGCGCCTGTATTTGACGGAGGATGAGCCAGCTTGCCGTTAAATGGCTTGCCGCCTTCGACCAGAGTCTCACTCCAGACATACTTCTTCATTCCCTGCGAAGGTTGCACCCACGGGCCGCCTGTCTCGCTCCAGCCGGGCGAACCGGCAATCGCTTCTTCCATGCCCATCTGGTCCGCCAGCGTTGTCGCATATTTAAAAGCATCCTTCCATTCAGGCGTCATGTAGGCCAGGCGCTTTTCCACAACCTGAGGTGTGCTGAGTGCCGCATCAAAGTTTTGGAATCCGGCAAGACCAATCCGGTGCATCCATTCCAGGTCCAGCTTGATACCTTCCTTTGTGATGTTGCCATTCATCCAGTGCCACCATACGCGCGGGCGGGCGCTCTGCGGCGGATTCTCAAAGCCCTTCATCAGCGTGTCGTTAGTATCCTGAGCAGTTACGCATGCTCCGCTGAGCAGCAGCAAAACAACGCCAGTTGATGTGAGCCCTTTTCGCAGAACAGCTTTACCCTTCTTTGCTTGCAGCATTTCACGTCCTCACTTTAGAGTGTGAGCGCGGCTTCTTCCCGCACGCGCTGGATACAACAGGCCTGTGTGTTGGAATCCGCGTTGCGTTCCCTTGAGTCCCAGGAATGTTGTCCAGCGCTGAGGATGATAGCAGCGAACATGAACGGTGTGCAAAGAAAATAATCACATATTGAAACATTTGTAATTCGACAATCAAGCACCATTTCGGGCCCGACAACTGTTGCTTCAGGGATGAATGTGCAAGCGTATTTACATAAATTACAGCTTGAAAAGGTAAAGTAGGAAGGGGATGGCTGCATGCTAAACTCATGCCGCTGCTCTGACTGCATATGGTATGCTTGGAAACTCGCAAGTTCTTGTTTAGAAATTGTCTTCTGATTGATACATGAGCATTTGAAGGAAAGCTATGGATCGTCGCACATTTTTGGCATCCTCCATTGAGGCAGGCCTGGCCGTAGTCTTTGCAGGAAAAATCGCAGCACAAACCATGGACAAAGCTGTGAGTGCCAACGTTAAGCGCGATGATCTCCCCGCAGATCTCATCGGTGAAAACACTGTTTCCGAATACTTCTGCGACCAGCGCATGCATGAGGCGCTTGGTACAACTCAGTTACAGAAACCGGCTGATGTACAGGTTGTCGCCTTCAATTTTCCGAGTCGGCATCCATCGCCCTTTAATTTACATCGCTGCCTGGAATGAATGGACGGAGGACCACGTCCTGCTCTGCCCGATACTTATTGGGGCTACAGCTATTTGGAAGCACTGCGTCGCGCAGTAAAAGACTGACCGGTTGCATCGTTTCGCAGCCAGTAGGGCAACTTGTGATTACCTGATCTCGATCTGCACAATAGCCAGAAGCCTGCAATCCCCAGGAGTGTGCCTGCTAAATATCCGGCATAACCAAGAATCTCAGCTTGTCGGGCATACCCGGCATCAACAACAAGTTGAAATGGGCCCGCTATTTCTTTCTGTCCCATGAGCCACTGACCGAAATTAAAAGCAGAGTGAATGCCCAATGGAACTGCAATTCCCCGGGTGGCGAGAGCAGCCATACCAAAGAGAAGAGCTCCAGCCGGAGGCCCCAGCATCGCACGAGACCATGTCCACCCAGCTGCGGCGTGTTCCAACGTGAAGGCGACGACCATAATCAGGAGGGATATCCAGAAACCCAGCGCGCTCTCCATGCGTCTTAGCGAATAACCGCGAAAGGCCAGCTCTTCACGAAGTGCAAGCATAAGATATGCGGCAAACGCCAGCAGGACGACACCGTAAGAACCATGAGGCGTGCGGATTATCCAATGGGTATGTCCTCCGGCATAGAGAAATAGCTCTTGCACTGCGAGAAGCATAATGCCGGCGAAAAAACCAAAGAGAAATCTGGTTACAGTCTGCGCTCCGGGACTTGTACCTACATCGCGGAGACGAAGACGATCCCAGCGTACAAAAACGACTGTGAGGAGAAAGGTAAGAAGACTTGTAATTACACCGATTTCAAGCATGCCCACGAAGGGAGAAGCCTTCTTACTGAGCGGTGCAATAAGGACGAGCACAAGCGGGCAAAGCAAGAGGAAGAGAAGAGAGCGCAGGACAGTCTTTGTCGAACTCATCGATATACTTTACGCACATCCAATACTCTTGGTTCCGGCTATTCATCTCTACCAAAGTTGGAGATGGAAATATTTCAAGTCGTAGCGAGATTACCTCAGAGTCGCGCTTGTAATTTTCTTGCTGACAGTTAAGCTGCGCCGGAATAGAGGCCGAGCGGCATCCGACGCCGTGGCAACCCAGTGTGCTTTCCATTGCAAGGCCCCATACCTTCGCGCTGGCGGGGTATTCCGACAAAAATCAGACCGCTTATCATAAATTGCTTCTCACCTTTTGTAATTCCTGCAATGCAGGACAACTTTCTCGAAAATATTTATGACCAATAGGGAAAATAATCTCTTTTTGATACTGGTAATTAAGCTCCTTGTAGCGAACGTACGCGGTTTAATTAGCTGCTGAGGTTTCTGATCTACATTATTTTCAGAATTTATTTATCTCCTCTTAACCCGTATTGAAAACTATTTTTCCCTTGACATAACTCGTTAATGCCCTGTAGATTCTCGCACGAATCACGATCAGTCATGGGACGGGTGTATTCCGCTGAATGGATGGCACATTCCGACCCACATAGGAAAGCGCAAAGATCGACGATCACATCAAGTCACGATTCTCGGGAGGCTTTGCAATGCTAAAGACAGGCTTAACAATATTTTCGGTTCTGCTGCTGGCTGTTTCAGCACCCAGGCTGTACGGACAAGCGGGCGCGACTGGTACGATTCTAGGAACCATTACCGACAGCACCGGAGCCGTGCTCCCAAACGTCAGGGTGACAGTCACTAATACTGCTACCAATGAAAAATTCAATACCGTTACCAGTTCCACTGGCGATTACAATGCCCCTTCGCTGAATCCCGGCACCTATACGGTTTCTGCCACGGCGAGCGGTTTCCAGACATCCGTGACCCAACCCTTCACGCTTACCGTTGACCAACGTGTCCGCATCGATATGTCTCTCAAGCCAGGCGCGGTAACAGAAACTGTGGAACTGACGGCGCAGGCCGTGCAGCTTGATACAGATAGTGCCGCGCTGTCCCAGGAAATGAGCGGAAAACAAGTCGCATCGCTTCCGTTGAATGGCCGCAACTTTATGCAGTTGCTCCTTGTGGGCGCCGGAGCAGTTACAGTAGGCGGTGAGCAGGGAGTCATGCGACAGGGGCAGGGAAACGCCGTCAGCATCAATGGCGGTCGCCCTGAAGGAAACAACTATACACTCGACGGCCTTGTAAATACAGATCAGGCGCTTATGACCCCAGCCGTCATTCTTTCTCAGGATGCGATCGGTGAGTTCAAAGTGCAGAGCGGTATTTATCCGGCTGAAAACGGGTTCGGAGCCAGCCAGATCAACCTCGTTAGCCGTGCAGGAACAAACCAGCTGCATGGCACAATCTTCGAGTCGAACCGCAACGACGCATTCGACGCCAAGCCATTTCCCACGGCTACCGACATGATTGCCGGAGTTAAAACCTCTAACCCGGTCCTGCGTCTCAATCAGTTCGGGTTTGTTGCCGACGGTCCGGTATATATCCCCAAGCTCTACGATGGCCGCAACAAGACCTTCTGGATGACAAATTATGAAGGCTGGCGCATGAACAACGGTCAGAGAATCCAGTCAGTTGTCCCCACTGAAGCTGAACTCTCCGGCGATTTCTCGCAGGCTACTTACCCTGCGGTGAATGGCCTTCCTGGCGGTCCGCTGCCTGCTTATGGAACACCAACCTGCGCCGCGGTTCTGGCAGCTGGCTACGACTGTCTACCCGTAGATCCGACGACAGGCTTGAACGACTGGGGCACTCGGGTGCCTGCTTCTGCTCAGACCTCTCGCGTTGGCATGGTGGCTGTAAAGTACAAATTCTGGCGTCCGCCAACAGTCCCCAATACGCCCGAAGGCACCGTCAATTTTATTCATAACATTCCTGGCCCGCTGCATTCTAACCAGCAGACCTATCGCATCGATCAGGACCTGGGTAAATTCGGTTCCGTATTCGGACGCTATACCCACTCCAATTACGAAAATGACACCATCTACAATTCTTCGTCAGTCGATTACGGAATTGAGCAGTATTTTCAAACCTCGAATAGCTGGGCGATTTCTCACACCATCAACATCGGCGCTACCAATGTAAATAATTTCCGCTTTGGGCGCCTCCGTGCAGAAGCGCCACAAGGCTCGGCTGCTCCGCCTTCTTCATTCGCGGGTGAGATCGGCCTGACCGGTGTCTTTACCAAATTTGCTCCTTTGCAGGAGACATGGCCGCATGTCGGCTTCGGGACCGGCGGCTTCTCCAGCGGTGGTGGTCCGGTGAACTCCTATAGCGGATCAGACAATCCAAACTGGGAATTCGCCGACTCTTTCACAACTGTCCGCGGAAGCCACACTCTCGGCTTTGGTATCGATTACCGTCGCTGGCACCTGATCCGCAACCTCGACGATGATTTCTACGGTGACTGGACATTCAGCGGCATCACCGCTCCGAACAATTTCGTCAACTGTGTCAATCCAGCTTCGCCGTTGAATAATAATCAGCCTCTTTGCGGAACAGGCAATGCCGTGGCCGACATGCTCACAGGTTATTACAACGGTGTCACCGCCTTTGTTCCTGGTCCATTGAGCCCGACAGATCAGGCAGGCAACCCGCAAGATCACGTCTTCAGTTATCTAGGGCCCTATGCCGAAGACGACTGGAAAGTTACTCCCAAACTCTCCATCAACTACGGTCTGCGTTGGGATTTCCGCGCCGCAGCTTATGAAGCATCGAACCATTTCTTCTGGCTCGATACCACCAATCCACAGGGTGGACTTTGCTATGCAGACAAGCAGTTAAGCACGAACGGCGTGGCCCCGGGTGTTGGAATAAACGGCGGCCCAATCCTCCGCTACTGTGGCAAAGTGCCTCATCCCGGCCCGAAGACGCCCTTTGCTCCGCGGTTTGGCGTAAACTTCCGCGCTACGGATAAAACCGTCCTGCGTGGTGGTTACGGCATCTTCTTCGATTCGTTTGAAGGACGCGAGATTGACGACTCCGGCGACATCTATCCCTACAGCGTTCGCAACAGCCTCAGCCCAACCACAGTTGCTTCAAATCCAAAACTGAGCAATCAATTGTTCACTCCTTACACCACACTTGGGCCATTCCCCGAATCATCTCTGTCGTTTATCGCCGTCATTGAATCGGAGAACCCACTCAATCCTTATGTGCAGTCCTGGACAGTTTCGGTAGAACACGAGCTTGCCCAGGATACCACTTTGGAATTGAATTACATCGGCACGCACTCAACTCATCTTTTAGACCGCCGCAACATTGCGCAGCCGCTGCAGATTCCGGCAAACAGCCTGTCCTTCTGCCAGGCAACCGATCCAGCCACCGGTGCTTATCTCAACCTTGATAAGGCCCCCTGTACGGTGGTGAGCCGTTTGCCTTATCCCAATTTCAACGGCTTCTACATCAACAGCGACTTCCACGGCTACGCCAACTACAACGCGATGAATGTGAAATTTGAACACCGCGCGCAAAATCTTGCTGCGACTGCCATCTACACCTGGGCAAAAAGTATGGATGACAAGTCAGCCGCAGCTGGCGTTGGCGCAACAGGCGCCGGTTTCCAGGGCTTCGAATATAACCACAATCCAAACCTGGATTATGGCCCCTCGGACTTCTCTGTGAATCAACGCTTTGTTGCCAGTTATGTGTGGGATTTGCCCATCGGGCGCGGCAAGAAGTACGCAAATCAAATCAATCGTGCCGCAGACCTAGTTCTTGGCGGATGGCAGCTGAGCGGCATCACCACTTTCCAGAGTGGCTTCCCATTCACCGTTACAGCGAATGATATTCAGGGCATCAACGATAGTCAGTTCATGCATGCCAACGCTGTTCCCGGCTGCAAGATACATGACAACCTTGTCGGTAAATTCGCGCGCATTAACCCGGCCTGCTTCACGCAGCCGGCTCTGGGTACGTTCGGAACCGTCGGACGCAACACCCTGCGCCAGCCGGGTATCAACAACTTTGACATGGCTCTCGGCAAACAGTTCAGCATTACTGAGCGCGTCAAGTTCATGTTCAAAATGGATACCTTCAACACCTTTAACCATCACCAGTATGCAGGAGACGTTGGAGGTTTGATTGTCGCCGGATCAGGAGGAAATGCGGCCATTTCCAATGGTGTAGGTTCCTCTACCTTCGGCCTGATAACTCAGGCGTCATCCCCCCGCAAACTGCAGTTCAGCGGCAGGATTACGTTCTGACCAAGTCGGCAGCATATGAGATCGGTGCCTCCATCCTTTCGCGCAGTTAGCGAAAGGATAGGGAGTATCGGCGATAGGGCGGATGTACACTTCACATCTATGAGGCAAAGACTCAGGCTTGGAGTCACGGGTATTTTCCTTGCCGTTTTGACGTGCAACCTAAACGGTCAGACAGACAACGATGCGGCCCAGAAATATGCTGAAGCCGGCCAGCGCGCTCTGGCAGCTGGTCAATATACAGAAGCACAATCAAACTTCGATCAGCTTGCAAAGCTCGAACCCAATATCGCCGAGGTCCATGCCACTCTCGGCCTTATCCATTTCAAGCTCCGCAATTACGAAGCAGCAGTGCGCGAGATTAACACCGCGCAAAAACTGAAGCCCGGTTTGCCGCGCCTCAACAGCCTACTGGGAATGTCGCTCTCAGAATTGGGCCGCTACAACGAGGCCTTGCCCGGTCTGCAGAAAGGGTTCCATCAATCAACTGATCCGGAAATCAAACGCATGTGCGGCCTGCAGCTCATGCGGGCCTACACAGGGCTCCGCAAAGATGACGAAGCAGTGAAAGTAGCACTCGACCTGAACCGCCTCTATGTCAATGATCCGGAGGTCCTGTACTATACCGGCAAAGTCTACGGCAATTACGCCTTTCTCACGATCAGCAAGCTCGCTCAGGCCGCCCCAAACTCCCTCTGGAGACACCTTGCCGCCGCAGAGGCACTCGAAAGTCAGGGATCATACAACGATGCCATCTCTGAATACCGAGCCGTGCTTACCATCGATCCACAGCAGCTCGGCATTCACTACCGCATCGGGCGCACGCTGCTCGCGCAGTCGCATCAATCCGGAGCGCAGGCAAATATGGAAGAGGCGCGAAAAGAATTTGAGCAGGAACTGGAACTCGATCGCCACAATGGAAATGCAGCCTACGAAATTGCCGAAATATACAGAAGAGCAGGTGTCTTTCCTCAGGCTCAGCAATATTTTGAACGCGCCCTTCAGGATTATCCCGACTTTGAAGAAGCCCATCTAGGTTTGGCCGCGGTGTACATGGCACAGCAAAAGCCCGAGCAGGCGTTGCCGCATCTGAGAACTGCCATCAATTTAAACGCGAATGATGAAGTCTCCTGGTATCGCCTTGCTGAAGTAGAACGATCTCTCGGAAATAAAACCGAACAACAAAACGCGCTGATGCAGTTCCGCAAATTGCATCAAGCCACGCTCGATCAAAAGACGGGAAGACTAATGACATCCACCAACGAAGTAACAAAACAAGAATTGGGCCCGGAAGTTAAAGAGTAACGGAAGAAAATCCTTCGCGGATCTCAAGCGTATCCTTATCATCTTCTGCGGTTAGCTTTTGATGTATTTGCAAGTCGAATCTCTTTGAACGGAAGTCATATCTGAAAAAGTAAGAGTCGGCAATTTGAAATGATGGGATGTTCTAAAAGGAGCCGTAGCCCCTACATGCGCTGCACAGGTTCATACCGAAACCGCCAATCCCATCCCGATCATCGACACCCACATCCATCTCTATGGCTCATTTCATCCCGAAGGGATTCGAGCGCCTTTTCGCCAATCCGCTCTTTCGCCGAATCCGCTATGGCAATTTAATTCTCTTTCGAGACGTGCGAAGGCATTTGCTACAACGCGATCACAACGTGTCCCCATGAAGGGGAAGGCACTTTTCGCATTTGACCTCATGTGAGACGACAACCACCTGCGCGCCATCGCCCGCCCTCTGTGCAAACGAACTTTGACGTTCTCCTCAGTAAGTTCGAGCGCGGCGGCTGTTTCAGACGTGTTCAATTCTTCAACGTCCCGTAACATGACGACGATGCGGTACTGCTCCGGAAGACTGAGGATGGCTTTTTCAAGAAACTGGCCAAGTTCCATTGCGGAGGCCTGTTGCTCTGGGTTAGGCGACATTTCAGCTAATTGCATATGTCCTGCTCCGTCGTCGTCGGGATCTTCAAGCTGTTGCACCCGCTGGCGTGAACGAAGCCGGTGCAGAGCTTCGTTGATTGCGATACGCGTCAGCCACGTCGAAAATGGTGCTGATCCCCTGAATTCATCGAGATGTTCGTATGCCCGAACATAAGCGTCCTGGATCACATCTTCTGTTTCGCCATCATCCCGCAAAATGGCGCGCGCAACTCGATAGAGGCGCTGATTGTAGCGGCGCATAAGAATTTCATACACGGCCGTATCACCAGCCTTCACTCGCTCGATGACTTCGAGATCAGTCCAGGCTTCCCATTTTGCTTTATCCAGCAACGCCGAATTTTCCATTGCTGTAGACATTGAGTCTCCGAACGTGAAGAGGTTACAGAATTCTCAGTGTAACCAATTTACGGATCAAGACTCATTCATGTAGAGGGCATGAGAAGAAGATGCGGGACGGTGGCGGGCGCGCTCAATCTGACATGGTGAACGTTAGCCTGACCTCTGTAGTCGAGTCCCAGGGACGCATCAGAAAAGTTTTCCCACCCAACAAGGAGCGGATAAATGAAAAAGCTGGTGAGTACAGTACTCGGAATGGCAATGGTCTGTGCGCTGGGGTCCTTGGCTCACGCGCAAGCACCCACAGACCCGCAGATCGTTGGCATTGTCCAGACAGCCAACCGGATCGACATCGAAATGGCGCGACTCGCACTGAAGAAAACCACTGATCCGCAGGTGAAAGACTTCGCTAACGAAATGATCTCCGACCACACGGCTTTGGAGAAGTCCGTCAACGATCTGGCAGCGAAGCTGGGGGTAAAAGAAGAAACCAGCTCCACCGCGCAGCAGTTGAAGCAGCAAGCCCTCCAGGAACGGCGGAAGCTAAATACCCTCAAAGGGAAATCATTCGATCGCGAATACGCATCACATGAAGTCGCTTACCATCAGACAGTAATCGATGCTGCCACCAAGACGCTTATTCCCGACGCGCAGAACGCCCAGCTAAAATCGGCCCTCCAGGGTGCTGCACCGGTATTGCAGGGTCATATGCAACATGCACAACAGCTTGTGCAGTCTCTGCAAGGCGGCGGTAGCGGCTTTTAAGATACACCCGTGGAGCCCGGTCATGGAGAACTCAATGTCACAGATGAACCGACCAGCAACGTCGCCCTCGCCTGTGGTATTTCTTCTCTTTCTGGCCCTCTTGGCCGTCCTGGTGTCCAACGCGGCAGGGCAGACACCGCCAAAGTCACCGCAGAACATCATCGTCATCAAGCAGATGCACTTCGATCCACCTTCGCTAAACGTGAAGGCCGGAGATGTGGTCGAGTGGAAGAACGAAGACATTTTCAGCCACACCGTTACAGCGTCTGATGGAACTTTCGATTCAGGTCTGATTGCTCCTGGTAGTTCCTGGCAGACCACCATCACCAAAACCGGCGACATCGCTTATCACTGTCGCCCCCATCCCAATATGACTGCCCATCTCATTGTTCAGCCCCTTGTAGGTGCTGAGCAACATGAACAAGCTGGAGCGCAGAGTACAGAGACGAGTCAGGCAAGCCTGCGGTGGAGGCCACCGACAAAACCCGAAGAGTTCCATCCTATCCTGGTGGACTTCACGGCTGCCCTGCTGCCACTGGCGTTCTTAAGCGATCTGCTGGGCCGACTCTTCCGCAAACAGGGATTACATACCGCTGGGCTGTGGATGATGGTTTACGAAGCGATCATCACCCCTTTCACTAGTATCGCTGGTTGGTGGTGGAGGAACAGCGAGGCAGGTCAACTGCCCGCGAGACTCATCGTCGTACATGAATGGCTTGGCACGGCGGCAGCAGTACTGTTCATTCTGCTTGCTGTATGGCGTTGGGGATTTCACAAACGGACGATAACGCCCAGTTGGACCTATTTGATCGCAGTATTCATCGCGTTGCTCGCACTCGTCTATCAAGGCAGCCTGGGCGGTGCGATGGTATTCGGACAATAGTCCGGCCACGTGTTCAGATTCGGGGGAGTGTCCAATGACAGGAGGAATATGGCGGACATTATCAGCACCAGATTGTTGCGAAGCGAAGCTGTCGCTGAAGGAACGATGGCCTTCTACTTCGCCAAACCTTCCGGCTTTAAATATCGCGCGGGTCAGTCAGTCGATCTGACTCTGATCAACCCGTCCGAAACTGATGCTGAAGGGAATACCCGTACCTTCACACTTGCCAGTTCTCCCTTTGACGAGGATCTGATGATTTCCACTCGCATCCGAGATACTGCATTCAAACGAGTGCTAAAAAACGCATCTCCAGGGCTCGAAGTGAAGATCCAGGGTCCCAGTGGCTCCTTCGTGTTGCATCGCAAGACGGAGAAGACTGCAGTTTTTCTGGCTGGAGGAATCGGGATCACACCATTCCTCAGCATGATCCGCCAGGTCACTCATGAGAAGACGGCGCATCATATCTATCTGTTGTATTCTAATCGCCGGCCTGAGGATGCCTCATTCCTTGATGTGCTCGAAGAAACCGCACGCAGGAATCCAAACTTTCACTTGATCGCGACCATGACGAAGATTGAAGCTTCGCATCGCGAATGGAACGGTGAGACCGGGCACATAAGCAAGAAAATGCTGACGGAACATCTTCCACAGGTACAAGGCCCGATTTACTACATCGCAGGACCGCCCGCAATGGTCGCTGCAATCCGCGGAATCCTATTCGAGGCTGCGGTTGAAGAAGACGATATCCGAACAGAAGAATTTGCCGGTTACTAGAACAATCAGAAGGAGTGTTATGGCAAACCAAAAACATACTCGTCCCGCCACGAAAATCTTGGTCGATGGAGGCAATCCAGAAGACACCAAAGAGATCAGGAAACTGCTGGGTTACGTGGACGGTCAGACTACAAATCCTTCGCTGATTGCGAAGAATCCCAATGTCGCACGTCTTGTCAAATCGGGGCAGAAGCTAACGCAATCACAGGAAGCGGATGAGTACCGCAAAATAGTCGAAACAATCTCGCCTCTGGTCGGTGACGCAGGTGTATCAATTGAGGTCTTTGCCGATCTGAATACAACCGCTGACGAGATGTTCCGTCAGGGGCGCGAGATGAATTCGTGGATTCCTAACGCCTACATCAAGTATCCCTGCACGACTGAGGGGCTGAAGGCGGCGCACTATTCTGTTAGCGAGGGAATCCGGGTGAATATTACTCTTTGCTTTTCTCAATCACAAGCCGCGGCTGTTTATGCTGCGACCAAAGGTGCCACGACCCCGGTTTATGTCTCGCCATTCATTGGACGCTTGGACGACATCGGCCAGAATGGAATGGATCTCATCCGAAATATTAAGCGTATGTATGCAGCAGGCGACGGTCATGTCCTGGTACTCGCGGCAAGTATCCGCAATTTGGGCCATCTGCTCTGTTCATTTCATTACGGCGCCGAACTTGCGACTGTGCCTGCCACGGTACTTAAGGAATGGGTTGGCCAAGGCATGCCCCTGCCCGGCCCAACTTTCTCCTACAAACCGGTGGGCTCCGAAATCAAATATGAGAATCTCAATCTCAACCAGCCCTGGGATACGTTCGACATTCAGCATGACTTGACGACGAAGGGCATTCAGAAGTTTGTTGCCGATTACAAATCAACGATACGTTAGTTTCCACGCATTCAGGCATCTGTCGATTCGACGCTTTGACCTTGGCCCTCAGAATACGTATCTCTCAGCATGCGTATTTCTTTTAGCAGTCTGGGTTAGAGAGATATTCATCCCGTCCTGGTTGTCGTGGTGGCGTGAATGTGGGAATCGGTTTTATCGATCTCCACCTTTACTATTCCGCCCGCAATCGCGAGAAGCAGCAATACTGATGTTGGGTGGCTCATAAAGGGACTCCTGCTTCCGCTTCCGGCCTCCCGTTTGCTATTTCCTTGGGATCGCTGCCATCCGAGATTGAATCTCTCGCAGCAGAAGTACTCCATCCAATTCGGTGAGCCTGGCTTCAAGAAACCGAAGGACTTCATCGAGAGTGGGAAGTGCATCCCATCCCCGATTGTCACCACCTGCTGCGACTGCTTTGAGCGCAGCCGCCGCGGATGCAAACGGAATTGCTTGTTCTACTGTGAGGCCCCGCGCAACTGCCAATGCAAAAGCGCCGTGGAAAGTGTCGCCACACCCATTGGAGTCGAAGACATCGACCTTGAAAGCGGGGAAGTGTCGTACAGTGGAGTCGCACTCTGAGATGCAATAGCACCCCCGTGCGGAATCCGTTACAATGGTCGCTCGACGTTCCGTGTGCGCTAAAACTTTGCAGGCCTCCAATGCATCCGAAGTACCTGTGGCCCAAAGTGCCCATGCACGGGGCACTATAAGGTAATCGGTGAGCATGGCAAGCTGTCTGGAAGATTCCGTACAGCCCTCGATATCTCCCAAGACACGCACACCGAGGCTCCGGGCCTTTTCCGCAACTGGTACAAGCGACGGTTCCGTAATATGGTCGAGAAGAACGACTCTTGCTGACTGGATCAGACTGAAAGGCAAGTTCTCGGGCACAACCGGCCTATAGAGCGTCGCGTCATAAAACACATTGCGGTGCCCTAAACCGTCGACCAGGATCGTGCTATGGTATGGCCCCCCCGATGTGTCTTTTACAATATGCGAGACATCGGTATTGTGATGTAGCAGCGCGGATTTGATGAAAGTGGACAGCTCGTTGTCGCCAAACCGCGCCACATAAGCTGCCCGTCCACCGAGAGATCCGACTGCCGCGATCGCTGTGCAAGCAGGCCCGCCTCCTTGGCGCGCTCTGCCAAGGATCGGGACCTTGCAGTCCACAGATGGGTATTCTGCAACATAGATCAGGTCGTCAACTGCCGCTATTCCAATACCCAATACATCGAGACAATCGCTCATATATTCCATTCCGACACAACGTCGCCTGAAGCTAGCGTTCATCCATCCGCTTGTTTCACGGGGTCTGCTTGCAGTAACACCCGACTAGCCGAATTCAATCACTTCCGTACTTTGTGTGGTTCGTGGTTAATTCAAGGTCGGCTTTTAACTCGCGGTGCGGGGTGATTCCCATTTTCTGGAGGGCCGCATGATATGCCTTCACCGCTTCAGCAGGCAGAATCTGATCGTCGGCCACCAAGCGTAGGTGTTCTACAAACAATGGCTGATGCTCTGCCGAGTTGATTTTTCTGCCGAAGAGCGCAACGCGTGCGCCGTGGCGCTTTGCCTCATAGATCAGCGCAAACGCGTCGTGCGTCGTGCCCGCAGATCCTCCCAGGACACCGACCACAAGCGAAGGATCATATTCGCACAATTCTTCGAGAGCTTTTGGACCGGCATAAGGAATTTTCAGAAAGCGCGGTCTCGATGTCGAAGGTACACCTGCCAAAAGACGAACAATATGGTCATTCACAAAGAACGGGATTTCTTCAGGCGGGATTCCGTGGACCTTGGCCGGAACATTTGGGTGGAAGACTTCGAGAAAGTGATCGAAGCCCTTCGCTTCGGCTTCAAGGCGGAACGCCTTGTACGCTTCCATCACTCGCAGGTCCTGGTCTGGGTCATTGTTAAAGGTGACAGAATAGAGACCAAGATTCGCTCCTGAGCGGAGTTCATTTTGATTTGCCGGGCATTTCCCAGACTGTACGTGGTCGATGGTGGCCGTCGCAAATGGCTGCGAAGGTGCCTGGGTGTATCTCCCACCGCGAACTATGTGAATATCGGTGGTATCATTCGCGCGCACGGCGGGGGTGACCCCAGAAGAATCAAATATCTTCTGCTGGATCGTCAGCAACTCTGAAGTACTGGCTGACATCAGCATGATGTCTACCATTCCCTGAAAGACGATTTGACGAATTTCCTCCCGGTATTCATCAATCGACCGAGGCTTTCCGTCCAGCTTCCTGCCAGTGGAAGCGATGCCGTATGCCATATCTGCATCTTTGGCGTCCGCAAGGATAAAATCCGGGGCAGTCGGGTTATTCTTGAGTACTTCCAGCTTTACATCGAGTGTCTTTTTCAACGTTTCTCCGCAAATAATGGCGAGAATAAGCTGACACACGTGCTTTGCCTTCCGGAGGCAAAGCCTGCCAGCAACAACAGAAGTCCCGCCGCCCATTAGAGCGACGCTCTTATGAGTGATGAGGATATATATGTCTTATAGGGGCACGAAGCACAAATTTGGAACGGGTCCGTAGTTTTGCAGAATAAAACCGCCAATAATAACGAGAGAAGTCAAAAAATCTCTGCTAGGCCTAAGAATAGCCCGTCATTTTCTTGTAATAGCCAGAATGGGGAGCAATGTCTTATCATTTTGCTCCATGAAATTACCTGCAATTACGCGCAGATCCTCAAGCCGCTCATACACGATTCGATCTGTTGCGCGCGCGGCGGCTACCCTAAAAGCGTTTTCATCAACTTCGGAAGTACTGTCGTTGACAACCATTGTTGAGCGCACGCAACTCGATAAGGGAACTGCTTTTCGTCTTCTCGAAACCCTGGTTGAAGCTGGCCTCATCATCCGCGCCGGTAAGCACGGATATCAATCTGCTATACAACCAATTCATGCGAGGCGATTTCGAATCGGATATGCCTCGCAGAGCAACTTGCTCGCATTCACAGGAATTGTCACCGACAGTTTGCTCAGCGCCGCAAGCCGGGCGGACATTCAGCTTGTGGTGCGCAACAACCAGTTCAGTCCTCGCATAGCGCTCGAAAATGCGAAGCGCTTCGTAGAGGAGAAAGTCGACCTGGTCGTTGATTCGCAAATCAACATAGACATTGCCTCGCAGATTGGCGCGGTCTTCCTTGACGCCGGCATACCATTCATATCGGTGGACATCCCCCATCCTGGGAGCTTTTACTTTGGAGCCGACAACTATAAGGCAGGGCGCATTGCCGGACGCCATCTTGGCCGATGGACTTTGAAGCACTGGCATGGAGAAGTTGAACAAATTATCTACCTTGGTGTTGATGCTGCAGGGCCGCATTTGAACAGCCGCTTGACTGGCATGAGAGATGGCCTAAATGAAATCTGGCCTGAAGGAAGACTTGCTCCAACCTGCCATTACGACACCAAAGGTGGCCAATTCGACGCAACTCTGGACACGATTAGAAAGCACCTGCGACGGCGCAAAACTCGGCGGGTTCTGGTATGCGCGGTAAACGATACCACTGCGCTCGCAGCGCTCCAGGGATTTCGGGAGATAGGACTAGAGGAAGAGTGTGCAATCGTAGGTCAAGACGCGAATGTTGATGCACGCCAAGAGATGAGAAGACCCTCAACCAGACTGATCGGTTCCGTTGCTTACTTTCCCGAGACCTACGGCCCCAAAATCATCGAGTTGGCCTTAGAGATACTTGAGAAGAAACCTACTCCTCCTGCAGTTTTCGTCCAGCACGAACTGGTCACGCCGCAGAATGTAAACAAAATATACCCAAACGACGTATGGATGATTTCCGGAGCCAAGCTGTCAACAGGTCGCTCGTAGGCTCTCAGCGATGACTAGAGCATGTTTCGTGTTTCATAAAAAGGGTTCGGCCTCAAATCAGGTACTTACGCTTGAGGCGGTGGAACAGTTGAGCTTCTGTCATGAAGAAGCGACAGAAGCCGATGTTTTGAAGGGATTCTAGGGATTCTGTGGATTCTGCAAACCGGAGCGGCATGGCGGTTTCTACCCGGCGAGTTTCCCTCGTCGGCGACCTGCTTGACGACTGAAACAGTGAGGACGAAGGCGTCTGGCTGGATGCGTGGCGGGCTCTGCTCGGAGCCTTCGATGCAGAAGGATTGCTGAAGTGGGATGAGACCCTTCCTGGACGGCAGTTTCGCTCGGCCCAAAAGGGAAGCGACGCGGTCGGTAAAACCAAGCGCGGCAAGGGGAACGAAGTGGGTAGTACTGGTCGATGGTCAGGGGCTTCCGCTGGGAGTTCAGCTGCAAAGCAAAAGACCAGGCGCATGGATCGTCGATGTAGGTTACGATCCTGATCCACTGCGCGAGTGACTGAAGAAGAGAGCCATCGAGTTGATCGCTCTAAGGCCACACGCCTCGTTTCATTTACTCCCTGCGATTCGCAAGGTGAGAATCTCATGTGGATGGATGGTGAATTGAATATGACCGTCTTCTGTAACCGATACGGGTTCCTTCCCCCGTTCCAGAGCATCCGTTTTCCATACATGATTAACATGGAGAAATGGGATCTGAATGGTTTCTGGGCGCTCCGTGCCGGCAAGATCAAGGAGCCGCAGGATTGTCCCATTTCCATCCTCGGCTGGCTTCCAGGTTTCCAGGAACAAGTTAGGATCAGAACTCTCAAGAAAACTTTCCTCCTTAGCACTCATCCAACTCGGCGTATCGCCGCCAGCGATCTTTTGGGAGGAGTCCTTTGTTGTATCTGATTCTGAGGAGGTTGAAGGGCCTGGAGCTTTGTCTTGGCTCATCACGACATCAGTCTCAAGCGGCGTAATCTCCTCCCAGCCCATCCGGCTTAGATCTTCTGCATGGGTCGCGGCTGCGCTTGTAACAGCATAATGAAAGGTGAAGTGCCCTCCCTGACCAGCTCGATAGTTCGTGTTCCAATAGTTATTCATCACATACGAAAAGATGGTTCCAGGCCTATCCGCAAATTCTTCTGGCCACTCTCCGCGGTTGATATCGCCCAAAGTGACAAGTGGAGTATCAAGCGGCATTATGCTTGCCGATAGGCCGTCCTGCTGCGCGGAAATCCAATGTAGGACCGAAAACCATTCATGTCCGGCTCCCGGGTAGGTGTCCCTCGCCGGATCCACCACGCCGTTTTGGATCTCGTATCGGAACTGTGGGTGTTGGAAGACAAACGGAAAGGCAATGTAAACTGCTTCCTTGTTATAGACCGTCTTCTTTTCCAGTTCCTCAATGATTTCAATCTTCTTGATGTCATTGAACACTCGGACCTCGGTTATGATCTGCGGAGTGTTCATATCTGTACTCTCCATGCGAGCCATTTCCCCGTAAGGGGTATGCTCGGTGATTACCAGACGTCCGTCAGTTGCTGGATGGATATCGAGCTTAGGCGCGGGCGATATGCGACTATAACCGAGGATTGAGTTCGGCTCTTTGTCTCCCCCGGTAACGTAGAGATATTGCGCAAATCGATAGGGACTGTCCTGGTTTACAAGCTCTCGGTTTAGTTCCTTATCAAGGATACTTCGAATTGCGCCGGTCTGTGGGTCGAGCTGGACCTTGTAGTAGCGGCTTTCTATCGAGGTATTCAGTTCTTTTGCCGGAGCGGTCAAACTCTTCTTGGACGGCCTCATGAAATACACCTTGTAGCCGATTGCGGGGACATCGCAGGCTATGAACTGCACATGGATAAAATCATGTCCGCGGAAAATGAGTTGGTATGGAACCGTCTTTCCACTGGACGCATCCACAATTTCATCCGACTTTTGCATGTCGACAGAAACGAGACCGCTGCGCCTCCAGTTGAGACTATTGAACACAATCACACTCCCCGGCTGCGCTGGAATTGCATCGGCCAGGTTCGCCATCGCACGCCTCGTTATGAAGTCAACCTGAGATCCGGCGTTGACTGCAAAGTGCTCCTTGAATTGAGACTGCTCGGTTGCCTCGTTGCTTGTCGGGTCGGATACGCTGTTCCACGAATCGAATGTGTGTTCGTCCATTAACACCATGTTGGTCCACATGCGATCCAACTCTTCGGTATTTAACTTGAGACGGGAGTTGATTAGTGCTGCCAGCGTGTCCAGCTTTTCCGCCGTCAGTCCCCGAGCTTCATTCCAGCGCTCTATACCGACGTATCGAGCATCGGATGCAACGCCATCTTCCCAATATGGCCCTCCGTCTCCCTGGATCGTGGGCATGGTGTCGCCAAACTCTCCTGCGATTTTTTCTAAAGCTTCGTAAAAGCCGGAATATTGTAAGTGAGGATATGCGTACTCTTTATTCCACCTCTCCACAAACTCTGCCTGTTGGGGAAAAAGGTCTGTGTTCTCTACCTGAGTACCATAGAGCAAGGTAGCGTTTGCACGATATTCTGGATCGTCATACATCTGCAAAAACAATGGGAGAGTATCATGCCCTGCAGCCAGAACAGGAGGCAGGCCGAATAACATCTGCATGTGAAGGTAAGAGCGTCCATACCATAACAATATTTTCTTTCCGTCCGGACCGATCCACCACGTTGGCGAGTGCTCATTGAGACGACCTTGGAACAATACCGGCGCACGATAGTTGTCACTCCCGGCTACGAGATAGGGTATTCCGGCAGCAGCAAGAATGGAGGCATAGGACCATGAATATGAAGGAACGTCCGTGATGTTAGCGTAATTCAGCGGAGATCCGTAGAGGGCGCTGATTCCGGCGCTCGGATAGAGTGAACGAATCAGCACCTCGGTGCCGGAAATCCCTGTGAGCAAATTTGCATATTGAGCCGGCACAAAAATTTGGTGTTTCTGAATTGCCGATCTCAATCGCTCTTTCTGCTTGTCTGAAGCAGTTGCAAGAAATTGTTCGAGAACCCATTCTCCATCTAGGCTGAAGCGAAACTCCGGATGCTTCGTGACTAGGTCGATGGCCTCATCGACCACACGGCTCTGGATAGCAGCAACTTTTGCCTGGTAATCAGAGTATCCGACGTCAAGATGGATATGGGGAACAACAAAAACTGTCCACTTCTTTGCCGGACTGATTTCCTGTGCGTAATGCTTCTTCTGCCCCCTGTTCTCTATCACCAGACTTGCCAAGCTTTTCGGGCCAAAGTCCTCTACCCAGAAACTCACTTTCTCGTCGCCAAAATCATAACCGTCACGCGCAACTGCAGTGTATTTCCGTTGCGCAATGGTCAGCTCAGCGCGGTCTTTGCCTGAGAATTGTCCGATGTGCCGGATAAATGCATCCACCTCTTCGCGTAAAGCGCCATCTGCGCGGCGAAAGAATATGGTTGGCATGAGTTGCACTACTAAGGTCGAACCGGCGATATCGTGCCGAATGCTGTCGAGTTGAATGGCATCATAATTCAATCTGGCGTCTGGGACCTCTTCACCAGCCAGCTCCACGGCTTGCAAAGTGATCGTGTTGGTGCCGGAATGAAGGTACTTCCCGGGAAATACGAAATCTACGTCTGCTGACGAATACGCTGGATCAAAAGAATCCCACTGGTCGCCATTACTGTAGTCAAGACGGGGATGCAAATAAAAAATGCCTTGCTTACCGTTAATGCCGATCCTGAGGGTCGGCACGCTTGCACTCTCCACGAGCACCGCAATGTGGAGCTCATACTCCATCTCGGGTGAACCATGCAACACGAACGAGATTGCTCGTGGTGCATCAGCTATTGGCGTCTGTTGCGCTTTATCTTTATCTGAAGAAGCGAGCAGCGCGGGCTGTGTACTGAACCAATCTTTGGCAGTTGTGCTCCGCGAGACGATGAATTCTACGTGATGCTTCGGGGTATCAGAGGAGAACTCAGCAGAAGAGCGATCAAACGTACCGATTCGGAATACAGTGTTTTGGGAGTGGGCAGGGAAGGACTCGCCTGGGAGCGATAAAGCTGCCAAGACAATCCAGAGCATACCAAACATCAAGTATTTCTTGTAACCGAGAGCCATCGCTGTTTCCTCCTTCTAAAACCCGCTGCTCGCAATTGGCACGATCCTTAGTGGCTTTCGAGCGTCCTTTTCAGCACTGTTATTCCTGACCACTGGACCAATGTGGGACGGTAAGCCCAAAACATTTCGCTGCAATCAGCACGATCGAAGACATGCTTGATGGCTCGGGTTTGTCCCACCGCTGCTGGGTTCAGATAGAATGCTCCCCATTCGCCCACCAATACCGGCATCTGCGTCTGATGTGAGAACTGCTGATCGCGGCCGAAAGTCAGTTTGATACGATCTACGCTCATCAAATCAAGCAGTGACGTGTCAGTCACGATGTCGTACACATGCGGTGAATAGGCTTGTTGAGAATCACGCCTGCCAGAGTCGTCAAGAAGGGGCGCGATGGCTGTTCTAACGCCAAGATTTGTCGACATGTCGGGCTCGAGAAATAAAATGTGGCGACTGTCCGCCTGTCGAATTGCTTTCGCCACCTTCGTGTACATTGGCATTAACTGCGATCGATCAAACTCCTGCATGTAGGGTGAGCCGGCCTGCAGCATGGATTTGAATATGCTTATGGATTGCATCCACGATAGGATCTTCCTTCGGCCATCGTCAGTAGCCTCCATCCTCAGCAGGTCTTCCGGAGATGGATGATGCACGCCTGGGCGTTTGGCTAATATTGTTGACAAGCGCGTCAGCATGGCGTGCTCGAAGCTTGCTGCCTTTTGGCCGGGAAAAGGTTCGTTCATCAGATCGTAGCCGAGGATTGCCGGCTCATCTTGAAAGCGCTTTGCGACAAATTGCCATGCCTCAGCATAGTGATCTTGGAGTCCCACACCATCCGGACCCGGACTGTTTGACCAGAAGTGATCAAGTGCCGCTTGCACGTCTTCACTTACATAGTAGGCATCGTTCCAGTCGTCGACTTTCGTATGTGGCTTGCCGTCGTCGATGGTGGCCCATACTGGCGCTCCATCTCCAAATTTGATACTGAACAGGTCCTGATGCATGTCTAACAGAACATACAGACCTTGCTGTTTTGCCTCATCGACCAAATGCGCTATTCGATCAACATAAGCTTTGTCGAAGTATCCAGGGCGAGGCTCCAACCCATCCCAAAAGATGCACAACCGGACAGCATTCATGCCCCAGCTTCGGATTTGAGCGAAATCTGCGGCCGAGATATGGCTCGTATATCCCTGATCCTTGGATTTATTGCATATATTTATGCCGTGGAATGTGATAGGTTTTCCAGTCGGGTCAAGAAATCGGACACCAGAGACTCTGACGAAATCGGTGGTGCCCGGATCGTCTGAATGCCGATACGACAGCTCTGCGCCTGTCGCTGCACGTCCGATAAATGCAAAAAGTAGTAGGAGAAGAAGACAATGTAGCATAACTTGACCTTTTCGTGCTAACCCGTCCAGGGTAACCATCCCTACGAGCAGTACGGCTTAGTTCAGACGGCAAGCAATAGTCACGGAACGGGCCTTATAACGTTGGGTATTCGTTACAGAGAACACGTAGAGGAGGCTCGTCCTCGACAATTTTGGGGTATCTTGGAAGCGGCTCCTTAAAGTAGTTGTCTGTATCATCGTCGTTCTGAGACGAGACTTCCCCGATAAGCGCATCACCTTCGACCGCATAGAACATGTGATACAAATAGGGCGTTAGCGTGATGGATTCACCAGGGCCGAGAATGATCGTCTGGCCGGGCTCGATCTCACGCCTAATTCCATCGCAGTTCACAGAAACACGACAATCCGCGAACCCCCCGTTCTCCGTACGACCGTATAACTGCACTACCAATCTGCCCGTGTTCTTGCCGCCTCTATTGATAATGTCTTCAGTCTTGCGGACATGGTAGTGAAAGGGAGTGACTTGATTTTCTCGAACGAACATGATCTTTTCCGCATAAGATTTGGAGGTACCGTTGGGCGATATCGAGCCATTGCGAAGGGTAAATGACGTAAGTCCGAGCGACTCGAAACTTCCCGAGTTGAAATCAGTGATGTCCCATCCAAGCCTGCACTTGCGAATTTCATCCACTTCTTGGCCGCGTAGGGTCCATTCCTCGGGTACCCAATTGGCGAATGGAGGCAAATAGAAGGAGTGTGTAGAGAAGAATGCGCTTGCTTCTGCGATATATCTGTTTATGTTGGATCGCTTCATCCGATGTCCTCTTCGACCGCGTCCTCTGCTCCCTAGGGCGAAAGTGTCCTCAGAGCTAACGGCGTGCGGTTTCCTGTGAGCGTTAGGAAAAACTCGAGCTTGCGTACCCATTCCCTTTGTGCAAGCAGGAGCAGTAGCAAACGTGGAGGATTGTAGGAAACTTGGTAGCCAAAACCGAAAGGATTCCGAAGGGAATGAATTAGTTTTATCTGTTGCAACTACAATGGCGCACTGATCGGCTGGCACATTGGGCCATAACGAGAGATTACACAGCGCCGCGATGAAGCAGAGTCCGGTATGAACTCAAACCTAATTTTAGGTTAGCTCTGCGCATAAAAGCGGCCTGTGTCACTGTGGCGAGTCTGCACTGTCGCGGGGAATTCACCTTTGATTTACACGCTATCATTGGCTACTTTCCACGAACATGCATTACTTCGACCGTTGTTGCCGGCCAGTGTTCGCTGCGTCTCGCAGTTCACTGTTCATTTCCAGGCAAACGCCGCCGTTTGGAAAGGAGCGTAATTCCAACGAGCTTCACAAAGGGGTAACAGCAACGACCGATGTGGTGTTTTATCAAATAAAACTACCGTCTTAGCCCCCGATTTTCTCTCGCGTTTCATTGTTTCCTTTACTTAGACTCCGCTCCGATTTCAATTCGAACCATATGGCTACGAGGAACTCCAGGATTGGGGAACTTCCAGGACATAGGTGGCAATAGATGATTGCAGGAAAAGCGAGGCCGGAAGTATGTATATGAACCGTTTTCTCAAAGGACTGCTCTGGATAATGATGGCGATTCTCACGCTCGCCGTGAATTCATTTGCGCAATCAACCGGGTCCTTGGTTGGTACTGTTCACGATTCAACGGGAGCCATCGTCCAGGGTGCAGATATTGTGGTGACCAATGTCCTGACTGGAATATCGAGCCGCACGACAACCAATACGAGTGGTGATTATGCATTCCCAAGTTTGACAACGGGAATCTACACTCTCAATGTTGTTGCAAGAGGATTCAAGCCACTGCTCGTCCAGCAGATCCAGATTCACGTTGCAAGCACGGTGCGTCAAGATGCCGTTCTATCGCCAGGAGCCGTCTCAACCAACGTTGAGGTGATTAGTTCCACTCCGTTGCTTGATACAGAGACCGCTGAAATCGGGCAATTGGTCGAGGCGAAGCGGATCACTGAACTCCCTTTAAACGGCCGCGACGTATACCAACTCCTGAATTTGACGGCGGGTGCCCAAACTCGCCCGGCACCCAACATTCCCGGCACCTTTTCTTCGGGATTTGTCAGTGCCAACCGCCCGGCACTTGCCGGGAGCCGCGCAGGATATACGGTATTTAGGATGGATGGTCTGAACATCAACACGCAGGGTCTCCCCCAGGCTGCTATGACCCCCAATGTCGATGCTGTGCAGGAATTTAGATCGGTTACGCAGACCGCTTCTGCCGCCGAACAAGGATCCTCTTCGGTTTACGTTGACTTGAAGTCTGGTACGAACAAATTCCACGGTACAGCCTACGATTTCCTGCGCAACAACGTCCTCGATGCGCAACCATACTTCCAACATAAGATCGTGAATGCGCCCGGCTATGCTTACCAGGGGACGCAGCTGCGATATAACCAGTACGGCGGCACATTGGGTGGGCCAATCTGGAGAAATCGCACCTTTTTCCTTGGCAGTGTCCAGATCCTGGCAAATAACGGGTCCACCCAATACCGGGGCATGTTCCCAACTGCTGCCATGTTGCAAGGAGATTTTTCAGGCATATATCCCCTGACCGGCAAAAAATTTGGACCAGTAATGAATCCAGCGACCGGCCAGCCCTTCCCGAACAACCAGGTTCCAATTACTTCTCCGATGGCACAAGCGCTCATCCCGACCGCATTTCGGCCGGCCAATTGTATGGCGTGTTTACCGCTTGGTTTTGATTTTGTGGGGACGGAGCCTAGCAACCAGAGCGAAAAGCAGATCATTGCGCACATCGATCATCACCTGAGTGACAAAGACCAAATTTCTGGATTTTACACCCGGGATTCAGGAGTAAATACAAACGCGTCTGTCCTCCCATCCTTGCGCCAGAGTTATGACCAAACTGTCCACACAGTGGGCATACGTGAAACGCATATCCTGACCCCGCATCTGCTCAATACGTTCACTATAGGCTATGTGCGCTACGCAGCTATACAGAGTCCGTTCCAGAATGCTGCCGGTGCTTTCACCTATTTTCATAACATGCCCTTTAACAAACCTTCACTGTATCCCTCCGTCTCTGTGTTCGGCTCTTCGTCGTCGTTTACTTCGTCCTATCTCTTTAATGATGTGGAATATAGCTACGACTTTAATGACAACCTGAGCTGGGAGAAAGGGAATCACAACGTATCTGCAGGATTCGAAGCGATTCGCGATGATAGCTTCTATACCGAGAATTGGAATGGCATCTTCCTCTATAGTGACGGACTTCCGGCGCTTTTCGGATTCACCGGCTACGGTTTTGCCGATTTTTTACAAGGTACCCCATTTGCAGGCATTACCTATCAGGGTACTGGCGCAACGCCGGGGGTCAAGCGCACATTTTGGTCTGGCTACGTGCAGGACAATTGGAAGATCCTGCCCCGACTGACAGTTGATCTCGGGATTCGGTATGAAGTTCCCGAGAGATGGAGGGATGTAGGATCATCTTCCGGATATAATCGCATGGCAACACTGGATACCAGCACAGCCAGTCAGGCTGTTGGCGGCCGCTTCCTTCTGGCTGGCAGTTCTAACTTCTATGTTCCTGGTCAGGGTATCGTCCCTGGGACTGGTGCTCGCGCTCGATATACACTGCAAAAACCCTCGTATACAAATATCCAGCCAAGGATTGGCTTTGCGTATCGTCCATTCCCTGACAACAAGACTGTGATTCGTAGCGGGTTCGGCATCTATTACTCGCTCGCGGACGAAAATTCCGTCACATTTGAAATGATGACACCCCCCTTCCAATCACAGGCGGTCTTTATTAACCTGTACCCCAACGTGCCGCTGGGACAGCCCTTGAAAGATACACAGTTTTTCCCGGTCGTGACTGCTGGAGCCGGCGCACAAGGGGTTGATCCAAACAGTGTTGACTCCCGCACCTATCAATGGACGCTGAGCCTGGAAAGACAAGTTGGCAAGAACTACGCTGTTTCAGCGGAGTATGTGGGAAATGAGTCCGCGCATCTTCCTGTCCCAATCTTGATTAACCAGCCAAACCTGCCAAACGCGTCCCAGCTTGCCGTCCTGTTGGCAAACCCTGCGCTAGACCAAACACTCGCACAGCAGAGAGCGCCTTTTACCAATGTCAACTATGGGTACCAGTACATGAGCAGCCTGGGGACATCGTCCTATAACGCTTTGTATCTGACTGCGTCAGGGCAATTGACGAAAGGGCTCACGCTGTCAGCTTCCTACGTCTGGTCAAAGGCTCTGGATATAGCTTCCTCTGAGGAAGAAGTCCCCGCCTTTACCCGAGACCTTCGTCTGAGTAGAAGCTATGCAAGCTTCGACCACCCGCAGCGCTTTGTAGGCAGTTGGGTCTATGATCTTCCGCTTGGAGATACAGTGCTGCATACCGGCAGCAGAACATTGAATTACATCCTCTCTGGATGGGAATTCTCGGGGATCGCTACCTTTGAAGCCGGACCTCCATATTCAGTCTCGATGGGCGTTGATACACAATTTACTGGCTCCGGAACTACATACCCAAATCTAAGCGGCCCCTTAGTACATAGCGATATTCGCAAAACCGACGGTGTCTATCTCACTCCGCAGAACTTTACAGCGCCGCCCTTCGGCCAACTTGGAACGACGCGCAGAAATGAGTTTCACGGCCCAGGTGTCAATAACTTTGATCTTGGGTTCATGCGGAACTTTAAGCTTGGCGAGAACCTTACGTTCCAGCTTCGCGGCGAAATGTTCAACGCATTCAATCACGGACAATTCCAAATGCCTACGCAATCTCTGGCATCCTCCATCAATACCCCTACGGGTAGCCAAACAGAGCCAACGATTACGTATATTCCAGCTTCACAATTCGGACGCGTAACTGCAAGTCCAAGCCGTATCGCACAGATCGCTGCGAAGGTGATCTTCTAGAATGCGTATCGCTTTTGCATCGAACGTCTTTTCTTACGACGCTGCAGTGTTTGACTCTATGGGGGGATACAGCCTGACTGAAGCTGAACGCCGTATGCGCGAATGGGCAGAGCGGACACACGCGAGAAATAAGCCATTTTTCCTTTCTGAGTTCGGAATGATGGCGTTCGGAAGAGGATGGTACTGAAAAGAAAGCGACCTTGTCTGCCGCTGCCGCGCGCCTGATTCTGATTGAAGCAGATCAGTCCATTGTGGCTTGGTGTTTCTCTGCTTCGCAAATACTTGAGGAGAGCAATAATGCGAATCTACCACCGATGCCTTGGTGTCATAGTTGGAACTCTGATGTTGAGTGGAAGTATGTACGCCAGAGAACAATATGACGTCAAGGTTGAAACCAACGTAGCAATGAAAACCCGCGACGGCATCACCCTGCGAGCGGACATCTATCGCCCTGAAGCCCCTGGAAAATTTCCCGTCATCCTGCAACGGACGCCTTATGACAAGCGAAATGACGTTGCGACGGGACTAAGGTTTGCTGCTAACGGTTTTGTCTTCGTCGATCAGGATGTCCGTGGCCGCAATGCCTCAGAAGGTGATTGGTATCCATTCAGGTATGAGTCGCAAGATGGTTACGACGCCGTGGAATGGGTGGCGGGGTTGCCCTACTCAGACGGTAAAGTCGGCCTGTTTGGTGGGTCGTATGTAGGCGCAACACAGATGCTTGCAGCGATTGCGTCACCACCTCATCTGGCCGGTATTATGCCATTTGTCACAGCTACGGACTACTACGAAGACTGGGCATATCAGGGTGGTGCGTTTCAACAGCTGCTCGCTCAGGCATGGAGTAGCGCTCTTGCGCTTGACGGCTTGACACGACGGGCCGCTCCCACCGCCTTGCCAACGCACTGGAATTTGATGGATCCACCCGTTGACTATAAAGTGTTGAATCCAGGAAAAGACTCCGCAGGTCTGGCCAACTACTATTTCGACTGGATCGATCATCCAACAGATGATGAATACTGGAAGCAATGGTCGATTCAAAGAAGTTTCGACAAAATTCAGGTTCCGGCATTGGTGATTGGCGGCTGGTATGACCTCTTCCAGGATGGATCACTCCGAACATACATGGGCATCAAGAGCAAGGGCGGGAGTGAGGCCGCGCGGAGCCAGACTCGATTGGTCATGATTGTTGGGGGGCATGCGGGCGGAACCCAAACCATCGGCGATGTCGATTTTGGCAAGAAATCAGTCCCGGATATAACAGGGCTTGCAATCGAATGGTACAACTATTTGCTTAAGGGAATCGACAATGGGATTTCCAAACAACCGCGCGTAAAGCTGTTTGTTATGGGGAAGAACGAGTGGCGATACGAGGACGATTGGCCGCTCGCACGGGCGAAGAGTACTACCTACTATCTGCACTCGAATGGAAAAGCAAACACCCTTAGCGGAGACGGAACACTCAGCACAACCTCTCCGGAAACCGAGCCTTCTGATCAATATGTTTACGACCCCGACCAGCCTGTCCCTACGCACGGAGGGGCGGTGTTGGGCGACACCACTCATTATCCCCCAGGTCCTCTCGACCAGCGCGCAGTAGAGACGCGGCCAGACGTCCTTGTATACACCACGCCCGCGTTTAAGCAGGATACCGAAGTGTCAGGCCATATCACACTCGAACTTTACGTGAGTTCTTCTGCTGTCGATACCGATTTTGTGGGCAAATTGATCGACGTGTCGCCTAACGGACAGGCAGAAAATCTCACGGATGGGATATTGCGGGCACGCTATCGCCTCTCGGAGGAAAAGCCTGAACTGATGAATCCAGGTGAGGTGTACAAGTTAACCATTGATCTCTGGTCAACGTCGAATGTATTTCTGGCTGGTCACAAGTTGCGCCTGGAGATTGAGAGCAGCAATTTCCCCCGCTTCGACCGGAATCTCAATAATGGCCTAAGTCCTGAAACGTCAACATCAGCCATGAAAGCTACTAATATGGTCTACCACGACAAAGCTCATCCCTCGGCTTTGATACTACCTGTGATTCCGTAGAAGTGTACCTGGCCTTGCGTAGCCATGGCTTCACGCAATTTTGGGCGGCTCTTCGGGATCAACAAGTTGAGCCGCTCCGGCAATACGGATGCGCCTCCGGATTCACCCTTTAGAAACAACAACAGAATCGATGGTCAAGAGCAAACGAAATCCGGTCAAGTCGATGGCGGAAAGAGATCAACAAACCAAACTAGGCATAAGTCGCAGAGATGTCCTGAAATCTTTGGTTACTTCCGTTGGCTTTGCCGCTTTGCCAGGTGCTCACGGAGAGGAGACCAGATCGGGAGGAGTGATTTCTCTCGTGCGTTCTGGCAACAGGAACCCCAGGTGGTACGGTTTCAATTTGCTCGAGTACTTCTCCACCGATCCTGACTGGATGAAGTACTTCCCCTACAGGAATGATGGAATGTTCCGGGAAGACGATTTCCGCTGGATGAGAGATTGGGGGTTCAATTTTGCTCGCTTGCCGATGGACTACCGCCTCTGGACCGACACGAACGATCCCTTGAAGATTGATGAGCGGAAGTTGCAGCCAGTCGATCGAGCGATCCGGTTAGGTGAGCAATACGGGATTCATATCAATATTTGCTTGCACAGGGCACCTGGTTTTTGCATCCTGGACAGCTTGGATCCAGGAGTGACAGGCATTCAAGTCACCCCTGAAAGAACGAGCCTCTTTACTAATCCGCACACGCTTGATGTCTTCGTTCATCAATGGACCGTTTTCGCAAAGCGGTACAAAGGTATCTCAGGCAATCGCCTCAGCTTCAACCTCCTAAACGAGCCCAAAGTATTCAATATTGCGGCGGAAAAGGTTTCGCAAGCCATCCGAGGAGGAGACAGCTCTCCTGAGCTTGTGGGGCAGAAGGTCCGAGGACAAGGCGTGAAAGACTATACAAGGATTGCTCGCGCAGCAATCGACGGAATCCGCGCCGTCGATCCTGATCGCCTGATAGTCATTGACGGATTCGATGTTGCAACCGAACCGCTCGTAGATCTTGCTTTCGCAGCGAAGACCGTACAAAGCGTACATCATTATTATCCCCAGAAGCTGACGTTTTACGAGGCTGAATGGGCGCGGGAAGAGAAGTCGCTCGATGCTGTGCCATCCTGGCCGCTTGAGGATACTCGCAGACAGATTCTGGCCAACCGGGAAACTATGGAGAACTTCTTTCAGGGCTGGCGCAAAGCGGCAGCGGGGGGCGCTTCCATTCACTGTGGCGAAATGGGTTGCTATAAGCATGTTCCGCCCCGAGTCACAATGGCGTGGTTCGAGGATGCTCTCGACGTGCTCAACCAAATGGGCGCTGGGTGGGCACTCTGGAATTTTCGTGGCCCATTCGGGGTTCTCGACACGGAACGGCCCGGCACGAAATATCAGGATTGGTACGGTCACCAACTGGATCGACCGCTCCTGTGTCTGCTTCAAGAGAAAAGGGAAGGGTAGGGCTCCTGTTTCAAAAGCACTCGATCGAGGTTTGTCTTACCCCGTGCAAAACCGCGATCTCAAGCAGCAACCCAAATGAGAAGGAGATTCGAATAGATGGTGACCGCAAAAGGCAAGTGGAACAGAAGAGGGCTCCTTCTGTTCACAGCAGTTCTCTATACCCTGTTTGTTCTTTATCCTGCCATCGGTTTTTCGGAAAGCTCGACTCTCCCTGCCACAGAGAAAAAGAGTCAAGCAGATCGAGTCACTCCAGACCCCGGGCACCGGTACTGGTGGGTCCAAATCGACTATATGAAACCGGGCGAGGGTGGTGCTGCCAGCACGCCCTGGGGAGATGCGGATTTTGCCTCTTTCGCTCAAGCTGGGCTAAATGGAGTGGAGATCAACCTGGTCTGGGGCAGCATTGAGCCGCGCCGAGATGAATACGACTTCGCGCTACTCGATAGTTACCTGGCTTCGGCTGCGAAGGCGCATATCCGGCTTTACTTGATTTTTTGGCAGAGCGTCTGGGCAGAAGCACCACCCAAGGTCACAGGAAAAAACCCCCCGTTATGGGTCAAGGGACGTGATCTGACCAGCGAAGGTATGACCACAAATGAGCCTTCCTGGTGGGATAAGGACTCGCGGCAGGCGTATTTCGATTACATTTGCCGGACGGTGGAGCATGTGAATCGCAATCCCGGCTTTGGTGGTTTGTTTGTCAACTATGGATGGCTAGACGCGATGTGGGGGCCCCGGAATTACAAGGGCGCAGGTCTGGAACCCACCCGTGGAATCGCGGGGTATGCTTCAGCGGACATTCAGGAGTTTCACCTCTGGTTGCCTCGGACTTACAAAACTCTTGCTGCCTTTAACCAACAGTGGCACACCACCTATACCGACTGGAGCCAGGTTCCAGCGGCCAAGCCGGGCGAACCACTGTTCCCCGTCTATCAAAAGTTTCGCTACTACAGCGTCCTTCAGGCTTACGACGAGATATCGCACCTGGTGCGGGCCCGCACCAAGGCCCCCATGCTTTACTACTGGGGCGGGATGATTGGAGGGGATTCGACCGGGGCGGGCGTGATGATGAACTCCCCTGATATCTTCTTCAAGATCGCCAAACGCTACAACGCCATCGTCGTGCTGGATGACGCCGACTACACCGGGCTTTCCCTGATCTTCGGCAGCTTGGCCCGCTCCTACCACGTACCCCTCTTCGAAGAGTGGACGCCTCAGACCACCGATATGACGGAGGAAACCTCCAGGTGGCTGGGCCATATCTCCATGGGAGCGCCAAATGAGATTGGCGCGGACTTCTTCCTTTATCCACCGCCCAAAGAACCAAAAGGATGGGCCGATGCGTGGCTGAAGTTCCAAGCTTGGCACGCCACTATATCTCAGATCAGGGGCAATACCCCGGAGCAGCCGGTGGCGATCCTCATCCCGATGAAGAAGATCATGTTCGGCTCGGATCTGAATGTACTCTCCGGGTGGGAGGTCCAACTGGGCAACTTCTGGCGAATTCACCATGTGATGCCATATTTCATTACCGACGAGCAGGTGTCCGACGGGACCGTGGACCTGAGGCAGTTCAAAGCCGTGGTGGACCTGGGCAATAGACGCGCAGATCTGCCAGAGTTGAGTGCCTACGCCGAGAAACATCCAGTACTCAAGAGCCTCAATGAGGCGCTCCCTCTATTGAGGCCGTATGTGACGCTGGATCCGACCTACGATTCTCTGGAAGTGACACCGGTCGTGGACGGGAAGTCGGTGTGGCTTACCTTCGCCAATTGCAGCAACGATAAGGCTTATGCCGGGAATATAGATTTTGATCCTCAGGCCGTAGGCCTGGAATCGACTGACTTCGATGTGACGTTCGTGAAAGAAGGAAAAAGTGTTCCCGCCAGCCGCACGCACGATGGGAAGATTCAATGGCAGATAAACCTGCCACCAGCGGGTTTTGAGGTGGTTCGCCTTAACCCTCGCAAGTCTTTGACAAAGTGAAACGGTGACCGGACTCTTTCCCAAAGAAAGGTGGCCGATGTTTGCATATATCCGAGCGAAAGAAGGAACGCCCGGGAAGCGATAGTAAAGAGGATTCTCATGATGAATTGTGAATTGGCTCATTTCACGCGGCGAGTTGTGCTGGCACTAACAGCTTATTTCTTGATCCTGGCTGGCCTCGCCGCACAGGATGGAGCGGCTCAGAGCAAGCCCGACTTTCACCGGATTGAGGACGTGATTTACGGTCGCAAAGCCGGATTGGCATTGACACTTGATGTCTTTCAGCCTGCGACTCCGAACGGCTATGGCGTCATTTTCGTTGTCGATGGAGCGTGGTTCTCGGCTCATGATCCAATGCCCAACATGCCTTCTGTTCAACCTGATGCCTATAAGAGCTTGCTTCACCGGGGATATACCGTCTTTGCTGTGGTGCTTAGCTCTCAGCCGGAGTTCACGATTCCTCAAATCATTCCGGACCTCCGCCGGGCCGTGCGATTCATTCGCTACAACGCGGCGAAATACGGTGTTCAGCCGAACCAGCTTGGAATCGTAGGCATCAGCGCCGGAGGTCAACTGACGCTGATGATCGCCACGCAGGCCCAGAAAGGCGATGCCCGAGCGAGCGATCCTGTGGAACGCGAAGATAGTTCCGTCCAGGCAGTGGTTTGTTTCTTTCCGCCTACCGACTTTCTGAATTGGGGTGGCCCCGGCATTGATGGCGTTGGGCTCCAATCAATGGCTCAGTTGCGCGCCGCGTTTGGCTCTCGCGCCGATACTGAAGCGGGCAGGCAAGCTTTGGGGCTGGAGATCTCTCCGATTTACTACATCACTTCTCATTTACCTCCAACTTTGATTATTCATGGCGATGCCGACAAGATTGTTCCCGTACAGCAATCCGAGAGCTTCGTCGATCAGGCGCGGAAGGTCGGCGCTCCACTCGTAAAGCTTGTCGTAATGAAGGGGAAAGGTCATGGATGGTCGGGTTTTTGGGATTCCAAAGAGGATACACAGCTCTATCTCGACTGGTTTGACCGCAACCTTCGTGGGATTGGGAATGGCAACGATGGCGGCAAGAAATGATCGCCCCCCACGCCTCAACGAACAGGCCATGGGAAAGATTTGAAGCCATGAGGTGTACGCCAGTGACATGCGAACAAACCGTATAAGTGAATCTGGAGCTTACTCAGATATATATAAGAGAAATGACGAATGGAGTCCGCCAAAAGAATGACTGCTGGTCTGGTTATGATCTTCGTGGGCCGGGCGCAATGACTGTCCACGTGACTCGCGAACAATGGAAAAACCGCGATGCGTTACGTCTCGCAAATGACCTAATCGAAATCGTCGTGCTCGCCGGCGGAGGTCATCTCGCAGAAATGAGCCTGGCAACTGGACAGTGCGCTGGCATCAATTGCCTTTGGATGTCATATTGGCCTACCGTCGACCCAGATAGCGAACGTGCGGCCCACCTGGTTTCCCGCTACGGTTCTGATCCAGCGGCCCGATTTCTCGCAGGTTACACCGGTCATGCTCTCTGCCTTGATCTCTTCGGTCCACCCTCACCAAAGGAGGCACAGCTTGGTGTAGCCTTGCATGGCGAAGCTGCAGTTCACCCATGGAGCTTTAAACCCACACATGACGGCTGCATTGGGCATGTAGAACTCCCAGTGGCGCAGTTGAGTTTTACTCGTCGCCTTTCTCTCGCCTACGACTCTCCTGTCTTGCTCGTGACAGAGCACGTTGAAAACCGCGGCGTCCATCCTCGCGGGCTGCAATGGGTACAGCATCTCACTCTGGGCCCTCCGCTTCTTGACTCAGACGACAGCTTTCTCAGTGCTTCCCTCGATAAATGTCTTACCGGACCCCTGGGTTACGAGGGCCATGCACGCCTCCAGGACAACGCATCCTTTGCATGGCCCTATGCACCTGAACTCGATGGAAGCATAGCCGATCTTCGCGCTCCCTTTACGCGGTTCGGTACAGGCTTTATTGCTGCCGGGCGCGTTTCACCAGATCGTGACCTGGGTTTTATTGCCGCCCTCAACTTTCGCTTAGGGCTCGCTTGTATTTATTGCTTCCGCCGGCAGGACTTTCCTTGGATTACCATTTGGGAAGAAAATTGTGCCCGCACAGCCGCGCCTTGGAATGGAGTTGTGCAGGCTCGCGGCATGGAGTTCGGTACCACCCCCTTGCCAATCGGCCATGATGCGCTTTGCGCTATGCCGGCACTCCCGGATACACCTTCTACACGCGACATCGCCCCTGGCCAAGTCGTCCATGCCCGTTATCTCGCTGCCTTGGTCACGGTGCCCGTTGATTGGCACTCCATCACAGATGTGCAAATCGAGCAGGATACCCTGCGCCTTGTCGGCGAAAAGCGTGGATCGTGTATCAAAATCCGTGTCCATGGGATTTCTCGATTTTTCAAGGAAGATACCTAATCGCTCCGCAAGCGGCGGCGAGTCTCACCATACCGCGGTCGAGTTTGGCAATGTAGTGGCGCACCTCATCGCCCCCCATCGATGTCCGCGGTTTTGTAGACATCATGGAAACCTGGGCGCGCTTGGTGAGATTCTTCACCGCGGCTGTCTCACCGGACGCGAGGCACGCGGGAAGGGAATTGTGTCATCGCGGGGTCATAATCGGTGTCCAATGACCCCAAAAACATTCCTGGCACCTTGATCTGCGATGCGATGAAGTGCTCACTACTCTCGAAGAAGTTTGCGAGGCAATTGGGTGCCGCAAGGACGATCAGGGGAGAGGGAAATCAAGGTCCGGAGAGAAAATCGTGCGGGCACGTCCGCATGCTGAAGAAGATCAAATTTGATCACCATGACTATGTAGGGAGTTCATCGTAGCGGTCGCTTTCGCAAGAATGATCAGGTCCGCCTTACAACTGTGACTCTTGCAGAATTCTAGTTAACATAATATCCGTTATCGGACATAACTACTCATGTGCACTCCACCTTTGAGCTTTGCCATTATTGTGTTCTCATCTACGACAAGTGCCTCATGGATTTAAGGACTAAGCCAGATTGCCGATCAGGTTTAAATGCTGTGCCGGATTACCGTTCCAGACGAACCAAGTCCAATATGAATGAAATTTGACATATCGTATTCCTGCACTGTCCTATCGTCTTATTGAGGAGCTCTGGCCAGAACGCGACCCGGCCAATGATGAGAATCTACAAGCGCTACAACGAAGACAAGCGCAGCAAGGTCCTGTTGCTGCCTTCGGCCCATTGGATCAGCTATGATGACTTCATCCGAATTGCGAATATCCAGGACGGCTGCACTCTGATGGCCCGGAACGCCTTCTCGAACGGCGTTCTCATCCGCACCTTCGATCTTGTCCAGGTTGACGGAGTGGTTCTGATGCATCAGTGGGATGGCATGAACCCATTGAGCGGCCTGGTCTATCTATCCAGCACCCAAGATTATCAGACGTTGGTAGATGGGTATTGTGCCGATCCTTCTTGGAGGCTTGTTTCCAGGGAACCGCGCCTTCATCAGCCTTGAGCCTTGTCTGGAACGCTTATTCCCCCTCCAGCATGACAGATGCCACGGCCAGCATTGCCGTATGTGTCAGTGAAAGTGACACGCGTGCTACGCCGAGCCGTTCCGCAAACTCCTGCGCACGTCCTGAGAAATGTAACGTGGGCCGCTGGCCCGGATCACGTCTGACCTCGATTTCTTTCCACGAAATCCCATACTGAATGCCCGTGCCCAGGGCCTTGGCGCCTGCCTCCTTGGCGGCAAAACGCGCGGCAAAGCTCTCTGCAGAATTCTTCTTTCGCTGACAGTAAGCAATCTCTTCCGGCGTGAACACTTTGTTCAGAAACCGGTCACCATATCGCTCTATCGAATGGGCCACGCGCTCAATTTCCACTAGGTCAATTCCCGTGCCAACCAGCATGAAAGCACGGTAGCACATCTAGTCCTAAAGCCGGACGGTGAGAAGAAAATTCTCACCTGGCCGATTCAGCTCATGTGCGGCATTCTGATGAAAAAATAGACTGGGACCTGACGCTCACCGCATTCTGCGCCGACAACCCGCAGCGTGCGATTCGCTTCCTCACAGGGGCCATTATCACCTGCGGAGGATGGGTACTCTCGAGAACGATGAACGGCTCCGACTCTGCTGAAATCTCCTTCGAGTTTGCGCGTGTCGTCAGCATCGAAATTTATAGTCTGCTGATTGCGGCCGGTCTTGAACTCAGCCGTGACGCGCACATTCACATGACGGAGCTTTGCCAATGCACCAAGGCACTGCTGGACGCTTGTGGCTATGATGTGGCCCGTGTTCGGCTGGTGATTTTGCAGAAACTCGCCAGCCCTGAGCAGCAGAAGAAGCCCACCAATCTGGCCTCGAACCCTTCCTAGCGCTAGCCCGCTTCCACCAGTCCGTACCGCCGCTGCCACGCTTCTCTCAAGCGCGCGCGCACCAGTTTCCGCTCCTCTTCGCTCGCCTCACCTTCCGGATCCTGCACAAATCGCACAGCCTCAGACTTGGCCATTTCCAGAACTTCCCTGTCCCGCAGCAGGTTCGCCACCCGAAAATCCGGTAGCCCCGCCTGCCGCGTTCCAAAGAACTCGCCCGGACCGCGCAGTTGTAGATCCAGCTCGGCCAGCTCAAACCCATTCTGCGTGCGTACCATTGCGGCCAGCCGCTCTTCCGCTTCCGGGGAGACTTTCCCGCCCGTCATCAGAATGCAATACGACTTCGCCGCACCGCGTCCCACACGCCCACGCAGCTGATGCAGCTGCGCCAGTCCGAAGCGTTCCGCATGCTCGATCACCATGACCGTGGCATTCGGAACGTCCACTCCGACTTCAATCACCGTGGTCGAAATCAGAACATCTATCTCGCCACGTTGAAAGCGCCGCATCACAATTTCTTTCTCGTCGGAATCGAGCCTTCCGTGCAGCAGCCCAAGCCGAAGTCCAGCCAGTGCCCCTGTGCGCAAAGACTCATACATCTCCGTGGCAGCTTTCAATGTAGGCTTCTCAAACAGCTGCCGCGCTTTCGCCTTTTTCTTCGCGGGCTTTTCTTCCTCCGGTTCAACGGGAGCAAAGTCCAGCTCCGGCTGGTCGCCCTTTGCGCCCTCAATCACTGGATAGACCACATACGCCTGATGCCCCTTCGCCACCTGCTCGCGCACAAACTTCCACACATCCTCCGCCCGCTCATCTCCAATCTTGCGGGTCACAATCGGAGTGCGACCCGGCGGAAGCTCATCCAGCACGCTCAAATCCAGGTCGCCATACAGTGACAGCGCTAGCGTTCGCGGAATCGGTGTCGCCGTCATCACCAGTACATCTGGTTCAGAATCAGTATGTTTCCTCATTAATTTAAAGCGTTGCATTACGCCAAAGCGGTGCTGCTCATCCACCACAATCAGCCCCAGCTTGTGGAACTCAACCTTTTCTTCAATCAGGGCGTGCGTGCCAATCACCACGTCGGCTTCGCCCTCGGAGATACGCCTGCGATTCAACCGTTTCAGGTCCTCATCCAGCGATCCCGTCAACAACACAATCCTGTACCGCTTCGAAGACCGCTCCAGCAACTTCCTCGCTGCCAGATAATGCTGTGTCGCCAGAATCTCCGTCGGCGCCATCAGCGCAGCCTGATAACCATTCTCAATCGCGACCAGCATCGCCTGCAGCGCTACAATCGTCTTCCCCGAACCAACATCTCCCTGCAAAAGCCGGCGCATAGGAGAGGATCGCCGCATGTCCGCCACAATCTCAGCCAGCGCGCGCTTCTGCGCCGCCGTCGGATGAAACGGCAGCACTTCGCGAATGGCCTCCCGTACTTGGTCGTTCGTCTCAAAGGCGATGCCTTCCCGCTCCTTAAACTTTCGCCGCTTCAGCTCCAGCCCCAGCTCCAGATAGAACAGCTCCTCAAAAATAAGCCGCTTGTGCGCTTCGGTGGCCGACGCCTGCAATTGAGATATCGGCGTACCCGGCGGAGGAAAGTGGACATACTGCAACGCCGCTGCCCGCCCAGGCAGCTTCAGGCGCTCCAGCAATGCTCCGGGCAGCGTCTCCGGAACATCTTCGTTCAGCTCCTTCAACAGATTAAATACAACCCGGCGAATCCAGCGCGATGTCAGTTTGTTTCCGCCCAGCGATTCATACACCGGAACAATGCGCCCCACTTCGAGCAGACGGCCTTCATCATCCTCATCATGGTCTGAGGGCAGCACCTCAAACTGCGGCTGGATCATCTTGAAGCCGCGCCCGGACCGCGATGCCTCCACCTTGCCATACAACGCCACCATCTGCCCGTGCTTGAACTTGTCTTTCAGATAAGTCCCGCGAAACCAGATACACTTCAGGGAGTGAATTCCCTGCCCTACGGTCATCTCGAAAATCGGCATCGCGCGCGTACGCAGCAGCGCCGACCCGCGCACTTCGGCAATCACGCTGGCCATCTCACCCGGCTGCAATTCATTCAGCGCGCGCGGATGCAGTCTGTCCTCATACCGAAACGGCAGGTGGTAGAGCAGGTCTTCGACTGTGGTGATGCCCCTGGCAGCCAGCAATTGCGCAATCTGCGGTCCAATTCCCTTCACAAACTGGACATGGGTTCCAAGCGTCAGCACAAATGCGATAGTAGCAGGGACTTGTCTTTTTGAGGCGTTCCTGTCCACAGCGATCTTGCATCATTTTGAGTGATGTATACTATTCGTCCTGCATAGAACGCAGCTTTATCTTGATAATGATTTGTTGGCCTTGTTACGCGCTCGAGCAAAGAAGGGAAGGAACATCTATTTCATATCTGGTGCGCGACGCAGTTCGAGAAAAGTATCTGAATAAACGCGAAAAGCGCCGGAACGCAATGGAAGCATGGATCGGAATAGCGAAAGACCATACTGACCTGACTGACTCTATCGAGTATGTCCGGTTGCTCCGCCGTGACGACCGCTGGGAGCGTTTTGAAAAGAATGATTGTTCTAACAATCTATAGATCCTCTGTCTTTCCACAATTATTCAGGGTGATTGAGAACCGGGTATACAACAGTTTGGCCTGATGGCAGTTTTTCTGCTTTATCATCTACTTTTACGGATGTATCTAATATAGGTTGCTGCCCAGCAATGTCGGGAATAATATCAAATCGCGTCGCTGATTCCCGTAAAAGACGGAATTTGACTTGTGATTGCTGATTAAATTGCCGAATAAGTTCGATAACGTAGGATTTCTTTCGCACAATTGGTTCGGCTTGTAGGCTTGGAAGGCTGGTACAAACAGGGGGAGCGAGACCTCCGGGACGAGGACGATGGAACCAACCGAGGAAGCGGGAGTTGGAACTGGGAACGGGACAGCGCCGGTATTGGGGCCGGTGGTGCAGATCGACGAAGGACGC